>JGI24891J29808_1000006_pt1 | contig 332096 bp, 287 predicted proteins | sample FreactcultuFSWF8_FD_29808 | JGI IMG/M metagenome (IMG submission 29808) | reverse complement strand
GACATGCCTTAGGAGGGGGATAAACGCCTCCTATACTAGAGTTAAACGATATTAAAACGCTATAACCTAGAGGGGTTCCTAGAAGAATTTCTAGCCTAGCTGAAGCCTAAACAGCCTATACATCTAAACACGACAACTCTGTAACAGCCTGCCTAGACTACTAAGCAAGAGACACTATTACTGCCTAACTAGCTAAAGGATTCACTATAGAAAGCATACGAGCAAGACCCTCTACTATTAGAAGTTTTAGAAGCACTAGATAAAGACCTGCCGAAACACCCCTAGATCTTACTTATAGAATGCTCCTAAGAGGCCGGACTCCTGTTCTACCGAAAGAAGCTATACATTCCCGATTCTAATGAACTAAAGGCCTCCCTTCTATAAGAGGCTTACGACAACCTATCCTCCGGTTATCCTAGCCGCACAAAAACCTACGAGATACTATAACGACACTTTTATTAGCTAGGGATGCTAAAGTATACTAAACAATGGGTAAAGAACTGCTAGACCTATAAGAGGATTATACCGTTAAGAGAAGGCTACTAAGGCGTCCTAAAACCTTTGCCTATCCCTAGAAAAGCCTAGTAACACCTGTTAATAGATTTCATTACATACCTGCCCGATAGCAAGGGATACGATGCTATCCTAGTTATAGTCTACCGCCTTACTAAGTTCCGCCATATTATACCCTATAAGGGTACCTGCAACGCCGAAGAACTAGCCCGTCTATTCCGTAATAACATCTAGAAACTGTACGGCCTACTAGACTCTATTGTCTCTAATCGAGGAACCTAATTCGTTTCTGCCTTCTAGAAGCACCTCTACTAAATCCTAAATATAAGAGCATAACTGTTAACTGCCTAGTACCCTAAATCTGATAGATAGACCGAAAGGATAAACGCTATCCTTAAATAGTACCTACGAGCCTATATATCCTACCTGCAAGATGACTAGGTTAACTAGCTGTCCTCTGCTAAGTTTACTAGTAATAGCTAAGTGTCCGAGATAACAAGAGTCTTACCCTTCTTCGCCCTATATAGGTTTAAACCTAGACTAGGTTTTAAGCTAATCCGCCCTAGAGATCGCCCTACTATAAGAGACGCCGCCCTATTCGCTAAACAAATGCAAAGGATCTATAATTTCTGCCGTACTAAGATACTTACTACCTAAGCCCGCTAGGAAGAACAAACTAATAAGATAAGAAGACCTGCCCGCCGGTACCGTCCTAGAGAAAAGGTCTAGCTAAACGCCCGGAACATATAGACTCTCCGCCCGACTAAGAAGCTTAACTAGAAGAACCTAGGACCTTTTATAGTTAAACAAATGGTAGGATCTTACGCCTACGAATTGTAACTACCTATAACTATAAGGGTACATCCTATGTTTAACCTAAACCTACTACGCCCTGCTTCTAAGGATTTCCTGCTAGGATAACATTAACCGCCGCCACCTCCTATCGAAGTTAAAGGCGTAGAATAATAGGAAGTCGAGGAGATTGTCGATTTATACTAGGACCGCCGGTCAAAAAAGAAGCCCCGCCTATACTACACTGTTAAATGGACTAGCTATGTAGACTACACTGCTAAGCCCGCTAAATACCTCGAGAACGCCGCTAAACTAGTTAGAAACTTCTACCGACGCTACCCTAATAAGCCTAGACCTAATAAACGTTTCTCCGGAGTTTTAACCTAAGGGAGGGGATACTGTTACGGCGCTTGCCTGTAATAAGTGCTGTAGCTAACAGGGTGACCCTGCCTAGGGTCACGTGAGCTATAGAACCGAAGTTCTGCTAGAGAATAATTATGTAGCCTATGCCGCTTCTATGTTTATAGCTCTTCGAGCTACGTCCTATTATTAAACCTACCTACTAGTTTTACTGCCTGACCGTAGATAGCCTATTAAATACTACTATACTCTGCATAGCTGCTCCTTCTACTGTATACCCGACCTGCCCCCGTAACATAAGGTATAGCAATTACTACTACAAATCGCTACTAAGGAAGGTAAGCAGTTAGTTACCTTTACTATCGTATGTGTTACTCGCTAGGGCTCTTACTTTACTACTATTAGTGCGCTATCGAAGAATAAGCAGATATTAAAGGCCGCCTCTACGTAAGGCGTAGTAACGAACGCTAATGTTAAAAAGCTAGTTAATGACAAAGCGTAGTAGTATTGAATTTAGAGTCTTTAGAGCTTAATACGGCCCTTCTACTACGCGTAGAAGCTCTCTAAGAACGACCGGTCGACTATCGGTATAGTAGTTCCTCGCTAGCGCTAGTTACGTAAGGAATTAGAGGCGATACTAAACTTGCCGTATAAGGAAGAGGTTCTTAAGCGAGTTAACGAGCGCCTTACTATCTAGTCGACTAACATATACTATGCTAGCTACCTTCTAAACTACTAGATCGATAAACTAGAATAAACGAAGGAGGAATGCGCTACTACTATACGCTAGTTTAATACGTACGTTAGTAAAGAAAACAGAGTTAGCTTTTAGAGCTAGTTTACCGATTATATCGACCGCGCTAGTATGTTCTCTCGGCTAGAGCTATAGCATAATGCTATACGCTTCTAACTAGCAGTCTTCTAGTCACTTATAGTAAGGTACGGTGCTACTAAGCTCGCTAAGCTCGCTAGAAGGTTAGCCGTCACTCTAGCGAACTTAGTCCCCTTAGAGCGCTCGTTCTCTATAATAAACTATATCTAAAATAACTTCCGCGCGAAGATGTCGATAGCTATAACGTTAATGCTATACGGTATTTATATAAACTTACGAGCGCTTAACCGGCGTAAAGAGCTAATTACTAACATGTAGCGTAATTAGCAAATTTAGAGACGAGCCTAGAGGCATAGCGTATAGAGCAATCCTCTCTTAGAGCGCATTATTTAGAATAACGAGATTAAGCAAATTAAGCTCGTAGAGGCCCTTCCTATCGACGATCTTATCGATAAGGTAGTAGTAGCTATCCTAGCTACTTAGAGCGCGCTCCGCTAACTCGAGTTCCCCTTCGAGGCCGAGAAGGCTTAACTAATACTACTACTACCTCCTCTCTCTACCGATAGGCTATTACCCTCGTAGGTTACCCTTCGCTCTATACGGCACTAAGCACACCTCCTTAAGCCCTTTAAAGGCTATCTAACGAAGAAGAAGAGGCAGTTAAAGAAGCGTAAGTAGCTAGAGCTAGAGCTAGAGCTAGAGCCTTCTTAGTTCGCTATGCCTTCTTAGCCTTCTTAGTTCGCTACGCCTTCTTAGCCTTCTTAGCCCTCGCAGTTCTCGTCATTTTAAGGCCCTCTAAGCAACTCGTAACTATGCTCTATTAGAAGCTCTACTCTAGCTTACCTTACTACGCCTTCTTAGACCCCTCGAGTTATTACCTCCTCTATGCCGACTACTACTAATATATAAGATTATAAGCAGTTCGCGCGCTCGCTACTCGCCGAGCTAAGCTAGCTTAGCTATTAGTTTAATACATGCGCTTAGTAGAGGTAAGCGCCGATATACATTAAAGAGGAAGAGGACAACTACTTGCTAGCTACGCATGCTTTACTTAACTTTACGAGTCAAAACACTAAGAATACTTAATAAATATAGACCTTAAGAATTTGACTATTTCCACCTAGAAGTTGTACCTAGAATTTACCGAATACCACCAAAAAACGCCTGTTACGGGTACAACTAGCGGGCGCGGGGGATGCGGCGATACCTCGGCAATACTAGGTATGAATAGTACGCAATAGTATTCAGAAAGTAACCAGTTATTAACTTATCGGTTAGTAACTTCGAACAAGCCTACCCCGCCGGATTCTCTGATCCTTTCCATTGTGCTGATGTCTATCACGCATACCTGTAGAGATGCGTGATGTTTCAAGAATCCTGTAACGGGCTTCAGATACCTATGGGCCTTCTTCACACGTTTCCAATGGCCCCAAATCTAGTCAGAAAGCAGTTGCGCGCGACAAAGTTCAGCATGCTTTGCGCTGAAAGTTACCTCAGCATGATGTACCCAAGTCGGGAAAATGCACAAAGAGGGGAAACGGACTCCCCTCCGCGTCATTTTGACTTCCCACCTTTCGTGTTTCTACGCCAAGTCATCGGCCTTGCTTCGCGTACATTTTAGCTGTGGAGACGGAGTCGAATCCGTATCTATTGCCTCGTTCCCGCTGCTCATCTGGGAATCTTGCCGCAAGCTTGCTGTCACACACACGTAGAAAAGGTAAAAAGCAGTCATTCTTCAGCGGAGGTCGGGTCCGCCACAGCGGACTCAGTGCCTGGACAAGGACCACCTACTGTACGGTGCTACCCTATATATATCTACCGAGGTGGTCGGAGTCGTCTCCCCTCTACTTTTCTGCCTATACATTGTTCTCCTGCTTGCCCTCGCTTTTACTGAGGTATTCTGTTACCATTTCTCTATCAATGGATATTGCAAACATGCTGCAGTACCCAGTCCAGGAAACTAGGACACCATCCCACAGCACCAGCGACTCAAGCACATCTATTTCGCCAGTGCTAGCACCGCGGCCAAATTCCGGTGTGGTAAAATCGAAACCGAGGCGAAGGCAGACCAAAGCCGCATGTATGGCATGTCGTCGAAGGAAATCAAAGGTTGGTCCGCCGTCTGTCCATGCATGCTATCCACTCCACGAATATTGACAGCCAATGACAGTGTGATGGGGGCCGACCTTCATGCAAAATTTGCAACGACAAAGCCATCTCATGCCAATACTCAGTCGAAGAAGGTGTGACCCAACAGCAAGCCACCAAAGAACAGCTCAAGTCATACAAAGATGTGCTGGCATTGCTACGAAACAGCTCATCGAGAGACTGTGATGCCATCATACACATCTTGAAGAGTATGGAGGATCTCAATGATGCCTGCAGGTTCATTCTCGATGCTCCAGTGCTGCTGCCAGGCAAATGAGCAGGGATCAGAGGACGGAGAGATAAGTACAAAGAATTATATCAACGACGCGTGTTTATTGAGCCGCTGTTGGAGGTCTTGAAAGTGGGAGCGAAAGTCCTGTTGATTGTACACAGCCATCATTGAAAGAAACATCCTGCGCACTGGATAGGACTGTCTGTCAAAGTGTAGACTTTACATTTGATTGGATTCTAAACATTAAGTAGGAAGAGGTCCGAGAGAAGAGCGGGCTTTGATGACATGTGGCTTATGCCTTGCCAACCATACCGCTTCTGATGGTGAAGGCAGTACTGATCCGATGGTGTTTGCGAGTTGGGCTGATACTGCTTAATTCACGGCTTCCATGCGACTGCAACCCAGGAGCTGGAGATCCTGCAATGGTGTGTCTTTTTGTCGGGTCCTTTCTCTTGATAGTCTCATTGTTGTCAGGAAGTGGCCATTGTATCGGTGGCAGATCTTCTGAAAATTGAACTCCTGTCTCCTGTTCCAGGTTCTTCCGCCAGATCTCCACTTGCATGGTCCACCATCTTTCGAGCTTGCTCCTTCTCTTCTGTGTTTCTTCGTCCCAATCGCGTACCATGTCGTCGCACTCGCGTTGCAGACTTTCGAGCTCTTTCATCTGGCGTGATTCAAGTTCCGACAGCTCTTCCTCTTGCTTGACTAGTCGTTGGCTGATGCGTCTGCTTTGCTCACCCCTGAGTACACTGATAGCACCAGAGTGTTTGGCATCCATCTGGTCGCGTGCTCGTCTGGCTTTTGTAAGCTCGGCCAGATCTCTATCCGTAATGGCTCTGTCGTGGCGTTCACCACTTGTAGTTTCTCCTCGACAGTATGCTTCCATATGTTTGAGGGCGATCGCATTGTTCCTGGTCTCGATTTCATGTCCTTCGCGCATCTCGTGCTCGTCAACTACATGCTTGTCTTCGATGCGAGCGATAGCAGCGCTCTGCTTCTCGGCCAGCTGATCCTTTTGTCGGTCGAAATAAGGTAGTAGCTGTAGCTTACGCACAGCATACCCGTCGATCACACCCTGTCTCTTTCTCGCAGCCCAAGCTGTCAAGTTGTCGCGCTGCCGCTCTTGGTTTTGTCTGAGCTCCTTGAAGCCAGGCAGTTCCGTCGCAATTTCTAAATTTCTTTTTGTTTCCTCTGACGGTGAATGTTCTTGGGCTCCACATGTCGGAGATCTCGACTGGGATCGTGATTTCGGAAATGACGTAGGGTGCGATGTCGACTCATATATCGTAGGTGGTGTTGTAGTCGCTTCATCGTCCCAAGCAACCAGCATATTCATCAGAGCATCCTGCTCTTCTTGACTCATCACGCTTGCGACCAGACTACCCGGGATCGGACGCTTGCAGCATGTCGGTGGAATGTTCTCGTCGTTGAGCGAGTCTTTGATTATCTTGCGCAGGGCGAGTGTACAATAGCGATGTCCGCAAGACAGCGTGTGTAAGGTTCGGCGGTGTCGAGATCCACTTTGAGGGCAGTGAGGGCAATCACTGTGTATCTGATCAGACTTTGTCTTTTGTTGCTCTGAGGCATTTGCTTACTCTTTCTCTCTGGTTGAATCTCCCGAATCGGTTCTCCTTAACCTCAATCTGCTCAGTCCTCTTGTGATGATATGCCTTTTCGGTGACGACTCTCGTGAGCGAGACCATACGGAGGATAGTGAGAACGTGGAAGGAGATGGCGAGATGATGGGAGAGGTAGCGAAGTTGAAGGAAGAGCGACGGTAATCGAATCTGGCGTGGTTGACTATTGAATCATAATCCCGGATGGACACCGATGTGGCGGAACTGCGCCGCCCACGACCTGGTCGAGCCCTGGCGTGAGGACAGTCTCTTGATATCCGGGACGCGTCTGTGAAATCTGTAGAATGCGAGCCATGAGAGCCGGTGGAGATAGAGCGGCGAGGGTGTGTAGAGCTTGTAAGACTTGACGTCGCTTTCTGACCCTTGTCCTTCAAGGTGTTTTCGAGCGAAGCTATGTCAATGTCCAGGTGTTGTGCTTGATTTTTCAGATCTGTTTCAAAGTCTTCGACCGTTTGACCTTCGGCGAGCCGAAGAACTTCGCGAGCGAACTCGTCGTCCATTGATACTGCTTTCGTGCTCGAGTATCAAATGTCGCCTCGATGAATCCAGCTTTGTTTGGTGTCGAGAGACGCATGAGAAAGGTTGGTTCCAAGATTGGCGAGGAGAGGACAAGGGCAGGTGCAACAAACAACTGCCGAGGCCTCGTACTAGTAGTCGTCCAGGTACCAATGTGTTGTGGCGGTCTGTGTCGGAAATCCCAGCTTGAACTCCGCAATAACCCGGGTGTCAATACCGGACTTTACTAACTCACCACCGTAGGGTGATTGTCTGTCGCGGATTGAGAACAGGGCAGGAGTATGGATTGAGTATGGTCGAGAATCTAACGGGACGGCGAACAAGAAGATAGAGAAGAAAAGAGAAAGTCAACGTCAGTGATGAATGGGATCATCCAGCAGACCGCTGCGCAAGAGCTGCATGACGTTCCCCTACCAAGGGTTAAAACAACCGTCTTCTTCGCCGCTACAAGCCCGAGATCTCTATCCGGCTCCTGCTTGGTAATTCAACTGGAGAATCTCGTTTCCTGAAGGCTCGTGCCCTTCGTACCGGTTTGCACTTTGCTCTGCTATGTCTTGTGACTTGTCCTCGAGCTCGAGTCAGTAGTGTTTTGGAGCGCGAAACACTAGCACTGCAAAATCGGCATCAATGCGATTGCGGGGCCTGTCAATGCATCCGGGTTCACCGAAACTTTGAGCTTGCAGCCACCGTGAGCCTCTGAATTGCTTGTCGATCAGCGGTCAAGAATTGTCTGCTTGACTCGAAAGGACTTGACAGAGCATCTGATGCTTTTGCGAACCGCATGCCGAGGGCTACTGGACGAACAGGCAGGAATGAAAGTATTTTAGACGAGACGCAAGCGAGACTTGAGGGCTGACAGCTTGACATGAACGCTCATCTTCCTCCGTAGTGCCTTGGCCGGCAAATCTTGACGCCACAAGCCACTGCCTATGGCATGTATGAGATTGCTTGAACAGAGTCATGATGGCTTGCATACGAATAGTCAGGTCGTTAGGCGATGTGGTGCCTACTGACTGTTAGAATACCGTAGAGTCGATTGCCGCGTTTACGAGCGAGTCACTGAACGGTCAGAGATCAGCTGCGACTTGAAAAGGTGGCAGTTTATCCTTCGGACTCACATTCTACCTGATGATAGTCTTCGTGATATTCCCGTCAAGTTGGATGACAATATATGTGCTGCATGTTATTGGGCCTTGGTGTCTTAAGCAATAAGTTACTCTGAGACATGAATCGAACAACGTGGGTGTGGATTCTCGCGATGCTGGCGGTTTCTGGAAGGCGAGGAACAACAGTTCGTAAAGCACACGGTCCTTTCTAGGGCTGGAGCGTTGGTCCTGGAATGTCGGGACAATTACACGATTATAGCATTTGAGTCAGGGCTGGTGAGTTCAAAAACACAAGATGTCGAGTTAGAGATTTGCACTCGTCTTCGTAGCGTTGTATGTCTTGTCGGTCCAATCCCTGTAGCATGTGCCCATCTGTTCCGTAGGTCAAGAATGAAGATCGACTGGTTTACGGCTCGCCTCACGTTGCTGCTGCTGTGCTGTACTGGCGGCTGGCGGGCCTGTCGATCAAGCATGTTTGAAAGATTGTAGTTCACGACTGAAGCAGATGTCTCAGGCTGATACCGAGACACAGCGATCGTTCTTTCCCTCTGATTCAAAAAGTTGGAAGCGACGGAAGAGGGTCCGACGATCAGATGGGACTGGTGTTGGCAACGTTGGCAACGCCGCAAACGAAACGCGAAAGCGCGTCAGCTTCGAGGCTGCGAGCGATCCAAAAGATGCACCTTCCATCATGCCGCCATTCGAGGCCCCTGTCAGTGCATCTGCTTCGGACGCAAGCATATCCAGAGGGGGTACTGCTAGATCAGCTTCGTCACATTTGAGGCCGGAAGATGCATTTCTAGCCTATTCTCCGCCATACCGATCGACCAGCAAGGGCGGCGCATCCGAAAACAGGAGGAAAAGAGACAGCCATAGCAGTCGCAACGCCAGTCGGAGGAGGCCACGAACATGGAAAAAGCTGCTCTGGGTGAAACAAGCATGTATGAGGCGCACGGTAGCAAGAGATGTGGTATACAAAAGTGCAAACACTGAGTCCTCCAGATCCCGACAACTACACAGATGAAGAGACCTTCCTAGACCACCTACAGCGCAATCCACGACTTCGTCCCTATGATTTCTGGCCGCTCGTTGCCGATTCGACCGTCATCGTACAGCACATAGGTTCTGTCATCATCTTCGTCTGCTGCTTCATTGGCATCTTCCAAAGGCGTGTTTCACCTGTATCTGTTGTTAGCTGGGCCTCGTTCGGCACCGTTCTAGGATGGGTCGTTCGTGACTACTGGGTCGGACAAGAGGAGGCTGAGCAGGCTAGGCAGGCTGCTCTTGCAGAGGCTGTTGCTTCGTCCAAAGCCATCGTTGACAGCCAGCGCCCCCAAGAAGGACCTTTGTCTCCGGCAGACCCTGCTTCGGCCATGTCAGATACTGCTAAGCTGGGCTTGGGCATCTCGAGCGTTGGGGTCTCACGTCCACTATCGGTCGTTTCGACAAACGAGAGCTTAGCATCTACCGCACCCAGCACTGGTCACCCCAATGGTGCAGCCACATTTGCAAGCTACAGCTACTATCCCCCTTATGAGAGCCATACATCCTCCTTGTCCGCCCGTAACCAAGAAAGGCTCGCGACTGCCAAATCCGCATTGTTGATCTACTGTGCTCTACTAGGTTTGAGTCCTATTCTAAAATCCTTGACCCTGTCAACGTCCGAAGACTCCATTTGGGCAATGAGTTCATGGCTGCTGATCATCAACATCTTCACATTCGACTATGGTGCTGGCGCTGAAGCAAAGTAGGCAACACGACTTCCTGTCAAGCTCTTGACTAATTTATTTCTTAGGTTTCCTGCTTCGCTCTCGACTAATGCAGCTCTTATGGCCTCTACGGTCTTAGCTTCACGTCTTCCGTCCACAACCCACGTCTTCAGCCTGACTCTGTTCAGTATTGAAGTCTTTGGGCTGTTTCCTGTTTTCAGACGACATGTCCGACACGTATCCTGGACAGGACATCTAATGTTGACGGCATTGATTATCCTTGGTGCGGGAGGTGGACTCTGCGTCACCATCACGGGAGGTGGCTGGAAAGCTGGAGTAATCGGTGCCTTTCTCGGAGGAATTCTCACGTGTCTTGCAATGGGAATCACCAGCTGGTGGCTCATCGGCTTACAAAGATATAAGAACGAAATCCATGGTCCTTGGGATCCAGCACGCCCTATCATACGACGCCACTGGGACTGAGAGCTAGAGAAATGAAACTGGTTTGCTCTATCATCATCTATCCTAGTCTATACCAAGACCTCAGGCGCTCTGCCCCAGATGGCATCACCGATAGACATAGATGCCTTTCGCCTCTTGATTGACTCAACCTGATTCTCCTTGAAGTCGAGGAACTCATTCCATAACATCCTCCCGTCGTACAAGAGATGCAGATCACTACCGGTCAACGGCATAATCTTGTGTGCTTCGTCGACACGCACTGTCAGCAGTGTGACGCCTCCTTCAACGACGTGCCGCTCAAGAAGCTTGACTTCGTTCTCTTTCGGCTCGCGTATGGCATGTCCAAGCAAGTCGACAAGTGCAGACTCGTCTTTGTCGAATGCAGGCGATACCCACAGTCCCAGACTCCATGGCACTGGCTGGGATCTCCAGGAGCTACTGTCTAGACATTTACCCTTGAGTGTGAAGGAGTCTAGGCCTCTAATACTTCGGAGCAACGATTGCAGGTATCTCCATCCACTCACTCGAGCACCGGCATAGTTGGGTTGCCAAGTGGTCAGGTCAATACATATTGAGCGCAGGTGTGGGATATCGTTTTTGAGTGTGCTGAGATCCGCACACCAGGCGCCCATCATGTGTGCTCCTTGAACACAACAGAAGTAATGAACCCATTCGTTGGCAATGGTCGTGCTCTCCTCGCTCTGAGAAGCTGGATCTCCAGATGCTGCTTCTCTGAGATCAATGGTGATGTGGTCGACGTTGCTTCTCTGTGACAACGACAGTCTCGAGAAGAACGCTTGGATGTGAGCAATCCTTGTGAACACAAAGTCGCCTTTCTTCAGCAGCGTGGACTCGTTTGCTTCGAGATAGACGGCGCGGCAAGTCCGCAGCAAGGTGACACCTAGGCTGGGTACTTGTTGATGTTTTGGTCCGGTGGTAGTATCCCAGCTAGGATTGACAATAGGGGCAGACGGTGTGATGACAAGGTCATAAATCCAGTTCCTTAATTCGCCGGGTAGTCTGAAAAGAGGAGAGTTTGCCTGAGGCAGAATTCTATCCTCATCTCTGATGTCGTTCATGGTGGTCTAGTACTGTAGAGTCTATAGGAAATGAAGTGTAGACTCGAAAGTTCGTAGACAGAGACAGCAAAGGTTTAAGAAGGAGAGATGCTCGGTCAATTGGCTTGGGAGCGGTTCCTTGATGTACTTCTCAGCTCATCTCATAGGCGCTCGACCCCGCCAAACAGCAATACCCTGATGGTCACGGGCTGTTGCATGATAGCCGAGTGACTCCTCTTCGCCCAAGTCGGCATTCAATCGGCGGCCTGAAACCTTGATATGCACAGCTTCTCAGCGCTACGAGATCCTTCAACGTATCCAGGGCACATGTCTCGGGTTCCCACTTTGGTATATGGTTGATCATGCAGTGAGCATGACCAGCTCGGGATATTTTACCCCGCTGCCGACGAGTCTCGCGTGTACGGAGCCTCGCGTGTACGGACCACGCCAAGCCTCGAGCGCATCACGCGTCGTCAACACCTCCATTCTGTCAACATCGCCGTCGCCGTCGCCCTTTTCAAATATCCATCACCGACTACGTTCATTCTTCAATCCGCCTTCTCGCAAGACGACCCGGGCGCGTTTTCGCTCTACTTTGTGTGCGGTCCGAGCTTGATCTCCGGTCGTGTGACAACGAAGGACTAGACATTGTGACTTCCGTAGCAGAGTCTTCGCGGGACCCTATTGTTCTCGCTTTTGAAGTCAGGCATTTTGCAGGTCTTCTTCTTGCTGGACGTAGGCGCGTTCCCGCTCTACTCTGTGTGCGGTCCAGGTCCAGTCTTCGTTTTGCGTGAGCACGATCACGGGTCAGGCTTCGTGAGTTTCCGCAGCAAAGTTCTTGCGGAACCTCATCTCGTCGAGAAATCGCTATCGGCTTTGCTGAAGTCAGGGCTACTTCTGAGCGTACGATCTCACAAAGCCCGGGTGGGTGGGATCCAAGACTTTTCACTAGTTTTGGGGTATCAATTTGTGTGCGTATAGCTTTTAATGACCTGCTGATTTGAATTCTTCCAACCTAGCGAGCGCCTGCTTCGCCCTGTATGGAGCCTCCTACCAGCATCGCTTTCAGCCACGAGCCTGAATGGATATGCAAAGAGCCGGCTCTGGTCACCTGGAACGATAACGATCGCTTGGAATTATCTTCAATTGGACTGCCATGTCCTACCGGCAAAGCCACTCAGATTACTCTCTGGGTCGGAAAACATCCAACGAATGGACTCTGTATCGTGCTACAATTACGTATCACTGCTCGGTTCTCGAAACGTCGAAGAGTCCTTGACTACTATTTACCATTGCCCCCACCGACTGGGGATATCTCTGTCATGAAGGTAGATGATGCGTCGCAAAATCTCAAAGGGTGTTTGGAAGACGCATATGGGAAGTCATCTACCAAGAAATGCATCCGTGTCTCATTCCAGCTTTCTGGGCTAGGTCGTGTTCTAATGCCTATCGTACCCGATAATGCGCGCTGTTTTGAAGGTACACCTTTCCATCTCTTGACCCAGTTTCGCTCGCTCTCGCACACAAGCCAACTTGATGTATATGTTGCATACAGCTCTTATGCTCAGCATGCCTTGATAAACCTAGAGCCACCACTCAAGAATTTTCTAGCATGCACTGAACACATTGATCTTCCTCGGTCTTATGGGGGAAACGGAGGTGTGTTCGATGATTGGCGGCAACTTGGTGACAAGTCTCCAAATTCCTTCTCGGACGCTCAACAGCCGTGGTTAGGCCAGGGTAAAGATCAAGAGCATACCCAACCAGGTGTTGACACCTCACCACGCGTCGGGACCCATCGATCGCTGTCCGCCGAAGCTTATGAAGTGCCAGAGCATGGCCCCCCTGCAGATGTGCAAGAGATGTACTCGCCGCCTCCGTATTCTCCGACGAGGCAGTCTATCCGAACTTCCGTTAGACCAGAACCGCTACGTTTTTCCAAGCTTCAGTCTGAATTACCTGGCTATCTTAAGCGATCTCGTGGTAAGTTTCAGATCTTCAGCCGTAATGTGTGCTCGACTCAACGTAGGTTTAGATTCAGATAGTCCCGGGGGCGACGAACCATGCGCCAAATCAGCGAAATCCGATCGCATAGAATTATTTTCATCAACTATCATTGACGCCTCGAACGTCGTGAATCACAAACGATCACCTCAAGTGCAGAGAGTATGCTCCTACTCACCTACTGTGGCCAACACTCCAAGCACTGTAGAAGAGCCGCAGCTATTTCCTCCCGAGTACACGACACCGACTCGCCGCGAATATCATACCACTAACTCATCTCCTGTCCAGGGCTTGTTTTCTTCTCGCCACACCACTTCTCATAGCCGAACCGGACGGAGTGCTGCCATAAAAGAGCGTGACTCAGCTACCGGTCACACGCTTGACTTCAATCGTGGAAGTCTTGCCTCCTTAAATAACACGGACTCAAGCAGTCCTGAAACGCCCCGGATCACACCGACGGTGTTCACAAGAAGGCTCGAATTTCTCTCTGTTCCGGTTGACGCAGAAGACATAGTATCGAAACTGGAGCATGAGCAATCACTAGAGAAGAACACAGGCAGTTTCGTCTCGACTCAGAGATCTTTAGATCACGTCTCGCCAACAAGAACCGACCATCCATTGAACAAAGCACTCAAAGCACTTGTTGCTGCACAGCTACCGCCTTTGACCACACAAGCTCTGCAACGCCTCATGGACGATCTCTTAGAATCAGTAGACTACAGCTACAAAGTGGCAGAACTAGGGCTACAAGAAACATCGGACGAGTTCAAGGTTGAGCTACAACTAGAAAAGGACAAAGGTGTTGAAGAAATCACTGAGCATGCTGAAGAGATCCTCGCTGGCGTCAAGGGTCAGATGGAAGATTTGGCAAGTGGCCATCTGGTTTCCTTCGAGGACATGCTGCAGAAAACCAACGGCCAATTGCAGCAGATTTTCAAGGCTTTCTTGGGAGGGCTGGTCAAAGCCATGGCGATGGGTAAGGACTGCCTTGATAGACGAGCGGCGGAAGACACAAAAGTGGATGCACCTCTTGTTCGACATCAGAGACCTGCCTGTGAGAACCTTCAGCCCATAAGCATGCCGGACTCATCACCAGTCGCTGCCACAAAGTTATTCCTGCAAGAATTCGGTAATCTTCGAGCGGCCGCGAAGGTGAAGGTGTTAGAGAGACTTACGAGTCAGAGCACGGCAGAGATCTTCCTGACCGTGGATAGAGAGCTTCGTGAGGCTTGGGTCGCTAGCTGGACCGGTGAAATCGCATCGTAGATCTGACAATGTCTTCGACCAGAGATTGAATGTTCTTTCGATGCCTTGAATGAGCGGATAATATATACGGCTATCTGTTGCGCTTTCCAGTTATCTTTGTATAGCCATCCATCTACTAGGTATAACTTCCTCTTTACGTTTTTAAGATATTATCTTCCATTGTGCCGGAGCAGTTGGTTTCTGTCATGCCTCCTATTATTGCTCGGGGTCCCGGGCCATACTGAAGAAGGGCCCTGAGAGAGAGAACTCTTGGTGTAGTTTCGTTCAGCCGAGTGCTGTTTGTATCGTGATGTCTACTCCTCGAATATCTGAACGGTTAGGATTCGCGATCAGAGGTCGAGCTGTAGCATTTTACCAAGTCACTTTGTCGGCGGCGCGACCCTGACGAAGCATATCACAGTTCCAGCCCATCTGATGTCCAGCTCACCAAGGGTCAGAGAGCGCATATTGTGATTACTCTCATGCGACCTAATCATCAGCGCACATATATCGGAAGTGTCTGTGTTGTGAGACTTTCACCAGTCAATATCACGTGCTCATCGCCGATGTTGTGCATCTCGAATCCATACCACAAGCCTTCGCTCTCCCTTTCTTGCACACCACATCACTTACATCATGTCAAGTATCGAAGACACAAAGCAACTATCTCTGCGGACCGGACAGACCTCAAATAATGCTCTAGGTATCAACGCTCCGCCGTCACCGGCATACAAGTCCGCACCAGCGGACTCATCCGTGCACTACACTTGCTTTATCCGGCTGCCATTTGCCAGAGGAGATTTTGTAGACCCGCCGCAGGTAAGACTTCTGAATTTGTAACATAATAAAAGCCTTTGTCCTGATGTTACAAAGGTCGACTGGAACTCGACAAAAGATCGCGCATTATGGAAGATCATCTCCAAGGCTTCCAATAGCAAAGAGCTGGATTGTAAGTACAGACTTCACCTCGAGTTGTTGACATCAAGCTGACATCTCAACAGGGGAAGACTTGTAAGGCTCGTTGTCAGAACATCACTGCTCATAGCTAAACCAGTCTCAGGTCTGCTCGGTTCGATGTTTCGCTGGCCTTTCTACTACAGCAAGCAGCATGGCTTTATGAGCGCCACTTTGCACAGATGAAGGCGCAGATGAAGAAGCTCAGCCCATCAGCCTGCCCTTCGCCTCTTCCGCCTGATTCTACAGGTAACGTCGCGGTGAACAGTAACGCGACGGCTTTCCAAATTGGCAGTCAAGGTACAACAAGTGCAAGTGACTTGATGAGAAACTGCTAACTAAGATACAGGTCCAAGAGCACCCTCTGCTCTTTCGGCACGTATCAGAGACAGCCCCACTCCAACCATGGGATCTGGAGGCTCTGGACTGTTTCGTCAACCTGCTGTGTTGCCTTCACTATCCACCACTAATCAACCACTGAAGACGGAAGGTCTCTCTCGTACGCCATCTACAAGAACACTGACCCAAAGCCGTACCGGACCGCCTGCAAGTCCGGCACAACCAAGCAACAGAGCCTTCAACACAGCTTTTAGCAACCACAGAAAGCCTGTATCACCTCAACGAGAGATCTCGGAGCCCGACTCAGATCCACTTCAGGAGTCAGATTCAGACTCCTCTTCTGATGGAGAGTCTCAAAGCATGGCACGCAGCCAAGCCTTCAGACGCCCGGCTAACTACAACAACAAGAACAAGTATGGCTACGATGATGATGACGAGGATGAGGACGGCGAGTCATCTGGTGGCTTTCTGCCGTTCGCTACTACTGCTACTGGAAGTGCCGATCCGGCTGCAACACTGAAGTCGCCTGTCAAACGTGCTTACGAGCAGAGACCAATTGCACCCGACTCTTCGGCGTCCTCAGCCAGTTCTGCGGCACCTCCTCGTGCGGCTACTGGTACTGGTAAGCAGAGGGAAGTCAATCGTGGAGATTATGCACAGGCTTCCCCTGCGAGTGCACTGAGTCCGAGACAACGAGAAGAACTTTCCAAACTCAGCCCAAGGGTCCGCAAGGAGGGCAGCGAGGGAACACCGAGTATGGGCAGCTCATTTAGCGATCTCGACGGTAAGTGATTGCAAGCTCATGTTGTGACAGATTTTGATACTGACATGGAATTCAGATGCCAGCATTTCTCAGTCAGCCATAGAGGAAGCATTCATGAGCCATATGCAGCATGGTTCAACAACGAGCAGGATGAGCTCGATCAGCCAAGCACTGAGGAGCAAGTATTTGTAGAGACGGAGGTATTGATGGGAAAAGGTTCATGGGTATATTGCAATCATCATATCTGCTGTTTCAAGCAGAGCAAAGCGTATGTTCCAAGTGATGCGACGCAGAATGCCAAGTAGAATCGCTAGTGTGAGATCATGCGTACATGTCGTCGTACTCTCCGTCTTCCTCATCCGGAGGTGGTGTAGGTGCCCTCTTCTTGACCAACTCTTTTCTGTCGAGAGGGCAGGTGGGGTTGAGCTTGAGCCAGGGTGTGATGCATTCGAGGTCGAAGAGGTGATCCTTGTGGCAGGGAAGTTGGACAACGAGCGGGTGCGAGTCTAACAGACTCTGTCAGTACAATGCGACGAGGGCGTTCAAGCAGGGACTAGTCTCACCGTCAAGGAAAGGGTTGCCGCAGATGGGGCAGTCCTTGTCCTTTAGACTCGTCTTTGGTACTCTGTCTAGCTGTGCGAGGAAGTCGTCCGACACACCCTTGACCTCCCTCGGAGGGTTCTCAGACTCTTGCATCAACTGTTCAATCATGCGACCTAGCAATTGGTCGGTGCCGTCTTGCGACTCGCCGTGGCCACCACCTTGCATCATAGAGAAGGCATTTGCGAGGTTGCGGAAGGCGGCCGAGACATCTCCAGGTAGAGGAAGGGAGTGGGCGTTCTGAGGATGGCGATCTCCACTGGTATCAACGAGGTCGAGTGTGGTGAAGAATGTGGATAGATCGGGGCGGCGAGGCGGTGCCTCGTTCTTCTTCTCCTCCTTGATGTTGTGTTCAACTGGGCCTTGTCAGTCGTGCGATTACATGTCAAGTAGTTGCATAGACTCACCCTCGTAGCCGGACATGATTGCGCAATATTCAGAAGGTGGTTGGTTGTCCACAAAGTCAGAAGGAGTGAGAGCAATGTCGAAGCTGTATACGGCGTTTATAGGCTAAGTCCGTAGGCAGGCACAGACACGCGTTATTACAAGGCTCGCTGATCTCTCTTTCCGACTACATTGATGGCTGGACCATCTTAAACCTTGCAAAAGAAGGATGCAGATTTCACGATAGCAATGAAAGAGAGTACGCCCGATGGTACCGAGACTGTCGCATCCCAGGACCAACTCCCTACGCCAGCCTTGTCGCCCATCACCGAACATGGCACAAGTCCACCTACCACCGACGTGGATGGTTGCGCCGAACTGACGAGCCCGCGTCTCGACAGTCTTACAGAGGAAGGGACCAGTCCCGCAGGTACGCCCACGATAGGATCGCGCCTTCTTGCAACAAAGAGCAGCAATGGAAAACTGGTGCAGCCATCTCCCACGCTCAAGCTGTCACCAGCTCAGATGCAGGACTTGATTTCGTCGCCCGACTCGCTGCCTCTGCGTGCTGTCTCTATCTCGACAGATGACATTCCTTCTTTGTCCGCCGACGACAGCAGCCCAAGGATGAATGGCCTAGGTATCTCTGCTCCCGACTCAGTCTCGACCCAAGAAGCCACAACGCTGCCTTCACACAACACCACCCGTCCCCCTCCGACCGCCTCGAGACCTGCTGTCAGTGGCCGTTCAAACTCGACTCCAGTCATCAAGCGCAAGGCCTCTTCCGCACAAATCCCGAGGAACCCTAACGACAACAGAGATGCTTCGAAACCAAGACGTCCTACCTTGAATCTCAAAGGCTCCGAATACCAAGATGGTTCTGAAGCGCTCAAGCCGTCGCCTATACCTGACTCTTTCCCGTCACCGATACCTGCTGCCATACCTGTGCCTCCACTGTCCTTGCCCACCTATCTCCAACTCGAACTTTCCTCTGAGCGTCCCTCGGCCCTCTACATACACCGTTCTGCGAGCAGCGACTTCCCATACGAGTCTTCAAAAGTTAAATTCGAGCGTCTATACAACTTCTTGACACTACCGCCTCAGTTGGAGCAAACCCTTGTCTTCGGTGCTCTGGCCTGTTTGGACGCCTGGCTATACACTTTCACCATCCTACCCCTGAGGTTCCTGAAAGCCGTGGCTGTCTTGTTGAAGTGGTGGTTTCAGAGCCTTGTCAAGGAGTTCAAAGATATTGGCTCATTCATATATACCGGTTTGGGACGTGTCTGGCATCGTAGAAAGCAGCCATCTTCCGCCAATCCTTCTCGCCGAAGCTCTCTCAGCTCGCCAATGATTGGCCCTACTCCTGCAGTCCCTTCACCTCTCCTCGATGGCCAGAATGATACGAGTTCAACACGCTTTCAACAGCTTCCGTCCAAACTCAAGATACCCAATCCACTGTACCGTCACAGACGTTCCAAATCTACACCTTCGGCTCTGCTTCCAAATCACAAAGCTGACATTCTACATGGCTTGTTGATCATAATCAGCTGCATGATTCTTGTGCAATTTGATGCTAGTCGTATGTATCACAAGATCCGTGGACAGGCTGCCATCAAGCTCTATGTCATCTACAACGTCCTTGAGGTTTTCGATCGCCTCTTGTCGGCCATAGGCCAGGACATCATCGAATGTCTATTCTCCAAGGAGACACTCGAGCGCAAACCCAATGGTCGTAGCAAGATCCTTCTTCCTCTGGGCATGTTCATACTTGCACTGGTCTACAACGTTGCCCACGCCGCTATGCTCTTCTACCAAGTCATCGCGCTCAACGTCGCTGTCAATTCTTACTCAAACGCCCTACTTACGCTCCTCATGTCCAACCAGTTTGTTGAGATCAAAGGAACTGTCTTCAAGAAGTTTGAGAAGGAGAACTTGTTCCAGCTGACTTGCGCAGACGTCGTTGAGAGATTCCAGCTTTGGTTGATGCTCCTCATCATCGCTCTGCGTAACATCGTCGAAGTTGGAGGACTGAATATGGGCTCTGGATCAACAACCAACTTCAGCCCGAACTCGACAGCATCGCCTGTGCAAAGTACGAGTATTCTGCCGCAAGCCTTCAACATGTTTCCAACAGGGTTTGGCCAGATCTTTGGCCCCTTTGTCACTGTGATTGGCAGCGAGATGATCGTTGACTGGGTCAAGCATGCCTATATTTCCAAGTTCAACAACATCAAGCCGAGCCTATACGGTCGCTTCCTAGATGTGCTGACCAAAGACTACTACTCACACGCCTTTGCTGATCAGAACTTGACCAAGCGACTTGGTCTTCCAGTCTTGCCTCTTTCGTGCCTGTTCATCCGCGCTTCGGTTCAGACTTACCACATGCTTATTGCCACACATATGCCATTGCCTATGCCTTCGACTGCCACGGCAATTGCTTTGGAGTCGGCTTCTGGAGAGACGTCACCATCGACCACGGCTGCACTTGCGCACATTGACCAGATCTTCAGACGCGCGTTGGGCAGATCGTCTTTCGGAGCGGGCGCCGATGCCATCACCGGTGCTAACTCGTGGCGTTTTTGGACGCTCGACGACGCTATTGCCTTAGGCACTATGCTCGTGTTTTTCCTGATCATATACCTGATTTTGCTCGCTCTGAAGCTCTTACTCGGTATGCTTCTACTTAGCTTTGCCCGCACACGCTACCGCAAGATGAAGGCGCAGGAGCATAAGAAGCAGAGTTTCGACACTCAGGGCCGCAGAGTTGGTGGCTGGGGAGCCGTAGAAGTGGACGAAGATAAGCGTAGGTGGATTTACGAAGACGACCCGGACGGCTTGAGAAACTTGAGGGAGAGAGATGCCAAAGGCAAAGAAAAGGCCAAAGGAGAATTGAAGCTCGACGGCGTAGATAGATACATGATGGCGGCGAAGAGGATATGGTAAAAGTAACCACTCAGAATCACGAGAAGAATCAATTGAATCCTTCAACCTCAATTCAATACTAGCAACGAAGCCAAAAGAGCAGGTAGAGATTCGTATGGAAGACCTTGAGCAGCAGATGGAAGACGAAGATGTGGCGGCCGCAGAAACTCATCTTCGGAAAGAAGGTAATGGTTGTTGGAATGTAACAAAAAGAGGTGAGGTGAGGGTCTGCTGGGGTTGGAGGATGATAGGCCATCGATTATGCCATCGAAGAAGAACTCGTCCAGTCGAGGGAAGCTCGTCAAGAAGCAGCTCTGCATCAGGAGACCAGCGAAACCAGATCACTTGCCGTACCCACTCTAACAGTCGATTAGTTCTATGAGATTGGTATGACATGAACGTCAACGAGGATGAAGATACCGAGGAAGACGATGGAGAGGAAGAAGATGCCGAGAATGAGGACCAATTTATGGAAGATGATGATGAAGAGGAAGACGAGGACGAGACGAGTGGAGAGGAGGTCAATAGAGGAGGACGAGGGCAATGGTCAAGAGCACTGAGCATGATCTTGAGGGTAACCGTGAGCTTCCAACGCTCTCAACTTTACCCTTGTTCACTCTCACGTTCTCGTTGGAACGCAGCAAACTCATGCTCACCATAGAGGATCCGCTCTGCCATTGGAATTATTTAGAGACCGTGATGCAAACCTGGGACAGGGAAATCAATCCATAGCATCATCAGCATAGTCGGTACGAAGGCAGGCACACCAGTATACTTTGAGATTAACACCTTTGCATCTTCCCTTCACATGGCGCCAACTGTAGCTTAATTCTTTGTTCCAATCGTGATGTCTGTTGTATTCGTTGCTATGCCATGAGACCATATCTTCGGCCGTCTCAACCCTCCTTGCGCGACAGTATGATGTTTGCGGGATTGACTGAGAAGATAATGTCTGGGGCGCTACTTCAATCCTCCTCGTCTGATGACATGGACATTGTAAGAAACATGGCGTCTTTGGCGATCTTCAAAGCGTCCTTGTACAACAGGTCGAATTCATTTCCAGCAACCTGGGTATGTTCGCGATGAGCGTCCACCATGGTGTGAAGGATGAGAACTGGCGCAGGTGGCTTTGATCTCTGCTCTTTTGCCTCTTGTAACTTTTCGCGCTGCTCATTGACCGCCGTCTGTTCCTCCTTCTTGTTCTCGAGTGTGGTCTTAGCATCCTCAATCTTCTTCTCGATCTCTTGGATTTCCCTTTTCCATGCTTCGTCTGACCTGTTTGAATGTGTTAGCCACGGCTTCTGGTGTGGTCGGTAGGGTTGGTATTACTTTTCTGGCATGTTGATGGAGACTTGATTGGACAGCGCCTTGTGTGAGAGATGGTTGTCGTGATTCGCGTGATGGTTGGATCTTGCAGTAGCGTTGGTGCAGTTGTTAAAAAGGGAACAGAGCGTGGCTCTTTGTTTTGTTGACTTTATCTGGGCGAGTGAGCGTGTGTTGCAAGTGAGAGTGTGTTGCAACTTGCAAGTGAGCGTGTGTTGCAACTTGCAAGTGAGCGTGTGTTGCAAGCGATCGTCTGTTATGCTCGTATGAAAAGATGACGATCCTCCAACAACAACGGTTCATCACATCACTCATCAAATCCTCCGTCGTCGATAGCAAATCACTCTCACACTCGCTCACCAAACACGCCATCACTTGCCGACCGACCGCGCTCTCCTTTATAAACTCCCTCTGACTTTGCATCCTTGACGCAACATCCAAAATCTTACCCAAACATGGACAAAGCATCGACAGAAAAGAAAGGCAACACCAAGGCCATGCAAACCCCTCTCCAAGGAGAAAACAAAAAACCCAGGCTCAACTGACACGCCTCTTGACGAGAATCCAAGAAACACAAGATGGCATCAATAAAACGGTGCAGATCATGGAGGACGATGTCCGCTGCGTCCAGGAGGATTTCGATAACATGAAGTTGATGGTCGGGGGATACACCTCTTCCTCAGATCACCGATGGGATGGTGACCACAATGCCACGTTTCACGGCTTCGAAGTCAAGGCCTTATTCGAGACTCTGGTCAAACTCGCCACTCTGGAAAAAGTTCAAGAAGTGAGTATGATGTTGAAGGAGATTACGCAATGGCGCTAAACATTCTTTAGGCTGTGAAGAAACGCAGGGACGGGCTCGTGGTCGATTGGAGAAGGTCGGAGCTACCGGACCGTCACATCATTGCTGCAGCCGATGGGGCATGTACTTTGGCTTACGAAAAGGCTCGGTTTGTCTATAGGGCCAGAGAGGAGATGCAGCGTAAGTTCCCCGAAGAAGAAGCCATGAAATGGATCGAGGAACGTATCGAGAGGAAGGCCGAAAAGAGGTTCAACAAGCTGAAGAAGGAATGGCAAAGATGAAAGGTCGCGTGTGGCAGAGATGGACTATTCTGCAGCGACTCGTCGTCACCCACGAAGGCCTGATGCGAATGGAGGACGAAGAATAGACATCGACTCGTGGCACCGGGAGATGCTCGAGGCGATACCAAAGATTGCGAAAGGATTACTCAAGATGATAAATATCCAACAAGAGCATGCAGATCGAGACATGACATTCCCAACATTAAATTCGATGTGCCGAAAACAGGCGCTTGAGATCAAAATGGACTATGACAGAGTGTTGAGACAGATTATGCCCAGACCGTGGACTAATGTTTGAAGTGCTCTTGGATTGTTCGTATTCAGGACTTTTGCTTGAGCGTCTCGCAAGCTCTGAATCGTACCGGTGCTTGCCATACGCTCCCTGATGCTGCTGGTATACATTGGATAAGGACCCGATGGACATGGCGAGTAGTCTCAAGAAAATCCATGTACTGTTTGACGCCGCTTGAGGGGGAATGAAGAGCACGACTCGTATGTCGACAGCAGCAACCATCTCTGCTCGTCCGATCTGCGTCGACTTTAACGACGAACCTGATTTGATGCCAGAGGTTTCTATTGTCTTGACGAAGCCAGTTTCCTGTTTTCGGGTCGATTCACGGCGTAGGTCTCGCATCCACAGGCTCGCAGCCTAAATAGTCCTAGCGGTGGAGACGTGGCATCGTAATGTTGGTGTCCGTTCATAGCAGCGGCTTAAAAGCAACCATTAACAGAGCGGAAAATCACCAAGGCTCGGTGCTATCGCAGATGAGGATGCCATACAATGACGCTCCTTCAAGGGAAGCATGGGTGCAGGATGTAATCGTGTCGTGTTCGATCCCAGATGGCAAATAAGTAGCATATCAAGCTCCGTCGAAGTAGCTACAACAGTTCCGCCATAGATCTAGGGCTTGCATCCCAGTGACCACAGATGGTCCAGCTCCGGGTTCACATAGGTTTGGTTCTAATCCATCCGACCGCTGGATTGTTGGAGCCACATATCATGACGAGATCATGGCGCGAAGAATATGGATGTGAGTTGGTGCTTCCTGTGTCGCATGGCGCATGCGCTAGCTCCCATCGCTTGCCGATCATCCTTCTCTTGCTGGTGTCCATCCTCTTCTTAATGCTCACAGCGAGTCGGCTGGGTCCAGTGTATGGGAACAATATAAGGATGCGCGACTCGCCGAAGCCTTCCGTCCTCTCGCCCAAGACTCCGTCCTCTCAACATCGCACAATGATACCGTCTTGGTCCACCAAGGCACGAAGCCCCCCTGGTCAAAAGAGATGGAAGAGGACACGGTGAATACACTCAGCCGAGCTAGTAGAGTGATCCGAGTGTTGCGCGAGGTTTCGGTTACTCGTCGTTGGGGTTAACTCTGCACGCGCGACCATGATGCGGCCGTTTAGACCACTGCATGGTCCGTAACGCCTTGCTCGCGCGCAACTGCGACGACATGGTACATGCCACCCTCGCCCAGGAGAGACTGCACGATGTTGCCAACTTCGGATAGTTGAACGGTTGTAAGCTTTTGGACGAAGTGATTAGCGGCGAGAATAGCGAGGTCGTCGACTCCGTACTTCTTTGCGATGCGGTAGAGCTGCAACAGGAAGTCGAAGGTGATGTCGGTCTGGCCAGAGGACTTTGTCAATACCTCATTGTAGGTGCGCGTCTCTAACAATCAATTGAATTCTTCAAACTCAACTCACCTCGCGGCTAACTGCATCTTCGCGATGTGGGCATCATGAGAGAGTCACGCCCGTCCGGATAGCACTGAGCAGGATATACCAACATCCGATGTCTTGCTATGTGTCCTTCCCGTGTGCTAAACTTTGTCACGCGCACCCTGTAGAAATGCACAATGTTTTTGAGATTAGTGTAGCCCTCCACTAAGAGTGTGATACTTAGCGCCTCTCTGCGGACGACTAGAGAGATCTTGAAAACGTTGTGCATTTCTACAGACTAGATAACCCCGGGCATGGCCGTAGGAGATGGCTAGAAGTGATAGAATTTAGCACACGGGGCGGGTTGAGATCGTGACCCTTGCCAATCTGCCAATATTCTCGGCCCACGTAGCGATCTGGTTGTCGCGTCCTGCGGTTGACAGGTCCATCGCGGGCCAATCGTAGATCAGGGAAGACAAGCACTGGGCGTGGCTTGAGGCTCAAACAGCAGGGATCTTGATACAGAACACATTGGCTGTGAACACGCGGGGTCTTGACAGATTTTGCGTGGCAGGTATATGATATAGAACGTGAGATGTGAACAGATGCTCTATAACAAGTCCCCTTCTCGGAGTTCCGTAATCCCAAGCAAAATCCGCCTACCATCCAACATCAAGCCTGCCCGCATTTCTCATGTGCCGTCCAACGTGCATATTCCGTGTCGTCATCACAAACATCAGTGTGAGGTCTGGCATGCATATGAGTGTCTCCTTATAGAGATAGGCAAGTAGAAGCAAAAGTAAGTAAGGGAGTGCTTTCCCTGTCTCGTTTTCTCGTCCATTGTTGTGCATTGTTTACATGCCCTGCTTTGTGGTCGATCACCTTGGTTTGAAGCCTATTTGGGTGTCGATACATTTTACACTGAGCTGCTTTTGTCTTGACGAACCGCTTTTGAAGCCTCAAATACAACAAATCAGCTATGGAGCGACCGACGCCGCATACTGAGGACCTTCCTGGTGGCTGGCCACAGACACCAGCCGAGTCACTTAGACAGCGAGAATCGAGAAACCACTCATATACAAGTTATGTACCATCAGGGAGAATTGATGAACATCCACTAGGAACACAACAACAGGGCGACACATACCTGTCCTGGCATCCAGAGACCACTCCGAACGATGAGGTCGCTATACCATTGCACGAAACACTTCGATACAGCGGATCATCTGGAGAGACCGCGATACCGTCAGACTCAGAAGCCTCGTCAAACCATGCCGCCATGCTACATCACCCGACCGAAGAGGTCGAATTACCAGAGACTGTCGAGAAACGACCTACCGAACAAGATCCTGCCTTCGCTCCCGTGAAGACAACTACAAGCTCGCGACCGAAACTGTCTGGCAAGATGACTGAGGAAGACTTCTTCCGTACATTATCACGTAGGAGAACTAGTCAGACCAGCGGTCTCAACAGAGCCCCAACACAAGAAGATGAGGACGACAGAGAAGAAATCGATCGTCTCATGTCACGCATGTTTGGCAAGAGTCGACAAGAACACTCTGAGGAAGAGCAGACGAGACACGTGGGTGTTATTTTCAAAAACCTTACAGTGAAAGGTGTAGGCCTTGGAGCTGCTCTGCAGCCCACTGTTGGAGATATCTTACTCGGTCTACCCCGGAAGATCAAGAATCTGGTTTCTAGGGGACCTAAGCAAGCTGCCGGAAAGCCCCAAGAAAGAACCATTCTTTCTGATTTCAGCGGAACCATTAAGCCTGGAGAGATGCTGCTTGTGCTTGGTCGTCCTGGATCTGGATGCACCACTCTGCTAAAGACACTCGCCAACCAAAGAGCTGGATATACCTCGATCGATGGAGAAGTCACTTATGGCGGCACTCCCGCAGAGGAGATGGGCAAGAAATACAAGGGCGAGGTTCTCTTCATCCCTGATGAGGACTTGCACTATGCTACAATCACAGTCAAGAATACCTTGTCCTTTGCTCTAAAGACTAAAACACCCGGAAAGGACTCCCGTCTGGAAGGAGAGTCTCGAGGAGCGTACGTCAAGGAGTTTCTGCGAATCGTGACGAAGCTTTTCTGGATCGAGCACACACTAGGCACCAAGGTCGGCAATGAATACATCCGTGGTGTATCTGGTGGCGAAAAGAAGAGAGTCACAATTGCAGAAGCCATGGTCACAAGAGCTAGTGCGCAATGTTGGGACAACTCAACCAAAGGTCTCGACGCCAGTACAGCTTTAGAGTATGTCCAGAGTTTGCGATCTCTGACCAACATGGCTCGTATCTCCACTGCCGTTGCTTTATACCAAGCAGGAGAGTCTCTCTACGACTGTTTCGACAAAGTGGTGTTGTTGCATGAGGGAAAATGCTGCTACTTCGGCCATACCGAGGACGCTGTCGAATACTTCAAAGAGCTCGGCTTCGTACAACCAGATCGCTGGACTTCTGCTGACTTCATCACCTCCGTCACGGACGAACACGAGCGCCATGTCAAAGACGGCTGGGAAGACAAGATTCCTAGATCTGGCGAAGACTTCGACCGTATCTTCCAACAGAGCGAACAGAAGAAACGCAACCTCAAAGAGATCGAAGAGTTCGAAGGCGAGACTCAGAAGTTGACTGAAGCAAGACATGAAGCTCAGACTAAGGCTACCAAGAAGAAGAACTTTGAGGTCTCATTCCCCAAGCAGGTTATGGCTTGTACTCAGCGTCAATTTCTGGTTATGGTTGGTGACAAGCAGGCGACTGTAGGCAAATGGGGTGGTATCGGGTATGTTCTCTGAGGCCTGGTGCTTGGATAAGCTTATAATTTTGCTAACCAAATGTTCTATACAGATTTCAAGCCCTTATCGTTGGATCACTGTTCTATAACCAACCAAAGACCGTTCTCGGGGCCTTCCCTCGCGGAGGTGTGATGTTCTTTTCACTACTGTTCAATGCTCTCCTGGCTCTCGCTGAATTGACAGCCGTTTTCCAGTCTCGGCCTATTCTTCTCAAACACAAGAGCTATCAATTCTATCGCCCGTCTGCCTTCGCAATTGCTCAAACTGTTGTCGACATTCCATTGGTCTTTGTACAGGTCTTTATCTTCGACATCGTGGTATACTTCATGTCTGGCCTACAGAGAACGGCTTCACAATTCTTCATCTCGTTGATGTTCCTGTGGATTGTCACGATGACCATGTATGCTCTGTTCAGAGCTGTGGGATCACTCGTAGCGTCGCTCGATGTTGCTACTCGTATCACTGGACCAGTCATCCAAATTCTGGTGGTTTACACTGGCTATTTGATTCCGCCTCGAAAAATGCATCCCTGGTTCGCGTGGCTGCGCTGGGTCAACCCCGTTCAATACGGATTCGAAGGCTTGATGGCCAATGAGTTCTACAACCTTGAATTACAATGTGTACCACCTTACCTGGTTCCGCCGAATGCTCCTTCTGCCGAGTACCAGTCATGTGCTCTGCAGGGAAGCACTCCTGGCTCGCCAGTTGTCAATGGCGCCGACTATATCCAAACCGCCTTTACTTACTCGCGCAGTCATTTGTGGCGCAACTTCGGCTTCATCTGTGCTTTCTTCTTGTTCTTCGTTGCCCTGACCGCTATTGGTATGGAGCTGCAGAAACCAAACAAAGGTGGAGGCGAGGTGACAGTGTTCAAGCGAGGCCAAGTACCTAGATCCGTGGAGAAAGATGTCGAGACTGGAGGCAGAGCCACTGATGAGGAATCCGGGGAGGCGAACTCAGGCCAGGTCGATGCAACACCAAACAATAACGAAGCTCATAAGGAGTCAGACTCCAATGACACTGTCGCGGCAATCGGCAAGAACGAAACCATCTTCACGTGGCAGAATGTCAACTACACCATCCCTTACGAGGGAGGAGAGCGCAAGCTTTTGCAGGATGTGTCCGGATTTGTGAGGCCTGGAAAGTTGACAGCTCTTATGGGTGCTTCAGGAGCTGGCAAGACAACTTTATTGAACACCCTCGCTCAGCGCATCAACTTTGGTGTGGTATCTGGAGATTTCCTGGTCGACGGCAAGCCCTTACCGAGAAGTTTCCAGCGAGCTACTGGTTTTGCTGAGCAGTCTGATGTTCACGAGCCAACTGCTACGGTCAGGGAGGCATTGAGATTCTCTGCGAAACTTCGTCAGCCCAAGGAGGTCTCGCTCGACAAGAAGTACGACTATTGCGAGAAAGTCATTGACTTGCTTGAGATGCGAGACATCGCTGGTGCCACTATCGGGAAGGTTGGCGAAGGTCTCAACCCTGAGCAACGTAAACGTCTTACTATTGCCGTCGAGCTCGCTTCCAAGCCTGAGCTGCTGATGTTCCTTGATGAGCCGACTTCCGGGCTTGATTCAGGCGCTGCGTTCAACATTGTTCGCTTCCTCAGAAAGCTTGCCGACGCTGGCCAGGCCATCCTGTGCACAATCCATCAGCCTTCGAGTGTTCTTTTCGAAGAGTTTGATGAATTGCTTTTGCTCAAGAGTGGTGGTCGCACGGTCTACCACGGTGAGCTCGGCGATGGCTCGAAGAACCTGATCACATATCTGGGAAAGAACGGAGAGCAAGAATGTCCTGCCGATGCCAACCCAGCTGAGTGGATGCTTGAGGCCATCGGTGCAGGAAACCCTGACTACAACGGACCTGACTTTGGCGACCTCTGGGAGAAATCCAAAGAGAAGGAACAGCAACAGCAAGAGATTAAGAGCATGATTCAAGAACGCCGCAAGGCTTCAGATGGAGCTAAAACAGACGATGACCGCGAGTACGCTATGCCACTCGGTACACAAATCAACACCGTTGTCAAAAGGTCTTTCATCGCGTATTGGCGCTCTCCTCAATACGTGGTCGGCAAATTCATGCTACATATATTTACCGCCTTGTTCAACGGCTTCACCTTTTGGAACCTGGGCAACTCGCAAATAGACATGCAGAGTCGACTCTTCTCTATCTTCATGACACTGACTATTTCGCCACCTTTGATCCAGCAGTTACAACCAAGGTTCTTAAACTTCAGAGATCTCTACCAGTCGAGAGAGGCGAACTCGAAAATCTATAGTTGGGTTGCCTTTGTTATCGGTGCGATTGTTGTTGAGATTCCTTACTCACTCGTTGCCGGAACTGTAAGTGCTTCCCCTTGTTCCTCTGTGCTCCTATGTTGAGGGAATTATATCCTTGTTCAGACACTGACTTCCCTCTCAGATTTATTGGTGTGCTTGGTACTTCCCACCCGGTTTCCCTCGCGGTACATACAGAGCAGCATCAGTCTGGCTCTTCATCATGTCATTCGAGCTCTTCTACATTGGCTTCGGTCAAGCCATCGCTTCGTAAGTGTTCTTCTCGCCAGGTTTCCGGACCTCCTGATCTTTGAAGTTGATGCTAACACGCGCGTAGGTTCGCTGCTAACGAGCTGCTTGCTTCATTGCTTGTACCAATGTTCTTCCTATTCGTCGTGTCGTTCTGCGGTGTTGTTGTGCCCTATGTGTAAGCATCGAGCTCCAAGTACTACCGCCATGAACTGTACTAACTCTTTCTCCAGAGCACTGCCTACTTTCTGGAAGGCATGGATGTACTGGCTCTCGCCTTTCAAGTATCTCCTTGAAGGACTGCTCGCGCTTGTCACCCACGGTCTACCAATAGAATGCGATTCTCAAGAACTTGCCAGCTTCCCAGCTCCTCCGGGCCAGACTTGCGATGCCTATGCCGGACCATACGCTCAACAATCAGGCGGCTATGTCATCACCCAAGCCAACGGCCTTTGCGGTTTCTGTCAATATAGAGATGGAGATGCCTTTGCAGCATCCTTTAATGTGTACTGGACCTACGTCTGGAGAGACTACGGCATATTCTGGGCGTACATCATCTTCAACTTTGCTGTTGTGTTTGTTTGCTCCTGGTTGTACCTGCAAGGTGTTGGTAAGATCAAGAAGTTCTTCAGCCCGGCTGCGAGAAAGCAGAAGAAAGCCGCTAAGCAACGAGAGCATGAGAGTCAGAATGAGAAGGCTTGAGCTTCTCTTGCTAGATTTCACTTCCTGTATAATTTTAGAAGGGGTATCTTCACACACCTAAATTTCTTCTTCAAAGCCTTATACAAAGTCGTTCGTCTCAAGTACTCCTCTTACTACACAGCAAGAGCCTCGTTGCCGGTACATTTCTACAGGTCACAGTGGCACAGAGATAGTCAACGAGGACAGGGGAAAAGAAAGACGAAAGCGCCTTGAAGATGTCGTGGATATCGTGGGGGCCAGATTCCAATCGAGATCGATCCCCCAGCTCCGCATTGTTCCGACCGGTTGCTGTTCCCGGCGAGTGAGGCCTCGCGGCACGAAGCCCGAGGTGGCCCATGGGCAACAAATGAACAAGAAGCTGAACCTGAATCGCAAGCGCACATGGCTGGTCATTTGCGAGAAGCTTTGCTGCCGTTACGAAATAAATGTTCGAGAATACCGGTATACAAGGGGAAGAGGCGCATCACGAGGACGGGAAGACGAGTAGTTACGGAAGGCGCAAGGGGCAGACCCCACGCAAGCCGCATACCAAGTATTGTATCATGGGGAAATTTGGGGAAACTCGGCAAACCCGTTCGTCATCCATCTTCTATACAACAGCAGATCATCCTGGTTCGAGCAAGAGCAGTTGGTGGTGTGGTCATCGTTCATCCAATGAGAGCAATTGCTTACGAGCTGTAGAGTTACCATGAAGGTGAGGGGTTTGATTTTCTCTCTTTGTCGTCAAGTCTCAAAATCAAAAAAGACATGCACATGTTCCTCGGGCTTGCACCCCGCAAATTACAATTGGATCACACTGCGAGTCTAGACAGTTTCATGACGCAGCAATTCGTTGCTATTACTTAAGGCACCCGGCTTGTTCCCTTGGACCGCTGAGGAGAGTCTTTGTTGCGGTTATTAATACGCAGATTCCAAGCATTGACTCTCCCTTGAAAACAACGCAATCGATGGACTCGTGCTGAATTCCTCCGAACCTCAGATATCAAGCAAGCCCGTAGCATCCGCGTTTCCCCGTGCCAGCCCAAGATTTCCCGGCCCATTATCGCATTTCCTCTCCGCGAAACGGTACCATCCAATTACAAACGGTTCATTGGACGCTATCCATACTGTCCCGTAAGTCCATGCCCTCCCTAGACTATATCTAGCGCCGAGAGGCCTCGGCAGATCCATCGGAGTACTGAGGGTTGTGGGGAAACTGCTGGAGCTCATGAAGAAGTAGCGCAGGAACTGATCCGAAGTAAACGCTCAGGTCGAGTACAAATATGCCCTCGTCGTCCGGTCCTGAATCTGTCCGACCATACTCTCCTGCTCCTCCCCTTGAACAAGACTACATTAGGCAACAAATTGCCAAACAACAAAAGGGAAACTTTCATTCTACTTCACTTAAAATGGTTGCCGACAGCGTCAACAAGACCGCCCTTCACCCTGGCGGTGTTCAGTAAGTTCACTGTCGACTCAAGCTTTGCAATTCTTTCCAATTGCTTGCTCTTGCACCATCACACCATCACACGACTAACAAGATGTTCAGACCCCAGCGTGAGCACACCGAGATCGAGGAGGAGCTCCACGAGAAGGCACACATTGACTACGACCGTGTCGCCATTGTGAGTTACTTTGCGGAAGATCTCTCTCCTGTCCATCAACTAATCCATGTTTAGGTTGCCAACCCCTCCGTTGCTGCCCTCTACGAAGATGCCCTCGTGTACGAGACCGGTTCAGCCATCACATCATCTGGAGCCCTCTCCGCCTACTCAGGAGCAAAGACTGGTCGCTCTCCCTCAGACAAGCGTATCGTCCGCGAGCCCAGCTCAGAGAAAGAGATCTGGTGGGGTCCTGTGAACAAGGAGATGAGCCCTGATGTCAGTACTCTTCTTCCACCCTTCCCGATCCTGATCATGACAAAAACATTGTTGCTGGGTGGCCCGAATTGTTTTCGCATAGCGGAGCCTCCACTGCGGGGCGCGGGCCACTACGTCAACTTTACCCCACTTTAGTCTCGGGCAAGCGCAGCGGCTCGGGAGCCCACTGCACAGCTTCGGCATCCCGATCGGCTGCTTGCGCTTGTCCGCGGCTCTGCCGATCCCCCTCTACATCACATGAAAGTCGATGAATATTTGCTGACCATGCTTGGAACAGGTCTGGAAGATTAACAGAGAGCGTGCCGTCGACTACCTCAATACCAGAAACCGTATCTACGTTATTGACGGTTACGCCGGCTGGGATGAGCGTTACAGAATCAGAGTCAGAGTCGTGTGTGCTCGCGCATACCACGCTCTGTTCATGCGCAACATGCTTATCCGTCCTTCAAGAGAGGAGCTCAAGACCTTCCACCCCGACTATGTCATCTACAACGCCGGTGCCTTCCCTGCCAACAGATTCACCACTGGTATGACTTCGGCCACCTCGGTCGCCATCAACTTCGCCGAGAAGGAGATGGTCATCCTCGGTACTGAGTACGCCGGGGAGATGAAAAAGGGTGAGCGTTCTTGTAATCCACTCGTTAGGGGTCTCTTTGCTAACCTTGTTAGGTGTCTTTACCGTTCTCTTCTACGAAATGCCCGTCAAGCACAACGTCCTCACTCTTCACTCGTCTGCCAACGAGGGCAAGAACGGCGATGTCACTGTCTTCTTCGGTCTTTCCGGTACTGGCAAGACCACCCTCTCCGCCGACCCCAAGCGTGCTCTCATCGGTGACGACGAACACTGCTGGTCCGACAAGGGTGTCTTCAACATCGAGGGTGGATGCTACGCTAAGACTATTGGTCTCTCTGGCGAGAAGGAGCCCGACATTTTCAACGCCATCAAGTTCGGTTCCATTCTTGAGAACGTCGTTTTCGACCCCACCACCAGAGTTGTTGACTACGATGACTCTACTCTGACCGAGAACACTCGTTGCGCCTACCCCATCGAGTACATTGAGAACACCAAGATTCCCTGCATCTCGTCAGGCCACCCCACCAACATCATTCTCCTCACCTGCGATGCTCGTGGTGTACTTCCTCCCATCTCCAAGCTCACCCCCGAGCAGACCATGTTCCACTTCATCTCTGGTTACACTTCCAAGATGGCCGGTACCGAGCAGGGTGTCACCGAGCCTCAGGCCACCTTCTCCTCTTGCTTCGCCCAGCCCTTCCTGGCTCTCCACCCCATGCGCTACGCCACCATGCTCGCCGAGAAGATCAAGGAGCACAAGGCCAACGCCTGGCTCCTCAACACCGGTTGGGTTGGTGCCGGTGCCACCACTGGCGGCAAGCGTTGCCCTCTCAAGTACACTCGTGCCATCCTCGACGCCATCCACAGCGGCGAGCTCGCCAACAACGAGTACGAGACCTACCAGACCTTCAACCTCCAGGTCCCCAAGACCTGCAGCAACGTTCCCGACGAGGTCCTCAACCCGGCCAAGTGCTGGACCGGTACCGCCGACTTCCAGGGAGAGGTCAAGAAGCTCGGTCAGCTCTTCAACGACAACTTCCAGAAATACTCTTCCGAGGCTACTGAGGATGTCATCAAGGCTGGTCCCCAGCTTTAGATTGACTCTTCCTTTGCTTTCCCCATGAGTTGACGAAATCCCTTCTAAGTTTTCTGTGCATATTTGGGCTTTTTTTTCCATGGCGTTTCTTCTTTTGCCTTTTGCTCGATTAATACCAAGCGCCGCGCGAAAAAACAGTGTACCGCGTAAAGACTACCGCTTTTGCTCCCTTCGCTTCAGAAGGAGGCTCACTCCTAGATAAATTGTACTTGGAGGCAGATCAATAACAAAATCAATCATTCTAAACATTACTTGCTTGCTTCTCCCCTTCCCCTTGTGATGCATTTTACTTCTTGTGCTTGACGTAGATATAGGTGCATAGGAATAGAACCAAAACCGAGCTCTCAGCCTAGCAAAGCCCCTTGCAATATAGACGTCAAAAGGCACAATGATTTTTGGTTTCTGATGTAGGTCCAAAGAGATCAAGCGGTGGTATCGCTCTCAATGGAAATTCACATGATCATCAAAAACATCCTGCCTTTCTGCAGTCAAGATTGCAAGCCTCACAGGGGAGAAAGGGTTCAGTGCCGGGTCAATTTCTTTACGGCCGCGTCTATGTTTACTAACTCTGCATGTATTTATCGCTCTTATCGGCAACTGTATCTGATAGATGTAATGAAGGTATGGTATGAAGAAATGGCTAACGTTGGACTCGTGAGAGAAATAAAGAAGAAAGAAACAATGAAATATGCCGCTCAAAACGCTGCAAAGAAGTACAAAAAGAAGATGAAGTGTTTGCGGAAAGATCTAACAGCCAGTCTTAAAAGTCAATCATTCATACCTGCCAAATCGCTAAACAAACCCGCAGAATAAGTGGAAAACAAAATTTCGATAGAGTAAAAGATGACGAAAGATCACGCGCGTGTCTTGAAGAGCATTCTGAGACCGCTGGGCTCTTTCTTCTTGCGCTTCTCTTTGTCCTTTGAGCTGCTCGTGGAGGAAGCCTTCTCGCTCTTTGACTCTTTCTTGCTCTTTTTGGATTTGGAAGTCTTGTGAGATTTGCCCGAGCGCATAGACTTGAGGTCCTCTTCGCGAAGTACACCATCTGCGACAAGTTGTCTGCCTGCATCAGGGGTAAGAAACTCGCCGTCGACACTGGTGCCTAGGCTTTGAGCCTCAGCATCAGCAATACCACGACGCCATACTTCTATATGGCTGAGATCGCTGTCGATCTCGTACAACTCGTCGTATTCGGATACGGATTCAGTGTCCTCGATTTGACGTTGGTTGTTGGCTTTGAGTTCGGCGGCTTCCTCCTTGTGTTTCTGGATTTTCTTGATGATTTTATAACCTCCAAATGCGATGACAGTGACACCAACACCAACACCGGCAGCGATCATAAACTGCGGTGAGGCGAGCAGAGCAATGATGGCTGGGAATGCTGTCTTCATCGATGTCAACACGCCAGGAGCCATCTTGCCTGCCATGGTACTGATTTCACCCAAGGTCAAGGCTACAGCGGCCAAGGCGTCAGGGTTCTTTTGAAGATTCTCGATGGTGGCAATGACGGAGTGCTGAACACAATTTGCTTCGTCCAGGAGTTGTTGCAGCTTGGTCATTTTCTCTCGCAATTCGATCTCATTTCCGTGAGGACGCTCTGGTAGAGGTGGTGGTAGTTCACCATAGGCCAGGTCCATATCTACATCTGCTTCAGATGCTGAGCGCGAAGTGGTTGGTCGTCGAATTTCCTTGCCCATGTCCGTGGTGTGCCTTCGCACTAGTTCGTTATGTTGTCTTTCGCCATCTGGATCGAACTCGTTACGAAGACCCGACTGCTGACGGCTTCTCGGATTTTGCATTCTGTCGTTGGCGTAAAAGCTGTCCGAGTAACCTCTCTCCACCAGTGGACGATCTCGATGCGATCTCTTGTCTTTGCTTGACTTGTGTGAGCGGCGGGAAGACTGTGAAGCGTGGTCGTCTTCTAGTGTGAATTTCTCGAGTGTCTTCTGCACACGCTTTTGCTCGATCTCTGCATCTCGCACAGCCTTGATCTCAGCTTTGCGTTCTCTATATGCTGACTTGGCCTCCTTGAAGACGTTGACAACATGTTTTCCGGTGCTGACAACCTTGCCAGACTTGTTGACCACGGTCACGGTTTGACCGATTGCCATGTCCTATATGCGACGGGTGTTGTTCTGCGAATTTATGGAGTGTACTTCTTGAGTTGATAAGCTTGGCCGGCAAGCAAGTCGAGAAGCGGTGAAATGATATTCCTGATTGATAAGAGTCGCGGTAATGATGTGAGTGTGTCGTGAGATCGAAAATGAGGGGGCTGGTCGTTTATGTAGCGGTGTGCGAAAGATAAATGAGGTCCTTTCAGGAACAAAGACGCGATGAGTGCCAAATCTTGAAAATAAAGCAAATTCCTTTGATGCTTTTACAAAGAACTTGAGCGAGGTGCCCTAAGCTGGCGGATGATATCCTCCCGAACAGTGTGATGAGATGGCCTCTAGGTAGGTATGCTGGGCACGCGGCTAGTCGTCACGCAAGTGCTCGTCGGTAGCTTTGGGCTGGCGGATTATGTGTCTCGTACATCCGCTGTAGGAATTATAAAGTTCTGGCACAATATGAATGGTCGGTCGAGATCGAAGGTCAACGCGCCTGCAGCAGTCGGGTGTGACTTTATGGCACCGTCGCTGCAAAAGGTGCAGACGCGCAGGTGTCAGCACCGACCGCAGATCTGATGGAACATGTTCGATTATGCGCTTCCCAAGCCCGCGGGAAATCTAATTCGATAGATTGACCTATGACATTCCACCCAGGTTGCCAGGTTTTCGAAGGTCGGCGAATCAATTGTTTCCATGTAGCTGTGGCTGTGCATGTGGCGAGTGGGAGTGGCTTGTTAGCTAGACGCGTGCATCACGATCTGCTGAAGATATTGATCCGATGCGGCTCATCGGGCTCTTTGGATCCAGACGCAAACAGCCACGTTGCTTTAGATGTTCATACTACCACGCGAATGATGGTCGAAGCAGTTGGGCGTCAAGAGAATCGGAAAAGAAAGTCGCGATCACAGGCGGCTGTCTGAGTCTGGCAGACTAGTAGCTACCAGCGACGGCGGGCGCACGAAATACAAGACACCTGAGCAACGAATCACCATCCACAGTATCTCGCCTGTCTTTCTTAAGATCGTTGGCTTTGTGATTGTTCACACAGCAAAAGCAATGAATGTGAACAGCGCATCCGTGTGGGTCTGGAAGACATGAGCATCCAACGAGGGAGGGCACCGTTACCAAGCAGCCTTATCGATTAGAGTCATCACCCTGGCATCAAAATTGCATGCATCTCTTTCTCCCTTCCTCCTTCTTTTGCCTCGGTCACCAATATCATTAAGAATCGTCTTCTCACGTCGGATCAGAGCAAGCCCGCTCGAGATTGTAGCGGTCGATGAATCGAACACTGGGAACTGCTTGCGGCAGCTGTCCGTTGGACCCATGCCAATCAGCCCCGCAGTTGGAAGGTAGATAGGCGCCCGCCCCTCCGCCGACTCTCGGAGACGTAGGCAAACATCGTCAGAAAAAGGAAGGCAAATAAATGAATTGTTTCAAGCTCGGCCAAGCTGCAACTGATATCTTTGATATCGAATCGCAGACCTTCCTCCCTCCTTGACGTTACTCCAACATCGTTCCGTTCTTATTGTTAAACACGATTCACCATGGCACCTGACTGGAGACAAATAGCTACTCAGAAGCGTGATTCAGTCCTCGCTCTAATACCTGAAGAGTGGCGTATTCCAGCACCGCCTTCTGTGGATGAGCAGAGAGACGTTACTGGCAAGTTTATTCAACAATACCTGAATACACAGGAGATAGAAATCACCGAGACCGATGCTGTTGGGATTGTTGAGAAGACAAGCAATGGCACTTGGACTGCCGTCGAGGTTACCAAAGCATTCTGCCATCGTAGTGCTATAGCCCATCAGCTGGTAAGTTGGACAGACTCTCCATATCGTAGGGCATTAAGTGCTGAATTACTGTCAGGTAAACTGTCTCCATGAGATCTTTTACGATGCTGCCATTGAATCTGCTCAGGAGCTGGATCAATACTTTGCAGCCCACAAGAAGCCGATTGGACCTCTTCATGGTTTGCCCATATCTCTCAAGGATCAATTCCATGTCAAAGGTGTCGAAACTTCGATGGGTTACGTTGGCTGGATTGGTACCTTCCAAGGCGAAAAGGGAACAGGAAAGGAGAAGGTGTACGAGTCTGAGATGGTGAAAGAATTACGCAATTTAGGTGCGGTCTTGTATGTCAAGACTGCCGTGCCTCATACTCTCATGTGTGGCGAGACGACAAACAACATTATCGATTATTGCTGGAATCCCACGAACAGGAATCTCAGTTCTGGTGGTAGCTCTGGAGGCGAGGGTGCACTCATCTCGTTGAAAGGAAGCCCTCTTGGATTTGGAACAGACATCGGAGGGAGTATCAGAATCCCCGCTGCGTTCAATGGCCTGTTTGGCTTGAGACCCAGTAGCGGTAGACTTCCCTACGAAGGGATGGCCAACTCGTTCGACGGTGCTCCAAGCATTTTGAGTGTGGTTGGGCCGTTGTCATCGTCGTCTGCAGGCCTTAAATTGGCGGTGCAATCCATCCTGCAAACCGAACCATGGCAACGCGACCCGCGCGTACACCCCCTACCGTGGAGAAACGAACAAGAAGAGGCGGCCAAGCAATTGGCACAGGACAAGAAGCTCACCTTCGCGGTCCTCAAGCACGACGGCCTATGCGCCCCGCATCCTCCAATCAAAAGAGCGCTCGAGGAGACTGTTCAAAAGCTCGAGTCTCTTGGTCACAAAGTCATTGAGTGGCAACCTCCTAGCCACAGCAAGCTACAAGACATTTGCGTCAAGGCATGGGGATATGATGGCGGTGCAGACGCTGCAAGAGCCTTTGCCCTTAGTGGAGAGGAGCCTAAGCCGAACATCATGTTCGAAGAAGCACCTCAAGCTAACGCTACTGATATCATGCGTAACCAGGTTGAGAAGAGAGATGCCGAGAAGGAGTACATGGAGTACTGGAACTCTACCAGTCAATTGACCGGGACTGGCCGCCCTGTAGACGCTATCATCTCTCCCCTTGCACCATTTACCGCAGCTCGGCCGAACAAGTACACCTCATACAGCTATTCGGTATGGGTCAATGTTCTCGACTACAGCTCTGCGATTGTCCCGGTTACCAAAGTCGACAAAAACGTCGATAAGGACTATACCGACTTTAAGCCGGTGTCGGAGACAGATGCGAAGACGCAGGCAACATGTAAGTCAACAACCATAGTTGTAAAGGCAGTCACTAACGCCAGATAGATGATCCGGAAATTTACGATGGTGCTCATGTTTCGCTACAGGTCGTGTGTAGAAGATTGGAAGAAGAAAAGGTGCTGGCAATCTCGGAGTACGTTTACCAGACGATTCATGGTTGAATGGGCAGGAGTTCCTTTGTCCAGTACGAGTATTCGAGTTTTCAGGATCAATTTATAGAAAGACACAAGTTTGTGCAATCTTTGAGAAACATGCTCAATAGGTGTCTCAGTGGGGGCACCTTCCATTTTGGAACAATCTCGTGTAATGTGATGGTTGCCCGTGATCGGAAAGCTTCATGGTTGAGGGAAGAAAATTCCGAAAGATGCACACACAATGCATGGACTCGGACAATTGGATGCAAAGTATATAACGGCCGATAGCAGGCTAGCTCTTCATGTCATGCAAAAGAAAACAGTTTCACGTGGTGGAATGTAAGAAGTTCGGAATCGGGGAGTTCGAGGCAGTCGGCAAGAAGCGTTTCTCGGTTGCGAAAAGGCTGGGCATTGAGCAGCTCAGTTAACTTTAAAGACTTAACCTGACCTCGTACTGTCACGTCGCTGGGGTGTGGCATGGAAACATTGAGGAAACTCTGAGGAAAGCAAAATGATCGAGAACATCTAAAGACGTCGAATGACTCTCTCGGATTACACCACCGACTCGACTCAATCTCAAGGACGGAGCAGAAAAAACCATGGCGGAAGCGTCTTCTCAGACGCCGGCCACTGTGTCGACTCCCTCGTCGTCAGCCGCCGGCACAGTCACAGGGCCCGGTGCAGGCGCTCAAGGCTCAGCATCGCACGAACACTCGGCCAATGGCAGCCAGAACGGCCTTGACAACAGCGTGGACTCGTCGACCAAGGCTCCCAAGGACCGCAACTGCCCATTCTGCAACCAGGCTTTTACCTCTTCATCGCTCGGCCGCCATCTGGATCTGTACATCAAGCCTAAGGTGAGTGTGCCCGTCTCCATCCGTCCGCCCAATTGCCCTGCTAACCTCGACTCCCGCAGAACCCCAAGCCGGCCGATGGCATCCACGACGTCGAAAAGATCAAGGTCATGCGAGGCGGCATCACGAGACGCCAGCCGCGAAACAGCCTCAGGGCCAGTGCTAATAACAACAGCCGGCTGCAGCACGACGATGATGCTGGCAGCGACCGCGGCACTCCGACCGGCCAGTGGGCTCGCCGTATGACCATTTCGTCTCAGGACACAGCTGGCGGCGCCTCGAGCGCCATGGGCGTCAGCCCCGTCAACCTGCGCGACTCCCGTTTCGGCCTCAACACTACGAACTGGCAAGGCACTGGCGTCATCAACAACCTGCCTCCACGCATGTCCGATCCCTCGTCGTCCAACCGCATGACGGTTGCCCAGATTCAGCGCTCTTCGCAAGCCAAAGACCAAGATTCCCAAGATGATGCAAAGGCCGCCGAATTGGCTCTGCGTGAAGTCCTCGACAGTCTCGAGGCTGCTAGGTACAATTTTCGACTTTTTCCATTTTTCATCTCAATGCTGACACGCTACCTCTCAGACGTCGGGTGTCACACCAAGATGTCTTCAGCTTCGATTTCTGCTCCATGAACTTCCCTTCGCTGTGCCTGCATGCGCTGCCCGCTCCTCAGACCCTCTTCTCCATGACTCCCTTCGCCAGCACTGAATCCTGGTCGCTCGACGCTCCCGGTGACGCACAACTCGAGGCTCTTCAACGCCAGATCACTCAACGTATCCAACAGAGCCCTAACCCCATTCCCGAGAAAGATGCCCGCAGGCTGCAGATGCATCTGCAAGCCGCCTGGAGCAACTGGTCTCAACTATCTGACAAGGACAAGAGCTCGACTTGGGGAATTGAGATCATGCGTGCCTTTGCTCGTGCTGATGAGCGCTCAAAAGAGAAGGACGAAGAATTGGTCAAAGCAAAACAAGAAATCGCCCAGCTCAAGGACCAGTTTACTCGTCTGAGCAGTATGCAACTGCCCCGCGAGTTCCTCCTGCAGCCTCCCGTCTCCCTGCCCCTCGACCCTGCCGTCGTCTCCGAAATGTTGACCAAGGACGACCAATCTCGCGATTGGGACTATGACCGTATGATCGGCAGATGGAGAGGAGCCGTCAAGGCTTCAAAGCTTGGAGGTGCCACCGCCGCCTCTTCCCTACCTACACCCAATGAGCAGACAGCCACCTCGACCTCATCAGGCGCCCCTGCTGCTTCGGCAAGAAATCTGCAACCCGCTCCAGCTCAAATGCCTGCAACCTCCCCCTACGATGTTAGGGCGAGCCAAACCCCACTGCAGAACGGTCACGCATCTGCCCACGTTGCCCTTTCTCGCCAGATCAGCGCTCATCAGATTGATGACGACGAGGATGCCGATGCGGACGCTGACGCCGATGCAGATGCTGATGCCGACGCTGATGCCGATGCTGACGGAGAAGACGCTCCCATGACTAACGCACCGTGGGGCTCTCACCCTCAGCACAGCTTCACCGACACACACATGGGCGGCATGACCAACACCAACGGCAAGCGCCCTCCCCCACCCTTCGACCGATCCAACTCGAAGAACCTGAAAATGTACCATGATAGCCCTCTTCCTGACGCTGCCGATGTATTTGGAGCTCGTCCCGTCGGTCAGGTTTAGAAAGGCTGAACGACGCTGCATACGACTCGATACCACTATCCCATTCGAACTGTTTCCGCCATGACTCTCATGGCGGTCCACTGTACAGGGTTCACCAATGGGCCTGTTTGGTTAACTTTCGTATCCTTCTTCTTCTTTTTCTGTTTCCCCAACGTTTATTCCCCCCCATGCCTTGTTTTTCACCACAAGAACAGCGCACGCGGCGTCTCTTTCGAAAATCCTGTTGTATGTGTTGCTGATGCACAAGAGAGATGCCCACAACTTTAACGAGCCCTCGTCTTTTATTCCTTTCATTTTTCGACACCCCCACGCAGTACTTTATGAGAAATTTGAAAAAAATGCCCACTCCTCCCGCCTCTTATTCCCTTTGCTGTTCATTACACTTTTCATGCTCCTGGTTCTATGCTTTTTGTGGTTCTGTCCACACCCAGATTGCTATTCGTTTGCGCCGCGAAGATATCACAAGTGTGTTTGGAGGAAAAATTACCCCTTTGAATTGAAGCTCTGACGAAAAAAGATTTTTCTTTGTTTCCTTTACGTTATTGTATGCGGAGGAAGAAGAAAAGAGGTAGTTAGCCAACTAATTCTTAAGGCTTGCTCTTTCCTCTATCTCTTTTTGCGTGTTGATGCTGTTGAAAATGTGCTTTCTCTTTCGGAGGGGTATCTATATTATATGTCGTCTTCTTGAATATGTCATTGCATGCCTTCCTTTACATGTCTTGTGCCATCTTCGTTATGCTCTTCTGCCTACATATATGCTTCGTCTCCTGTCGTGCTCGTATCAAGTGGTATAAAACAGAAAATGGAAAAAGTGAATAACACAAAAGAAACTCCCAAGGCCAAATGCTCCCCTGAACGCCATCATGCAACTTCGTAATCCTTCTTCACTGATACGGTGATCAATCCAGCCTCGACACGCAACCTTCTTCGCTCGTTCTTTCTTTCGAGGGTTGAGCAAATCAGTGAGCACTTTCCTCATCGCTGGTGTAATGGCTACCGCCTCCACGACGAGGGAACCCGTTTTGCATCCACCAGATCAGGAAACCGATCAATGTGAGGAGGATGAAGAGGACGATGATGATTACGGCGATGACGATGTTGCGTTGCATGATTGCGGTTGTGTATGCGTCGATATTGTTTCGTGTGGAGGTTGAGTGATTGGCGGATAGTCGACGGGTTGATGGTCCGGAGGTTGATATATTGATTGAATGATATCAGATGCGACCGTGTAGTGATTGGTAAGATTCGGATGCAGAGGCTGAGCTTGAAGTGATTGATCAAACACTCTTAGGCGTTTGTGCGAGTGTAATGTTCGAATGCTTGATGGAACAGATAGATTCTGTGTGATATGCTCTTTGAACAATTATTTCAAAGGTATGGATATAATAAACAAAGTTCGAAAAACACCGTTGAGCAGTTCTCTTCAATACAACGGTCCGAACAAGAAAGTAAAAGCCGTGTGGAGTTTTGTATCTTTTTACCTTGAAGCCTGCAAGGTGGTTGGTATGGCTGGCGTGGCTGGGGGCTAGTTTTTTGAAAAGGCTAGGGATTTGCACTGCATACAATCAACACCTTGTTTCACCTCCTGAATCTTGCATTTGATGGGTGTTGCCTTGATCTAATGTTATACGCGTGCTAGCCAACGTCATGTTTGGGAGCGAGTGAAAGATATCGTGTCGATGCAGGCTTCTATCTGTTGTTGAGGGGACAAGCGCACACTTGGGCGATGGAAAGCATGAGGCTAGACCGCATCTCGAATCGATTCAGAATTGCGCACACAATTTCGAAAAGCCTAAACATGATCTTCCCTTTCTATTGAATAATCGATCCTTTCCTGACATCTGTCCGAATCTCTCAGCCCTCATGCATTTTCTCGATCAATTTTTCTTCCCATTTGTTTACTCGAGATCTGCAGCATGCATGTGAAAAACGCGGGGGCGGGAAAGCGTGGCTATTTAACCGGGAACATGCACACTTGGCAAGGGTCAGGGTGCGTTCACGTTGTTGATTTCTTGGTGACGTTTTTTGGTCCATGCGTTCGTTCATTGGAAAAAGCTGCGAGCTGCACGCTGCAAGCGAACCCCTGAGCGTTTTGACAAACCATTCAACGAATTCTTGGACAAACTCGGCAGAGAGCATTGAGAGATGTGCATTGGGGTTTAAAAGTTATCCTCTGAATATGTACATGTATGCAAACATCTTGCTGTTGAGGATTGTTTCCGATGCTCGAGTACGAGTAGACCGCTCTGATATTGCTTTGGACCCGCTATAATGCTGCCAAATACCTCGATGCTAAAGGATGCAAAGGATTCAAATACGAAAGAGCCTACTTTAGAAACACCACTTGGCCCTCTCAAGGCAACAGAATAAAATAAAAGACACCAGAATAGCTACAGAGTCGTCAGGACAACATGAGGCAACAGAATAACATGAGTACAACACATGTATATCAATCGTAGCCAGCCAGTTCTAGGCTTTTGTTATCTTACAAGCAACTGCAATATACAATCTGTATACCATACCACAAAAGCATCACTTCCTATACCTCAATCATGAAATTCGCAACTATCACCGGTAGCCTACTGGGTCTTTCCACTCTCAGCCAAGCAGCCATCAATCTCACCCACTCCACCAACCCCGATGGCACGGTGAATAAAGGCGACTTCGTCAGAATAGCATGGGAGATCGATGAAACTCTTGTCCGTTCTCATCTCCTTTTCGTGCTGCAGAAACAGTACTGATGCTACGCAACTAGGATCTCATGCTCTCGTTCGTCAAGAAGGAGGATGACAGAAAGAAGTGGCCTCTGGGTCATCGACCCATCTACACCATGTGGGGTGGCTTGAGATTGGACGAGGGCAAAGGCAGTTTTGTTTATAATATTCCTTCGGGCAAAGTCAAGGAGGGCCAGTAAGTCAATGTCTCTCATTGCAAGCCTGTTCTGCAGGAGCAGAATCGAGAAGTGTGTATGCTGACCTGGTGGTGCTTGAAACAGATTGTATGGCTTCTATCTCGAGGGAAAGACGATTGAGGAGAGTCCTCAAGAGTTCAACAATCTCACCGAGTGGTTTGAGATGCACAAGTGGACACCGCCGAAGAAGGAAGACCTTAAGTTGTAGTAATGCACGAGGAGACAAATGTGTTCAATGCCAAATGTATGTTTCAATTATGGTACCGAGCTCCAAATCCTCGTGTATGTACAAAATTATTCATCAGGTTCGTTGCCGTGGCGCGGCTTCTTCTTCTAAGCCTTCGAGTCCTTGACAGGGTCGTTCTTGTTGAAGGAAAGCGAGACACCGTTTACTGTAGCACGGTCAGCAGGTGATCGCAGGGGAATTGAAGGATGTACATACCACAGTGACGCTCATCGGTAGGGGTAGGGTAGCCCTCGCCCTTGAAGACGTGGCCGAGATGACCGCCACAGTTGGAGCAGACAATCTCAGTGCGCTCCATACCAAAGGTGCGGTCGGTGTGTCTTGTGACAGCTCCGGGGACAGCGTCGAAGAAGGCAGGCCAGCCGCATCCTGACTTGAACTTGTGGTTGGCCTTGTAAAGAGGTGCTTCGCAGCCAGCGCAAGTATAGACACCCTCAGAAGGCATGTGCTTGTCAAAGTCGCTGCTGTAGGGAGACTCGGTGCCCTTTTCGCGAAGAATGCGAAACTGCTCTATACCAAAAGATTAGAAGACTGTCGCATTGCCACCAGACAATCGTAACATACCAGGGCTAAGCTGAGCCTGCCACTCCTCCTTGCCCTTCTGCAATGGGTAGGTCATGTTGTTGGATGAGGAAGATGTTCCAAAGAAAGCTCCGAGGAAAGGAATGCTAGGAAGACCCAGTTTTGCGGTAGGTCGAAGAGCTGGTCTCAATGGAGGAGGTGCAACTCTGAAGGTGGCGTTCGAGAAAGCGTAGAATGTGCGGACGATGTTCGGGAAGGAAGGCAAACGCATGGGTGTTTAGATGCAGGCTTTGGAGGTGTCGTCTCGAATATATGTCAGTGATCGAGGGTGGCCAAAGTCGTTTGGAAGAGAGCGGAAACAAAGAGCTTCATGGATATCATAACGTCATGGCCTCGGCCCAGTCGGACTTTGCCGCGAGTCAGTGACCAACACTTTTCGCCTATGGTATCACCCTGTCTGGATATGTTGTCGCACATAACACGACCAATATCTGTTTACAAGTCTCCAAAGTCATACAGCTGAAGCCTTGATGCATTCAAAGTCTCTGTAGAGTGTTTTTTCGAATGCCATGCGGTCGTATTTTGATCGAGAGGTAGCATTGCTGTTCTTGGCTTCAACTCCGAGACGGTTGACCGAATCTGGTACGCTCTTCACTGACCTTGTCAAGAAATTACCGACGAGAGCATTTGACAATTGGTCTCAACACACAAGGAACGCTCTGTTCTATTTGAAAGGTCGAAGTACGATTCGAAAATGATTTGAATGTTCAAGGTTATGTCAACTGCAGCAGCTGTCTACATCCCAAATGCCACGCAGGCAGGTTACATCGACCTTCCAGATTAAAGTCCGCCCTCTTTTTAGTTCCCTGACTCCTTTCCCACATGAACCTAACGCCCAAAGTCGACCTTCGATCACCGCTTTCCTACTAGCCTGGGTGAGTCCTCGTCGCTCTTTCGTGAAATGACCGAGATGTAACTATGAGATACCCAAGCCAAGGCCCTTGGGATCCGATGGTCCACTTATGCTGCCACTAGCCACACTTCCACCGGTGACGCTGCTGCCAGTGATACTACCAGCGGTGCCTGTACCATCACTACGTCCTCTCTCACGGATGCGACGACCTTCCATGAGACCACGTAGTCCGCGCTTCTGCAGACCGATAACATGGCTTTGACCACCATCCCAAACCTCCTCATCGTCGCGGCTTCCATGACGGCTGCTTGTTACGCTGTATGCTGAACCAGTGGTGGAGGCCGAGTCTGGCACGTCCTCGTCCTCTTCGGTCAAACTTTCTCCACGAAGAGTGGTACGTGTGGTGCGGCCATTGGCCATCTCGGTATCGACACGCAGTGGATTACGTCCACCACCATTACCATTGAGAGACAATCCCTCGATACCAGCAAGGCTCTGTACACGAGGTGGGTGAACACTGGTGCCAATGTCCTTGAAGGCGACACCCTTGCCGCCACCAGCAGCCATAGCTGCAGCATTGAAGATGGCTGCTGCATTACGACCATCCAATGTCTCATGCAATCTCTCTGTCACTTCTTCAGCCAAGCCGTCGATCTCGTATGGTCGAGCAAGCTGAAGCAGAGAGCAGAAGATCTGAGGTGTTGCAAGATGCGAAGGCTGCTGGGGAAGAGAGCCAGTGTATAGATAGTGAATGAGTGCTTGAAGCGCCGGGACTGTGTGGGGAAGATACAAAGTTCTTGGACGAGAATTCGGCGGCATGTTTCTAACATCAGCGGGCTCTAACGTCATTGTGGTACCGGTCACGCTGTTGGCTGTGAGTGTTGATCCATTGGAAGTAAGTGTAGGTGTGATGGTGATGCTAGAGTTGCGAGACGCCATAGTGGCAGGTCTGAGAGTTGCAGTCTCGCCACTCTCGTTGGGCCCAGCACTTTCGCGTACGAGCTGATTGAAGAAAGGACCCCACCTGCGTCCAATAAGGCGTGAATTGACAGGGAGACGAGTGCCGTCAATAGCGAGGAAGTCCATGTCGCAAAGCTCACGCGACTGAAGCATCATCTCGCCCAGCTCCTCAGCACCACTGTATAGCCTTCTACCACCTGCCGAGCCTTCGGAGCCTGGCTGGTATTGCGGCGCGCTAGCTGACATGTAATCTGATGTAGGCCAGGCTTTTCTGGGATTGTCATACAAACCAAATGCCTCGAGCTGCACCACACACATGTTGTTGAAGTTTAGACGGCGATTGTTATAATCATCCACCAGGTTGCGCTTGCGGTTTCCAAGGATGATGAAGGAGTTTCTGCGCTCCCATAGAACACCTCTGTTCCAGCTTCCTTGGCTAAAAATGCTACTGCCACTATCGATGCGTGCCCATGTCAATGAGCGAAGATCCAGAGCCCATAGAGAAAACTCTTGTTTTGACGACGTCAAGAATGTGCCGGCTACAACAAAGTTGTTACCGATAACACCGCCTGTGGGGAAGCGAAGTCCAGGGGGCGTTACTGTGCCCTGCATCTGCTTATCGACAAGAGTGCCATCACGATTGCGGACCTGTAGCTCGAGCTTGACATCCAAGAAGTTGTAGTTGGTATAGATGAGCATTGCTGAACCGGAAGCATTAAGCTCTGTGTCATCATCTTCGTCGTCATCATCGTAATCGTCCATTGAAGCCTCGTGGCCTGCACCAACCTTAGTACTTTCCATGCTGACCAGAGGTGTGACGACAGATCTGTATGCTCCACAGCTACGACCACCCATGGGCTTAGTCGAGGTCCATTTCAGACTGCGGAGATTGAAAACACTGATCTGTTCAATGTATTGGTTGTTGCTGTCCTGACCTCCCACGACGATCATCTCCGCACCACCCCTTCCATCCAGTTCCACACCAATTGAGCCCGAGTTCGGTTGAGGACCAGAAGGATTGTGGTGTATAGCGGATAGAGGCGCGTTAGAGGAGGCGAAGACGGCTCCAGAGGGAAGAATGGCGGCGCAATGAGCATAACGGCCCTGAGGAGCCTCTCCTGTGCTGATCTTCGTCCATGTATGTGAAGGGATATCGTACACGTGCACATCAGACATGACGCTGACCTGAGCGTCTGGAGACTCATTCTGAGCGGCGGGACCGCCTTCTGGAGACATGCCTCCGTAGCAAACAAGCTTGTTGTCTCCAAGAGAGCATACGCTGTGGAAGTATCTAGGAGGCGGAACATCGCCTTTGGTCTCGATCTTGGACCAATGTCTGCGGGGAAGGTCAAGCTCGTAAAGATCTGAAGTCAAAGTAGGACGAGATTTTGAGATTTTGCGACCTCCAAAAACGTATAACTTGTCGCCAAGAATTGTGGTAGTAGCTCCTACGAGCGGATGAGGCTCTCTTCCGGTGGTACGATGTACGTTACACACAAGTCCAGACAAATTTGCTGTAGCCGAGCCTGCACTCGGTGTTTGAGGAGGAACAGGTGAGCCTGTTGTCGAGCGACCGGGGTGACCGGAAGCATGGCTCATCGCATCCATCTCCGAGGAAGACTCATAGTCATCCCGTCTCGATGTGCCGGACAAGTGGCTTGCGACAGAGAGTTGAGCAATCGAGCCTTTCCTTGAATCCAGATAAGAAGGTGTAGGTGAAGCGATCAAGGAATCAAGCGTATTAGTGCGGCTGGAATTAGGTGGCTGCGCCATGATTGCTATAGACGTGCGTTCGTGCTCGAAGTCAAGATCTTCTGCCGTGTGAAAAGAGCTTGTAGAGAGACTGGGAACTGGTGAATGAGCTCGAGTCAAGTGAACATGTCGTAGCCGTTCGGCGCTATCGGGAGAGACGTTGGTGTTGGAATAGACAGATCCTGAGCAATTATGAGGACAAATCGTTGACAGAGAAGATGTTCCCACGATATCAACGAGTGTGATCGGTCCAACGAAACTGAGCTTAGGTTGAGGATCCCGATAATATTGAAAAGTAGAAGTCGAGCTAGAAAAGCAGATGCTAGGTTCCAGGAATTCAGGAGTCCTTGATTCGCTAAAAGTGTTGTGTACAACGATCGGTATATGTCTCGATCTTTGCGGGCTGGGTGTGCGTTCGCGGTGTGCTGCTGGATGCGGTCCTGGTAAAAGAAGACTCCCAGTGGAATTCGCAAGAGCGTATGGGCCTGAGTTTGACGATGCCTCAACTTGGAGATAATCTTCTTTGTGTCTGAACAGGAGGTTGGAAGCGGTCCTCCTCAATCCTAGACCCGATTTGACACCTGTTGATGTCGACATGTTAGCGATATACAATCACAAAAATCGGTGACATAGAGTGAGCCTTGATATGCTCGATATCGGCGTGAATATGATGAGATAGCGCTGTCTTATTTCAGAGGGGAGAAACAGTCGACCAAGGCCCAGAGAGATGCGCGTAATCATAAAGAGCATCTGGTGTTGTTGAAACCTGAAATTTCGTCTTCCACGATTGTTCCCAAACCACCCCACTTGAAGACTTGATCTGCAAATATGTTCCCAACCATGGCTTGTTTGCGCCTTCCAAGGCATTTTGACTCTTTCTGCATCCTTGTATCCTAGAGCATGACCCAAACAAGAACAGAAGCTCAAGAAAGAAAAATGGTAACTTTTTCCGTGTGCGATTGCGCAAATGTATTGATCCAAACAGAGAGGGTAATGTTGTCAAAAGAAAAGGAGAAGGTTGAACCTACCACGATTGCGCAAGAGATTGTCGCCAATGGAACACCCGTCGGGATATCACCAAACAAATGTCAGAATTGAATGCGGCTGTGCGAGGGCTTGTTGAACAACAATTCGACTGTTTGGAAGAAGGGAGGTGCAACGCTGGATGTGTTTCAGACTGCAGGACGGAGATTGCCGCACTGCGTTTCTAGACCAAGGGATCCGGATGTCGTTTGATCCCGAAAACGGTAACATGCAGGTCTTCAGGACTGTTTGGAATTGGCATTACGGATAGATGATAGCGGTGCTTCTTTGCAAAACAATCGTTTTTCCACCGACCCATTGATAGTGTGTCTTAATGGGAGATCTCATTGCTAGGGAAACTGCTCTACATTTCTTGAAGATGCCAAGACGTCAACATTCGAGGTGCGGTTACGGAGACCATGTCCGTCGCCGAACGAGGCAAGCCTGGAAGGCGTATGCAGATTCACATTTGTTGTAGGACCGTTGAAACATTTGGTAGACATCAAAATCTTCATATCATCAAGGCTATTCGTATATGTATAAGGGAGGAACCCATTTCCTCAACCGATCCGAAGAGCAGGGTATATCATTCGCTTTTTAACCGCAATAAACCATTTAGACGTTGGCACTGGTCTCCTCCTTGGGAAGAGTAGTGAATCTAAGGTAAGGCTTAACGATGTTGACCTTGGGGAAGATCTTCTGGGCCTCCTCAGTCTTGATCGAGGGGTGGACAATGACGTCGTCACCTGTTTACAAAGTCAGACTATCATTCACAGAACGCATCTTGGAAATGTGTAAAAACTTACCGGGAACCCAGTTGATAGGGGTGGTGATTCTGTGCTTGTCACCAGTCTGGAGAGAGTCGACAATGCGGAGGACCTCAGCAGTGTTGCGACCAGTGGAGGCAGGGTATGAGAGGATAGTGCGGATGGTCTTCTTGGGGTCGATGATGAAGACAGAGCGGATGGTGAAAGCAATGCCCTTGGAGTCGACATTGGTGGCGTCCTGGTGGTCGAGCATGTCGTAGGCGAGAGCGACCTGGCGCTCCTTGTCACCAATGATGGGGAACTTGAGGCTGGAGCCGCTGATCTCGTCGATGTCCTTGATCCAACCACCGTGGCTGTCAACGGTGTTGGCGGAGAGACCGATGAGCTTGACACCACGCTTGGTGAATTCGGGCTCGAGCTTGGCGAAGGCGCCGAGCTCAGTGGTGCAGACGGGAGTGTAGTCCTCAGGGTGAGAGAACAGAATCACCCACTTGTCTCCAATGAACTCGTGGAAGTTGATGGGGCTGAAGTGAAGTTAGTTTCCACAGCAGGAAGCAAACAACAGTGGTGAACCTACCCGTTGGTGGTGTCGGCATCGAAGTTGGGGGCAACGCTGCCGAGGCGGAGGGGCTCAGGTCTCTGGGACATCTTGAATGTGATTATGTGTGAAGTGGTAGAGGAAAGGAGGAGTGGTTTGTGTAGAGGACAACAGAAAGAGAGCTCCGAAGTGGGGTGGAAGTTGAGGGTTATTAATATTTGGCGGGACCCTCACGCCACAGCCACTAGAACTCGCATCATCTGTCTGTGCATAAAGAGTCCAACTCTTGTCATCGTCTCTCTCGAGTTCTTCTTCCTTCTCTGACCTCCAAACAATCCTATGCTGGAAGCTATGTAGACCACCAACACGACACATACTGACCTGGTCTACTCAGTCCGCACAACCCTTCATCACTCTGCAACCTCGTTCTGAAATGCTCCATCTTCGACCTCCCCCACAATCAGCTCGAGAGCGAACTCGGAGAAGCTACCTATTGTTTGCGGAGTGGCTTGAGGCTGGCGGATTCTGATTGGTCGGAAATGGCGTATATATCGACCCAAGACATGGCGTTGGTATCGACCCCCACAGTTTCTCATGCCGCTCGAGTAAGGAACAGCTCATGACTTTCTGTGTTTCTACAAAGAATAGAGAGCTCACGAGCTCCGACACATGTGTTTTTTTCTTCGAGTTGACTCTGATCTCAGTTGGAAGTAACAGAAATAAATCAAAGTGTGTAGTGCGTCCTACAACAATGCTTCGTCGAGTTTGGCCCAAAACGTACTATCCCCAGCTTCCTCGACCTTGGATCCCATGCCTTCTCTAAGAAGGAACCGCAACTTGCTGGAGGTTGAGTACTCAACTACAGACTGTATTTGAGCATGTGCTATTAACGAGTCCACATCTACGGTGTGCTGCAACGTCAGAAAAGCAAAGGCCCTCAAGCAGCGACAAGATCGCTGTGGGCTTAGATACCACGAGTCGACCATCTCTTGAGAAGACTCTTGGCGTGCGTATCCATCGACTCCGCACGTTTTCATGGCTTCGCTCTTATTGTGTTCTTGACGTTTAAAGCAACCGTCAATTGTTTATGATTTCAAAGCAAAGGACCAAAGGAAAAAGGTACACCGACTTGATGTAAGTTTCCCGCGAGATCGGCCGTTGTTCCGCAAAGGGCGTGCATGTATGACTGTTTCGGCATTCGGCAACCATGAGGTGGAGTATCTTTCTGGTGTATCCATTGCTTTTACAGCTCGATTTGCCTATCATATTCCTATTCCTATTCTCTTTCTGTTGCCACTCACAATTCAAGAGCGGTATGATACCGGCCCACTCTCGCGACAATGAGTGCAATGCCAGAGATACACCTATCCCAGCCTCCCCCGGACTACGCCGATCAGAAAGTCCAACATGACGATAACGAAAAGTCCCCAGACGGTTCTGCGAACATCTCACCCTCACATACGACCAGCTCGGACGATATCGCATACCACTACCTCGAATTCGAAACGCCAATTCCTCGCCCGTCCTACCTTTCGTCTCCCTACGATTTAAGGACGACCCCACCAGCAGAACCGGACCTCAAGAAATATGAGTCGCCATTCAAATGGTCAAGGAGGAGGAAGCAGGCGATAACTTGGCTATCATGTCTTGCGACGACAGTAACTGCATACGCAGCTGGTAGTTATACTGCCGGCGATGCGCAGATGGAGGAGGAATGGGGCGTGTCCCGTGTGGCCATCACGGTGGGAGTCACCATATTCACTACCGGATTTGCGATTGCTCCGATGATTCTGGCTCCTTTTTCTGAGATCAATGGACGTCGACCCATGTTCGTGGTTACTGGTATCCTCTACGTCATATTCCAGGTTTGCTGTGCTGTCACAAGGTCTTATGGTGGCATGCTCATCTCACGATTCCTCAAAGGTTGTGCGTCAAGTACGTTCAGTACTATGGTAGGAGGTGTAGTCAGCGACATCTACCACGCGGAGGATCGCAACACTGCAATGGCTCTCTTCTCCGGCGCGGCTCTCTTTGGAACAGGACTCGGACCTCTGGTGTCGTCCTTTATAGCGTATCACACAACATGGAGATGGATCTTCTATCTACAAGTCATCACTTGTGGCACAGTCCAGATCCTAGTCATTCTATTCTTCAAGGAGACTCGAGGATCAGTGCTGTTGTCCAAGAAGGCCAAATGCCTCAACACGTATTATGACGAACTAGAAGCGGCAGGATTCGTTGGAGTCGACATGCCGCACGAGTCCAACCCAAGCAAGACCACTACCCAAAGAATACGATGGAAGGTCAAGAGCGACGAGGAGCGTGCCAGTCTTTTGCAGATGATAAAGATCTCCCTCTTCCGACCCTTCCATCTCCTCTTCACAGAACCCGTCGTGTTCTTCTTCAGCTTGTGGGTGGCCTTCTCCTGGGCAATCCTGTACTTGACATTCTCTGCCATTCCCGTCATCTTCACAGCTTCCCACAACTTCAATCTCTACGAAAACGGCTCTGTCTTCTCCGCTATAAGCGTCGCCTCCATAATCTCAACCATCATCTCAATCCTGGGTGACAAGTGGATGAAACGGCGCTTTCCACACCTGGGAGATTCTCCAGAGGGTCGATTATACCTGACTTGCGCGCAGAGCATCTTGTTACCTGTGGGTCTCTTCTGGCTCGCGTGGACATCAGGCAGTAATGTCCATTGGATCGTTCCCACCCTCGCCATCGGCTGCGCCACCATGGGTATCTTCAGCATCTACCTCGCCGTCTTCAACTACTTAGCCGATACATATCACCGCTACGCCAGTTCCGCTCTCGCGGCACAAAGTTTCTGCAGGAACATGCTGGGAGGAGCATTTCCTCTGTTTGTACCGCAAATGTTCAGAGCGATGACATTTCAGGGCGCGGGTAGTCTGTTGGGAGGTATCGGGGCGGTGTTGACGTTGGTGCCTTTTGCGCTCTTGATATGGGGACCTAAAATTAGAGCGAGGAGTAAATTTGCCAGTGAGATTATGGAGAAATAAATGGTCCATACAATATTCATAGATGCGAAAACATGATTTCCCCAATCCGAATATTGCTATGCGTGATTTGTGTCAACATGGCGGTAGAGATGGGAGCGAGTTCACTTGACCCACACAGCACGGATGGAATTGGAACACATGAAACATGTCAAAAGTGGTATTGAACTAAAAGGGAAAGCCTTTTTCTTGTATCCTCCTCGCTAACGCTATTGGAGAGGACCGCCGCCTAAACATAACAAGCAGGAAACCAATAACGCCACTCTGCATGCCATCGTTAAACCAGCCAAAGAATTATTCGCCATGATGATAGTGAAACAAACAGACAACATCTAGCCTCCACCAGCAGTGATGGCGCGGATGACAGCGCTGAGCTGGCTGACTAGAACGGGGTTGTGTGCGAAGGCGAAGAAGAGCTTGTCTCTGATGGGATCGAAGATCTTCTTCATCAACTCAGCCGAGGCAGGAACTGGCAATTCGGGCATGGAGACCGAGCCTTCGTCGTCTTCGCCGTCGCGGTGAGATTGCTCGCCATCAGCAGCAGGTGCCTTTTCTTCGGCAGAAGCGGGGGCAGCGGCAGCGGCATTGTCGTTAGGAGCCATCTTGCGGACGCCACGAGCGATGTTTCTCAACACGAGTGCAGAGCCCAAGGGCAAGCCAGCGGGGTCGCCGCGCTCGTCAGTAATGGTGCGGTACCAGATGCGATGGCTGGGAACCGGGTCTTCTCCGTCCTTTGAGTCGCGCTGGTGCTGACGTCTTTGCTCCGTCAAGGGACTGGTGTCTGGCAGATGTGTGTAGATGTGACGAGCCAACATCGCAATACTGACAGGCAGGCTCGAACCGGTGGCTTGGCGAGAACAGCTGCTCCATTTGCAACTGTACGACAGCGAGGAATCGACTGAGGCAAAATCGAAGGCAACACGCTTTGAGGTGCTTTGTGGTGGTTGTGGAATGTCGCCGTTGATGGCGGTCGGGGCCTTCGTAGGTACTTTGAGGTGCGAGATGAGGATGTGCTCCATAAGCTTCTGGCCGTCGAGAAAGAATTCGCCGCACTCTTTGCCGTTCTCGTTGGCGAAGACGTTGATGGCGTCCCCTGTATGGTCGGTAGGCTCGGTGCGCCAACAGCACTTGACTAGCTCCTTCCCATTAATATCATGGGCAATCTTGCGAGGTCTAATACCGCGAATAACGTATTTAGAGTTGGCAACCTGAGCTGAAGCACCAGTGAATGTGTTGGAGACGTTCTTGATGAACTCCCCTGCTATCAGACTGCCATGAGACGGTTGATACTTGGAGAAGGTCATCGAATATGACTGCCACAGGTGTATCTGCGTCATCTCGGAGTCAGGGTCGATTTCAAAGCACATGCGCAACCTGTAGACGTTAGATGTGTCAAGATACTTATGGTGTAATTTCACTTACCAGTGTGAACTACGATCGGGCTCCTTGTATTGGAGAAGTTGCTCAATGACATCTTGCGATAGACGGGGGACATGGGCAGAGCTGTCGGAGTCGTAATGAGGCTCTGAGGGGCGAGGCTTGGGCGTCTTCAACACTTCCTTCTTTGCATTGTAGAGCAACAAATTAGATAGCTGTCTGACAAGGCCCTGGACATCGGCATCAAGAACCAGTGTCTCGACGTTGTCGGCAATGGTGGTGTACTGGAAGAGGAAGTCCAAACATGCAGAACGCAGCTCTTCGTCAGGCAGCATCATCCAGTCGGGTAGCTTCTGCACAAGCTCGAGAGGAACCAGTTCGAGGCGCTTGTTCTCCTCGAAAGACATGCCAAGTCGGCTGATGGCGCGCAATGAAGTGACTATTCTGCCACGGTCGTTCGACTCCAGTTGAGCCAGCAGGGTTTCGTAGAGGAGATCAGTTGCGTCGAGGTCGTAGTGTTTGGTAAGTTGCTCAATAGTCTCAAGCGCGTAGTACTGCAATTCGACCAAGGCAGGATGGCTCGGGAGGTTCAAGACGATGCAGAAGTAGTCACGGAGAAGAGGCAGTTTGGCAATGTACTGGGCGTTCTCGTCCAGCATGACCATGTTGCGGATGACAAGACCGGCCTCAGTGATGCGGCCCAGAGCCTGTCTGAATTCCGTAGTCTCAACAGAATTGGCAGTATCCAGGGGCACTGCGGCCTGGAGTTTCTGCAGCAAGTCCGGGGTGCCGTTGATGGCGTCCAGGGTGCGGGGACCAGAAGATTCTTCGTAAGACACGATCCACTCGAGATCGTAGAAGAGGGTGCTTACTTGCAAGAGCTTGTTGATGAGAGCCTCAGCAAGACCGGGAAACTGGTCGAAGCGGTACTTATCGCCTCGCTCGTGCGAGATCTTGACGAGATGGTGGAGTGCATACTCTTCCTCTTCGGGCAAGCCAGATTGCAGAGCAAGTTGTGCGCGGACGTAGATGTTGGGGCCAATAAACCCAGTGCCCGGCAACATGAGGCCTCTATGCTTCTTTGCTACGTGACTGGCTTGTGCTTCTTGTTGCTGTTTGCGCTTGAGGCGGTAGTATTCGGAATTGTTGGCAGGGGTCGTGACGGGCTTGAGCGTCAGGGGCACCTGCTGCTGCGGCTCGTAGGTGGCTAAAGTCATGGGAGTGGTGTTGTTGTAGGCGGGTGACGGTGAGGCGGGAGGTTGCGATGGATGTTGGCCCTGGTTGCGCGTGCGCGAGGGGTTCACTTCGGGTTGGAACAAAACACGCTGCGGCGGCGCATGTCGAAGACCTCTTGTTGAGCGCACACTGCCCGGTTCTCCATCCTCGTTCGTTCCCTTGGCGTCGTCCTCGTTGTCAGACGAATGGCCGTTTGCGAGCCCCTTGTCTCCACTCGACGAACTTGGGTAATTCTCCAGCGTCCTTGACATGACGTCTCCTCCCTTGGCCGTCACATCCTCGACCACCTCCTTCGGTGGCGGGTCTTTCTTCCAGTGTGTCGAGATCTCGTATGCGACCAGATTGTAATAGTACGCCCTCTTGACCAGGAAAGCCGCGCCCGCCAGGTTCTTGATTCCAGGTAGAAGCTCCTCAGCAATCTTCCTCCACATCAACGGCTTCTTCTTTGTGTCTGACACCAAATCATAGCCGCCTTCTTCAACCACGCGATGGTACAGCTTCAGCAGATCGATGTGGTGTGCTTCGACCTTAGGTTCTACTTCCAGTGTGGTACTGTGCATCCCGTCAGAATAACTTTCGCTCTTACTCGACCACTCGACAAGGTGCATACCCTCTCTGCTCATGGTAGACGGCCAACTCTTTCAAGAAGTTCTCATACTCCTCGGTCTTCTCAATCGACGACTCGCGCTCGACCCTCTGCCCAAATTTGCTGCCTTTGGGAGGCATGGTGTATGGTTGCCCTGTTCGGAAGGGTCGACTGGTCTATCGGAATCCCGGCGAACGATCCAGGTGCATGGGGATATCAAGGCGATGTCAGATGTGGTATAATCGAGCTCGGCGCAATTATCTGAGGGTGGTTCACGACGCGTCGAGCAAGTACACCTTCCTAGGCTTCCTTGCGCGGATCGGCATCCTCCACAATCTGAACTTGGCACCACCCTCGGTGTTAACTTGTCGCTATCCCCGAGCAAGAACTACAACCCCATTCAGACACACGAAAGCCTGTCCTCGCTCCTGATAGCAGCAGCACTTCATGAGGGCCTAACAGTCATGTTCTATGTGAAGCCTAGAAGGAATGATCTGGGAAGGGAAGAGAGATACATCTGCCTTGTATCGCTCCAAGCTCCTTACTCTAGCCTCTACACAATGGTCGTTCCTTCCCATTTCACGTCGAGGCCAACATGCATTCCAACTCCAATGAACAGACGGGATATCCGAGAGACTCTGATGCCTTCGCTCACACAAGTGATTTTCGCTTGCCCTTTCATCTTGACAGATCCACCTACCTCCCAGCCACATCAGCGGTACTCTACTGTATAGTGTACTTTTTCTCGGTCTTCTTTTCCCAAACACTGCCGTGCTTTCCAATTCAACATCTGGATATCACGAGTCACTCAAGGATCGGCGACCAGTTTCTTCAACGAGAAACTCAACTTGCTTCGCCTCTTTGAGTTCTTTCATCGAGCATGGCAAGTCAAGATGGGCTCTTCGGTCGTGCTTTGCTGTGCCATCCTGTCCTCAAATTCTCCCACTCGACGCTTCCTCGACATGCGACCCCTTCTGCGTGGAACCATATCCAAGGTCCAGAGATATTCGCTCTGATCGAACAGCTCGACCACGACTGTCTTCAGCTCAGAGTCGTACAAGGCACCAAAGATCTGGTGCGTCCTACTGAAAGACGTATTTGCACGACTGCTCACAAATGTATCGTAGGAGGTTCTTCCACTCACCGCCATCGTGCAAGAGACTAGGGACTTGCATAAGAAACACCCCCATCTGCCACCTGACAACTTGCCAATCTTCGGCCTGACCAAGGGTACTGCACTGGCAGTCAGGTATTTCTGTCAGGACAACCAGGTAAATTGCGAATGTCAGCTCTACGAAAACTCAAAATTGTCTGACCTTTGTCGTTAGATCAGACGCATTCAATTGCGGTTTGTCAACGATGACTCTTGCAATGAAGCTGTAAAAATTCTCTCCAGTCATGGACTCATGTTCTCTGTACCGACTGTCAAGCAACAGAAACAGCCTCAAGCTCGGCCATCCACTGCAAACTCATACATGAGTCGCCTGTCTTCTGTTCAGCCCGCCCGCTTTGATCGTGACACGTCTTCAATCATTGTGCCCACGGTTCAAGGTATGTTTATATGGGTCACGGCTTTTGTGTAGCCTTACTTACAAGTCAGACACCTTCCATCCGGCTTCATCATACCCTCAGCATCATTCCGATCAGCATATCACCAACCAAGGCAGCCCCTCTAACATGCATATGTTTACTTCTTCACCGACTGGAAAGGAGTACCAGACTCGGGACATTGAAAGACAACCGACCGACCAAGCAGCTGACCTGCGCATGTTCACATCTTCGCCAACTCCGAAAGTGTAACAAACTCAGAACATCCAAAGACAGCCAACCTTCGCACCTATTCGTACAAGCGAAGAACCGGAGAACAGACCCTCGACTGCGCCTATTCACTGGCCGTCAGACATGACCAGGGACCTATTGCCTCCAAGAAGAGAGCTACCATTCCCAAAGCCGTCCAGCAGTCCTGCAAAAACCAAGATGCTGCCGCCCCTAGCGAAGCCGAGCTATGTGTCAGAAGCCGCTAAACCAGCCAAAGCAGAGAAGGAGAAAGAGACCAAGACACGTTCATCGCCAGAGAGACATCCTTCTATCCGTCCGGGCATCACTCGACTTGCGACGCCTCAAGGACCCACCAGGTTTGAGCCACCAGCGTCACGCATGTACAACTTTCACCCAAATGACGTCGAGATGGCAGTCGACAGTGGCGTTCAGATGTTCAGCGACAAGAATACTGGCACTATGAGTAGTGAGACAAGCCCCGGTACCGTTGCGAACTTGGATTGGTACCGCAGTAGTGCGAGCCCTGTTCAGTTTGGATCAACGAGTACAGACACAATGTCTTCGGGTCCAAGGATCAATATGTCTCCGAGCCCAGAACAGAATTCATACTCGAGTCCTGAACAAATGGACCTCTCCAGTCCATCGGAAAGACGTAGCCAACGGCTCGCTCAGAAGCACGATCAACCACAGTCAGAGATGCAAGGCATCGAGATGACAACAACTATCTCGCAACAGCAACCTGCGCAGGACGATCTAGGACGCTATGCCGAGCAACCCGACGAAGTACGTATGGAAGCCATGAACCAGTTCATATTGGCCAACATCGAAGACGACGCTTTCATGAAGTTGTGTGTTGATGTCGAAAGCTGCTGGCGCCGTTTTGCGCTGGACAGACGTGGCTGAGTTTTTGCAGCGAACATTGCACACATAATTGCTTGAGGAAGCGATACACGATATATACCTTACGACGCATGCATGCATACATACAGATGTATCTTTGATCATCAAGATGGAAGGAGGACAAATGTCGGTCGCTAGAGAAGAAAAGATAGCTGGCTGTTCATGAATAGTTTTTATACCGAGAGCAATATTAATGTAATATGATCATTTCTCGACCCTTCACCTCACCTTACTTGGAGACAAACATCCCTTGCCCCAGAGCAGTAAGATAGCCATACCTAGTAAGCATAGTAGGATCAAATTTGCCCGGCCTTCCATTCTCCCCAGCAACACTAGTAGCAGCAACATTCCCTTGCGCAGAACTAGGCGTCAAAGTCCCATTACCCTCACCCGCACTGGCATGAGCCAAATGCTGCAACCCTCTGGGCAATTGCTCGATCCCGCCCAGGATAAGCTGCAACTTGTTCCTCTTCTGCACGATCAGATCCCTAATCGCTGAATCCCAACCGGTGGATTTCTCGTGCCCGGCGAGACCGCGACCGAATCCTAAAGCTTCGGAGATTTGTTCGAGTCCTCTGATGGCTTCGGAGCGTGTCTTCTCGATATCGACGAGTTCGCAGAGTGTCATTGCCGCTAGGGCTGCGAAGTGATGGTTCAGTGGAGTGATGGGTGTTTGGCGTTGATTCAGCACAGTAGCCACTTTGACTGCATGACCGATCAACTCAGTAGGTTCGGTTGTGGGATTGAGACGTTTGATGAGGAGATGGCAGTGGTGATAAGATAGGTGGACTAGGTTCAGTGAGCCCCAGACGCTTTCTACCGATTCGCGGAAGCGGTCGATTTCGCCTGCTAGGGTCAGGCCTAGGAGTGATGAGGCTGGATTTGATGGGGCCATGACGTTGGTTTCTGGTGTTTTTGTTGTTGTGAGGATGGCGGCTAAGTGGCCTATGATGAAGGAGAGACGTGCTAGATGGTAGGTGGATTCGCCGAGCAGGATTTGGTCTTCTGGTAGTAGGACGACGCTGTTTTCGGGGAGCTTGAGCAGGTCCGAGGTACTGGATGCGTGCCAGCGGTCGAGGATAAACAGAACCCACCAGACTCTTCTGGCCAGCCTTTCCTCAGAATCCGGGTCGCCTTCAGTTGCGAAGCGTTCGCGTGGTCGCACGAGGTTGATCTCCAGTTGACCGGCAACACCTGCAGCTCTCCCTAGCCACTCTGCTCGTGAGGGTCCAGCTTGGCCTCTCACCGTCGCCGGGCCGTGATTGTCAGATTCCAGGGCCATCAACAAGAGAGTTTGTAAGTAGACTAGGTTAGTCCCGCTATTATGCGTGGCCGGATTCTCAAATGGGTAGCCCGCAAGTAACTCGGCAGCACGTTTCATCATGGGTGCGTATGTATGCTGCGGACGGAGATTCGAAGAAAACGACGGGAAAGTACGCATTGTACATTCCAAGACAGTCAAGAAAGCTTCTCGTAGCGTTACAGGGCACTCGGCTAGACGCGTACGAAGACGATGTTTCGAGTGTGGCAGTAGCGGAAAGGTCTGGTGTATTGTGCGATAGTACTCATCGACAACCTCCTCATCCCATTCAACCAGCACTGGCACGCCTGCTTGTGTATCAAAGGGTATGCTGACACTCTCTCGGCGACGTGTGTCTCCACCGTACTTGAAGAATGGTTGTGTGTTGATTGGCTGCGGCTGTGGAGTTGGTCTCATTTCCTGGCGATATCCCTGCTGAGGAGGATACGGCGACATACGCGAATCACGAGCATAAGGGTTCCCGTAGCTATGAAGAGGAGCTGGAGCAGAAGGGGGTTGGACGGAAGGTTGCGCAGGCTGTGGTGCTGGAGCAAGCCGTGGGGCAAGGACAGGCGGAGAATCAATGATAATGGGCTCAGTCTGCGAGTGCCTTCGCTTGTGACCGGCGTGACGGGGCGGTGAAGCATGCTCTCGTGTGACATATGCCGCTTCTGCAAGCAACGACTGGAGTTCTTGGTCTACATGGCCGTGTTGTTGTGGCTGCATCTGCCCCTCGAGCGCATTCAATCGCTCGGCGAGCTCTTTTATGTAACCCTTGCTAGGTCCACGCTTCAGAGGCTGTCGGCTGAAAGCACACGCCGAGTTGGAGCGCTTGCAGTTGGTGCATATCTCATGTTCATTCAGGGCGTCGCAGCGTACCTTCTTGCGCCGGCATTCGTCGCATGCCCGGCTGACTTTGCTCCGCTTGTCCCGGTTGTTGTCGGTGGCAGGTTGACCTGGCGGGGGACTCTGCGGGTGCTCGGCAAAGGAGTCGGGGATGACGGCACGTTGCGACGGCGAGGTATGTTGCGGCTGAGATGGTACCGAGGGTGGTCGAGCATGCTGTTGCCGAGTCTCATCATGTTGTCGTGGGCCATCGTGGGGTTGCGGTGACTGTTGATGCGATGTATTTGCCGATTCGTGGCTTGTATGATTCAGACCGAGGGACTTGGCCAACTCGGCTCTCAGATCGAAATCGTCGTCGACGTCGGGTTGGTGGAGATGGTGTCCATGGTGCGGCGTACCGTTGTTCGACTGGTTGTAATACGGGCCTAGCGACGGATCGACCACTGGTTCTGTATAGCTATGTCCGCTGGCCATCTAGGGGTCGCGCGTGGATGTTGCTGCGAGAGTGCGGAGGGGGAGAGGATACAACTTCAACGACTGAACTATCACCACATCGCCAGGCCGAGGAGCCCGAAACACGCGCGACAATACCATGGCGGCGTCACGGCTATGCCTTCCCATCTTCCGTTTCTATTTTTCCGGGCTTCATCTCTTTAGCATTCATTCATCTTCATACCAGCCCTTCGGATCAATGTTTAGCCATCTCCGATGCTTCCTTCCTACTTCAGACCGCAACTCTCGACACCTGCCGTCGACCGACAGCGCACCTTGCTAGTTTCATGACACGTCTAATAAACGCCTTACGAATCCGCTTCTCTCTTTAGCCGTTGAATAGAATCTAGACTTCTGAACTTGGGACGCGAGGCCTGAAGAGAAATCATTCTTGTTCACCAGGACAGGCCTTGTCTACAGCGTCAAGGCGCCATCTCGTGAACCAAGAACTTCTTCAAACAGTCTTGCCCATCACTGTCAACAACAATGACATATTTGTTGTCTTAGACAAGATGACTGAAACAAACAGATGTTGATGGCAATTTCCAAATTGCAAAGGAGCGACTCGGCGCTTGAGTTGTTAAAAGCCTCATCGAATGAGCGGCTTGCCGTCAGCAGACAGACCCAATTCATGCAGAAAAGGAAGCTACTCGAGTACGAAGCGCGGTGCATAGATTGCCGTTACCAACAAGCAGCACGGGTGAGAGAGGTGCATGCATGCAGCAGTAGCATGTCTATTGTGCTTGTCGTCTTTCGTGCGTGCGTAATGCGAATGATACAAGCAGTGGTCACTACACCCGGAAGATCACCGTCCCTTGAGCCCCTTCGAGTACTCGAGTTGACCGAGGGGTGGCTGTGAAGTAATGAGGAACGCTCCGTTGAACGGGTTTTGGATAAAGAACACCTTCCCCAGGGCCGCCCACGCTAAATGTGTCATCTCCATCATTCTCCTGATGGAACCACAAGCAGCGATGTTGGCATCGTTCAAGATGCAGAATGCTTGATAGATAGATCGCTCTGCCGTGGAGAGCAGCTACTTGACTCTATGTTCTCTAAAGACGACTGCAGTTACGAAGCCTCGTGCACTCTTACAGCAGCGCAAGCGGGTTACCTTAGCACTAAATAGGGAGGTTCCGGGAGGCGCTGCGGAGGGGTCGCAAGCGGCAGATTCACGGATTGTCATGATATGGACAGGAAGGGTGAAGTGAACGCTTTTCGAGACAGTCCGCGATGGGAGGTCTGTGCACGCACTTTGTATTGGTTCATGCCAAGGCTGGCTGCGGGCTCTTCATCGACTTCCTCGCGAGCGTCCTCTTCTCTTTGCTACTCATCGTCTTTTCGACTCGTTGATATTTTGGTCTCTCATATTTGCCCAAAGGCCATTTGAAAGGCCCCGACGTTGTCGGTGTGCCACGGCCATACGCTCTGTGCTCTTCTCTCTATCCGCTGCCTCTTGATCCTCTCACCGCTGTCGCTCGCCATCCACGCCGGCCCTCGTCATATCCTCGCCGCAAGGACTCGACCGCATCCACCTCCGCTGCCCAACTCCTGCATCTCTGGCGTTCTGAAAGGCGATTTTCGCAACGATACCCAATTCTTTGACACGACTGTTTCCATACCAGCTCCACGCTACTTTCCTTGGTCTATTCCTATCAGAAAAACAAAGCAATAACAAGGCCCAATCCGTCAGGCCGGCCCTGCGACTCACCCCCACCACAAACCGCATCTTTCTGCGCTCGACCGACGTATCTCCGCCGGCCCCGCTCCCAATTCGTCAGGTATGGTAGTCAAGGAAGATGGGACCAAATGGGCATGCCAATCGTGCCTAAAGGGTCACCGTGTCAGCGGCTGCACCCATACCGGTAAGTGGCTGCATTCCAATGTCAGTATATAAAGTGCCCTTTCTCATAGACATACCAGACCGTGAGCTCTTCTTCGTACCCAAGAAGGGCCGCCCCATCACCCAATGCCCGCACTGCCGAGCCGAACGCAAGAAGCGATCATCCCATGTCAAGTGTGATTGTGGAGAGAAATCCCACTCCAAGGAGAAATGCATCCACCTCCGCGAAGCCGAAGCCAAAGCTGCTGCTGCCGCTGCCGCTGCCGAATCAGGCATACCCTTGCCACCTTCGTCTACGTCTGGAGAACACCACTCGCCTGATCTCTACCCTGTCGCCGAAGAATCACCATCGTCCGACGAACACCGCTGTTGCTGCCCTCACGGCGGAAAGTGTATTTGCTCGAGCCTCAAGGAGTCCTCCCCTGAAGACGCCAAGGACCATAAGGAGCCCATCAAAGTGTCGCCCAAGAAGGATACCACCAAAGAGACGTCTACTGTACCAACCAAGTCGCTCAGCCAACGCAAGCCACGACTCACGTCTCATCAGTCCGAAGGCCACCTCACCGTCTTTGCGAACGGACATCACAAACCATGCCATCGCAACAACAACGCTGCTCATGAATCTGGTGCTCCTTATAAGCTGCCTCGCTCGCACACTACCCAGTCCATCTCGACCAAAAACAACGCTCGCCGTTCAGTAGACAGTCTTGCAGCCGTCGCATCTACCCAGCCACACTCTTGGTTCCAGTCCTCTGTGTCTGCTCAGCCTTCAAACACCAATTCTGGCCAAGCCTCACCTGTATCAGCAATCACCATGCAGGCCGAGGCCATGCAGCAAGACATCAAGTCCTCGACCGACGTGCAGTCTCAATACCCTGTGTCGAGTGTCTCATCAAGTGTTCCGACCTCTTTATTCGCCGACTTCGGCTTCCCGAGCACCTCGTCTGTTGGCACCACTACCACAGAGGCGTCTATGCCATCCTTCTCCTTGCCGAGCTCAGACCTCAACATGAACACCGACTTCTGGAACAATTTTGACTGGTCCAAGGTCGACACCACTTCCTTCGATGTTCAGCCTGCTTTGACAAACACTTCCTCGGGTACCATGTCCGAAGTCGATGAGATCACAGTCGCCGAAGACATCACCACTTTCGATAACAACCCCTACTCGATGAACATGCAAGGTCTTGTAGGTACCAACGCCAACAACAGTACCACAAACTTCGACCTCGATTTCTCCGTGCCCACTGGACAGTCAAACCGCTGGAGTATGCCCGTTTACTCCAACCCGAACACCAGCAGCATCGATTTAGCCGCCATGACTGCCGACACATTTGCCAAGCCCAAGCAGTCCCCTGAACAGTCCATGTCATTTGGCCAATTCTCTGGCTTCGATATGTCCTCCTCGGTCCAGTCTCAATCACCTGCCCAATCTCAGTTCCAGTGGGACCCGGCAATCATCGATTACGCCATGGGCAACAGCACAGACAACAACGCTTCTCTTGCCTACTCGGTAGCTGGTTCCTCTGGTCCTTCGATGGCTCCCACTGCAGCACCTTCTCCAAAGTTCAATGCGGACAACTCGAACATTAACGACCAATTCTTCGATTTCGACAACAGCTCCAAGCTGGTCAACTGGAATGACAGCATCATGGTTCCTGCCGGTCAAGACTTCCTCAACACGTACAACTACGATCAAAACTTCTCGACAAATGATTTCAACAGCCAAGGCTGGTCAAGCTAACACTTGTGGCATGCCTTGCAAGGCCAGTCAAAGTAACGCGCGCTTCTTTTGTCTTAGTTCTCGATTAACGATGCTGATGATTTATGGCTTAGAGCCTCTCCTATCGTCTTTCCTCCAAGTTTACCGTATTAGCGTCGTCATCTGGTGGCAGGTTCTTCTCTTTTCTTCTGGGTGATACCCTCCGATAACATCCTTTGTTGTGGTTTCCTCATTTTCGGCCCGTCGATTTTACTCAAAATCTTCTTTTCACTTGTCGAAGTCACTCCCTTTTTTTTTCTTTTTTCACAACCTCTTCCTTTTTTCACTTTTGGCTATCAGTTGCATTTGGCTTCTCCCATTGTCAATACTGGTCGTTTGTAGCTGGTCAGCTGGGACGTTTTGCATTGTGGATCTTTCATACGGCCTAGGGCTATCTGAAGGTTTCGACATGTTTGCGTCTTTGGTTTCCCCCCAATATTTTTGAGAAGCGCTGGAGCTGGTGGTTAGGTTGATAGTTTTGATAGAGCAAGCGTTAATGGCAAGACCATTTTCAACGAGTTCCCGATGTGCCTGCCGTCCTCTTCTTTGTGAACGGCCTTGCATCCCCGAGGAATATGATATATCGGCGACAGCACTTGGTTCGATGTTTTGATTTTCGAACAGAAAGTATATCGTCCGCGGGTGCCGAATCCCATACCACATCTCAAGGCTTACGCGTCCACGTAAAGTAAGATGTTATTTCCGGTTTCTCTGCTCTTTGACTGGGAACGTCAGAACACGAACGCCGCTCGATCTGCCGTACTTCTTCCGCTGCCTGACGTTCTATCGAAAGCCTGGATAAGCTTGTTCTGACAATGACAGTATTGGTCTCGTTTGTCGTTTAGGTGGGAATAAGGGATTTTGACGTTTTGAGGCTCTGTGAACAGGAGCTCGGTAATAGTTATTATGAGAGTGAACTTTCGAACGTTGTTTCAGGGCTTTGTTTATCGAACACTCGTGATTGAATATAGACGGATTGAGGTTGGGCATACAGAGATGGCTCTCAGGTCGACAGTCCATAGTTTGGTACGACCCTGTCCTTGCAACCATGAAGGTGAAGCCTGGAGACCATCTGAATATTGCCATCATATTTACAACCTCGTCTCCATACATTCCGCGCCTAGAATATCTCGAGCAGAATGCCAAAGGGTATGAAGATAATTGTACATTGTATGTATATCGTAGCCACCTATATTACAGAAAAAGAGCAATACACATAACTCTATTTCAAGGGCTTGACACCCTTGTGAATAGCAGCAATGCCGTTAGTCAAGTCCTCCCATCCTTGACCGTTCTCACCACCGGGAACAACGAAGCCAGCCTCCTTGATCATATCCCTCCATTCGGTCTGGCTGGGGAACCTCTCAATACTCTCAACGAGATATTGATAGCTGTCTCTGTCTCCGGCAACGACCTGACCGATCAAAGGGATAGCGGCGAAACTCCACCTCTTGTAGACAAAATCAAACACGGGATTGTTGACCTTGCTGAATTCCAAACAGGCAAACACACCACCGGGCTTCAAGACACGGAATGCTTCCTTCAATGCGATATCCTTGTGTGTAAAATTGCGGATACCGAAAGACACAGTGTACAGATCCATACTGTTGTCAGGGATCATGTGCAAATTCTCGGCATTCGCCTCTACGAAATCCAATCTGCCGGTGCCATTGTAGTGGGAAAGAGCGGCGCGTTTGCGACCTTCGGCCAGCATTTCCGGATTGATGTCTGAGATTGTGACGTGGGTGTTTGGGTCGTGGTTTATGTTTGTCGCGTGGTCGAGGATGCGGAAGGCGATGTCGCCGGTGCCGCCTGCGATATCGAGAATCTTCCAGCCGGTTTGGGGGGCGCCGGGGGTGTGGCTGCCGGGGTTTAGGCTGCGGACGAAGTGGTCTTTCCAGAGGCGGTGGATGCCGAGGGACATGAGGTCGTTCATGGTGTCGTAGGAGGAGGCGACGGAGCTGAAGACGGCACCGACTGTTGGATTGCTTTGTTAGTTGTTGGTCTTTCGTATGATAGCTATGCTGTAGTTGATGAGGATATCTCCTTACCCTTTGACTCCTTCAATGACTCTGCAATGCTCTCGAAACCGAAATGCGTCGTCTTCTCATCATTGCGATTGGGCTTTTGCTCGGCCAGATACGGCGAAGAAGAGAAGGCGCGAACAGGCAGAGGTGTAACAGTGCGAGTAGAAAGCCGTAACCGCTTTGCGGCGCGAGGAACGAACGAGGACATGATTGATGTTTTGGTCGTTGCTGAGATCAAAGTCCCACAAGCCGATCATCCAGGAACTTTGTCGAAGCCAAACGCTCACGTCGCGCCAAGCTCCATCTCGATGATCGGAGATTAGATCCGTCGGGTAGATCCATCGCTAGCGTAGGGCGTACCCCAGACTGTTAAGGGCGCCTGCGGAGAACTACCCGAGGCTGCGGAGGGGTACTCGCCATCATTGTACTTCTGCGTTCCTGCCCTCGAGGACATGTGTTCCTGGAAAAGAGTCACAATATGAACGTTCTACGATATCAGACTCCTGCGGCGATCCGCTCCACGAGATGCATACCTCGACGTGTAACCAAGAGATGGAATTCAATATCACAAAGACAAGGCTCAGATCGGTATGTTGTGATGGATCATTGCATGACAATGTGTACTGAGATGTGACCAGAGTGCGCTTTCCCGGTGCAATTGACAGCAAATTCACGACAAATCTTGACTTTACGCGGCCGTCAAACAAGAAAGCCATGCCGACTTATCGTATTCTGGATCAGGATGGTGTGGTAGTCGACAAATCAAGAGAGCCTTCCGATATCTCGAACGACCATCTCATCAAAATGTACAAAGACATGCTGAGCGTGAGCAGTAAGGAAACTCCAATCTTATAAATCATGACAACAGTTGACATTGTCCAAAGTCATGGACCTCATCATGTTCGATGCACAAAGACAAGGCCGCATCAGTTTCTACATGGTCTCAGCAGGTGAAGAAGGCATAGCAGTCGGCTCAACTTCTGCCCTAGACTCTAGCGACCCAATCTTTGCCCAATACCGTGAGACCGGAATCTTCAAGTACCGTGGCTTCACGCCAGCAGACTTCATGAACCAACTCTACGCCAACAAGCACGATCCAGGTTTGGGTCGCAACATGCCAGTCCACTACGGAAGCACAAAATATCACATCCACACCATCAGTTCACCGCTGGCTACTCAGATCCCACAGGCTTCTGGTGCGGCCTATGCGGTCAAGATGCAGAATGCCATGAACCCCAAGGACACACAGCGCTGTGTAGCTTGCTACTTTGGCGAAGGTGCAGCCAGTGAAGGCGACTTCCACGCAGCCTTGAATATTGCCGCTACCAGAAAATGTCCTGTCATTTTCATCTGCAGAAACAACGGTTACGCCATCTCCACACCTACACTTGAGCAATACCGCGGCGATGGCATTGCATCCAGAGGTGTAGGCTATGGCATCGACACCATCCGCGTCGACGGCAATGACATTCTCGCCGTCAGAGAAGTCACCAAAGAGGCTCGCAAGATGTGTCTCGAAGATGGTGGCAAGCCAGTCTTGATCGAAGCAATGAGTTACCGTGTGTCGCATCACAGCACATCCGATGACAGTTTCGCCTACCGCGCCAAAGTCGAAGTCGAAGACTGGAAGCGCAGAGATAACCCCATTACCCGTCTGCGCAAGTGGATGGAAGGAAAGGGCATCTGGGATGAGGAGAAGGAAAAAGAAGCCAGAACTGTTCTGAAGAAGGAAATCCTAGAAGCGTTCAAGCAGGCTGAGAAGGAGAAGAGACCGGCGCTGAGAAACATGATGGAGGGTGTATACGAGGAGTTGACCGAAGAGCAAAAAGAGCAGATGGAAAAGCTGAGAAGTATCATCGAGAAGTATCCTGACGAGTACGACGTCAGCGAATACGAAGGTGGACTCGACAGCTTGAAAAACTAGCTTAGATGATGACTGACACAAGAAAAATAAAAATATTGAAATGTGTGCAATAGTGCAATCTTTCCATCTACTCCATGAGGTCCGCGACTGTACCCAAGAACTCGCCATGCGTACCAGCTTCCTGCTGCTGTAACAAAGCATCGATGTCAATACCACTGGAGGTCAAATACCTCTCACTAACACCAACATTGACTCTGCTACTCAGCATATCTCTCAACTGAGCTCTGAGCGCACCAGTCTCAGCCTTGGTCAACCCTCTAGCCTCTCTCTCCTTCTTGATTCTGCCAGCACCTCTACCTCGCTTACCAGGTGCATTCTCGAACTCCTCAGAGTCATAGTCGACACCCAGATCCTCAGCAGCTTGCCTCAAGAAATCGTCTTCACTGTGCTTCTTCTCCTTTGCAATAGTGGTATCGGCGAGTTTCTTGGAAAGATTGGCTCTGGGCTTCAGTCTGCTGACGACACGGCGGTCGATGTCTAGACTGCGGATGAAATAGCCGTTCTTTGCTGCATCGTTTGCGGGTTCGGCGCCGGCCGCTGCAGAGCTGGCGTGCACTTTTGCGATCAATCTGCGTACACCAGCCACTTCTTCGGGTCCACAGATCAGGATACTGGAGCCTGTCTCGCCAGCACGGGCAGTACGACCGGATCTGTGGACGTAGTTGTCTGCGGCACGGGGCAGATGGTAGTGGATGACCAAGTTGACGTTGGGGATATCGAGACCACGAGCAGCGACATCTGTAGCCAGGAGAATAGAACCCTTGTGGTTGGTCTTGTTTTGGTTGTTCGAGGTGAAGCGCTCGATGGCACGCAGACGTGCCTTCTGTGCCATTTGCGAGTGAAGAGCGTGAACGGGCAGTTGTAGATTCTGCAAGAATGGCGTGAGACGGCGAACAGCTGAAATGGAATTGCAGAAAACGATTGTTCTGGCATTGGGATGCAGCAGAAGAAGTGCGTAGAGGTAGAGATCCTGAAAACGTACGTTAGCAATTCGAACATATAGTGAGAGAATCTGTCAAGCATACCTTTTCGGTACCACCACATTCAACCATGCCTTCCTTGAGACCAGAAGCCATCTGACTGATAGGGTTTACATCGACGAATTTGGGCTTTTCCTCACGGAAGTTGAGCTTCTTGAGTAGATATTCCATACTCTCCTTCTTGTCCATAAGACCAGCACCTGGCTTGGCCTTGCCTGCAAGCTTGTGCTGCAGACCCTTGTGGAAAGTAGCAGAGAAGACGAGTGTCTGTCTCTCGACTTCCTCAACCACTTCCGGTGCTTCGTCCTCATCCTCGTGTTCCTCTGCTTTGAAGTCGTCCTTGCGGTCGAGGACGTTGATGATCTCCTCCAGCTCCTTGAAATGGCCCTGACTGAGCAGTCTATCAGCTTCATCAATAACCAGGAACTGAATCTGCTTCAGCCACTTGAGAACACCGTGACCGCCACTGATAATCTCCCAAAGACGTCCGGGAGTACCAATGATAATATCTGCGTTCTTCAACTGTCTCTGTTGCTTGGCCATAGAGAGACCACCTGTGAGAGTTGCGATCCAAGGTGCCTTGTCCAGACCAGAGCATAGAGTTGTGAGATGGGTAGAAATTTGATGAGCAAGTTCACGAGTGGGCGAAAGAATCAGCGCCAAAGCAGGTTTGCGAGCAGCCTCCTCTTCTGAGTTGACCTTCTTCTTGTTGTTTCCAGCAATCTTCTGCATCTCGAGATAGCGCTCCAGGATGGGAATACCGAAAGCCAATGTTTTTCCAGATCCGGTGCTGGCTTTTCCGATAACATCGTGACCGGCCAGAACTTCAGGGATGGCTGCTTTTTGGATGGCTGATGGCTGGTGGAACTTCATCTTCGAAAGCGCTCCAAGAGTTTCGTCTGAGAGCTTCAGAGGGCGCCATGCGGTAATGTCGGCACCTTCATCCTCTTCTTCATCCAAAAGGTTGGCGAAAGTCGCGGAACCGAGGTCAGCCTGGGGAGCAGCTTCTTTCTTCTGCTTCTTCTCGGGCTTCGGCTTCTTCTCCTTCTTTTCTTTCTTTTCTTTTTGCTTCTTCTCCTTTAGTTGCTGCTTCTGCAGTTCCTTTTGCTTCTTCTTTCTGTCTTCCCAAGTTTCACCTTCCTCGAGCTCGGGGGCTGATCTGGGGGTCACAGTTTCGATGATCATAGCACCGCCTTCCTCCTTGTCATCATCAGCGGCCTCGCCGGCTTCGTCGTCGAAACCAGTGAATTCTTCACCGTCATCTTCAGATTCCTCGGGTGCAGCTCTCTTCTTTGTAGCCTTGTCGCTGCTAGCCCGGTAAGAGACAATGCCGTTGTCGTCTTTGACAACATCCACGTCTTCGATCTCCTCCAGACCATAGAAACCCTCCATATCATCCAGTCTGTCCGGCATTTCGACATCGTTCCAGGCTAAATCATCCAGACGGACTTTTTCCAACTTTGGTGGCGCGGCTTTTGAAGATTTGTTTGCGGTCGCCTTCTTTCCGGCTTGAGAACCCTCCAGCTTTTGACGTTTCCTGGCTTTCATTGCTGCGACCTTTGGAGGCAGAGCTCTCTTATTTTCAGTCGCCATGATGAGTCAATTGTGGTTATGTGGTTGATTATTGACAAAAACGAAGATGGACTTCGAGGAAAGAATGAATCGATCGGCCTTGGCAGAAAAAGTTCAAGGGTCCACCGTCCAGCCCACCGCCCTCGCGGGAGCGAGCACCTCTCGGCTTTTTCTGCGCGTCGCTTGGTGGAGAGACGTTCAATTTATCATCACTATTTATCGATACCAATTTACCACTCTGCTTCGGTCCAATTTATTCGAAGATGGGAAAATCATCAAAGGATAAGCGCGATGCCTACTATCGTCTTGCCAAAGAACAAGGCTGGCGTGCCCGCAGTGCTTTCAAGCTCCTACAACTGGATGAGGAATTCAATCTTTTCCAAGGAGTATCTCGTGTAGTCGATCTCTGCGCCGCACCTGGAAGTTGGAGTCAAGTGCTATCTCGCGTCTTGATCAAGGGCGAAAAGATCGGTCGCGCGGGCTGGGAAGACAAGCAAGCCAGGGAAAAGCTCGAACTTCATGGTCAAACTACCACATCAAGACATGAGCAAGAGACGAGACAGCAACTGCAACCAAGAGAAAATGTCAAGATTGTGGCTATTGATCTGCAACCCATGTCACCTCTGGAAGGCATTGTGACCATGCGCGCAGATATTACACATCCTTCGACCATTCCGTTACTACTCAAGGCTCTGGATCCGGATACTTTCGACCCTACATCTGTGCAAGCATCTCATCCAGTGGACTTGGTCATCTCGGACGGAGCACCTGATGTTACTGGACTACACGATCTCGATACATACGTGCAATCACAACTACTCTGGGCAGCTCTAAATCTCGCCCTTTGTGTTCTCAAACCTGGCGGCAAGTTCGTGGCCAAGATCTTCCGAGGCAAGGATGTGGATCTGCTATATGCTCAACTCAAGATTGTGTTCGAGCGCGTGCGTGTAGCCAAGCCGAGAAGTAGTCGCGCAAGCAGCGTAGAAGCATTCGTCGTATGCACAGGTTTCCGCCCGCCGAAGGGCTTTAAAGCCAGTCTGGAGAACCCCTTGGGCGCTGGTACGCAACTGCAAGTACCGGAGGATATGGAGATCGAAAAGACACAACCATCACGCACATTACGACCAGACGGTATCACGGAACTGGAACTTGGCTCGGAAGATGAGGAGGACAGTAAAGACATCAGATGGATTGCTCCATTCTTGGCTTGCGGTGATCTGTCTGCCTACGATGCAGACGCTTCTTACCACCTTCCTAAAGATCATGTTGTTCTGGACCCTGTACAACCGCCTACTGCTCCGCCATACAGAAAGGCTTTGGAAATGCGCAAGGCAGCTGGTGGAGCTTACGGCAAGACCAAGTTGGGTTGAGCAACCATTTGTACCGAAGATGGATCAATTCAGAGATTGCTCTCCCGCGAGAACCACGGCCATGACTATTCGAAGCAGTACCGCGAGCCGCGAGGAAGGCAGATGTGGAAAAGACTTTTCGTGACTAGCTATAGCTGGAGTCTGTGCCAAGCGAAACAAAGGGCCAGCTACACGACTTGTAGCTCCATGATACAGCACTTGACAGTGTGCCTCATGTTTGAGATGCTTTTCAGAAAGCAGCTACAGATCGTTGCAAGTCATCGGTCTCAAGATTACACGATATACATTCAAAGCATGCTATAATGCAATTGGCGAGCTGCTCTGCGTTCGTCTTTTCTCCATTTCTTGCCCTCAACCTTCCCTTCTCAATCCTGATTCTGCATTGCGAATTTCTTGTTACGCTCTTTGTACGTATCCGTCCAAATCTTCTGGATGTCTGCAGCACGTCAGCATCGGAGTTCATGATAATCAGATAAGGCAATTTACGCTTCGGCACCTCTTTCCCAGCCGTCCTCGCCATTTCCCCCTTGTAATAGATATCCTCTCCCCTGCCCTCAACAATCTGCCCATTCGGCTCCTCACCGCCCCACCCTTCTCCTTCAACCTCATCGAATCTACCCAAAGCATCAAACGCCCTCAACAACGTCTCCATCTTCGTCAACGCCTCTTTCGGATAACTCTCCAGCAAACCCGGAGGCGCCAGATTGGAAGGCGTAAGCGCAGGAGCAACAGCATTGATACTAATCCCCACTTGAGCAGCAGAAGGCGCCAGCGAACGCACAAGACCAACAACAGCATGTTTGGTAGCCGTATACTGCGGCACAGCAGGCAGAGCCCAAAGTCCCGCATCCGAAGCCGTGATAACAATTCTTCCACCTCTACCCTCGCCTTTGCCCATCAAAGGTGGGTTCAACGCCATATAATGAGCAGCCAACTTGACACCGTAATAAGGACCAAACAAATTGACTTCAAAAGTCTTCATATTGGGTTTCGTGGGTGGGAGATCGAGTTCGTTGGAGGTGGAGTTGAATATATCATCGCGGTCGTCTATGCCGGCGTTCAAGGCGCAGAAATCAAGACGGCCGAAGTGGGAGAAGCAGGTTGCAAAGGCGGAGGATTGGGCGCCCCAGGATGATACGTCGGTGATGTGGAAGTGGTGGGTTGAAGGTGGGAAGTCGGCGAGTTCGGAGGCGGGAGGTGGGTTGATGTCGGCGATGAAGACGTGCCAGGATTGGGAGAGGAGGTGTTTTATTAATGCTAGACCGATGCCTGGAGTCAAGGCTTGTCAGTTGTTTGCATGTGGAGTACGAGTTCTGGAGCTTTTACCTGAAGAGCCTCCGGTAACGAGAGCAACTGGTGCTGCAGGGGCCATGATTGATGCACAGTTTTGGAGGTGGACAGAAAATGAAACTCAATTGACTATGATTTTGGGAAACCCAGCTTCTTTTCACCTTTTCTGCTGCCTGATATCACTGGGCTTGCTCGGCAAATGCATTCCCTCAAGGCAGCAAGATGGGGCATGTAAGGTGGATGATAGTGGGGTCAATGCGGGGATGCTGGAGGTGTGTCCCTGAAGGACGGAATGCATGCCGCACTCCCTGTTTGATCAACAAAGACATACAATTGATTACTCTATCAGCCAGCGCCTGCCGAGGATATGCTTGTTGATGACTTTAGATTTTGATTATGTCTATACTAGAACGAGATGGACTAGAGCCAATCTACTATGCATGCGTGCCGCTGAAACGTGCCATCCTCCTTCATCACTATCATGTCGCGTTTGTATCCTGACGGAATAAAGTGCCCGATGCGTACTTTCCGTCTACAGGTAGCTCTTGAGGATCTGACCAGCCTCAAAGCCATCTTGAGCTTCAAGGGTGATCCAGCCGTTGACAGCACCTGCCTCGACACAGACCATGTTCTTGTAGCCGTCCTTGGGCTCAAAGTCGGCAATGGCCTCGGCACCCTCCTTCCAAGGGTTCCAAATAACAGTGTCCTGCATGTTGTCTCTGATGACATCGAGGCGGGGCTTGTCGTCGACGAGGATGGAGGTGGTGTCCTGGGTGAAGGACTTGTAGACGCGGTCGACGGTGCCCTCGAAGCGGAGTTCGTTACCCTTGGAATCGTGTTCAGTAGCGTTGAGGATCTTGTCAATGTATCTGATGCCTGAGAGGCCGGTGACCTTGACCTTGGAGATGTCCTGTAAGAGTGTGTTAGCACGATGGCAGAGAGGAAGAAGAGAGAGACGGATGCATACGGGAACGGCAAAGTAGGTGTGGAAGAGAGTCTGGAAGTCGAAAGGCTTGTCGCCCTCGTTGCGGACGTTCAGCATAGTCTGCAGACCATCCTTGGACAGAGTAACGCTGTACTGCAGGCTGAAGTCGTAGGGCCATGCCTTCTTCATGTCATCGCTGAGGTTGTTCGGTGTCAGGCCAAAGTCAAGGCGGATTGAGTCGTCACTGCCCTTGCCCTGGTTGCCGGACTCGGACGAGGTAGTGCCAAGGTACTCCCAGCTGGAGATGCGTGCAAAGCCGTGCTGAGGGAGGCTCGATGTGGCGTGGTTCTTGGGGGCAGGCCCGAAGTTCTATGCATACAAACTGGTCAGTCGTGACTCCATCATCTGGCATTTCAAGTGTGAGCACTTACGGGGAAGACGACAGGGACACCGCCTCTGATGGCCTTCTTGCCTTCGAGGTTGGCGTTGGAACTCAGCCACATGTTCTCCTTGCCATTGTTCTTCCATGAGATGACCGTGGCGCCGTACAGCATCACCTCGACTGAGTCGCCGCTGGGCAGGCTGGCTGTGACCTTCTTGCCATCCGAGTTGACCCTAGGCTGGGGGCCCGTGGTGCTGGGCGAGAGTGCTGAGGGCTTGTGTGCTCTGTCGACCATGATCGCGTTTGTGGGTTATGGTTTGATAATGTAGAAAGGATACAGAGAAACACAGCTCCAACCGCCAGGAGCTCTTGATTGACCCTTGGTGGGGTTGCTGTGGAATTGCGTCATCTTGCATAAACCGCCTTGCTTCAACATTCTTCACAACTTGTGCATAAAATATAGCCCTTCATCATGACATTTGAACAGGTAATTACAATCATGATATACTAATTACTCCTCTCCCATCTCTCGTGATCGTTTCCGAGCATCATAAACCTCCCTCCCAAGCTCATACAGGACGTCCTGCATCTCTCTCTCCTCTTGTGAACCAAGTATCAGCGTCTTACACTCGGCAAGGAGCCCTCTCAACCGTGCGATCACGCTCTTAGGCTTCGCAATTGGTCTTCCACGGATTGCCGCTTCTTGCTCCTCGTGCTTGAGCTGAGAGTCTGCTTCTAGGTTGGTTTCCTCTTCATCTTCTCCTTGAGAGATATCTTCTTCAATTCCTTCTTGTTCGTCGCCCTGTTTGTCGTCTTCCTGCTCATCCACTGATAATTCGCCAATGAACGATTCATCAATGTACGATGATTCAACAGACTGGCCTGGACTGACAACAACACCCTCAACCTTGCGACCTCGGCGCCGCGTATGCGGAAGCATGATATGTTCAACCGCTTCGCCCGTTTTGGCATCTTGGCTTCGTGTTGTCCTCCGAGACTTCCTAGGTGCTGGTGTGTCGATAATGACAGAATCTTGACTCTTCTCAGCCTCAAGCATTGAAGCACGTCGTGTGGCCGCTCGGGTCCTGACTAATGAGACCGGACTCGAGACTATCGGCGTCGTCGACTTCCTTGGTCTTCCACGGCCACGTTTGGTTATGGTTGGGACAGCACTAGTGGGGACCGATTCAGAGATCGGAGAACCTTCTGCAGCTTCTGACTGAGACTCGTCGTCCTGATCTCTCTGGCTTCCCACAACGATACAATCCTGCATGTCTTCATCTTCATCGTCTTCCAGGTCCGGCTGACTCGCCGTGAAGAACGATAACGTTCTTGTCATCATGCGCTTGAATGGCGAGGTCGACGACTTGCGGCGCTTAGCCGCAGCTCTTGTTTCGGGTGGCTCTTCGCGCTTGCGCTTCAAAGTTGATGAGGGAGCATCAGTTCTGGTGGTAGTTTGTGCTGGTATCTGCTCCTGGGCGGATGTCGTATCATCATCATCGGACGCGGTTCCAACAAAGGAATCCAAGATTCTGCTAGTATCGCCCTGTGTGATCGCATCCTCCGAATTCCCGATTGTAGTCTGATCAATCTGACTCTTGTCCGACCCTCGAGGCTGGTCTGAAAGACTATCTGTGAAGCGTATAGGCGAGGATCCATCAGGTTCGATTGTATCTTGACCTTCCAGTGTTTCATCAACGACTTGACTACCAAGCTTCGCCTTGTTGGCCGGAAGGTTATCGATCTCGGTGTTAGTGAGCTCTGACCGGGCGTCGACGTAAACGTCAGACGAGATGCCAACTTCGAGGTGCTGACCAAGACGTTTTATTGAGGGATGTGTCGCTGGTTTTAATGACGGCTTGTCTGCCGGGGGCGCCTCGGAGTCTCCGACCTTGGGGGCCTGAGGAGGTACATCTGTGGCACGATTCTCCAGAAGGCTATCAAGGACGACTCCGGTTGTTCCTTCATCTTCCGTAGGTGGTAAGTTCTCGATTTCGGTCGTGCCTTCATATGCGGTTTCGTCCGCCATTTCCGGCGGCGATGACGGGATTTCAGCATCATCTGCCTCAAAGGCCGAATCTTCCATCTCTGTATCTTCTAAGACAGGCGCTTGTGATTTCTCGCCAGCTTTCGGTGTGGGTGAAGACGTGATGTATTCGTCGATCGGTCCGTGCTCATCATTGAGGGTGGGTGTGGCATATCCGGTGTCCGTCACAGTCTGCTGCCTGGAGAAGTCCAACAGTGGTAGACCTGACCTTGAAGCTCTTCTCTGTGGACCTGGGCTTGAGGAAAACTCGGGGTAGAAAGTCGCTGTTTCAAGTTGTTGTCGAGATTTGACCTCTCTTTGATGTTCGGTCAGAAGCTGCGAGTCCATCGGGGCCGGTGAAGAACTTTCAACAGCCGTGAATTCGACTTGAGAATCATTGTGTCGTAGCTTGGATTTCGGTGCTGTCTTGGAAGCAGGTTGTCTTCGTGTCACGGTCCTCTCCCTTCGAGGGCTAGCGGCGACTGCTCGACTTAGCACACTCATTCTTTGAGGTCTTTTGGTGGGGTGGTGCCTGATGGGCGACGGTGTTTCCTGGACATCCATGTTTTCCTGGGACTCGATCAGATCACGGAGGGGAGATGGCTGCTGTACTTATTAGTTTAGTCTCAGGACTGCAGAGGAGTTTACTTACAGCTGCACTTGTGGTTTGAGGGAAAGTAGGCAGATCAAGATCGACGAGCGGTTGAAGGCGTCTCATGGCCTGCTCGATCTTGTCGGGATATTCGAGAGATTCGAGTCTGCCAAACGTGCTATTCCAAAAGGCCACAGTGGGGTTGATTATCTCTCGGTGTGTGCTGTTTAGGCCAGCAGCGAACAATTCGTCCAACGCCTTCAGGAGTGTCTTATTTGATGGCAAGTTTCTCACTTGATCGAGTATAGATTGCCATAAAGTGAGTACCTGAGTACATTAGCCACAACACCAAATCATTGTGTATCACAGTTCATGACTTACTTTGGAGAAGACCTCTTGGGCATCCTTGCTGCCTTGAAGCTTGCGTTGGTCATCTTTAACGATCTGCGAGATTCCAGGTTGCAGTCTGCGCAGTGCAGGCGATGCGAATAGAGACAGGGGACATTTCGACAAGAACCCTTGTGCTGCCTCGATAAACTGTGCTAGGTAAAGTGTATTCTGGTCAACAGTATCATATGAAGCTAGCAACGCCGAATTTGTGAGGTCGTAGATATGATTGAACGGCTCGAAGCTTGATTGCTTCGAATTAGACAGATGTGTGTTCCAAAGAGATCTGCGTGCTTCGTCCATCTGCTGTTTGTTCCGGGGGAAGCTACCTTCAAGGAGCAGCTTTGTAGCGAAACGGACAAGGACGGGTTTTGATACTGTTTTCTCGGACTGCTGTAGGAGTGCCTCAGCCAGAGGTTCCATAAGGCCAAGAGCTACACCGCCTTCACCAGCTTCTTGCTTCAGGATCTTTGCCAAAACACTGACCAGCTCGAACGCGGCAGTCATAGAATCAGTTTCGTCAACATCGTGATGGAAGCCAGAAGCCAGAATGGAGATCGCATGTCTAGCTTGATGACCAAGACGAGCTGGTTCTTGAACGGACTCGTTGAGTTTAGGGTCAAGCAAAACCGCTGTGGTTTCGAGCACCGCAGTCTTCCATAAAAGTGCAGAAGTCGAAACCGAACTTGCGTGAGCACATTTCCGAATGACATCCAGTCGGTCTTTGCGTGAGTTCCGACCCCGGCAAATTTGATGCAGTAGTTCACGGATAGATTCTGCGTATGCCGAATCTACACTGATTCCAGGAGGCGGCTGAGCAAATAAATCGAAGAGGAAAATAGCGGATGAGTGTGACTTCTCGTGGTGCTTTGATGAGCGGTTCGACGGAGTGGGGGCGGCCTCAAAACTCTTAGTCTCACTACGCGTGAGGTTATCTTCACTGAATGGCAACGGTCCAATGATCTCGATAGAGCATTGTACAAGAGAGGCGAAGCGCGACACCCAGGGTGTCTCCAGATGATCTTCGGTTTGTGGGGCCTTTGACCAAAGGCGATTGAAGAGATTCATCAATTGGGCCAAGCACTCTTTAAGTTCTTGAGACCTCAAGACCTCATGACTTCCAGCACTAGCGATGGCAGTCATAAACTCCCGCCAAGGCGTTCCGTCAATGCCACGACCATCTCCTGATTGAGCTAAGGAGAGTCCAAGGAATGGGCCTAGCAATTCCAGTATGGTGCGGGATCTGGAGCGCACCCACTTACAGTCTAGGCGAGGTAGTGCTTCAGGAAGGATTGGCGCCTTGTTCGCTAGGTCCTCGTCCCAGACGGTCGATTTGCCATCGAACAGAGCCTTGAGTACTCGACAAGCCAAGTTGGCATCTCTGCCGCCAGAAAGGAGTAGCTTCGAAAGAACTTGACGAACGTAACGATCCCAGAAATAGTCAAGATCCTCCCAAGGCTGAGATGGTCGTAAGGAGTAATGCAGCAAGTTACAGTAACCAGAAAGAGCTATGTGACGGATCTCTTTGCTCTTCTTGTCTCGTCCCTTGTTTGTGTGGAGAATGTGTAAGAATGGGACTCGGAGCGTGACATCCCATCCTTCCATCTTCTCCAGCATCTCGCGGTCTGGGTTTGATACATAGACGAGGCGGTTCCAAGCGCAGGTGGCTCGATATTTTACCGTGAGGTTCTTGCTGTTAAGGCAATTTTGGATCAGGAGGAACCACTCTTCGCAAAACAACCGCCATTGTGATAGTCTCACTTTTTTGCTCTTGAAGAAGAGTACCACCATTGACCAGATCTGTGGAACGGCTTCTTCAAGATCTGTGTTTCCTTCGGCTTCTTTCGGTTTGCTCATGTCAAATAGGCGAGCGGTGAAATATGCTCCGTATGTGCTGCCCTCTGCAGTTGCTGTATGGAAAAGATCGATGATGACCTTGGTCGACTGATAAGTTGTGCCATACATCAAAGCAGCGTCAGTTCCAGTATCAATGGCGCGTATGCGGATGTCTTTGATGCTACTCAAAACACCATGAAAGACGTGTGGCATCCAGTCACGCATATTCGTGAGCATGACGGCGGATGCCTGGTCCATCAAGCGCTGGAAAATGACCAGACGAGATGCAATGACACTATTACCGCTCACACGTTCGTGTATGGTAGTCAAGGAAGAGACAATTCGCTCTACCTTAGTTGATGTCATGACTCTTGATGGGAACCGTTGAGTTGCAAGCAGGAACATGTGATGATTGGCGATAGCCTTCGGCACAGGATCTTGCTCTAAGACTTCGATGGCGCGATCGACGAGCAGAGTCTGGAATTGCTCGTCCAGACAATCAGCAAGAGCAGGAGACATCAAGATAGCAGTCGTGAGCTTCAAAGCTTGTGTAGTTAGATTCGATGTCATGGGATCGGATTTACGAGTCGATTCGAGAATATCGCGGGACATGTGTTTGATGAGAGCGGGCATTCTTGATCGCATTGCGGCCATGTCAGGCAGATCGTCGTAAGCTTTGAGAGCGCCATTGAGAGTGCTGTACCCGTCCAGGCGCATTGCCATAGACGGAGACTCGAGGAACTTCAAGACAGACTCGAGCATGACGGGGAAGGTCTTAGGATCGGAGATGGAGAAGTAATCCGCAGCAGGCGATGCAGCGTCGGGTGTAGGCGTCTGCAGGTCTAACGTGGCCTTGAGTATGGATCTGACAGGTCTTGGTTGCTTGCTCGACGGGAATCGGCGTGGAAGAGGACTAGCGGTGCCTGCTGAAGTGGCATGGAAGGGTGTAGGATCGTGAGCAGTGACGCATGGCGAAAACTCGACTCGCTTGCTTGACCGATGATGCGATCCGTTCTCCTGCGATGATGGAGGGGACGGTTGAGTAGGCGTGCCTGCACGGGAGCAGGGCTGTTGCACTTGGTCGGCGTCTTCTGTGAAGTCCACGTCCAAGAGGCCAATTGCTTGGTCCAGGTCGTGGTCGATGTCTTTGGGAGGGGTAGGAGGACGATTGGCGAGATGCTCGAGAGGCTCAGCAGAGACCATTGCCAGACGATGGAATTGGTGTTTAGTCTGAGATCTTCTTCACTCCACCCTGCTTGTCCAGCAGCATGATTGTGTTGTCTTCGAGCGTTGACATGTAAACTTCCCAAGTCTAGATGACGCGCCTCGAAAACGCGCGACTGGCGCTGTCCTCGCGTTTAATCAATTACTGGAGTCTTTCCGATTTCTTGGCACGCTTGCAGTTGCTTGGTGACCGCTTCCCAATTGGGAAATTGCTCCTTCCCTCCCTTTTGGTCGTTGAACCTTGCGCACAATCAGATCAACCATGTTTTCAGGAGCTATGCAAGCCAGTGGCCGAGGTAGGCTCAAGTCTGTATCTAGATCTCATGCCAGGCTTACAGATTCTGTTCAGGAAAAGCTCAGGTCGACGAGCTACTTTCACAGCTCACTGCTGACCTGCAAAATGAAAGATTATCAGCCGCACGTATGTCTTTGGAGGGCCTTTTGTATCCAACCGCACCGACCTGACTGGTGCATAGAGCGCAAAAGACTGCTTGAGAATCTCAAAGTACTGGGAAGAGATCCTGCAAATTCCGACTCTATTTTCGCTAGACAGGTACCACCGCTCTTATTCCTTCTCAGCCAACATGCTGACTGGAAGAGGGAATCGAAACTTTGTGTGAATATGGCTTCGAAGTCGCCGAACTTGATGTCTCTCAAGAAGCATTGAGGTGTTTGGCAAATGCTATGCTTCTACAAGAAAAGCCGAGACAATATCTGCTAGACTTGGGCTATGGTGACAAAGCTGCTGAACGACTTAGGGTGAGTATCTTGCTGAACCACGATTGCAGTTGGCTTACAATACTTGCTAGAACGATGATCGGGACGACGAATTCTTGGTTTCTCGCATCATTTTCCTTCTGACGTACAAGACTACCGTGAATCTTCAAGAGCTTGTTGAAAAACATGAGCTGGCCAGCAGTATTTGCAGGGTACAGTTCGCTAATCATCAATCGAGAGGTCATAAGCTAATTTATGCGTAGAATCTTGCAGGTCATGCAGACAGGCTTGCTGATTCGAGCAGTCAGCCTGCACATCCGATGAGCGATATGGCTATGATTGAGTCTCTGAAGCTGCTATTCAATGTCACGGCTAGAAAGCCAGAGCTGTCTGCAAGGTTCACTGGCTGTGTGCCAGATCTATTCAGCATACTCTCCCGCCAAAAGCTGCCAGTGCCCCCTCTGCAGGTGCCTGTCAACTCTATCATTAATGCCTTGATGAACATGCACATAACCGAGGAGACCTGTCCTACCGAGACACAAATTCAGCAGTTGGTCGATATCCTTGATCGCTCTATGAAAGCATATCCGGAAGCTGAGCTCGATCAAGCTGCGACTCCGCTTCTAACACTGCTACGAAAGATCCAAGAGAGTGCATCGCCTGACGTGCGTAAACACATGGGTGGCCTCTTGCTCCCTGATGAAGAAGCCCGTGCGAAGCCTCTGGGTCAAGGTGAATCATTGCCGGCCAGACTTCTGCGACTTTCCATCTCACCGTCTTTGATGAACTTACGCGAAAGCATTTCTGCTTTGTTGTACGAGCTTTCAGACAGCAACCCAACAACTTTCATCCACAATGTTGGATACGGGTATGCGGCAGGCTTCCTCTCTACTCACAAGATCGAAGTCCCAGAGAGCATGATGCGCGCAGATGCTCAGGGCGCGGACATCAATCCGGTCACTGGTCAGCGCTTAGCTGCTGAGTCTGGAGACTCGGAACCTGAGATGACAGATGAAGAGAAGGAGCGCGAGGCCGAGCGTCTGTTCGTGCTCTTCGAAAGGCTGAAGGCTACCGGTGTCGTGGATGTTGAGAATCCAGTACATCAAGCCATGAGGGAGGGTCGATTCGACAACTAGCAACCGAATCGCATCTTGCTTCTGGTATCAACAACGCACTACCTTAGCTGATACTGGCTGGTAAAAGGAAAAGGCCGCAGGAACATCAGTATATCGACAAACAGCGAGTCATCAGGCCCAACTTGAATTGAGGAAGCTTTCTTGTCAAGGCGCTGGAAATCCGGGCCGAGACAGCCACCCATCTGACGCTGTATTGTGACATCCTTGCAAGACGTCTTTACCCCAAAGCACACGACCACTTTTTCTTTGAAGCTCTGATGACTGTGTGTAATTGATGCTCCTCGTATCAGCACCGAGAGATACACATCTCTTTCGCACCTCGCCTGTCCGAATCCTGCGCAGTTTCCGCCCACCGCCGACGACGATAAGAAGCTCAGAAGATGGTTTTCCGAAGCCGATCTCTCTTGGCTGTGCTCTTTAACCAACCTTTCCCGCACGGGTCGATAGATAAGTGTTTTCCGTGATAGGCCGTGCGTCAAGTTATCCTGCCTGTTATGGACAAGTTTCTTCCTTGCATGGTTAGAGGCTTTCTCGGCATGACGCGCGATAGCGCGATAACGCGTGCAACCCTGCTGCTTTTTTCTGGTTTGAAAGCTTTCTGTGTCTTTGAGAGATGGCCGGGCATTGAGCGCAAGGTGCGCTCGTCGGCTATGTAGATGGTATGGAGCTTGCTTGACAGCCACTAAGCCTCGGGCCCTGTGTTGGGTCAGTCATGCCGGCGCATTTAAAGTCCTTGGGATCGCCAGTCGTCTAGCAAAATCTCACTCGTCGGTACTGCTCCATCGTTTCTCTCAGGCCCTTCGTTGTTGTCGCTCCAAGATGCGTGTTTCCTCCAGCATCACCTCTGCCCTCCTGGGTTTGAGCTCCGTTGTTTCTGCTTCTGTTCTGCACAAGCCTGTCGCTGTTGCTGAAAGATCTCTGGATTACCTGGTTGTCAAGCCAAAGGTCATGCTCATTGCAATGTTCACACCCGAGGCAGAAGTCTGGTACGGAATCCCTGAGTTCAACCTTCTGGCCAGAAACATTACCCTCCCCGGTGCATCGCCCCTGTTCCCCCACGTTCATTGTACAGAGGACGGAGATGTCTGCCAGGTCATTACTGGTGAGAGTGAGATCAGTAAGTAAGCCGAAGTTACACGTTCAGCGGGCCAGTCGTGCATCTTGGCCAGCATTGATGAGACGGCGTCCAGGACGCTTTCAGATTGATATTGGGAGTCGATTTGTGAGCTGGCTCACTGAACAAGTACCTGATTCCATTCTTTCACAGCACTTTGCTAACTCCACCTTAAAGATGCTGCAGTCACGATCGCCTCGCTCGTGCGTAGCCCTCACTTCGACCTGACCTCCACCTACTTCATGGTCGCCGGTATTGCTGGAATCAACCCCGAAGTCGCAACCATCTGCTCGGTCACCTTCGCCCGTTACGCTGTCCAGGTCGCTCTTCAGCACGAGTTCGACCCTCGCGACATTCCCGGAAACTTCACTACCGGATACATTCCTCTTGGTGCTACCAGCCCTTCTGAGTACCCTCTCAATATCTACGGCACCGAGGTCTTCGAGGTCAACCAGGACCTGCAAAAGATTGCTGCAAACTTCGCTCGTAAGGCCACTCTCAACGACAGTGATGCCGCAGTTGCATACCGCACCTTGTACGCCAACGACGACATTTACACCGCTGGTGCTTCTTCCACTGGTCCTAGTGTTGTCGAGTGCGATGTCGCTACCTCGGACGTCTACTACTCTGGTCGTCTCCTTGGAGAGGCTTTCGATAACTTCACCACTTTGATCACCAACGGTACTGGCAACTACTGCTCTACCGCTCAGGAAGACAACGCAACCCTTGCTGCTCTCCTGCGCGCCGCCGTTGAGCAACTCGTCGACTTCAGCAGAATCATCGTTATGAGAACTGCTTCTGACTTCGACCGTCCTTTCCTCGGTGGTTCCGCCACATACAACCTGTTCGAGTCTTCGGTGCAGGGTGCTTTCGAGCCCGCCATCAACAACCTTTACCTCGCTGGTGTCAAGGTCGTCGAGGGAATTCTTGACGGCTGGAACAGCACTTTTGCCCAAGGTGTGAATGCCACCAACTACATTGGCGACATCTTCGGCACTCTCGGTGGCGAGCCAGACTTTGGCCTTGGAGCCGAAGTCTCTGGCGATATCTTCTCGAAGAGATCTACCATTGCTAAGAGAAACACCAAGGGCAGAAGAAACGTGCCTGTTCACGTTCCTCGCGCTTAGGAATCGGCTACTCTGTTCCCTTAGCCGATGTGCGCAAGTTTTAAGGTAACCATCAGTCCGCTTACCGGATGATGAAAGTAAAAATTGTACATACATAATGTCTACGCCTGACCACAATGGCTGGCTGAATCAACATAATCTAAAGACTTGAGAGCCTCTGATGTCGGAGATAACTGACTATCCAAATGTGAAATCGACGTAGGCCTCTGTCTTCCTTAGACGGCCTGTTGAGGTTAGCCCAATTATTTATGGGAGTTGTCAATCGCATCCAGGTCCGGGTCTTGGCATGCTATATTGATGAAGTTTCTCGGCATTCTTCGAATTGAAAGTTGTCACCACAGCAACTTCAACAATAATGGCTTTGGCTTCAATTTTGCAAACTCTTCGCCCGTTTGGACTCAGGGCTCTTCTGCCGACCGCTTCACCTTGTCAATTCACAACATGCCGTACCTACCATGAACGTCCACGTCTGGATCCTGAAGGAAAATCGAGTCGAAGTCGACCGCGAGAAGCGGAACAAACAGGTGACGCTGAGCTCCGCATCATCAGGCGCAATCATGACAGAGATTACGCACGCAGGAGGCGCTCGAGTGAGAAGTACGTGGCTGCAGAAAGGGCTTCACAAAAAGCACGAAGGGCGAACAACCCAGAATTGTTGAGCCACAGGTTGCGCGCGTGGGTCAAGAGGAACATGCTCGCCATCCAAAACAAAAAGTTCGAGTGGAAAGTGGCGACCCCGGTGTATTCGGAGAAAGTTGAGCATCTGTGTTCCACCTGCGATGTCTTCAGGTCTAGGAAGTTGTGGTGGGAACATCCAAACGGCTTCGAATGCCATGATTGCTACACAAAGAGGGATTGGATTACCGAAGTCAGCCCTGTGGGGCTAGAAGACCATAAGTTTGGAGAATTACGAGCACTCAAGAAGAGCCCTTCAGGAGAGCCTAAGCATTAACTTCTAAGGACTCTTGGTTTATACCATGTGCGTTGTCTGGTCTCTGACTAACGTATAACTTCCTCTGTGTGTTTCAATGTTACATGAATGGTCGACCACGCTTTTGTTGTTCTTGAGGATGGTCGTCACAGCATTTGAATTCGGCTTTGTACGAGTAGATCAATTCGGATCACTTGCCTTAAAGCATGCTGTCGCCCGTACCCAGCGTCAACCCATCGTCCACCTTGATTTGCACATAGGAAAGGATCAACGATACAGATAGTATCCAAGATGGGAGGGTCTGTGAGAATTTGGAGATTGAGATATATGTGCTAGTAAAGTGCCAGGGTCATACCCACCACGATGCCTATGTGAATATTGAAAGCTCTGTATTTTTTTTTCACATCTATTTATATTCCTGTCCAAAAGTTCGACTACGGTCGCAATGAACGTCTTGGCTCAGCAGACGTTGTGCTTATGTGCAGGTAGCATACCCACATAAGCAACCATGCGGACCACATAGACATCATGCTCGCCGCAGTATGAGATCCAACAGGATTCCCATTTCGTGTGCGTATAAGAATACGACGAAGGAAGGATCGCTGGACCGTTGATGTCGGCCGACGGCCAATAAGCGGCGGTTTTCCTGGGCGCCTTTGCTTCCTTGCATGCACAGCAACAATGCACAGCCGTCGGCCGCAAGAGAGCCGAGAGAACCTGTCTTCCTTGAGGATCCGAAAGCAGGGCTGAGCAAGTACGTAGAGAGACGTTGGTATTGTCAGACCAAAGTAGATGTCATTGTGCGCATCGCCCGGCATGACGATACCGAGCAAACCGGAGAGGGCTGCCGGAGCTGAGGAGCAGTAGCGTTTTGGTGGCTACAACGCCACGCGGCTGCATCTGCGATGAAACAGCTGAAAGATACTGTCACCTAGTCGATGTACAGATTGATCTGCAGGGTTCCTCCGCGGCGACCAACCACACGGAAGATCGACTTTGAGGAATTGATCTTGTGCTCAAAATATCTTTTTTAAGCACGCCTGATGTTGCGACAGCTTTTACCACGCTCAGCATGGGCTGCACCTTGCGCTTTCTGCATAGAAACAACTCACTATATGCGCGCGTCTCTTGGTAGTAATCTCAGTGCTACATGGAAGAGCGTATTGCAGCGTATGCAAACACGACAATAAGATGAAAAGCGAGTCCGCCAAGGAGTGCTGGGTCCTGCATGAAACTGTAATAACTTTAGCGGGTACGTCACTTTACTGGTACCGTTTCCGTGGGAGCCGGCAGACTCTTGATATATCTTTGTTTGCCCCGTTCGCTGGTTGATCCCTGTCATTCATTTTCCATTCTGTATCTCTATCTTAGCGACAGGATGAAGGCTCACTCTGCATTGACCGGCCTGGTGTCGGTTGCCGCCCTTCTCCCCGAGGTTTCAGCCAACGTTATTGCTATTCGCGACCCCTCTGTTGAGCAGGTCGCTGCAGAGGCTCTCGCTGTCCCTCTTGCCGCCCTCAAGCGCGCAGCCCCCGACGCACCCAATGGATATGTTCCCACACATGTCAACTGCCCTTCAAACCGCCCGACCATCCGTAACGCAACAACAATCTCTCCCAACGAGACCGAATGGCTGTACGTGCGCAGGAACAACACTGTCTCGGCCATGAGAGACTTGCTTGGTCGCATGAACATCACTGGACTCGACACCAACTCGTACATTGACAGCGCAGCAAACAACGTCAGCGCTCTTCCTAACATCGCCATTGCCGGATCTGGTGGTGGTTACCGCGCCCTCATGAACTACGCCGGTGCCGTAGCAGCATTCGACAACCGCACATCAAACTCTACTGGAGCTGGTCAGCTCGGTGGTCTCTTGCAGGCCTCCACTTACCTTGCTGGTCTTTCCGGAGGTTCGTGGTTGGTGGGAAGTCTTTTCGTCAACAACTTCACCTCGGTCGAGAACATTCTGGCCCAAGATACCGGCGACAATGGTGGCACATGGCAGTTTGGAAACTCGATTCTTGAAGGCCCCTCAAGCAGTGGTCTCCAGATCCTGAACTCTGCTGAGTACTACAAGGACATCTACGACACCGTTCAAGACAAGAACGATGCCGGTTACGAAACCACCATCACCGACTACTGGGGCCGCGCTCTCTCGTACCAGCTTATCAACGCTTCCATGGGAGGTCCCGCTTACACTTTCTCATCCATTGCCGACGACGAGAACTTCATCGCTGGAAACACCCCCATGCCTATTTTCGTCGCTGATGGCCGTGCTAGAGGCCAGCTCGTCATTGATGGTAACGCTACCGTCTACGAGATGAACCCTTGGGAACTTGGTACCTTCGACCCTACTACATACGCATTCGCCCCTATTCGCTACCTCGGCTCAAACTTCTCTGATGGTGTTGTCATCGACGGCGACATGCAGTGTGTCCGCGGATTTGACAATGCTGGTTACATCATGGGAACCTCCAGTTCTCTCTTCAACCAGGCCTTCCTCCAGATCAACGGTTCCTCTGGTCTGATCAACGGCGTTCTTACCAGCATCCTGGCCAACATTGGTGAGGACAACGACGACATTGCCAACTACCCTAACCCTTTCTTCGGTGTGAACAACCAGACCAGCCGTGTCGCTACTACCGATCAGCTCACTCTCGTCGATGGTGGTGAGGATTTGCAAAACATTCCTCTTCACCCTCTCATCCAGCCCGAGAGACACGTCGATGTTATTTTCGCCATTGATTCATCCGCCGACACCACCGCTGACAACGGAGGTGCTAACTGGCCCAACGGCACTGCCCTGGTTGCCACCTATGCCCGTACCTTCTTGGATATCTCCAACGGCACTTCTTTCCCTGCCGTTCCTGACCAGCAGACTTTTGTCAACCTTGGTCTGAACAACCGTCCCACTTTCTTCGGATGCGACTCTAGCAACACAACCCACATGACTCCTCTTGTGGTCTATCTCCCCAACGCCCCTTACGTTTACCACAGCAACGTCAGTACCTACGACCTGTCTTACAACGACACTGAGCGCAACTACATTATTGAGAACGGCTACAATGTTGCCACCTTGGGCAACGGTACCCTCGACTCAGAATGGCCCACTTGCGTCGGCTGTGCCATCCTCAGCCGCTCCCTCGAGCGCACCGGCACCACCGTCCCCGATGTCTGCAACCAGTGCTTCCAGCGCTACTGCTGGGACGGCACCGTCAACTCGACCACAAACACCACCTACGAGCCCCCATACAAGCTCGCCAAGGGCGACGTGCTCGGCTTCTCCAGCAGTGGTTTCAAGGCCGCAGCACCCACATTGGCACTCGCCGTGTCCGCCGTCGCCACTGTTTTGATGATCATGTAGATTGCGATAGGTGCTTTTGTTTTGTTCGTCGCCTTGTGGTTCAAATAATACCTCTTTTGTCGTCTTTAAGGAAAGACATTCCAATTTATAGACGAATAGATGGCTGGTTTTTTCTTTCTCTTTTCTTGTTTTTGGAAAGTAGAAGAACAAAAAGCTTCTTGATTAATGAATCTTCAAAAATATTTACAATTTACTCATGACTAGTCTTCCCAATTCCATACCGTGCTCCTCGTGTGTTCTTTGACGTCCAGTTTAGCCGTGTGTTGCATTGACTTGAAGGAGAACCAGGAATACCGAAGTCAATAAAATCAGTGACGCAAACACGAATAATAGATTCTTAATATCGACATATGCGGAAGGGACTACGGAGGATGATACGAGAAGGAAGCCACGGCTCAGGTGTGAGTAAAAACGACCAAAAGATTTGAATTTGGAACACATCAAGAACCATTTCTTCCTTAACATTATGTAAAAGCCTTCTGAACACAAGAAGCAAGAACGCATGATGACTTGATTGTAGATTGAGTTGATTGCTATTTCCTGAACAAACTATGGAAGTTGTGGAATATTAGTGTTTCAAGGAGCAGGAAGGTGGAGTACATTTCAGTTGCTAACTTCTTATGTAGGCTCGGTGAGATCTTTGGTTTGAAGGAGGTCGAACGACCATTAACTCCTCATCCACCGCAATAGCAGTGTATACATAGTGCCCTACGCATATTACGAGATGAGGTGTAATATATTATGTACAACCCAAAAGAAGAGGTCCAGTGTAGTGATCAGTTGCTCGATTCTCGCTGATCATAGAAGAGTACTGGAAGATACATCCGGGCTCTGACTGCGTGCTCGACGGCTGATGCTTAGATCTGTGTGTACAGCAGATTTACTCGTGCTTGTATAACCACAAGCCAGTCCGTGGTCGTATCAGAGAAGGGGTGGGTTTCTAGTCAGGAACAAACCTGCTAGCGTCGAACCAGCATCTTTAGTAACACCAGAGAGTGTTCAGCTAGGAGGTTGGATGAAAGTGTCCACAGAGCTTCGTCATGCAGAGAGAGGGAATGCTCTGCTCTGGTCATGATGGCAGTCTCTGAAAGGTATTTGATCCTAAGATATTTCATTAGCCGATAGCCCAAACATTGGTAAAGCAGAAATCCATGTTGCGGAAAAGGCTGGTTGTTTCTTTTCAGACCAGAGAGGCATCTACTAAAATACTCTTCCTGAGTTCTCAGCATCTGCACATAGTGCATAAGCTGTCCCTATCAGGTGTTCATCCTTTGAACCAGCACAGTTCGGCAACAAGAAGAATAGAAAATGTGGTCCTTACCTTTTATGTCGTGGACGTTAGCAATCACGCTCTACGAGTCGGGTATGGGCAATCCGTGGTGGCTGGCCAAGTGGCTGGGTGAAGTGGTGGTTTCATCATGAGCGCTCAGAGTCACCAACCACATATCCTCGGGCGACACCACCACGGCCTTCTTCCATGGCTGCGCCCTTGATCTTGCCTTCTTCGTCGTAGTCGTATGCGATTTCATAGTCAGTGCCCAAGCCCTGCCATGTACGCTTGCTGCGCAAGTATTCTGCAGCAGGAGAGACCTCGCCACCGATTTGGGCGAGATCACCGTTAGCACGCTTGATGAGACTGTTGGCAGCAGTCTTATTCGAAGCAGAAGCGGAAGGTCGCGCCATGGGACGACTTTGCGAGACGTAGCGTCCAGTTCGGAGATCGAAGACGGGTGCTTCTGACTCCGAGTCTGAGTCGTCATTGATGCCTTCACCATCTTGCTCGTCGGACTCATCGTCGCGAGTACCTTCGCCGCGAACGACAGTCTTCTTGCCTAGCAGTGACTGGAAATCACTGTTCCACTCTCCAGTCCAGATACGGTCGCGTTCATCGGTGAGAGCCAGAGCCAACTCGAAGGGCGTGATGATGGGCTTCCAGAAGTCCTTGCTCTCGATCAAACTGCTCTCCCAACAACCAATGATGACCCAACCATCAACCTCGGAAAAGTTTGCAATCTTGGCGGCATTGACCTTGCCCACAACGAAAGTGTAGTACTTCTTACCAGCGCGGGTGATGAGGTCCTGAACATGTGCCAAAGCTTCCATATAATTCTTGACTGAAAGAGTGTTGATCAGGATACCAAAGACTGAGACAGTGCTGAGGTTTGTGACGAGAGCATATCGGCGACGGAGGATCTGAGCAGTCGAGGCTGACATGGCTTGAGGGGCCTCGGAACCTTCAGAGATGGTAGGGTAGATGTCAATGGAAGCGACGCGAGAGGTGAGGTTGAGAAGGAGGGAGGTCGGAGGCTCGGAGATGTGGAAGAGCGAGTAGTCGCGAAGAACGGTGGCATCCTCATCTACGCCAGCAGGGACTGTGCGGTTAGGCAACAAGGACGAGGGGTTATGTACGACGGAGGTGGAAAAGAGGTTGGTGTAGCCGACCTTCTCGAGGGCAGACTGCAGAGGTTGGACGTGTTCGGAATAAGGAATGTCGGCCATCAAGACTACTTTGTGGTCTTTCTCCGGGTATGTCTTCTGGAAGCTGGCGACTACGGCATCCAGATCAAGCGGGCGGAAGGTAAAGACATAGATGACGGGCAGTCTTTGTGTAGGAGAAAGGCAGGTGCGGCCGTAGTGTACAACGACCTCGGCAGAGACATGCTCAGCAGCGACCTCATCAACACAGCATGCACCGTATGAAGTGTCACCCAAGATGCACAATCTCTCTCTCTCAGAATCCAGCGAAACCTTGTCCAAAGCTTCAGTCACGTCCTCATTCTTTTTCTGTAGATCAAGCTCTTTCTGCAATGCTTCGAAGACCCTCGGCGCATCTGTCAACATATGATCCGGGAACTGAAGAGCTATCTTCTTGTATTTCCCATGTCGGATTTCTTGGACGGTCCTCTTGATCTCGTAGGTGAGGTATAATTGTTCGTCCGAGAAGGTTCGCACGAGCGAAGGGTCGATGGCCGGAGTCGGATCCTCAAAGACATGTGTGTCCGGAGTCGACAAGACAGGCGCCACCTCTGGCGGACCGAGCGACATGATTGCTCGATAAAATTGAGAAACAAGAAAAGTCGCGGTGCGGTGAAATAAAATTCGGACCATCACCAGATCGGAAGTCGACGCCAAGGCCGGTCTTCGATCGTCATCTTCGAAGATCCAGAAATTCTGAGCAAGAGGCAATCACCACCAGCTATACCGTTTATCCTCTTCCGACCAGACCGACACACATCTCACATTCGCTATGGACCACAGCAGAGACCCTTGCCCTTGGGTGTACGTTTTCCATTCTCGCCTGCCACTGCGACCAGCCCGCTAACTTTACTTCAACAGGGCTTTGAACGATTTTGGAGGTGCTTTCTGTATGGGCGCAATTGGTGGTTCGCTTTGGCACGGTATCAAGGGTTTCAGAAACAGTCCGTACGTTTTTGCGCAATCCTCCAATATGACCACACGACCAGAAACAGTATACTGAGACTCGACGCGACAGCTATGGAGAGAGAAGGATAGGCGCTCTGACCGCCATCAAGGCGCGTGCCCCCGTCCTGGGTGGTAACTTCGGTGTCTGGGGTGGCATGTTCAGCACCTTTGACTGTGCGGTGAAGGGCATTCGGTACGGACTCCCCAACAGCTCGACTCAAGCGACGACACACTAACTGTCCAACAGCAAGAAGGAAGACCCTTGGAACGCCATCATTGCCGGTTTCTTCACTGGTGGTGCTCTTGCTGTCCGTGGTGGCTACAAGGCCATGCGCAACGGTGCCATCGGTTGCGCCATCCTGCTCGCCGTCATCGAGGGCGTGGGTATCGGTTTCCAGCGCATGATGGCCGAGAACACCAGACTCGACATGCCTCCTCCACCTCCCCAAGGCATCGAGGGTGGTGCCGCCAAGCCCATCGCCGCTTAAAGGAAGAGATCAAGACAACAACAAAAAACACTTGTGTTATATACGGGTATATTCGGCGTTTGGAGCGAAAAGCATTATTCTGGGGCTGTCCTTTTTCTCTCGATCCCACACACGATATGGCGGCGCCTAGATGGGTCACTTTTTCCCGTCTTCTCTTCACTCTTCGAAATCATGTATTGTGCCGCACAGTGGAGAGGACAACTGTGCTGGTCAAATTGGTTTTTGTATAAAAGAACCAATTTTGTATTTCTATGTCTTTCATGTTATATCAAGAATCCACTTTCTACACCCAAAAGATTTTCACGTTTATGTTGAGGACGAAACTAGATACAGCGACCATGGAGAACAAGGGTCGCCGAATCAGAGAGCCCTGGCATTGTTCTAGGAGCCGTCGGTGAAGTGAAAGGCAGAATCAGCTCTCCGCCTCCACATTCGCCATCCTTGCGGACAGACTTTTGACGTTCCATAATCTCACGCTGTGTCATTGAGAGAATGTGTATGAACAACAAGATAGCCGTACTTTTATCTAGCCGTCTAGAACTTCATCCTGGCAGCCTTGAATCTGCTGACCTTCTTCAGCTTGCCATCGGGGAACTGCTCCATCAATGGGTCATCCTTCTCTTCTTCGGTTTCCTTGAAACCGCCTTGTTGACGAATGATGTTGTTGCGTAGACGGTAGTATTCAGAAGCCAGTTGACGCTGCTGCAGCTCGGGGTCAAGCTCGTCTGCTTCCTCGGGCGCACGTGCATTTGTCGACGATGCAGATGAGTGTTCGACGATGTTGTCCGAGATGACGGTCCCAGGGACTTGGCCCTGGAAAGGTTCGGGCTGAGAGGCCTCAGGGGTCGCAGCGGCTCTGTTTTGTTTGAAGCGAGAGACCTTGGCTGGAGGCTGTGCCGGTTGCGAGGGAGGTGCGACCTGAGTAGGTGCGCGCTCAACAACATCGGCAATGGGTGCGCTGCGTGGCTTGGAAATGATAGGTGCTTCTGGTGCCTTTGGCGCTTCTTGAACATCAAGCTCTTCAGAAAACCTGACTCCCTTCTTCGCAGATGCATCTGCCCTAGCTGGTTCCTTGCCCTTTGAGGATGCTGACTTGATGTTTTCGCCCGAAGCGCCTTCCTCACTGCGAACCACAAGTCGGCGAAGTCCTTCAGGGTCATAGACAGGATCGACCTCTTCAAGGTTGGGCCCAAGGTTTCCAATGACTCTTGAGCGAAGTTGTTTTTCCAGCTCCTGCATCTGATCGCGATAGCTCTTGGTGACGCCAGGACGGATCGATCTTCCATGCTCATCTTCTTCCTCTGATATCTCGCTGTCATATTCGTCGTCGAAATAGTCTTCGTCGTCCTCGAACTCGGACAAGTTCTCGTCCAAATCTAGCTCAGCGACCACTTGTCCGACTTCATTTAGATTGTACCGAAGCATTTCTCTTCGCAAGCGTGCATCTTCTGGTGACTCGTCCTCGGGAATGACAGCCTGAGCTCCAATAATCTCATCGTCATCGTCCAGCTCGATAACACGCTCGCCGTTGGCGAATGAGCCATTGAACAGGGCAGGGTTGACTCCAGACGATTTGCTGGCATTGGCGTTATCAGCACGAGACGGAATCTCTCTTTCCTGAACTTCTTCTGCGAAACTGACTCCTTTCTTGGCCGCCTTCGATGATCCAGCTGCAGCTTTTGGCGTATCCTGTGATTTGATCTCGGAGGGAGCGGGTCCCTTTCCTTCAACTTTGGGCGCAGAATTCCTGGTTTTCTCTTCAATGCCTGATTTGGAGTCCATTTCTTTCAAGCCAGCTTTGCGAAGAGTTTCGATGATTTGCGCTGTTTGTTGTTCCGGTTGTGTGACTTTGCTCGAGATGATGTTGCCGTCTTCGTCCAGTTCCTCGATAATCTCAGTCATGGGGAACCCAAGTTCTGGGGATTCATCGTCCTCTTTGTCCATCTGTTCCAGGACCTCCGAAAGTTGTCCTTCTATCTTTTCCACTTGCTTGGAAATCGTTGACACATTTTGTTGGACATAGTCGAGCCGTCTGTCGATTAGCTTGGTGACCTCTATCGGATGGCGAATTGGTCCTTTTCCAACTCCGAATAATTCAAAGATTTCTGCAAAAGTTAGAAGTCAAGTTCACAGCCTGGCATAGACATGCTCAAACCTTTTGCATTTACAAGCTCTCCTCCAAACTTTTCACTGATGCGTGTCTATCTGGTATCAGTAAATGGAAATTGCAAGAGGAGTCTGAGTCGACTCACACAATCCTCTTCAGATTGTACATTGACACCCGACGAAAGCTCTTCCTTCAAGCCTTCATATTCCAGATCCCATGTTCGCCAATGCTGCAAAGTTTTGCGTAGTTTTGCCACGTTCTCTTCCAATTCGAGGCGACGGGTTTCGAGTTGCTCTAGGTCCGCCATATTGTGTTGCGACTGGATAGTAAGGAAACGGCAACAAAAAAAGATTTGCAAAAGCTACAGTATGTTTGTAATCAAAGGTTGCCTTCTCGAAGTGACCGACAATGGTTATAGAACGGCAAACGCCGGCTAACAGCGCCGAAGCACTGGCCGTCTCGAAGTGACAGTTGAGCCTCCACTTCCGACTGTTGTGAGCTCACCATCATCAGACACGAACATGTCTCGTGTTGCGCAACCCAGGGCAGCGGCAGCGCGGCCTGGCGAAGATGGTGAGCCACATATCGCCGACCTCGACCTGTCGAGTCTCCGTTTGACTGCAGGCATCGCTGACAGCCTAACCTCAGACATCTGCCCTGTATGTAAATCCTCACGCTATCTCAACAAGTCGATGCGCTTTCTGGTCAACCCAGAATGCTACCACAAGATGTGCGAGTCCTGTGTGGACCGCATCTTCTCCCACGGCCCCAACAAGTGCCCCATCGCTGGCTGTCACCGCACTCTACGAAAGCACAAGTTCCGAGAACAGACCTTCGAGGACATCCACGTCGAGCGCGAGATCGACATCCGAAAGAGAGTGGCCAACATCTTCAACCGTCGCGAGGACGACTTTGACACATTACTTGACTACAACAACTACCTGAACGAGGTCGAGGACATAACATTCAATCTCATCTACAAGGTCGACGTTGAGGAAACCGAAAAGAAGATATCCGTCTATGCCGACCAGAACGCCAAAGCCATTACTACAAATGCCGCCCTCGCATCTCAAGAAACTTACGATTACTCCGCACTACAAGCCGCAGAGAGAGAACAAGCCCGCTTACGGCGAGAGGCCTCTCGTCGGGAAGAAGAGGAAGAGCGAAGAGCACGCGCAGAAGGAAGACAGGACATCATCGATCGCCTTGCCACTGGTTCGGGCGATGCAGACACGATTGCCCAAGAAAGTCGCGTCACGCTCAAGAAACGTCTCGACAAGAAACAGGCCGCCGACAGACAGAGACAGCTGCAAGCTGCTGCTGCTGCAAAGGATGCTACGAATGGCAGCAGCGGTATTATCATCAAGGGACTCAAGACAAGAAAGGCACCCGGTCCAGAAGCACCTTTCGACGTCTATGGAGGACTCAAATTCTCAAACGAGTATCACATTGTGCAAGACCACTACGACTGGGATTGGCTTAACGAGATCGACTCGCAAGTCGCCATCATCGCAGGTGGCTACAGCAAGGATGAGTTCCATTCACGAGCATTATGCGAAGCATTTTCAGGCCTTGGAGTTATTATTGGAGAAGAAAAAGCCGAGCAGAACGGCACACATAACGCAGCCAGTATCGGAACTGCGGCAGCTATTCATGGCGGCACTGGCGCAAAGGACGTCAAGATGGAGGACCCGTTTTGAACTCATGATGAACGTTGAATGATACCCCGAAAAAGGCGTTGGCATTGCATATACATTTATTTTCTACCCTAGAGCATTACGGCTTTATCAATCGAAAGAAACCGGGAATTGTGGCATTCTCTGTGATGTTGTTGTATAGTGATTATGTTCTTGGCATTCGCCGATTGCTTGCTCAGGTGACAAGTAAGATCTTTGTTACGTATCTTACCAATTGAAGTCGCAAGTCTACCTAACCTTCTCAGTCGCCGAACAAAGACCATAGCTCTTTCCGGAGAAAACTACTTTCTCTTAACTTACCTGCCTACGAGCTTCCCAACGCAGCTGCCACCAAGCGGCTGAAACCAAAGTCAAGCATGTAAACATGGCCGACGCGGAGCCCCAGCGTCAGATGTCTCTCATACCGTACACATCTGATTCTCAGGAAATTGTCTTGTAAGACTCTATCATGTAGAGAGTTTCAGTAAGTCGTCGCATGCTAACTTTACAGACGTCGCGGTAATGCTATTGTCGTCTTCGACCCAGAGTCGCGACAACTGTCGCTGCATGGAAACCCACAGACCGCCATTGGAGGCCTTGACCACCTTGACCTGCAACAATGTCCGTATTGCCATCGACCCATGCAAGACGATACGAATTCACGACAGTATGATTCCGAAGACGAGGATGCTTCTTCGCATGATCAAAGCACCTTTGTGAACCCGGAGTACTTCCGCATGCTAGCTCATAGCATACCAAATTCCGCAGCAACCTCAAGACCAGCTTCACCATTGAAGCGACTACCAGGGCTGAAATCAGCAGGCTCTAGAAACATCAGTACCTCTGGACCTCCGACTGGAGCTGAATTTGTTGGTAGTGCTCCCTCTCCTGGCACATCAAATCAAGGTATCAAAGACGACAGCTTCTTGCCAAACTATTTCAAGCACTTCTTCGTTGAGAAAAGCGAATTGGGCCGTGGTGGCCGTGGAGTCGTCCTTCTCGTTGAGCACTACCTGGACAAGGTGTTCCTCGGAGAGTTTGCCTGCAAGCGTATTCCAGTTGGCAATGACCACGGTTGGCTCGAAAAAGTCTTGATCGAAGTACAGCTACTTCAAAGACTCACGCATCCGAATCTGGTCTCTTACCATCACGTCTGGCTAGAGGATGCACAAATCACCAACTTCGGACCAAGTGTGCCTTGCATCTTTATCCTGCAGCAATATTGCAACTCAGGAGACCTACACAATTATGTCCTTGGTTCAGCCAAGGCTCAAAGCACCACTGAAGTGTTGAAGGAAAGAATGAGAAGAAGATCGAAAGGATATGCGGAGCGTCCTACAAATCTCAGCACTCGCACGATGAACTTTGATGAGATCTTCTCCTTCTTCCGCGACATCACATCTGGCCTACATCACCTGCACACCAACGGTTACATCCATCGAGATCTCAAGCCGTCAAATTGCCTCTTGCATAACGATGGACAGAAGATGACAGTCCATGTTTCTGATTTTGGTGAAGTTCAAGCGGCAAACGAGCAACGCAACTCTACAGGAGCGACTGGCACAATATCGTATTGTGCTCCAGAAGTGCTGCAGAGACAAGGCGCAAATGGCGAGTTTGGCGAATTCACCACCAAGTCAGACATCTTCTCCTTAGGCATGATCGTCTACTTCATGTGCTTCGGTCGCTTGCCTTATCAGAATGCCGATGCTGAAAATGACGAGAACGAAGATCTTGACAAGCTTCGTGCAGAAGTATCAGCCTGGCACGGCTTCGACGATGTGACAAGAGCACGAACAGATCTCCCGGAAAAGCTCTACAAATTCTTGAAGAGGTTATTGAGCCCTGATCCATCCGAGAGACCAAGCACGGAACAAATTCTACAAGCCATCAAGGCCGGAGGAGAGATCGATGACATTCCTATGAATGTGACCAGAGCAGGAGGAGACAAATCACCAGATCTCGGAAGTATGGGTTCTCGCATCTCCTCTGTGGACTCACCTGCTCCGAAGAAGACTTTACGAACAAATTCCACCCACCAAAGACCAGGAGTGTCGCAATTAGCCAGACATCATTCCGGCGAACTGGTGCACTCAAAAAGTCCTCCCCTGCAACCTCGCCGCTTCAGTAGAGATAAAAGCGTGAGCGTCAGCACGACCACAAGCACTCCTTCACCCCCAGATACCTCGACCCTTACTTTTCGTGGTCGAGATATCGGCACACCTCCCATTGCCAAACAGCCTACACGCCTTATGCTCCCACCGCCGCCTCCACCCAAGCTTGACCTCATACATACCCATCCTTCTCTCCTTCTAACTTTCAAGATCATGCTCTTCAGCTTGAAATTCTTTCTGCTTAGTTATCCATGCGCGCCCTTTGCAGGAAAAGCCTGGCTCACGTATCCGCTGATGGGTCTCGCATTGGTGGACTTTACAGTGTGGAAAGCAAATTTGAAGGGAACCTTCGCGTTGATGGTGGTGCATGGGCTTATCATTCTGGTAGCGATGAGATGGGGTGTGTTGTGTAATGGTGGGTCGGGTAGTTGGAAACCAGGAGGACTTTATGATGGTCTTTGAGTGTTTCCGACTCGGTTTCGATAGCGGGCTGTTGAAGCGCTCGAGTAAAGGGTGTGGCTAGGCAGGGTGGGAATGAAATTCATGATTATCCATGACTGTTTACTGTGACGTTGCTCATATACCTGCCATTGCACTTACGATTAAACTATAGGCAAGAATGAAGTCACGTATCTGGACAGAATAAACAGTGGAAGAGAAAAAGTAATCAATCGAGTACAACAACTACAACAAAAGCACCCAATGCCGTGGTTCGCTCTGATAGCTATCCATTAACAATCTCCATTGTCCCAAAACCCCATGTCCAATGAACAATACCCTCCCTGCAAACTCCAACCACAAGCAAAAACACAATCATGTCATCCTCGTTCAAGCAGTAACACCCCTCTTGACACCACCACCACTACTACGCCTTCTAATAGGCAAACCCACCTCTTCAACCTCACTCTCATCACTAAACCCACCCCAAGGTAAATCATCCTCACTCTCCTCCACCTCTCCATCAAGTCCAAAAGGATATTGTTGGTTCTGTTGCTGGACCTCCTTGGCTCTCTGCCCCAGCTCCTCAACATCAATACCCAAACTCTGCAATGTGTTTTCCACTTGCTCTTCATCCATTTCCTGCTGCTGATGCTGTACATCCTGTGCTTCGGCAGAACTCTTCTGACCTTCGAGGACATCATACAGGGAGTAGATTTGATCACTGCGACGTTCGATTTCAGTCATCAAAGCGGTCATTTTGGCTTTGACGGCCAGACGCTTGCGACGACCGAGGGCGGGATCGTGTTGATTGTACATTTTTTCGAAAGAGGCGAGTTGGAGTTTGAGATGTTTGACTTCATCTTCTAGTTGTTTGAGGACGGTGGCCAGAGCGATGGGAGGGGATTGGGAGGGGCGGATGGTTGCGTTTGTGTCGTCGATGTCGCGGGAGGACACGGGGATGGGTGTGGGGATCGTGATGTCCTTGTCTTGCGAGTCCTTTGAGGGGCAGGCGGTGCAGTTGAGGTTGTCGTGGGAGATGTCCATGGCTGCGTTTGTAACGGTGGCCTCGGCGCCGGGACCGGTGTGGAGAGTGATGTCGGGGAGGATAAAGGCGGAAGTCATTTCTTCGATGCTCTTGCTGCGGTTTCTGCGGCGTGATGAAGTGCTCATGAATGAGGCCTCGGTTGACTCTCTAGGCTCAGAGTACGAGATGGCATCTGACATGTGAGGTGATTGAATGCGAACATTCTTGGGCAAGCCAGTGTTCTCATCGACTTGAGATCTGATTGTGAAACGACCTATGTCGTTGTTGGTGATGTCCCTGAGGGAAGACTTGCGAGGTGCAGCAGTCATGGTGGAAGTTGCGTTCTCCTGAGCTGCAGGGGCAGAAACAGAGCGTGCAGTCTTCGAGGCACGACGCTCTTCCTCAAGAGTCTTGCGCAGCTTTGCTAGTTCCCTGGGGTCGAGGAAGCTCAGGTAAGTGATATCCTTAGAGTCTTCCTCAGCCTCAACAGTGTCATCTCTGATAGGCCTCGAGAAATCAAGGTTGGTAGTCGAGTCAACATCGCTGACGTCCACAACGTGCTGAGGCTTTGAGGTAGTCTGGCGGGTGTTGGACTTCGAGCGCGAACGAGAACGAATGTTGGCAGGCGTAACACCTGAGCGCGACTTCTTGATCTCATTCTCGATGCTGTCCAGAATGTTGTGCTTGGTATCTTGACCAACTCTTCCACTTGCTCGGCGCTTGTTTGTAGCCTGTTGGTCGTCTGGAACAAAGCGTGGCTTGATTGATCTGGAGGTTTGGTCTTGAGCAGGAGCGGATTGCATGGTCAAATCATGCTGCATATCCCGAACAGCGGCCTCGCGACGATGGATCTTTGCTTTCAAATCAGACTCACGCGAATTCCATTGCTGTGTCTCATCGTTGAACTGGGCCTTGATTTGAGCAAGTCTGACACGCAGACGACCGTTCTCAGCTTGCAGAGCTTCAACATCAGCTTCGAGGTGCTCGTTCGACTCACGCAGCTGGAGGTTCTCGTTTTTGAACTCCTCAGAATTGTAGTAAGCAACGCCAAGTTGAGTGACGAGGTCGTCGCGCTCCTGAGTCAGACGCTTGACAGCAATGTCATTGACCGAGAGCTTACGCTCGCCACGGTCGAGGCGGTCCTGCAGAGTCTTTACGGTAGATTGCAGGGTAGCTCTCTCGACACGCCATCTCTCTTTGGCGCTACCGTCATCGTCCTCGCCCAGTGCACTGTCTGGCCGGCGCAGTTTCTGTTCAACATCGAGGCGCGACTTGAGGTGGCCGACTTCGGTCTCGTACTCTTCTAATCTCTTCTGGGCTTCGCTCTTTTCAGTCTCGAGGTTTGCAACCTTATCTTTCAGAAGTTGGAGCGAAGCAAAGATGGCTTTCTCCTCGTCGGGCACAGCGATCGAGTTGATGTTCGCGTGAGTGACGGTGTTGGTAATGGTAGGGTTGTTGTAAGAGGCAGAGGTGAAGCGGGAGCGCGATTTCTGCGAGCGTGAGAAGACTGGAGTGCCGTCTTTGCGTACACCAGATACGAGCTCGGTGATATTGGGAAGATCGGGCAGCATGAAGGAGGCTTGCGTCTGAGTGCCGCCGGTCCATGTAGCAGTAGGGTTCTGGATTGGGCGCTGAGGGGTGCCCATGGATTGTAGGCCCTGGTCGTGTGAGTATGAGGTGGGCAAGTTTGCCGAGGTGAAGCGGGTGTTGCGCGGCTGGACGGTCTGGGTGGTTGGACGGTCTTCGCCGACAAAAGAGGATTCGCTCTCGCGGTGGACTTTGTGGTGCATGTCGGACAAGGAGCGGCGCTGTGATGCATTGGCTCTCTTGTCGCTCGAGTGGGCGCGTCGCAACGAGGCTTCCTTTCTCAAGCTGTCGGTCTTCTTAGGCGTAGGACGCGTGCTCCTCGGAGGAGTGCTGTGCAAGTCGTATAGGCTGTCGCTGGGCAGAGGAATGTCTGATATGTCGAAGGTCTTGGGGCTGCCTTTCTTGCCGCGTCCGGCTTCGATGGACATGGAGACTTCGGGCGAGGGGGAGGGCGACTTCTCAGTAAAGTCCGGGAAGCTGTCGCGCACGAAGGACGAGTCTATGTGCATTGCGGGCTGTGGCGGGTTGTAGTAGCTGAAACGCTGAGCACTCGAGCGGAGGTTGGGCAGCTGCAGCGATTGCGTCGCCGTGTCGAATTGCTGTGTCGACTCGAACTCGGGCTGGAAGCTCGACATGGTCGATGTGTTTCCTGGCGATTGGCGAGGCGAAGGCATGCTAGTAGCAAGAATGCCTGGTTATCCAATGCTGGAGAAGGATGCTTGAAACTTGACACGACACGCCGGTACTAGTACAAGTCTCGCGTCAACATCAAAACACTGCAAGTAAACATGCCGCACGCCAAGACAATCTGACTCTGTCCAATCATATCCTACCATCCACTCCTCCATCACGACCACCACATCGTCACAACATTTGTCACCTCTTGAATGGTAGCACTCATATTCATGTATCCAGCCAGAGTCAAGAAAAGAAGAAAGCAATTGTTATTGGAAGAAAAAGGTTTAAACGATAAACGCCGTCATCAGCATCAATCAATCATGAATTCATCAAACACCCTTCATCCCAGCCTTCCCAGCCATCCCAGCCATCTCATCATGCATCACTGACAACGCCATTGTCATGAATGTTGGGAAAGACAAGACGTCTGCCGCTGGGCTTGACCCAGGGGGTATAGCTTTCGCCGTCGTCATCGCCATCCTTGTCATCGGTAGAGTGGTCGTTGCTCCCATCCTCAAAAGTAGGACCATGCTTCTTGGGTGGTGCAGTACCGAGCTTGAGCACGTATCGGCCGACCATATCTCCAAGGTTGTTCCCAGCGGAGTGCCTCTGCTTCTCGACTGTCAGAAGTGTTTCTCCACAGAGCCGGGCGTCGCTGTCCAGCATCCAGTTCATGCTCTCCACCACAGATGCAATAGGCACCTCGTCCTGATCATTCAAGCTCCTCTGTGTCATCAAGTCCTCGACGAACTTGCCTGCCTTGGGACTCTTCTGGATCCATGGCTGCCAGTCGATCGAGGCACAGTAGTTGGTGTTCTGGTCAATGCACGCGACCACTTCTCCTCTGGCGAACGACTGGTTTGGATCCGCCTCGTACAGTTGGAAGACCTCGTACGCGAGCCTTTCTTGGCATGGCAATACCGTGTTGTCATCCTTGGCAGCGAATTTGCACTTCTTGCTCATTGCCTTGCAGGCATCGCTGCCGTGCTTGTTGGGGAACTTGACCGTCTTGCGATCCTTGCCAAGGCCTTTGAATGTTCCCAACTTCCGATCGTTGATACCAGCATTCATGCCGCGGATCTGACGGACTCTGGCGTCGGATACTGTAATAGTTTGAGATCCCGGTGTACTAGAATCAACGGTAGTGCTTGCGGTGCTTGGGCGCCTTGTGATTGTTGTGCTGTGGCCAGGTATAGTGATTGTGACGTCGGGTTTTTCGGAGACAACGACAGTCGGGCCAGTGCGGCTCAAGGTTCTGGTGGATCCGTCAGGTCTGCCAGTAACGACAGTGACTGTCTCGGTGGGTCTGGGAGGTCCGTCAACATCAAGAGTGACTGTCTTGGTTTGGACGCCCCCAATGTAAGTAATCGTGGTGGCAGTTGTGGTCCTGGTCCTGGTGTGTTGACGAGTCGTAGCCCTGGTGTGCTGACGAGTCTTGGTCCTGGTGTGATGAAGAACCTTGGTCTCCATCTTAGTCTTGGTGGAGAGGAGATACTCTGTTCTGACACCGCTGGGCCTGATGATTGTCTTGGTTCTGGCACGAGGTGTCTTCGTCTTAGTCTTGGTGCGAGTTTTCTCCCATCTGGTGGCGGTAGTTCGTCCTTTCTTGAACTTTGTGCTGACGGTGGTGGTGACACTGGTGCTGATGCTGGTGGAAACCCTGGTGGCGGTAGTGGTTGTGGTAGTCGGACTGCGGACCGTCGTGCGTGTAATAAACGTCTCGGGAGAGGCTGGCTTCTTCGGAACAGACGAAACTCTGCGAGTGGATGAACATTTCTTGGTCTTTTTGGCTCCAGTAGACGACTTCTGCTTGGTCTTGATTCTGTACGAGACGCTCAGCTCCGAGGTACTTGTGGAAGATGATGGGAAATGCGTGGTGGTTGTGGCACGAGCCACGGTCTTCGTTCTGTAGGAAATCGTACGAGTGGAACCCTCCAAAGTAGAGGAAGGTGTAGTACGAGTGGAACCCTCCAAAGTAGAGGAAGGTGTAGTACGAGCCACGGTTCTCGTTCTCAATGAGATCGGATGGGTTGGACTCTTCATCAGACCACGCGTCGTGAAGGAGGTACCATGTGTCGTGAGCCTTGAAGACGACGAGGTTGGCAAGACGGTAGGTGATGGAGACGGGTAAACCGTGATGGTTGTTGTGGAGGTTGAAGCCGTGGGCATTGAGGACCTGGTCGGTTGTCTGGTCGGTTTCGTGACCACTTCAACCAGGAAAGTCGAAGCTCGTGCAGTTGTCGTCTCTGTCGAAACAACCTCAACCGTGACATTGGAGGGTCGTGCAGTTGTCGTCTTCACCGAAACGACATCAAGAATGACAGTGAGGTCTTGTGGTGTCGACGTTTTTGTTGATGACTTGGTAGACTTCTTGCTCTTGGTTGACTTCGTGGATCTTGGAGGACTGGTTGTCTTTGTGAGAGTCTTCATCTTGGTCGATGTCTCCGTGAGAGTCGTCATCTTCGTCGATGTCTCTAAGTGGACGGACGGACGACGAGAAGATGACTTGGATGAGCGGACAGACGAGCGACGAGACGACGATGTCGATGTCGATGGCCGAACAGAGGAGCGACGAGTGGATGATGTCGACGAGCGGACGGATGAACGAGGAGACGAAGATGTCGACGATCGAACAGACGAGCGACGAGACGACGATGTCGATGTCGATGACCGAACAGAGGAGCGACGAGTGGATGATGTGGTTGGTGAGACCTGCAAGGAGACCGTGGAAATGGTGCTGAGGATGGTCGTCGTTGACTGAGTGTGAGGTTGAACCACAACGAGCACAGTGCTGGATGCATTGATTGGCGACGATGGCTCAACCAGTCTGATTACCGTGGTGGTCGAAGTTGGAAAGCCGTCACTGTACAAAGTACGAGTCGTTGCAGAGGTGGAGTTGACGGTCGATGTCATGGTCGTGGTTGGACTGGCTGATGAGCTTGACGCGGTGACTGACAGACTGGACGAGCTTGACCTAGTGATTGATAGTCTGGATGATCTTGATCTTGTGCGAGTACGAGTACGAGTGCGGAATGTCGAGGTCTGTCTGGTACGGGAACGCGAAGGAGAAGATGAGCGTGCTCCGGTACGAGTTGGTAAAGACGAAGACAAGCGTGATCTGGTACGAGTATCGATCGCTGCTTGACCGAACATCGTGCTCTCAAATGATGACGATGGAAGTAGCCAGTCCGAGAACATCGTTTGCTCCGACTCGGTGGAGGTTGGATCGAGTAATGAGCTGATTTTGCTGGAACCCCGAGATTTGAGGCTCGACTTCTGGCCATCTGTGATGGTTTCCCAAAAGCTTTCATCATCATCATCATCATCATCATCGCTGTCGTCTGGGTCATCGGTTGAGTCTTGATCACTGTCCCTGGTGCTTGTCGACTCGGCGGTGCTTGTCGACTTGGTGGTGCTTGGGCCTAGGAAGAACTCACTGACCGCTGAAAGCACTTTAGTGGCAATCCCTGTGCCAATTTCACTTGCAGAGCTTAGAAGGCTACCATCTTCATGGTCGTCATCGTCGTGATTATCTCCATCATCCGTATCGTCAGGGTCATCGATCAGGTCTCGGCCACTGATTGAAACCAAGATGTCTTGATCCCCGTCGGATGCGCCATCGCTACGGCGAGAAAGTGTGCTCCTGCTGGCAGGCAGCTTGGCAAGGCTGCTGGATGGTCGAGCGGAGATGCTGCTGGGTGGGAAGATGAGGATATGAGACGGCCCGACGAATGGAGGTCTAGTGACAGAATTGGTGTCGGTGGTTGTATCAGGCCAGTCTGAATCGTCGATGATCGTGGTAGAGTTGGACTCGAGTATGCCATTGCCAATGGAAGCAGTCGAAACAGCGGCGAGAGCGCTGAGCAACAGGCACGACCTCATCTTGGCTGGTACGTGTTGTCAGTAGAGGCATCAAGAACCGGACGATGCCGGAGGATGTAAAGGCTGGGAAGAGACACCATCGATGGGAAGCGATGATGCTGCATGAGGATGAGGACGAACATACCGTGTTGATGCTGGCGATGAATAGTGTTGGATCAATGAAGTAAAGCTGAAGACGATACGCAAAGTAATGGAAAAGAGCTCGAAGCAAAAAGCAATACAAAGTGGTATGTCAAAGAAGAAGAGTGCTGAGACGCTGAAGAGAAGACGGCTTTGGGAAGTGGTTGAGGGCAGGTCCGGCTTCAGCGTTGCTTCCCATTGCTGAGTTGGTGACGCAACGACGACTTGAGTTGAGCGTGGAAGCCGTGACGAGCCTGCCTGCCTATTCGATTCCGGTTGAGCGGAAATCCAATTTGCAAAGACCAAACCAGGAAGCAACGAATTCCATTGCTGAAGCCTTGGAGATAATTCACTTGTCATCGTGCATCTTGAGTTGGAGTATGGCTTCGTAGCAAGGTCTGTTTCCAAGATGATCTGTTTGGCAGCAAAACCTATATGCGATCATGATTTACCGAGCCTCTGCTCCCTTTCGGGACTGTGTAGCAATCTTTCGCGGCACATATCAAGGACTTACAGGTCTGTTGCAACCCTCCGATCCAACCGGAATTTATGCTCGATTGCTATAGAACTTCATGTTGTGCTGTGAGTCGTGAGCGGATGCTAGAAGTTCGTTGGTTAGCTTCTGAGAAATATTCAGTCACGTATCAGATCAGGATGACATATCCAAGACGAGCAAGTCAGTGTTGAGACATCGCGATTGCAAGAGAAGCATGGAAGAAGGAACGCATTGATATACGAGGAGACACTAAGTCAACCTCGTAATAAAACATAACGCTCTATGCCTTTTCGTAAATTTAAAAGACCATCACTGATGCAATCCGCTGAAACCCAGAAATGTAACAATCATAAGATATACCTGTACCAAACGCTCTCCAAAGAGCGTGCAGCAACCCAGCGGACAGAGTCTGCGGTAGGAAGCGCACATGACTACTGCAAGAGATGGTCCTGTTATGGGTTAGCAAGAAGCTGGCAATATCATTGGCGATAAGACTTACGCGGAAATGCTTTTGGTTGTTTCCTCTCTTGTCGTTACCCCATTGGTAGTTGGCTTGCACTCTTTGTTCGCGCTTCTTCTCTCTTTTCTCGGCAGCACGCACTTCCTTCTTCTTAACCTCGCTGACACCGACCATGCCAAGACCGCCCTCTGCACGAGAGACGATTTGACGACCACGGTCGTGCCTTGATCTTCTGGCCTCCTCTTCGTCGTCGGAATCGTGACGGCCTTCGATGGCTCTTTGCTCTGCTCTCTCCTCGGGTGTGGGGTAGTTGCGGAGATTCTGGCGGTAATACTTGGCAAGCGAACGATGACCAGCGGTACGTCCAGTAGGCAGATGCAATTCGTAGTCGTCGTGGTAAACAGCGTGAGGGGTTGAGTGAGCGTGAGAGTGATACCCGTCGGTGTTTCTGTGAGGTCGAGGATCATTGTGAGAATGGTGTCTGTGGCGATCAAGAGTCTTGTAACGGTGCGAGTGGTCGTCAATGGGCACGGAAGTGATCTCATCAGTCGGCACCGAAGACAGAGATCCGTCACTCTCCCATCCTTCGTCGTCCTCGTCGGCCATCTCTGCATCTCCGTCGCCCGCTTCAGTCTCGATGGTAACCTTGGTGGCACGAGCAGCGCCAAGCTTGACGCCTCCCTCCTGTTGGTCATCTGCGCCATCGGTGCTGTCGTCGTCTTCCTCGTCTGAGTAGGTGCTTCTGAAGTCGTAGAACTCTCCAATCTCGAGCATCTCGTCTTCGGTGCTGTACGGAATCATGCAGTGACCTCTGTCACGCATGTGTGTCTGAATACCGGTAGCTGTGTGCTTGAGTTGACCGCAGTATAAGCACTGGTGGTCGTCGTGAATCTTCTCGTGAAGGTAGCTCAAAAGACCTTCCAGATCGACCAGGAACTCTCTCTCAGGAATGAACATGCCGTGCTGTTTGGCCATGTGGTTGATGTTCTCATTGAGGTCTTCATAGATAGTGTTGCAGAAAAGACATTGGTTGAGTAGGACTTCAACCATGTCATCAGTACCGGTAGTGTTGGATGGGGTTCTGGACAGGTTGTCGGCATCAGTGATGTTGGCTTGTTGAACACCATCGGTGACTTGAGCAAGGTCAGCGTCGCGCTCTTCGGGGCGGTCGGTAGCGACAGAAGCGACAGAAGCAGTCTCAACGTTTGAAGCGGTTTCGAGCGGCTCTCCCAGAGAGAAGGTGGAGCTCATGACGGAGCTGGCATCGTCGACGTCTCTCATGTGCATACGGGCGATTTGCTGCCTGTGCTTTTGACTGCCGAGGTGGTTCGCGTAGGCATTTTCGCTGAAGTACGTCTTCTGGCAAGCGGAGCAGACCTTCTCGAAAGAGGCGCGAGCGGCGGTGGCAGCGGCCGAGGCCTTGTTGGCGAGGACCTTTTCGGCGAAAACTTCAGAGGTAAGCGGAGGGAGCGAAGCGACTCTTCTCTTGAGGTTGTAGCGGCTAGAAACGAGGTTAGGCATAAGATTTCTCAAGGACTTGGTCAGACTCACTGCCAGTCGCTTTGCATGTGAGTGCGCTGCAGGTCGCTGGAGCGGAAGGCGACCTGACAGGTGTTGCAGGTGAAAGGATGGGTAGGACCCGAAGCCATGCTAGCCATCTTGGATTGTCGATGAAGATGGTATGTGGCTATGTGTGGGTTGTATTGACAGTGGCGCGCAATGCTGAAAGGACGAGAAAGCAGCGCGATAAGAAATGTCTGGAGGGGCAAACTTTCTTACTCGCAAACCATTTCGTCAGTCGAAACGCCGCAATCCCCGTCGTCCTCTGCCAAGCCCGCCATAGACCGAGGGACCCTTCTTCTTGCTCTCGACGATTCCATCTCTCGAGTGTCGCTTGCCTCTGCTTCTACGAACTGGTAAGTTTCGATCCTTTATTGAACGGCGCTGCTTTCGACCTTTACTGAGATAGGCAGATTCCGATCTGCAGCATCCAATCAACCTTTTCATCCTTCTTATATGTCGTTCCCAGCAGAAGCCTTGTTCACATCGCGTCTTTTACCCTCACGTGCCCATCAACCATTCTTGACAACGTATGCTATGGCGGTATAGTCGCTCCCCTGTTCTGTTTGTTCTTGTATTACTATGGCCACTCAGTCTTCTTCTGGCTCAACTTCTTCGCCATCATCTTCACACCGGCATCATGATATCCAGGACTTGATCAATCGGTGCGTCTTCTCAAGACATACTCGATCTATCGCCTAACCTCTTGTCCTGCAGCTTTTTCGTACAATTACGACAAGGATGTGGTGTTTCCACCTGCTCGACGTCTCTGTGTGCCACTGCGCGGTCTCGGCCTTCATCGCCACCATTGCGTAGCTACACTGCTGTCAGCGCCCGGGCTATGGCCGTCGTCTTGGCTTCATCAGAGAATGCATTGGATCGCCTCTGTCCGAATTTACCGAGCCACTTGCCTGCTATTTTGGCAGCTCCACAAGAGAAACTAGACTCCAAGGCTATCATGCAGCAACTCTTCAATTCTGAATCACTGAGAAACATTCACTCTCTAGAAGATACACATACACCAAGGCTCGTACACGAACGGTCTCTATCGGGCAACTCATTCCTTACAGTATCATGCGACGACTTGGTCAGATTGTGCGATGCTACATGTAGCTTGCATCTCGGTTCGGAGTCTGACCAACACATTATCACAGCACGCAATCGCACCTACACAAGGCTGGATTCCATATTTTCCGACTTCACCAATCTGGCACAATCCTTCTCTGACGACCCCATGAACGTTCGCAAAGATCCAGAGACACATCGTTCCGCTACCTATTCTGTCCGTCTTCACCATGCACTCGAATCGGTACATGCTCTCGGAGAAGATGCATCAAACATCGTTTTTGATTCTACGTGGATAGCGCTCGAGCCGATATTTGAGAGTCCGTTTGATTCCCGACATAAAGGGCCAAGAACCTTCCAAACAATTTCTTCTGATGCCAAGAGCTCCAGCGTTTCTGACGTGGTTTATCGTGCCATCCATACGCTGACTTCGTTCGTGCCGAGAGCTGGATGGAACACATGGTATTTTGCTTGGTCTGCACTGATTCATGGCAGAGCGCATGGTAAGCAGATGGACAGACGAGATAGCGAGTATTTCTCGCCCTGCCTACCAATCCTCGATGCTTTCGAACAGGACACTGCCCTTCGTATGGCGAAGCGACTGGTTCGGGCAGTTGGTGCAAGAACATGCCTCGAAGAAACCTTGTCCGCATGTAGTAAGGGTGATGCGAAGCCAGATCCCCGGTTGCAAGTCTGGCAGACCAATCGCCGTATCAGATCATCAATTACTGATTTGCTTGTCCAAGAAGAGCAGAATATACGTTTGGCCAGTTTCAAGACTATTTGGAGGGACGAACTGCGACATGGTGGGGAGCTTGTTGGTACCACTTCTCTCATTTGGCTAGAGTGGTTGCGAAAGTGTTTCCTCAAAGAGTGGGATGGCTCTCTACGAATCAATAGATGGAGTGTTGCTGGTTCAGCACTCGAGCTCATTGAAGACCTTTGTAAGTACGACAGATTTCTGTCAGCATACACGGCTGACATATGTAGGGAATCACAAAAGCCAAGGTCAACTAGACATGCCTGCAAAACTGTTCATGACTCCCGCCGCTTTTCGTATCCTTGACGTTGACAAAGCGGCGCAAGATTGGTTGTCTTACAAGTCAGATGTCAACAGTAGGCATTTACTGTCTTTCAAGTTTTTGTTCAGCACAAAAAGGATTATTCAGTTGGTTCGCACATCTCATCACATACTGATGCGGCGAGCCTACAATGAAGCAGATGCAACATGGCACTTACGTAGGAGGACGATGCCCGAGGTTAATTTACAGGACGTCATCTACCTAGACCGCCGTCTGAGAGCTTCTCAAGATCACTATCTTGTGCTAAAGATCAACAGGCATTCAATTCTGTCGGACGCTTTCGACCAGCTATGGCATAGGGAGAAAAGAGAGCTACTTCGCCCACTAAGGATACGAATGGGTATCGACGAAGGCGAGATCGGTCATGATCTTGGTGGTGTGCAAATCGAGTTTTTCAAGCTCGTTTGTCAGGAAGCCTTTAGTCCCGGCTACTGTGAGTTGGTCGCGTTTTACAATCATGGCTTCGTGCTAACATATATTTAGCATTCTTCACTACAGATCCTCAAACTCGTCTGTCGTGGTTCCAGCCTGCAACCTTGGTACCACTCTACAAGTACCAGCTCTTCGGCGTTCTATTCGCACTTGCTATCTACAATGGCATCACCTTACCAGTCTCATTTCCTCTGGTCTTCTACAAGAAGCTTCTTTTCCAGCAGTTTGGCGAGACTGATTTGGCTGAAGGATGGCCCAGTCTGAACAAGTCATTGCAATATCTACGTACGCATCAAGGTTCTGTTGAGGAAGACTTTGCTCGAGACTATGTCTACAGTTTCAGTGCAAACGGCCTACATTTGGATGTAAGTATGGACGACCCTTGGAATGGCTGGTCAATATGGGGCAAAATCAAGTCTGGCAAGGGTATGACTTTGGGCCTTATGAAGGTCATACGACAATATCCTGACAAGCATCATCCTGAGTTCACTTCTTCTCGTGGAGAAAACGAACGTGCACATGCGCGGTCTGACTCGGAAGGATTGCTGGAAATCACGAACCATTTGAATTCAGAGAGTCAAACGAGAGACGTGTCACAAAAGGCTCAAGAGCCTGACCAAAGCAGATTTGAGTGGCCAGGTTGGAAGGTCATGTTTGTGGAACCTGACGAATACTCCAAGCCTGTCACGAATGAGAATCGACACCAATACATCTCAAGCTATGCCAAGTGGGTCTTGGACTGGTCCATCCGCCCACAATTCAATGCGTTCGCGAAAGGCTTCTATTCTGTTATGAATCTCAGGCCTTTGACAGTGAGTGTATTTTGCATCCCCCCTCTATTGTTGACTTCACTTACATGCGTGCAGCTCCTGAACGCAGACCAATTCCGTACCCTGGTCGAAGGCCACAATCATCTCGATATCAACGCTTTGCAAAGAGCTACTACCTACAGTCATTACACAGAAACCTCCCCTGTCATTTGTTGGTTCTGGGAGGTGGTTAAAGCCTACCCTCAGGAGAAGCAAAAGCAGTTATTGGAATTTGTCACAGCAAGCAGTCGCGTTCCTGTAAACGGAGCCGAAAGCTTGACTTTTGTCATCGAGAGAAGCGATTCTGACACCAATGCGTTGCCTGGAAGCAGCACTTGCTTTAGCACATTGAGGTTGCCTGAGTATGAAAGCAAGCAAATCCTGACAGCCAAGTTGGATATCGCTCTTGAACATTCTTTGGGATTTGGACAAGCATAGACTTGCTTCTGATTGAGTCGATCGTTCATAGATGGTCTTGTATGCATTGGAAAGTATCAAGCGGTTTGCTTTTAGGTGCGTGCTAATCTGATGTGATCTTGTTTTTGGTGTCTCTTTGTTAAGAGTAAGGAAACTTATGCGGAGTTTGACATAAGCACTCTGGCCTCCGAAGCCTGCAGCTACTCAATTTCGCGTCTCGCCATTCGCCTAATCGCCACTTCCGAATTTTCTCTGGGGTGGTGAGTTTTATTCAAATTTTGATTTTTGCAATATATTAATTTATCTTACTCACAATCTATTCTAGCTTTACACTCGAACACATCTCTAGTGTGCCTCGACCTCCTTTGATGGGCCGGGATTGTTCTCCACGTCGTCGCCAGCGTACGCGTACTTGGAGAATTTTCTGATGCGTTCACCGAAAAAGTAGAATCCGTACGGTATTCCGCAGCATGCGAGAGCAATGAAAGCCATCAGAGTACCGGCCCACTGGTAACCTAAACGGTGAAACATCTGCTCGGTGAACAGCACGACTCCAGCACCCCAGAAGCTTCGAATGAAAGTTTTTGCAGCAAGAGCGGAAGCGGCCGAGTGTTGGTAAGTATCCACCAGATAGTTGTTGGCACTGTTATAGCAAGGGATGAAACCGAAACCGATGCAAAAGCCACCCATTGCTGGACCCCACCAGGATAGGTGAGGATACGATGTCCAGGCAAAGATGAACATGCCAATGGCAATCCACCAACAGCTGTACATCATGGGTACCAGACGCTGTTCTGCTGGTGGTTTGCCTCCAAATCTTGCAGATCTTCTTGCATAGTCCATGTTGATCAAGGGTGCCAGAAAAGCGCTCGCAATGACACCAATTGCTAGAGGAATGAACATCAGACCAGTAGTACTGGCACTGTAACCCTTTCCCTCTTGATAGATGATTGGGAAAGCGACAAAGAACATGTAGAGCAGTCCGTACAACACACTCATGTACAATGAGATGAGGAAGACGATAAGTTCGCAGAATAATAGCTGGAAGGGACGCAAGATGAAGACCTTCATGCGCTCGCCGATGGGACGGGTGTCCAGGTCAGACTCGCTGACATATCTGCTGTCGCCAGTGTCCTTTCTCATCTTCTTTGCGCGCTTGGCGAGGATAATGGGTGCGTATGTCTCCGGAACGGTAAAGACGATCAGGATGTAAACGAAGCCGGACAGGATCAGCTGCAGCCAATACAACCAACGCCAGCCAAGGTGGTCGGAAGTGAAGCCTCCTACGAGCGGTCCAATTGCGGGTCCGACGAAAGGTGCAGCACTGAAGGCAGCCATGGGTACACCTCTCTCCTCGGCCTTCCAGAGATCGGCAAGAGTTCCACCGACCAGGACCATGGGTGCTGAAAAAGCGATACCATCAATCAAGCGACAGACGATCAAGGTACCAATGTTTTTTGCAACCGCACAGGGGATGATAAAGATGAGAGCGATCAAGAGAGTGCTGGCGTACACCGGACGGCGACCCCAAGTCTCACTGAAAGGAGCAAAGGCCATAGGGCCAACACCAAACCTGCGAAAACTTAGCACGTTGCGAACTATTTCGGATACAGCTTTACTTACCCTACGACAAAGACAGTGATGGTCAGAAGAGCGACTTCCTCGCTAATTCCGAAGGTCTCCTGAGGACCGATCATGTCTGCTGTGATGACAGCACTGTTGAAGGCGACGGCGAAGCAGGTGACTGCAACGACCATGGTACACCACCACTTGTATGCTTTACTCCAATTTTTCGGGTTCTCCCTATCACCTGGTGTAAAGGTGACAAGCTCATAGTCCTCGGTCTTGCCAGTCTTGTTGGAAGTCACCTTTCGGGTTATCGTTCCAGTGGCAGTCTCGGTGGTGTACTCCGCCATGTCGGCATTCTCGGTCAGGGTACGGTACGGTAGCTCCAGAGGGTCTGCGTCGATCGGACTGGTGGTATGCTCTCTAGTTGGACTTCTGGGAGCATCTTCTAGATCTGGCTTGGGTTCGTATGTTCTTTCGGGATGATTTAATGTCGAGGTACTACTCGGTGTTCGGGAGGTATATGTCGACATGGTTTACGGTGAGTGGCCTGGGCCAGGATGGACAAAATGAGAAGGTCTATAAAGAGATAAAGGTATCAGACCAGTAAGAGATAGTCTACAAAGTGTAGAATGTTCAATGCTCCAAAGTCTGACCATGGGGGAACGAACAGACATATATATATATTCATAGAGGCGTTTTTTGCTAGATGACATCGCTGCGAGATAACTCCCTGTTGGATATCACAACCATCATTCGATGCAACTGCAACCGTATGTTGCATGTTTTTGATATACTCGAAGCGGTTTAGACCGATGAGTGGCCTTGTAGTTTCTGGAGGGTGTGGCAGATCTCGGAGATCGCTCGGACGTGTCACAGGCGAAACAATTTTGACTTTCCTCAGGGTCCATGCCAGCCAACCAACCAACCTCTTTCTACTTCGAGCTCTTCTTTGATCGTTCTACTTGAGTGATTCTCGTATGATTACAATGCTAAGGGGTTTGTCGAAATGGACAATGCTTTTCTATGAGGACAAGAGAGAGACACTATTTGATGTTCTCTCCTTGACCCAGCTCCAGTCTATAATTCTACTATCGTTTTCGAAGGGACTTTCTTGACAGTCCCAGCACATGAGAAGTCTGAAAACATCTATGAGCACTCACAGGCTATTCCAATATCGAATTATCACGTCACGCTACCATCAAACGTTGCATTGCTCCGTGCTTGATGCGTGTTCGACTCGCCAAAAATCATGTTTTGGGTTTCGTGTCCAAACCCCAAAGGAAATGCACAGGCCGAGCGGCTGATCCGCGTGTCTTTGCTTTCGGTCTTCGCTCGCAGTCAGACTTGGTTGTTTTCGTTCAATGCATTCGATACGGGATTCTGTTCGCTTCGTCGACATGTGAAGCAGCGAACACGGGACTGAGATATGAGGAATATCACACCCAATCATGGCAGAGTACGAAGAGCTTTATGGCATATGTTTGTTGACACAACCTGCAATCCGCCGCAATTCAACCATTGCACCTTTGAGAACTCACTGATGGGCGTGACTCGATGTGTAGGACCGAGCCGGCCGATGAGACGAACGTGTTCGGAGAATGCAGCCGACAACACGCTATCTCGGATCGCCCCGAGCGTGGCTGTTAGCAACAATCTTGGCACCGTTCAACATCACCGATAACAAGTTTGTCCTGAAGACAAGTCGTCCAAGCTCGTGTTCATACTTCGAGAAGATACATTGCAGCAGCGTCTTCAGTATGAAATCTTCGAGGACGAATACTCCTCGCATCATCATTCATGGCGGTGCCGGAAACATATCTCGCGCCAATCTGACCGAGGATGCTTATCAAGAATATCGATCTGCCCTTCTTGCGACTTTACACTCTTCGTATGCTCTACTGTCGAAGCCAGGTGCCACGGCATTGGATGTCGCAACTCATGCTGTTGCGATGCTAGAGGATAATCCACTGTTCAACGCGGGTCATGGTGCTGTCTACACAACTGCGGGAACACATGAGCTAGAAGCTTCCGTCATGGTGAGCAAAGGTTACCACAAACGTGGTGTTGGCGTCATGGAGGTATCAGGAGCAAAGAATCCTATCAAACTGGCACGCGAGCTTCTGATCAGAGGTGAAGAAGCAGATGGAGGTGGTGCTGCAGGTCATGTTCAGCTTGCAGGTGAAACAGCGAATAAGCTTGTAGAAACCTGGGGCCTGGAGACCGTGAGCCCGGGATACTACTGGACTAAGCGACGATGGGATGAACATCGTAAGGGCTTGGGCAAAAGCACCGATCGTGAGACTTATCAGAAACACAAGAGGAGGGCGGACAAGTGTTCCTCGTTTGTCGCAGAGTGTGCAGCGGATGCTAGAGATCTGAATACCCATGACCCATCTTGGAACGGTCATGACTATCTTCCCCAAGGAACGGTGGGTGCGGTCGTCCTTGACAGCAATGGCATGCTTTGTGTGGCCACTTCGACCGGCGGACTTACGAACAAGCTTCCAGGCAGAATAGGGGTCAGTCAAAACATATTTCATACACGATGATTTGCCTACTGACTTCTTGCAGGATACACCCACACTGGGAGCAGGCTTCTGGGCCGAACAATGGATTGAAGAGAACCCATTCGACCGCCCGCATGGTATGATGTACCAGCAGCCTACATTATCACCAGCTGCAAGACTGGTGAATGGTGATTTCGGCGGCGTCCTTCAGGACTGCTTGCCTAATCTCTCGACGTACCTACCTGTCTCTTCTCGTGAGGATATCAGCAGCGAATATCCGGTCAAGCCAACTTCAGCACCTCATGGAGTTGCGCTTTCCGGCACAGGTATCTCATCATGCGCCTCCGATTTTCTACTCCACATCTGACCGCTTCACAGGCAACGGTGACTCCTTCCTCAAGCTTTCAGCAGCTCGCACGACCTCCGCCATGACTCGCTTCTCTTTCCCACCTCTACCTCTCGCTTTATCTGTATCACGCATGGCAGGACCAAATGGTATGCTCCAGCAAAGTGCAGAAGACCGTTGGAAGAAGACTGGAGAGGGTGAGGGTGGCATCATCGGCATCGAATATCGGTATGGCGAGGGAAGGGTCGTCGCGGACTTCAACTCCGGAGGCATGTTTCGCGCTTGGATTGACGACGATGGAAAGGAGCAGATGATGGTGTTCAAGGATGAGTTTTGAGAGACTTTGCAAACCCGACGTCATCATAGTGAGGTTGATTGTTCCACCCACACTTCCTCTCTAGCGTGGTCAGTCATCAGTGGCTTTCGATACACTCGATTAGTGGCGACACCAGGCTCATGATCGAGACTTGGCATACCATCCAGCACGAGTCTCGTTCGCGACTCGGAGATGATCGAGTGTCGGAAGCAGAATGGCGTTTTCACACGGACGGGCCGATTGGAAGCAGGAAAGTTTTGAGTTTCGCAACTTTGACCTTGCGCTAATTTAGCGCTACATAGATCTCGGAGATTTGATAAGATGAGATGTACAACAATAGCATCGAGACGACAGGAATGTCAAATGGGCTGATGAGATCGATCACAGTCTTTTAATGATCTCGAAATACATCTTCCAGCCACTGTCCTGTTTCGAAACCGATAATCGATATCGGTGCTCAGCGCCATCTGACAACCGCCACAAATCGCTCATGAATCTTCTCGTCTGAGCGCAATTCTAAATTTATTGAAGAAAGACATGTCAAACTCGGGTTCCAGAGGGCGGTATACATTTTAACAGATCAACTGCAGCTCTATCGACGATCTGGAGCTCAGGCAGCAGATGTAACAGGAAATCGAAACCGTGTGGCGGGCTAAGGATGTCGTCGAAGTTATCGGCAGGGTGACACACACGACTGACAAGAGATCCAGTCCATATTCATTGGCTCGTCACTCGCTTAGTCACAGCTTCCACAAGTCCACGAGCAGAAAATTCCTCCTCCATGTGTCGCTTCCATCCCCACTGTTTCACCACTTTACTTCCTTCCAGCCTCCTGAGCTCAGCCCTCCCTCGACTCAACACCCAACACCCTTGGATTGAAAGGATATATGTTAGCCCAACGATCCTGCCACCATCAAAGTCAGCAGCCAGTTGTGTCACACAACTTGATCATCAGACCTGCCGGGGTAGCTCAATCGGTAGAGCGTGTGGCTCTTATCAATTTGATATCGTCAACCTCAAGGTCGCGGGTTCGAGCCCCGCCTTCGGCTATTCCTACAAACACCGCTGTCTATTCTTTTTGCCCTGTCTCGAAAGAGGCTAGAAACTCCATTTCTGATGTTTTCGATAGAGGCAGAGAAAAAGTTTGTGCCAAGATTTCGGAACTTTTGCCAAGCAAGGAATTGTAGACCCTTTTTTTCTGCCTTTTCTTTTCTTTTTTCCTTTTCTGGATGATACTATTCCTATTCAATATGGGTTCCATGCCCTTTATAGATGTAGCTAAAAGACAATTCACATGTTAGTCTCACAAGGGACATGAACTGTAATGCTTTCGATAGTCAATGCGTATGTCATATGCTACGAAACTGTTCTCCCTCTCCGCCATGCCAATGCCCCGATAGAGAACGCCCTCTGCGTTGCTCTGATGTCCTTTGCTATCTGTAGTGATGCAATATGACTGCCTGCAGGCTTGTCCTTCCTACGACCGCCGAGCATTATGCTTCTCTGGTATGTTTGTGCACACTTGCTCCATAACTCGCTAGGTGGACGACTACTCCTGTGAGCCGCGGCGCTATGTAGGTACTGGCGATACGGAGACCGTGACAAGGTATGTTCAAGTGTTCAAGCGTGTATGCGCTTCATTGATTGATGTACAGAAGCTCGCCGCAAGTTCATCACCAGACGGCGCTGGCCTTTTTGCTCAGCTTGCTGTTGCTTGTACCACTTTGATCGCTGTTGCTCCTTAGACCCCAGAAGCTCTTCTTCTTCATCTTGGATGGTGCAGGAGCAGGGGCTGCTTGTGGGTTACCTCCGCTCATGACTAGTCCATTGCTGGAGTAGACAGGTCCAGGAGGTCCAGGCCTCGAGGGTCCAGGCTGTTGTTGTTGCTGGTGAATTGGCAACGAGGGTGCAGAGTGTCTTGATTGATTGCCCACTGGTGAAGGTGGCTTGAGACGATACTGCTTCCGAAGCCTCTCTGTCTCACGATCAACCTCTTCCTGGCGACGACGGGCTTCACGCTCTTCGTCCTCGACCATCTTTCGTAGGCGTCGTGTTTCAGCTTCATCTGCTTTTTCTTTTTCGCGGCGGCGTAAAGCTTCCTGTCTCTTCATCTCTCGTTCTTCGGCTTCGACCTGTGCGCGCAGGCGAGCGGTCTCAGCATCGAGCTCCCATTGTGTTCGGGGATCAGGTGCGGAAGCGGTACCGACACCTGCTAGAGGAGGACGCTGAATCGGAGCTGCTGTGGGCGGAGTGGTTCGCAGGCGGGGCAACGATTTGCGTCGGTCGGCATTGGCGGCCAACAGAGGAGAGGGTGCAGCAGCTGAAGGTAGAGAGGCGATGCGACAGGGATCGAAGACGTTGAAGACTTGGTTTAGATCATTAGAGAAATAAAGGTCCTTGATGACAGCAGCAGACAGTAGTAAGACCAATTCAAGGCCTTTGGGGTCTTCCAACTCGACACGGTACAGGTTGGGCTCATAGACGGTCAGCTCCCGCAAAGAACGGAACAGACCGACGATGATGTCCGGATCTCTGTGCTTCTTCTTGACGACTTCATCCGTCGACTTGCCAGTCATGTATGCCGTCAAGTCCTTTGCAAGCTTGCTCTCCTTGCGCCATACAAAGTTGAGTTTCGGCGTGACCAGCGATGCGCCAGGGTCATCTTGTGTGCGGTCCAAGGTCGAGGCTGAGGGAGTGCGAAAGACGAGTTGAGGCAGACTGAATTCATACGAAGCGCTACCTCCCCAAGTACCAGGTTTCTGAGTCACCGTCACTTGTAGGTCGGGATTGTACAGCTGAACCGTGAATTGCGTGGGCAAGATGGGCGTAGGTGGTGGCGGCACACCGCCATTACGGCGTATCTCCTCCTGAGACAGGGACGGATGACTCCATTCCGGTTTGATCAAGACTTCGCCGTAGAGAACCTCGGGGTTGTAGCAGTCAAAGAGACCGGCAGCGTAGCAGTTACGAGAATTGGCGGCGGCAGGATCGCCGTGCCTCAAGCTGTATGCGGGGCTCGGATCAGATCCGCGAATGGAGAAGAAGACTCCTTTGTGATGTGCCACTCCGTCGGGCGAGTTTCGATAGAAGAAGGCGGGTAGGTTTTCGTCCAGCATGGTTCAAGATACGAGGTTTAGGATGTCACCATCAAGAGGCAAATGCCTTGTCCAAATATCTTTATCCAGCCCATCATGGTCAGAAGGCGCAGTTACCGCGCTTCGTCAGCTCCTTCTCCGTGCTCCTATTTCCGTATGCCAAGGCCCATATACGCATACGCCGCGCTCCAAGCCTCGTCCAGCTTTCACTTTCACTGCCTTCACCGAGTAATTGTTTCTTCGAAACGTAAATTTGCTTCTTAACTGCTGCCTTGTACTTGTATACTTGTCGACGACTACGAACACCCCTGTGCTTGATCATCTGCTTGACCAATCACCGTCAAATCCGACCTCGCCGAGCACAAGCTATCCGTAATCTTCATCAGCTTCCATGCTTGAGCCACCTCCTTGACGTGGTCCACAGCCTTCTACAATATGCCGTCTATCCACCTTTTCCATGTTTCATAGCTATCGTCATTCGTAACAAGTGCTGACTTCAACTTCACACAACAAAACTCTCACTGCAGGTCAAACGTCTCTCCAGTCCAGCCATAAGCTCTATTTGTCCTCGTTAGCACGTTGATATCAGTTCTCAGTTGTACCACATACCTATGCAGACGTCTACCGTATTCCTTCGAGAGCCAGTACCACATCTTGGCGCGTGGGTGTGGCTCGTGGAACTGAATACTTCTCGAGGCTTCAATGGTATCAGGCGTGAACTGCCAGCTAGATCCGTACAGCTTCTCAACAGAGAATCCGATCGTCTTCATTGCGTACAAGAACTCAGACCAGGCCACTTCTCCGGTGTTCTGCTGTTCGTTGGAAGAAGGTACATGGAACATCGTGGCGAAGACTTTGAAAGCGCGTTTGTTGACCTTGAGCTTCTTCACCTCGATCTTCTCCTTCTCTTCCACACTGGTGGCAGAATCTCTGCGTGATTCTTGCTGGGGTGACGCTACAGAACCATCAGGTCTGGTCTTGGCCTTTGCTTTCTGGGGCGTGATGCTTCCCAGTAATTCGCTCTTCTTGGGGTGAGAACAACATGCGTTGGGGTTGAACACATGCAGAGGTAGTCCACTGGTCTCTGTCAGTGCTCTGCTGGGAGTATCCGGTAAGGGTCACTCACGTTTCATCGTCCTTTTCATTGTGCTGCTGAATGGGCTTGCAGCCAGCAGTTTCCTTTGGCTCAATCCAAGCCTTGGTTCTGTGGATCTTTCGGTTCCAGTCACTGAAAAAGTCCTTCAATCAGTCAGTATGGCCCATGGGTGGTCCGTCAAGACCGAAGGGTCGTCTTCTTACCATAAGGAGATAGAGCACCGAGTACGAAGTGTGTGCCTCGCAATGGTTGTCAACGGTAGCCCAGAACTTGTCCAGTCGCTTCTCGGCTTGTCGCATCTGAGTGACTGTCTCACGAGTTCTGCGTTTGTCAGACGGATAGGCGAAGTTTGCGGGATCGGCAGCATCAAGAACAGCACATGTAGTGAAGTCATGTACGCATTCGACCATGCTGAAGAAGAATGGAGCATCATCTTCGATAAGACACTTGCTTCGCCAAGCGGTGCACCATGGTTGGAACAGGCCAAGTTGGCGTCTAACCTCTGACATCAAGGCCAAATCAGAGAATCGGCTGGCCACCCAACTGGAGATCAGGTCGCTGTCTCTGCTGTGTTCATCCAACATTCTCTGAATCTCCTCAACGGTGTTGTTCAGTCCATGCTGAAAAAGTTAGCATAGTGTTCAAATCATGTCAGAGGCGATGTCTCAGCCTGCCAGATGAGGGAGAGAGAGTCTCGTGTCCACCGTAGGTTAGACTTACTTTCTTCTGCTGCTCAGGGCTCAGTAAGGTTCGAAATAGAACTTGCACTCTCCATGCTGCGCTCAGCCTACCCATCTTAATCTTCAGTGTATTGAACGAGGGACTCGGATCAGATGGTGCACGCTCATAACCATAGCGCATAGGTGGAGACGCAGGGAATCCGAGCATCAAGTCGCCCAACGGCTCATCAGCCAGAACTTGAACAATATAATCAAGTCTCTGGAACACTTTCTCAACTTCGACGGGCAGGCTAGAAGAGGATTCAAGCTTATGAAGGCAACTGTCGAGCTTCTCTTGTGCCAATGTCACAGCTTCATCAGCCGTGGCGAACAGGATCAGGCTGCTGTACGCGTGAAAGATCATGCTTGTAGCAATTTTGTCCCAGAATGCTGGCTCACCGACCATTTCGTGAGGTCTCTTGTTCTTGTCGGGAATCATGAAAGGGGAATGTTCTGACCATTCTCTCATGTTTTGCGCAAAGTAACCGGGATCCTCGCGTAAAGCCCAGACGTGTTCTTCAGCTTCCTCACGTCTTGCCGAGATGAGCAGTCTCAGTCGCTTCATGTCGAGCCTCTGCGGCAGACGGTATGGTGCAATCTGAGCCATGGCGGTGACGGTGTGAACTGGAAGCGTGGACTTGATTTGGGGCGGAGCGGGCTTGGTGTCGACGAGGTTCAAATTGTCCAAATCCATATCATGCAGGATGAGTCGACAGCACTTGACGAGGAAGTCGAGGTTTCGATCTTGCACCTCGAGCACCTGGAGATCCGCAACAGGCTCCATTCTCAACTCTCGCTGAACTCTGTCTCCAGTATCGCGAAGTACGAGCGAGCCATAGGTTTTAGGAGATCGCTGCCCATGAAGGCACATCTTGTACTTGTCGACGTCGCTCATGCCAGAAGGTTTGTTGGTGTTTGCCTGCTGCTGATCACCAAAGACGAACTTGTCGGGATGATGGCGTCCACGAGAATTGAGGAAGATGAGGAGATTGTGGGTCTGCACCAGGTCCTCTTGGTTGACGTAGGGCCAGAGATAGGCCTCCTTCTCCTTGGCTTGATTGGGGCGTCGCTTGTTGTTGTTTACACCGATCTTGCGCAAAGTTGCAAATTCCGGGCGGTGAGTAGCTGACATGTGTGGCCAGGCTTGTAGAAGGACTGATAGTCTCTGGCTGTTGTTGCGCTTGATCCATCGCTTCTGGATCTGTCCCTCAAAGCGCTTGAGTATCTTGTTGAGGAGAATCCAGTGTCTGAAAATGCTGATTGACAGAGCTTGTGATTGAGAGCGCAGATCTTCAAGGTCAGAGATCGTGGGAGTGGGAAGGTCAAGGCCGCCCTGGAATCGGCAGATCCTACAGGAGAGGCAATTGTCGTCGTCTTCAGATGCGCTTGAATCCATAGCTACAAAGCCAACAGGAAGATGTAGAAAGCAAAAGGTGAAAGTGGAATGCAGAGCGCAAAGAAACAGAAAGTGCACGGATGGTTTGAAGTGACGAAGTTGAGGTTATTGGTGTTGGGCAGGAATAGCCGACATATATGCGACAGGCAGCAACGGAAGCGTACTTTCCAAAATTGTTTGTCGTCTGCTTGGTCCCGGAGAGGGGTCAACTGTGTTGATCGATTATTGACCCATCACTTCCTATGTGTCCCTTGAGCTGTGACCAAGCCACAGCTTCGAGGAGTACTGGCGTTATAGAGTAAGCTCTTTGAACTGCCGCGCTCCAGCTTTGAAGTCCCTATAGAAATCCACCTGGTCTGACTGTGGATCAAGACCACAATCGCCAGCAGGGATGATCTCTTGGGCTTCGACGCCTGGCAGGCGACTTACGGGTCCCGACCGACAATTGTGGAAAGATGCTGGAAAACAAGCGGACCAAGTTATGCTTGCAACGAATCAATGCACATAGAGAAGAGACTGGTTCTCTGACGCATATTCCCGCTGAAAGTATCTAGCCATCTCGACCGGGCTGGGCTCTGAGCGAATCTTCAACTGATAACGCGCTTCGAGGCAAGCCGGTCGCATGTCTGAGATGCATATCGGCCGAGCTGGAAATATAGCTTCAAGTAACTCTGCCAAAGATGTACATCACAGGACTGTTTCGCTTACCTTTATGGAATTATTGGCGGTCAGGCTCAGATGCATGCAAATGTCGCTATCCGGTGTGATAATGCGTGCCAGCGTAGCGCGCACTTCTTGAGCCATGCCAGCTCGGCGGATGGATGCATCTGCGTGCCGTATTCGCATGCTGATGTCTCGTGAGAATGACCAATAAGTTTTCGTCTAACTTGCTGCATTTCGAGGATCCGAATAGTGCTACATGAAGGTCTTTCAGGAAACTTGGACATGATATTCTCAAAGGTTCAGGCTTCGGTAAAAAGTCGGCAGCGATATCGGAGCTGTTTCTTCTCACTCCACGACAAGGGATGCACCGCCTCTCAGATCATGGCCACCATGACTGGTTGTAAAAACGCAGAACGTCCATTGAGAGCCTAATTAGTTACGCTTCTATCTCTCGCTGAATGATCTCTCAGACCGCGACCCTGTTCGGGCAATTTCATGACTGGACTCGTTCAGAATTCAGCCCATGCCACTCATATCACTGCTCTATAACACGCTACAGCTACTAAGAAGTGGATGGTGTTATTGCGATCATACTTTTGTTTCGTGACTACAACAATGAGCTAGTCTGTAGCTCATCTATGGACTGACCATGTGAGACAGATGGTGCCAACAAGACCGCTTGAGAGGCTAGAGCTTTACATCTTTCAACCCTTGTCTGCAAACAACTTTATGAGACACCTGCGAGAATCTTCTTTCCGACCTCCATATCCTTCACCTCCTTTGCCAGAGCGATACGCCTTCTTCTGAGGCCGGCATCTTCGCCAGCAATTTCTTCGAGCTGGTTGTCAGTGAGGGAGCTGACAAACCGAGGCGAGAAGAGCTTCAGAGGGTTGTTTGGTCCGGTGACCAAAAGATAATCTGCAGCCTGCATGCAGACGTTGTCGACAAATCTCTTTCTGGCGACCTTGTAGTAGGCCTTGAGGATGTCATGAACTTCGTAGACGACATGCTCAGCGTTTGACATGGGGTGGTTCTGCACGATATCGTCCAGGGCAATCATGCTACGACTAACGCCACCGACGCCGAAGGGAGAGGGGTGAACGGTGGCTTGTTTCTCAAGGGATGCGCGAAGACGTTTCTGGCGACTGTGCATCATAGCAGGTTAGTGTTGATCCTTCGGGGCTCATAAGATGACTTTGTGTTAACTTACCTCTTCTCCAGATTGTCGTTGAAGTAGTGGTTGATGGTCTGTGGGTTGTTCTTCTCAACGCGCAGGACAAATTGGACCTGCTCCAGAGCACGGCGGTACGTCTCCAGCAGAGGCTCCATCAAGACAGACATGATTCCGTCTCTGACTCGTGCAGTGGGACTGACGTGTCTAAGCAGGGTGGCGACAAAGCCGTGTGCCATATGGATGACATCCAAGATGTACCCATGAGCAAGTGGCTCCCACTTAACGGACTGAGCATTCATGGTTCTGGACAGCAAGTTCTTGTCAAAGGTGCCCAACTCAAAACCACGGGAGCCCTTGTAGAGCTCTGAAAGCCAGTCAATGATGTTGCCATAGATCTTGTCGTCGATGCGGCGATCGCCTGTGATCAAGTCCTCAAGGTCAACATGGTCTTTGATAGTGCGCAACTGAATACCCTGGCCGCCAGTGCTCATGACGTCCTGCTTGACGTTCTCGGCCGAAGAGTAATCGAACTTGAATCCATAGGTATGACCGCATTTCTCGATGTCGTTGGCAAACACCTCGTTACGGTTGACGACTCTTGTCACGAACATCAGGTCAGGTTCGTTGTCGAACCAGCTGTTACCGGAATAATTTCCATTGAGTGCCAAACTGACGATCTCACGGAAGCGCGAAGCGATGTCCATAGCGAAGCGACGTTGTTCGTCAGGTGTCTGACGCTGATCTCCCAGCTCCTTGAGCGCACGCTTGGCTGTACTGAGTTTGTGTAGGACTTCGCGCTTGACGTTGGGGAACTCGCGGCGGATGTTGCTAGCCAAAACCTCTTGGAGACGTATACGCAGTGCGTCAACACCGACGCGGTCCTGGTCGAGCTCGTTCCAGGGAGCTCTGTCGCGGAAGAAAGCCTTCTCAACAGCTGATCTATCGGCAGCAACGTCCTGGATCTGTTGCTGGCCTAGGTTGCGTACGATACACCAGCCGAGGTTGAGCGGGTGCTTCTCGCCTTTGATCAGCTGCATAACACCGATCTCAGCTCCGGGGTCAACGAGATCGGGCTTGGTCAGCACGCCAAGTGTACGGTGACCATCAGGATCAGCCTCTTCTGCGAGAGTAAGGATTTCTTGAGTTGCGATGTCGACATTAGCAGGGATGACCACCAACATGACCGAACGAGGGTTGATCATGTAACGGTGAACCATTGACTTGACCATGGCTGCATCTGCGAGGGTAGTCATGCCCTTGGTAGCAGTTCTGAAGATGCCAGGAACATCGACCACAGAGAAGTGCTCTTGCTCAGGACCACTGACTTCGACTTTGAGGATGTCTTCCGAGAAAGTCGACTTGCCATCGCCGTCCGCAGGAGTGTCGGCGAGGCCCATAAGCTTGTGAACCTCTTGCATGGTCTTGGAGAACGAGACCGGCTCGAGAATAGCGTTGGTGACGCTCTTCCAAGCACGGAGTTTGTCTGCATAGCCCTGAGTAGCGCCCTTGTGAGGGATAACGGTCACAACAGTGCTGGTGACCTGGGCGCGGCGGAAGGTGATTTGCGTAGCAAATCTGGTGCACAAGCCGGAATCTCTAGGAAAGGGCAGCTTGGTGATGCCTTCAAGAACGGATGACTTGCCGCTGTGCCAGAAGTCAGAAGATGGAAGTGAAGCACAAGCAGGAATAAACGGCTCGAGTGAAGAAAGGGATCGTGCGCGCTTACCTTGACTGATCGCCAACAACGACGAGCTGTGGCAGAGGGATAGTGTCACCAACACCGCATGCAAAAAGCTTGTCTATCTTGTCGAGGAGACCGGGGTCGACCATGTTGCTAGCCATGCCAGCGTGGTTTTGATGCATCTTGGTATTGAGATGCATTGAAGTCAGAGGATGGTGGAAGAAGGTGAACTTTTATAGAAGTCTGAGATGGCGTGTTGCGCAAACTGACGGAGCTGGATTGAAAGTGAAAGCAAAACAAACACAACAAAGTGTTTGACGCAGCTAAGAACGGCAGGTGCAGGGGAAGCAGCTGGAATGACCTTACAATAAAATTTCGGCATCTTATCTCCTCTTGCTATTATTTATCTCGATGTGTACACCTGCAGAGATGCACGACGGATTTCTCCTACTACAACAGTCCACAGCGATGAAACATTTGAAAAGCTCTCACTGGACAACGCCCTGTTTCGAAAAAACCATTGTGCATTTCTACAACTGTACGCGTGATCCTTTAGTACATGGGGAGCTCAGAAACGAAAAAATGCTATACGGACTTACTAGAGATAGGGTATGTTCCTTTTGGCAATTCAGACACAAGAAGATTTTCAGTTGTGATAGAGTCCTCGGTCGTCCTCTCACTAGAGTCCAGACACCCAATTGAGCAGGAAAGGTTGTGCATTGTCACGACTAGCTCAACCTCAGCACACTGATGCTGATATGGAACATAAGTAGGCACCGCACTCCGATCAAGATTCGAAGTATAAAGAGTACTTCGACATGAAAGGACGAAAGTTTGCTCATCCTATCTCTTTATGCGGTTGCCTTAGGAAGCGATTACGACTATGGTATCTTACGAGGTACAGGCAAATTCTGTCGGAGGCTGAAGTCCCGATCGAAGCTGGCGAATTTACTGTTCATGTTGACCTCATCGTGTTGTAGGTATGAGGGGTGAGGTCTCTATTAGAAAGTGCTTTTTTTACTAGTGACTAATGTGGGTATCTCTATAGCGATATAATACAATGATGGTACAATTCGTAAAGGTTGGCTTGTTCGTTATGCCAGTATCGTGTGTAGTTTCCGGGGCCAGTGGCGGAAGAGGGTGGTTGTCTAGAATCCACCATCTTATGAGCCTATCGCTTTAACACAACCCATGGCTGCTGCCGCAGCAACACCGCCCAAAACCATCATTTGGACACCAGCTTTGACGCAGAGCAGTCGCTTCTCCTCGCCGACCAATAGAGTCTTGATATAGCCGAATACGAAAAGAGCGAATGCCATGACTCCAATACTCCAGCACAAGGCAGTTTGGTTGTTGCTTACGAAGAAATAAGGCGTAAGAGGTACCAGTCCACCGAGGAGATAGCCAAGGGCGATGGTTAAAGCTGAAATGTAAGCCCGTGATGTGTCCGCTTGAGACTCTGGGAGGTCGTGGTGAAAACGCATGATGAAAGTTTCTGACTTTTTCGGGCAGGAGCTGATCTGCGTAGCGAAGGCGTCCAGAACATCCTCTGTAAGGCCGTAGGAGTTAAAAGTAGTTTTGATGATATGGCTGGCCTCGTCGGGGTCTTGATTGACGGTTTTTCGTGTCTCTGCTAATGTTGCTGCATAAGATTGTCTAGCTGAATATTAGTGGTTGATCCTTAATCATAGGTAGATCGACTTACGCCTCGCTTACGCCACCTAGATACCCTCCAAGCCCCATCGATAATGCGCCCGCCGCTAATTCTGCGAGTCCAGCATAAATCACCAATCTTGTGTCGCCTAGCGCCGAGAGTCCAGCTGTGAGGGCGAAAGGTACAGTAAGGCCATCTGATAGACCGATAGTAGCGTCCGAGATGATACGAGGATCGACTCGAAACGAAGACGAGCTTCCTGCATCGCTCCTCAAAGTCGAAGAATCTGAGCCGTCCTGTGAAATTTCCGATGCTGTGTCGCAGGCTCCATACTGTGATTGCTGCTTGAACGATGGCAATAAGCCGGTCTGTTTCTGGGTCGGGAAGACCATATTCTTGATGTAAAGTAATGCCATCTTGCAGACACTGGCGAAGAAATGCGATTTATGATTTGATGGGTCGATGATAAGATCGTAGTTTTCTCTTTTGCTTGGAGATATAGAAAAATGGGAGTATGGCGTGAAGTCGATGGAAGGGCAACAGTGGAACAGCAGGACAAGAGGTCGAGGGCCCTGACAACATAAATACTTGTTCGAGACGTTGGTACCGCGTCAAGATCCCAGCCCTGACCAGTTTTTTCGCACGCTACTGATGTACTTCCCCGCAAGCCTTTTTACCTACGCCATGGAGCTTCCGCGGTGTAAGGAGAACAGCATGTTGCACTGTGAGACTCAGAGACGACTCTTTGCTTCAGACCCTGACTTACCAAAGATCTTGTGCCATTTCACGATACAGCTACTCATTGCCATCTCAAAGGAGAATTCCCGAGTCTGAAGCCATGATTGGACGCAGCATTCAGCTTGCATGTTTACAAAGAGCCGTTGTCCACACGAAGAGCATGTCTTCTCATGCTTATTTGTAAGCGATTTAATTGGCTCGCAAAATTGCACCCCTGTTTCGTCTCCACGAACGGGAACAGCCGCCGTCGGATTTCAAGCCATCCGAACCTTTGATATCGATTTGCTTACGATTGCTTGCCTTTTGATTGGATACCTCTCAATTTAGCTGACCATTTGGTCTGAAAACGTTCGAGCAAGTCTTTTCGCCATGACACTTTCCGGATCGTGTTGAAGAAATTAGCATAGGCTCTCCATCTCCGACCGGGCACGGTCCTGTTCTGATGCTAGGCTTTTCTAGAAACAAACAGGCTGACAACACAGCACTTCTCATTGGCTCCTTCCTGCTGGTCTCTCGCTGCCTCTTCAACGATCTCTCGAGTTGTGCCTTTGATCTCATACTCTTGGAATTTTCGATTTGTTATAGACGAGCATTCAGAAGATGGTGTCTTGTCGATGACTTTCGTCAGAACCACAAACAACGAGTTCGACCCACATTGTCGAGATTCGACATCGAGCGCATGAATCCAGGATCTGCGTCTCCCTATCGACTGAGGTCACTTTGATCCACTGCAAGAACAAACGCATATGATGGGATACCAGAGTTCTTTCGGTGAGAGAGCAACACGCCTAGGCTTCTGAGGGACACTATGAATTTTCAAGATTGTTGTGAATTCCTAGGGCGAGAGTCTTCTCGATATCTGGTGTTGAAATGGACCAGCATGCGCGCTCAACGTCCACTGCTACGATTTTACGGCTGTACGATGTGCGTCTCTTGTCAGAGAAAATGTTCAGTTCCATGCCGGACCACACTTGCATCGGGCTGTGATTTTGGAGATGTGCAGGACAAGCCAAGGGAAGGTAGACCAAGTTCATTCTGCCTCGGTATCATCAATCGAAAGGTACGTGAACTGCAAGTCAAGCGAATACGGAGAATATGCATACCCCGCATTACTCCAACCTCGAGTACAAAATAGGAAGTATCATATTGCTGCCTGCACAGGATCCTGGTGTCTGGTAAAGTCTAGGTGCGTTCGACTGTTGCGAGAGAGACATGCCTTCAAACCCATAGCAATGTAAGACGACAAGGCTGTGCGAAGCTGTGCTACTTTCTAAGCGCTCACAGACGATCTGACAATGTCACCTCTGAAGCCATGCGCCAAACGCTTCTAAGACCTGTCTAGCTATTGCTCTGTTGTCAAGTCAGCAGTATGGCTCGGGATCCTGCAAACTTCCTCGGCAGTGCCGCAGTATTGACCACCCTTGTTAAGATCTGCAGGCAGTCACATATATAAGTTGCATCATGACTTGCTCCCAGTCTAGTTGGTTGGCCTACTCTTGCGTGTGTCCTACAATGTCTACCTCACGCTACTTTCTGCTCTACCTTTGGGCGGCCAGCCTAGTCAGTTCTCATGCAGTAGGCTCTGCTCAGACAGGACCGACCGTACGCATTGAGAATGGATTAGTTCTGGGTACGACGACGAGTGTGCCAGCAGCAAGTGCAACGGTCAACCAATTTCTTGGTATACCTTTTGCTCAGTCACCACCGGAAAGATTCTCACCTCCAAGAGCGGCTTCTCAAGTGGGGATCATCAATGCCACAGCCTGGAAACCGGCATGCATCCAACAATTCACGTGTACAATTGCCACCACTCGATCCAAATCTGACGTAGCTAATTCATCTTAGACCCTGTGTCTTCCCAGCAGTTCACTGAATCAGTGTTCAATAATCCTGCGCCTGTGGAGTCAGAGGATTGTCTGTATCTGAACATATATGCGCCTGCTACGCAGCCAAACGACCGCAGTGGCAGAGCTGTGTTGTTCTGGCTCTACGGAGGTGGCCTTGAGTTTGGCAATGCTGGACAGCCCGCCTACGACGGTAGCCATTTTGCCGGATACGAAGATGTGATAGTAGTCACCACGAATTACAGGACAAACGTTTTCGGCTTCCCAAGCTCACCTGAACTACCTCTGACAGGACATAACCTAGGTTTCATGGACCAGCGCTTCGCACTGGATTGGGTGCAGCGCAACATCCATGCGTTTGGAGGTGATCCGTCCAAAGTCACAATATTTGGAGAGTCGGCTGGTGCATTCTCGGTCGATGCTTTGCTTACCAGCTACCCTAAAGACTCAAAGCCGCCCTTCAGAGGAGCAATCATGGAAAGCGGTCAGGCTAGCTACATTGGCAGTCCAACGACCAGCAGTGTTCCTGCATGGTACAATCTCACCGGCGAGCTTGGCTGTCCTGGAAATTTCGCGAGCAACTTGAGCTGTGTCAGAGCGGCAAATGCGACAGATATAAAACGCATCATCGAGATTTACAGCCTCGAATTCAACCCGAGCCCCGACAACGTGACTCTAGTGTCCGATCCTGCACAAAGACGAGCTTTGGGCCAGATTGCCAAGGTTCCTATTATGGGCGGTGCGAATGCTCAGGAAGGACGGTAAGATCTGGTCCAACGCTTCTCGTTCCCAGTCATTTGCTTACAATGTATAGTGTCTTCCAAATTGGACAAACTAACATTACAGAGTTCCTCAACAGCTATTTCAGCAGCTCGCCAGCTCTCATCCTTGCGATCGAAGAAGCATATCCGCTTGGTAAGAATGGGTTGAATACGCCGTACGACGTGATCTCTCAGATCTGGACTGATTACATCTTTCAATGCGTAAGTGCCTGTGTCTGTGGGAGACACAAGCAATCTAACAAAAGCTCATCACAGCCGCAAGCTCTTTTGACCAACGCGTCTGCTGCCAGTGGTATCCCCACTTGGCGTTACTACTTCAACGCCTCATTTACAAACACTCAACGTTATCCGGACCTGGGAGTGTATCATTCTTCTGAGATACCTATTGTGTTCTCAACCTACCCTCTCTTCAACGTCACGACTCAGGAGTATGCCCTCAGTCGATTCATGCGTGGTGCATGGGCTACCTTTGCTAAAAACCCGGCTGCTGGTCCTGGTTGGAATGCTGTAGGTACTGGTATTGTGGGTGCTGTATACTCTACGGCATTTGATGGTGTACTTGGTGGCGTCTTGACATCCTCCAACGAAACCGTATTGCAGGGAGAATGGAACCTCGGTGTATTGGGTGATGTTGAAGAGGTCAAGGGGAGTGGTGTCACTGTACTGCCTCAGAGTGTCGCTGATGGTAGATGTGCTTTCTTTGCTCCTGTATATGAGGCTCTCTTGCAAGGCTCGTAGAGGAACATTGACGTTGCTGCAGAGGAATTGGTCCGGCATCGATTCATGCTCCTCTCTGAGCTATCTCTAGACGAGCTTGCCAGAAGACAGGATGCTTCTGAAATTTAGTTACGTATTCACTGAGAGCGGTACTTTCTTACGGTATTCTTGAGCTCTCTTGACAATCCCAAATACTTTGTGCCCTTTCATCGGGTTCTGGTGCAATTTTCGTACCTCTGCAAATCCCCATATCTTCACCCAATTTCAACATGGTCAATTGCTCCTCTGTTGCAAAGTCCATGTCCTCCTTTCCCCACACGCAAAACAACCAAGGCTTCAAATCGGAAGCTTCGGAGCCACTTCCAACCTCAAACCAAGATCTCCAAAAAGTTGCCAGCCTTGTTGTAGATTGTTTTCTGGCAACCAACAAAACAGCAAAAGGATAAGCTCTCCATCGGGGAATCGAACCCCGGTCTCCCGCGCTTGACGAGATTTTACTCCTGACAAGCGGAAATCATGACCACTAGACCAATGAAGATGAGCCAGCTGAGCTGGTATTGGTTGATGCCTCAAAATTGGGGCTACATCGTTTATATACCAACTGCGAGTCAGTGGAGAAGTGATGCATAATCTCCGTACAGCACCGAGACTGGAAGAAAATCGTCCGAGAACTTTGCCTTGCCAAAATTTTCCGAGAATATTTCCACAAGAACCTATCATCTGGCTTAAACGAGCCGGACGTCTTACTCGTACACTTATCATGACAGTGGCAAGAAGGACTCCAAGAAAACACAGTGCAAACGACAGCAGAAAACGAATCAGGAAATTTTCTTCGGACGAATTTCCTACTTGTGACGGAAGCGGAGAAAGACTTCCGTCCCCGGAAACACATCTCCATCTTCTTCCCACCTTTGGAGATCAAAAACGTTGGCATGGATCCACTTGGGCACTCCGAGTGGCCACTCGTGATCTCGAAATTCTGGCACGTCAGGTCACATTGATGGGCGAATTTTTCTCTTTAGGGTGTGAGATAAGGAAGATGGGCAGAGATTTTCTTTCTTGCTTCTTTCGCTCTCAATAAATAATGAGGTGAAGAGTGTCATGCAGAGGTAAACTTTCTTTTCTTCTGTACAACAATTCAGGATGTCTACCACTACTACGCGAACGACATTGGAGATGCAGGAGCAGCCGCGTCGCCGGTCTGTTGTTCCTGGTGCTGATATACAAGCACCTATCCCGGCCACAATTTCAGCTGGCTCTTCGTACTTTCCTGATCTTGAAGGCAAAAGAGTTCTGTGGAGCGATTTGCCGGATATCTCGTCTTTTCCGTCCACGCCTGCCGGAGCTCAAACACCGGCGGGAGCTTCTACACCTGGTTGGCTGACTCCTGGAAATGCGACACCTGGATGGCAGACGCCCGCCGGAGCATCGACTCCTGGGTGGGCGACACCGAAATCTACTCAAGCGCGTCCTTTGCTGTCTGAAGATGCGTATCCGGATATTGGGACAATGTACTCGTGGCGTGGTGTTATGATCTTGCTCATCACTTGTGGCTCTCAGCTCATGGACAACATTTTTATGACTGCAGTCAACCTCTCCTTGCCAGCCGTACAGGCGGAATTCAACGTATCTTCTGGTGATCTCCAATGGCTGCTGTCTGCATACACTCTTACCTTCGGTGGATTCCTGCTGTTTTCTGGTGTCTTGGCAGATCGCTATGGTAGAAGGCAGGTCTTCTCTATCGGCATGGGCGTGCTCTCCGTCTGGACTCTGGCAAATGGCTTCGGCAACTCTTTCATCCAGTTGGCAATCTTTCGCGCACTTCAAGGCATCGGTGCTGCAATGACAGTTCCATCCTCGATCGGCATCATCAGCTCGCACTTTGTCGCAAGCGAGCGCATCGTCGCATTGACAATGTTCGGTGCATCCGGAGCCATAGGCTTCTGCGCAGGCCTCATCTTCGGCGGTTTCGTCACCGACTCCCTAGGCTGGCGCTACATCTTCCGCATCGCTGTCGCCGTGACCGGACCACTCGGAATCATGGGCTGGATCCTCCTCCCCAAAGACCGCAAAGAAGGCAACGCACGACCGAAACTCGACTTTGTTGGTGCTGGCCTTTCCACCGGTGGCCTGATTCTGCTCTCTTTCGTCCTCTCCAGCGGAGGCGAGTATGGCTGGAACAAAGCCTTTATTATCGCTCTCCTCATTATCTCCGTCATTATGATCTGCGTCTTCGCCTACGTGGAGAAGAAAGTCAGTAACCCAATCATGCCGCTTTCACTCTGGAAGATCAAAAACTTCGCACCACTATGGATAGCAGGATTTGTACTTTACGGCAGCTATCAAACTGTAATCTATTACGTGGTCTTGCAGGCCCAAGAAGTGGCCAAGCTATCAGCCGGAGCAACAGCATTGCGCTTTTTACCCATGGGCGCTGCTGGATTCACCACGAATATGGTTCTGGCCAAGTGGATGAAGTACATGAACACGAGATACTTGATGCTCTTGGGCATGTTGATTACCACACTCTCGCCAATTCCTGCATCCTTGATGCCGGCTGAGGATCCCAATTTCTGGAGATACATTTTGCCGACTTCGGTGATGGTAGTCACGGGAGTCAGCATTTGTTACATTTGCATCACGAATATCATGTTAGGATCTGTGCCGGCGAATGTGAAGAGTTTGTGTGGTGGGCTGGTCAATACGGCGTTCCAGATTGGAAGTGGTGTTAGTCTTGCGTTGGCTGCTGCGGTTGTTGATGCGGTGGATATCAAGAAGGGGCATGACGAGGCCACGCAATATCAGACTGGTCTGTATTGTTGCATTGGGCTTTCGGGACTGGGTCTTGTAGTCTCTGCATTTGGACTTCGTGGACTGGATGGAAATGCTGGTGGTGCTCAGGTGCATTGATCTTATTTGTTTGCTGTGTGTGCTTCCTTTTTGATCGGGCCAGACTTTACGAAGATATATACTCATAGACTAATTAGAAATATAGATGTAATTGATGCTTCTGTTTGGGCTCAATCATCAAGCTGGATGAGTTGAGTTATGTACATGCTGGTTGTCGCTTCCCCTCCTTGTACTTCAGAACATCAAGGACTCAGAACTTCAAGGATATCCTGGAACAGGTCATCCTCCACACGAACAGGACAGCTCGCATTGTCCTCAAAATGTGCCACCAGACTTCCCAAATTACCAAACCGGCGTGCACACTCTCCACAATAATACGGGTTGTCGTCGAACTGCGGATCACCATTCCATATATCGTAATGTGATATCTCCAAGCAGTGTTCACCAAGCATTGATTCGGCGATTCTCAAGCGAATGAGCTCTGCAGATGCATTTTCGCAACCAGTCTCCATGTGGCGGACCATGTTCGAGTAGGAAGTGTACATGTTGTAACATGCCGGACATTCGATATCTGCTTGTCGATGGACTTTTGAATGCTGTAGAATGTACAGTTAGCTACCTTCTGACTCGAGACAAAGTCAACGGTATTGTACTCACCTGCTGGAGATTGTTGTCATTTTCGAAAAAGGCATGGCAGATCTCGCAACGGAAATGGCGGTAATCGCCCGCGGTATCTTCCCAGTGGCGGTCGTAGGTATGAAAGTCTGGCGCAACCATCTTGCAGACATGGCAGGTGAAAGACTTGGCGACGCAATTATGATTGATCAAGTCTTTGACAGAATCAAGTCCTCCTTCGCAGACATGGCAGTAATACTGATGCTGGGTGACTGTCCAGTGGCGTATGAGTAGTTCTCTAGTGGTGTGCGAAGCTCGGCAAGTTGATTTGGGACACACGAAATGGATTCGGGATTCGTGTATTATCACTTCTTCTCTTCGGGGGCTTGTGTAGGGACATCTGGCGCACCCCCAAGGCATTTTGTCCAGAGGCGCAGGTGCAAATGTGTGCAAGTCAATATCGAACTATGAGCAGTCCTTGTGGATCTGGAGATATCAAACCAGGCGAAACGAAAATTTGGACTCAGAGATGGTTTCCGCGGATCTGAGCAAGAGGGATCGACTCCTCTGCCAGCAAGAGCTGATCAGTCGTAACTGCCGTCCTTGCGGTGTTCGAAATTCGATTCAATTGTGAAAGGTGCATGTATGAAAAGGTCCTTCCAAGTTTGATCAAACGCCCAGCGCTAGGGGGTTTCCATAACCGTCCCTGTGTGCTAAATTCCGTCACTTCTAGCCATCTCCTACGGCCATGCCTGGGGTTATTTAGTCTGTAGAAATGCACAATGTTTTTAAGATCTCTCTAGTCGTCCGCAGGGAGGCGCTAAGTATCACACTCTTAGTGGAGGGCTGCACTTTGAAAACATTGTGCATTTCTACAGGGTGCGCGTAACAGAGTTTAGCACACGGGGAGACGTGTTTTGAGTATCAACACCCCCATACGCGTCTCACAGCTTCCTTCAGATATTGAAAGCATTCTCACAATGCTTGCAATTCTGTGGATGACTAAGTATTATGTCTGAAAAGTTCCCAATTAGCAGGCACTGCGTTATCATGAAGATGAAGGACGTCGAAAAATAGTCTTCGATCATAGCTGTAGAATGAAGTGAAATTATCGTTTCAAGGACGATATACGATTATTCTCTTCCCGCTCGAGAAAAGTTTTGAAGATTCTATGATACAAAGAGCAATGTATATACGCCCACATTTGTATAGAAGTATGGAAGTTTGCGGAAGCCAGTGTATTGCACGAGTGTTCTGATGAGCCATCTTTCGTCGTTCTATCGGCATGTCTTAGATGTCATCCACTATCTTTTTTCAAGCAGACCAAACACCAGAACCTTAGTGATTCTCGGGTGTGACTTTGGTTGCTGGAAACAAGATTGACTGGATCCAGCCATCGAGCATATCTCTTGCACCTTCGATCTGCAAAGCAAGATAGTGATCCATGGTGTTTGGCTCGATATTGCCAGTGATCACGCCTTTGAAGTGTTCGACAAATTCCTTGAGATTGCTGTCTTTGTATAGGCCAATGGGAAGTACGCATGCGATGGTGTGGATTTTACGCAGCTCGAGCAAGGCGCGCATGATGACTTCGACGTTGGAAACGCCATGGATGGAAGAGCTGCGAGGCAAGGAGTTGGAGCTGTTTTGCCAAGGGTGAGGGCGCCATGGGGTGCGCCTAGGTTCGAGAAAGCGGATTTGCAGATAGTTGAGGCCGAAACTGGGGTCCCTCTGGAGAAGCTGGACGAGGGCGCGGAGCATAAAGTGAGTGTGCATGGCATCGTGGCGGCTTGTCTTCTTCTCGGTGGCTTCCTCCTTTGCGGGATAGATGCGGATCAAGAGACGCTTGATGCGTGAGAAGCCGTACGGGTCTTCGGGGCCTTCGAAGCGCTTGAAGCGTACTTGAGTAAAGTGCTCGCGGTACTGGAGCTGCTGGAGACCCGAATCGAGGAATTCGACGCCGCCGTCAAGGATTCCTTCGTGGATGTTGATAGCGAAGGTGCGCTCTTCGTATAGCATGATGAGAATCTCGCTTGCGATCTTCTTGTTGAGTACAAGTGCGTCGCCAACTCTCAGATCAGGCTTGAAGTCTATGCGCTGACGCGCGGCGGTGAAAGAGAGAGTGTCTGCTTCAAGATTGGTCGACGATTGGGACGGCTCGATGATCTTGTCCTTTGATGGTAGTAGATAGCTGAGAATCTGACGGCGCATCTCACAGGGCAGGGCGAGAAAAGGGGATGAACCATTCTGAGGCGCAATTGAGGGGTCTTTCGAAGGATCGAGTTGTGCCCATATCGGCGATGGGACCATGGCGCGGGTCTGGATGTCCTGATAGAGTTCATTGGGCAGCCTGGCGAGAAGGCCGTACATGTCTGTGGTCGGGGTCGATGTTGACATTTTACTGTTTTCGATTGGCCTCTATGCGCGAGTAATTTGTTGGAAGTATGACGCGATGCCTTGTGCGCAAGTCTGATGTGATGGCGACGGGCTTGGTTGTTTGCGTGCGCAATAAAGTAATGTTATATGTGATATGACTCAAGGTGAGTGAACCAGTGATGAAGCCTTGCAATGTTTCGGGTCGACGGGCAACTGAGTGAGTTCGAGTTAGTTGCACACAGAGGGCTTGTGAGTTGGTCGAATCTGTTGTAAAGCTGGCTGTTGCTGCCTTGTGATTCCTCGATCAGTCACGACCTGACAAACAACACATTTCCTAGATCGTGAGACGAGCGAGGCACTTATCGCAGGGACTGAACTATTTCATACTTACCACTATCCCTGCCATCTCTCCTACCCCTCAGCCCCTTTATGATAGCTGTCAAAAGACACAATGTTTTTGAGATCACAATAAGGTCCACTGAGAGAACGCCTTCTACGACCTCTCTCTGGAACAACCCCGTTATCTCAAAAGCATTGTGCATTGCAGCAAGGTTTAAAACAAACATGATCACTGGGAGGGAGCATGACGTTAATTATAATAATTCGTTTCATTCGTGTGGTATCTCAATGACTTATGCATTTCATGCCATTCAAGGCAGTTGTGCTGGGTATTCAGCGGAAGAGTGTCAGTGACACACACGTCGCTAATGTTTCCAACCAATATGACGCCCTTGACGGCGTCGGGAAGAGTGAAAGCGTTCTCTGAAGCGTCGCTACCGCTGGCGGGGTGCTGAGACTATGTCTTCATGCCACGTCTAGTGACCGACGGAAGGGCCTTGGGTGATGTTTCTGTCACCGTTGCGGGCAGAGTTCTGTAACACGTTAGTACTTGTTCACGTTCAATCGGGCTGTCGGTATATGGCTTACCTCGGTCTCGAGAATGTCACCCTTCTCAAGGATCTGCTGAACAACATCCTCCTCCTTGTGGGTACCGAACTCGTTGTCGAGCTGGCTGTTGGAGGCGCCGTCGAGGATACCGGTGGTACCTTGCCTGATGACACGATTAGCATTGGCGGGGTATGGCGGGGTAGCATCGAGAGACGTACTTGTGGGTAACGAAGATCTTCCAGCCGCTGACGACCTGAGCGAGAGGAACAGACTTGTCGGCCTTCCAGTCACGGACTGCCTGGGCTGAGTCGACAAAGACAATGTAGTCGTCGTCGTTGCCCTTGAAGTGAACCTTGACTTGAGCGGCGTTTCCTCTCATATTTGCGGTAGGTGGGGATGAGTGATTGGTTGGTGGGTGGGTGTAAGAATTGGTGATAGAGCTTGGTTGATGGATGCGAAGTTGATGAAGGAAGAAGAGTTGGCCTCAGTGAGCGTTCAAAGGTCAATTTGAACCAACCAAGCTGCAAGCACCATCATGGCACACGCGACTTCCCTGACTTCATAGCTTCAGCACGGGCCTGCTTACCTACGTCACAGTGGTGCCTTGCAGCTTTGCCCCCCTCACACCCCACGTTTGGGCATAAACACGCGATGGGAGCAATCAGAACTTCATACCTATGTTTCCTTGACACTTGTCGGAGGTATTGGTGATAGAATAGTATGATTGCAAAGCTAAAGCTACTCCATGGTGGCATACCTAATGTTACCTCCTAGCTTGTAGCGAAACCTCATATCCGATAAAGCTCATGCCATGAGCGAAGCCTCGATCCGAGCGACCCTTTCTCCACATACGTAAACAAATCAAGGTGTCTCCACCCGACCATAGAAATACCGAGCATCATCCCACTCGTTCGTCACCAACCCGAGACTTGCTGGTCAGATACCTCAAGAGTCTTGGTCTCTTCTTCCTCGTCGCATCTGTTTCAACCGCTTTTGCTTCGTTTCTCGCCGCGTCTGCCACTGTGTTGCCAGCCTTGCTCTGCAAAACTTGCAAGCTGTCCTTCCTGCCCAATTCATCCACCGTTTCAGCTTTGACCTCGCCATCCGTTGGTGCACGCGCCTGTGTCGTACTCTTGGCTCGTTTGAGCTCCGGCGCCTTGTTCTCCGAGGAGAAGAATGGTGAACGCGGTCGGTCTGTCATTGTCAACGTACGCAGTCCGAGTCGACGACTGCGTTTCGAATCTGGTCCTTGTAGCTCGAAATCCTCAGGAAGGAATGCGTCCGGCGCGTTTTGGAAGTTTACAAGAGGTGGACGCTTCGGCTTGACTGCGTCAGGTCGTTGCATTGGCTTAGCTTTGACGAGCTTCTCGGTCGGTGCATGGCTGTTGTGGACACTGGTATAGCTCATTGATCGTCTGGAGAAATTGCTTGCGATGCTCGCCATGCTCAGCTTGCGGAGCAAATCGTTGGCAGTGTCCTTGAATATGTTCTCGGTACGTCTTGAACCCATGCCTGGGTAAGGAATTGAATCCTTTGTCCACACATCATACATCGCTGTCTCGACCTTGATGCGTTCTGCCCGCATGGGTGCCAAAATAGGCACACCACTGGTGGTTGGAAGCGACTTGGACCGTCCTGGCAATGATGAGGTCGAAGCATTAGTCATGTCGTCTTTCGGAGCTGAAGTATGCATGATGATGACTTGATTGCTGTCTATCATCGGTCCCAGTGTAGCCGTACGCTGGATTGAGAGCCGGCGAACAAAGCCTCTAGCCTTGCCATACGCTTTGCCAATGCTTCGAAGCTCTCGTGTGAGCGGGGATTGAAGATCGATTGGGACACTGTGACCTTCGGCAACGTGCTGTGCCTCGACAGCGATTCTTCCAGCAAGACGGTCTCGCCAAACGCTCTCTTCCGCCTCGGAGCAAGCTCCCAGGATCAGCTCGTACATTTTGCCGCCACTTTCGAAGACAACCTTCCAGGTAAATGGTGCCGTATGACATTGAAGCCCTGTTTCAGTCAGTAGGTTATACAGTGTAAGATGCAAGCGAGCAATATACCTTTGCCATTGTCGCTCTCCTCGATGCTCGTTGACGCCAAGGAAGTGCCGACGACAACCTTGTATTTCGAAGAGTTGCGATCTGCCAGAGCGAGTAGAAGAAATGACTCGTACAAGACACAGATCATGTAACACCCATGGAACTTCGTCTTGTTTCGGTAGGCAACATACAAGGTACCACAGAGAGATAAACGGCCGAGACGCTGGAATAAAAGCTCGCGTGGAAGCTAATTACATTAGCAAAACAAATTATCATGAGAGGATATGCTTACTTTGTCAGAGAAGCAAAGGCGATCTTGGAGAATCCAGGAGTTTTCCATCAACCGAAGCTTGTCTGGATTGTCCCTCGACTCATCTACATTACGACAGGTCTCTCCGAGACGGTACAGGACATCGTCCAGGACTGCGTGGGAAGTAGGGTCATCACATGAAGGTGTGAGTCTGCAGAGGTCCTTGAAGAGCAACTCGTAACGAGTAATTCTCTGGATAGGCTGAAGCTTTGTCAGTATGTTTTGCAAATGCGAAGTGAAGTTACATACCTTGATGAGCAGGTCTTTGATGCTGAGAGCCTTCCTGCGATTTGCCTCTCGGCTCTTGATGGGATTCACAGAAGCAGACAGCGTCTCGATAGCTTTGTCATAGTCCCAGACAGAGAAAGATGTCCTCTGCGTAAAGTCGATATCATCGTGCATCGACTCGCACCTTGCGCTGTACTCCTCATAGAGGGCGAACCGCTTGATCTATCAATGCTGTCAGCGACATATCATTCCCTGCAGGTGATTATAGACACTGACATTCTTTGCAAAGATGCGACCAATGTCGGCAGCTGTGGCTGGCGTACACGTAAGAGGCAGCGGCTCCTGGCTCGGAGCTCTGTGAGAGTCCAGTGAATAGCGGTTCGACCACCCGGTATGACTGGTGCCCAAAGGAGGTCGTCGGACAGGGATAGAATCCTCGCTGTGCCAGCGGACATGAAGAGGCTTGCGCTTTGGTGTTGAAGTATCAGTTATGGTTTGATCGTGTTCTGAGAAGGGGACGACGCGATGGAGATCTTCCAGTAACTCGGTGTGTAATTGGAGCATATTTGTGATGTTGCTTCGAGCCGAAGCACGAATTTGTACCGAGGGAAAGGGTGAGGTTGGGGGCAAGAATGTAAAGTAGGCCTGTAGTAAGATGTGTTAGTATACGTGATTGACAAAGTCTCCATATCAAAGCTCACATTGCTCAAAGCCTTGAGGTCGGAAAGATAGCTCTCCTCGGTCTTGATCAATTCTTCAATCTTCTCTCGACGCTTCTTTGCTCGCTGGCGGGCGGCATCGTCGATAATGAGGCTCAAGGAAGGGCGACCGCTCTCTGTCGAGAAGCGAGGCTCGGAATCGAACAAGCCACTACTCCCACGGTAGAGCCTGGGATGACTAGACCTCTTGCTGGCCGACCTCGACAAAGGAGCAATACTTGCACTGGCAACCGTCATGGTGGCTGACTTGACGGCAGTGATAAAGTTGACAGATGAAGCCCAAGACCCTGACTTGCGATGACCTCTAATAGAGGGGTCCGGCGAGGTGACGACAGATTGGCTTGCTTGAGGGATCATGAGGGCGTCGAGTTTCGGCCGGATATGTCTTTTGTAAGAAGCTTTCTTCATTCTCAGGGTATTCATCCATCTCGAGAAAGGTTGGTGAAGCGACGATGATGAAGTTTCGACACAGTCAAAGGTTACCGGAGGCTCAAGATGTGGAGCAGAGCTATCGTACGTCTCGGATTCGAGCAGAGCATGGTCTTCTTCATCCCAATCAGCTCTTTCTTCATCGACAAGGTCCAAGGCAGAGTATTCGGTCCTCTTAGCCGGTGTAGCGAGAAGAGGATCCGATTCGACCGGAGACGGCAAGGGTGTGGTAGTAGTGGTCACAAGTTGCGGTACGGCAGGTGGGACGCTGAGAGAACGAGATATATTGCTTGCAATAATTGGAGGGCTGGGAGCTGCAGGGGTTGTGCCTTTCTCGAGATCCGAGTAGGATGTTGATCGTAGCGGCGTGCCATGGTTCGAAGCCGAGCGCCACGGTGTGTTGTATAGCGAAGCTGCAGATGCCAGAGAACCGACCGACAACTGTCTCGAACGACGACGATGGACGGTACCGGTACTGCCCAATGATGACCATGATCTTTCATAACTTCGTTGATCGTAAGGTGTCCCCAGCGGACTCTGGGGCATAAGAGAGAGGACGTAAGCCATGCCTAGATACTGCGAGTATGCTGCTGTGTTGGACTTTGAACTAGTTTGATATTTGCAATTAGTCTTGCTGAAATGCCTCGTCTTCCAAACGGGGACTTTGCATTCGGCCAATGATGAAAGTCGAAACCAAAAAGTGGCCACCAAGAACTGAATGTTGATTTCAATCAGAGGACATGTCTCTCGATAGGCATGCGACCTCTAGGCCGAGCTGGCCGGGTTGGTTGGAAATACGATAGATGGAGGACCAGGTCAAAGAGAGCTTCACAGAAGTCGTGACTGTCGCCCACTCTGCAAAAGACCAGGTCGGAATCGCTCCTTCCATCACACCCAGCACTTGACGCGAAGCCTGCAAAGGAAATCGACCAAAAGGGCTGTCACAAGAAGATCAGCGTCATCGCAAGCGCCCACTGTGATGCCGTTCGCCTTTGCGTATGTGCAAAGACAGGACATAAATCAACTTGGAGAGAAGTCAATTGACTATCAAGAAGACAAGGTACTCATACGTCCCTGCGGCGGATACCTGCCGAGAGCGCGTCCTTGCTTCAAATCTGAAGCGATGCGAGCCACGGTTTCGTCAATATCTCGACACTGTTGTATACACATTCCACCATTGTCAATGTTGTCTCCTTCAAATCTGGGAGGCCACCTGCATCAACAAGATTGTTGTTGAGGATGGAAGAAAGTCAACAGGCAAACGAACCCTCAGGGAGAAGAAGCGCGTGTTCTTGGCGGCGTCCATGAAGAGAACCTTGCTCGGTCGCTGGTCGGCACCCTCTCTCAACCCTTTGGCTTCTTCGCGACTCGCGCAAATCTTCCTGACATGTCATAAGATCTGAATAGACGCTGAGATCATGTCGGGGATGACCATCCCGCCAGCGCCATGTCTGACTGTGAATCGCGGCCCAAGCAAGGACAAACAGGTTCATCGTCCTTTGTGTCTCTGTCCGGCATCTTCCCGCAGAACCGGCTTGCTGCCTCCGGACACATCGTGTTACCACAAACGAGCAAAGTACCTCTCGCCTTGTTGCAGACAAGCTGTCTGACCGTCCACATGCTCTGTGATGATTTCTTGGCCCCGACATACAGTTCACGGCTGGCTGCCAGCAGTACCAAGGATCAGCTTGGTGTTTCGGTGACTGGACCATGGACAGGTGCTATCAAGTGACATGATTCGAGACCGCGAGAATTATTCGAGATCACGGCAACATTCTGTGTTCCCACCGTCGAGCAGAGATGCTTGCTTGGATATGTATAAGAGTAAGTCTCCATGTAGCAGGAAGATACCCCAGTCTACAAGCATTTGTCCCGACACCCATTACCACATCTACTTATACTTCAAATTCAAACCCAAACAAGAGCTCGCTCTGTCTTGACCTGGAAGCACCCAACAGACCCGACGTCGACCAGATTAGCACAAAGCAAACAGCACAATGCACTTCGCCTCCATAACCCTCCTGCTCGGCTTCTTTCTCGTCGTAGCAGATGCCGCTCCCGCATCCATCCCGGCCGCTCTCATCATCCAGTCAAACACCAGTCCGCATACTCGATACTTCCTCAAAAGACAAGCGGGCTGCGATCAGGCGAAATGTGACTAGTGCCGTAAAGACGCCAAATGCATTGCCGGGACACCAGACTGGTGAGCTACGATTTGAGGGACTCAAGAAGAGCTCGATGCTGACTGAGAATAGCTTCACCTGCGATACATCGCCATCATGCGAATGTGGTGTTTGAAGTATGATTATGGAGAAGCTCGATGATACTCAAATGAGATGGGATGTCAGACAGATTATTGCTTATTAGGGCAGAAAGTCATAATGAAAACCACTATATGAGCCCTACCGTACCGTCTATACATACTTGTTTCCAGTGTACCATTTTGTGTTTTCCGAGATCACACATTTACTCTTGAACCATCCGCTGTCATTCGAATGATCACAGGTCCATTTTCTGAGAGACCAACTTTCAAACTACAAATCTGGTCACACACGACGACATGGTCGACTCAGCCGTTCAAGACTCCCTCCGGTATAGACATGGATATATGTGTATTCCTAGATACTAAGTTCAATCATATAGAATGACCAACGAAGCAGATAATTCCGATTGTTGTCTGCGCTCGCTAGTAATTGGGGTGACCCTGGCGATGCAATCCAAATTCGCCAACTCGTCTCTCCAGCCATGACGGTACGCGATAATCCATCTGTCGAATCGCACAATAAAACTGAGATTTTAAACAGGGCAAACTGAGAGTCCGGTTGTCTCCCTCTCTCACTCGAACGTCTGGGAATTGCAAATACTTTGTGCGTTGTTATCGCTAGGTATTTACCAGCAACTATGGTCAGAGTAGCTGCATGCGACCGATTGACATACTGCAGGTGCTCAACATCAAGCAGCGGCGTCTGGCATGTCCTCATCTTCGGTGTCCTTCGTAGCTCCTTCTTCTGAATCCTTGGTTGCTCTTCCAGCTGCAGCTTCCATGTTCAAGGGTCGTGTTACACCGATAGCTGTATCCTGTGGACCCATGTCTTCTGCACCGATTTCCTCCGGTCCACGCGCGTGCGCATGTTCCTCTGGCTTCTCTCCAGCCTCTTCTTCTTCTGCCGCCAACGTGCTTTCACCTCTTCCGACGGCAGAGGCAGACCCACTGGCCATCAAGGTACGACGAGGCACTTCTTGGCCAACCGGCACGATGCCCGCTTCTTGCTCTTGACGTAACAATTCGCCCTGAGTAACACCGCCTTCTGCGCGCAGATGCTGTTCGTGACTCCTGGAGTCATCTTCTTGAGGCGACGCAGATCCGCCGTTGGATGATACAGAGACGGTTTCGACAACGCCTGCGCCGTTGGGACCTTCGATTGTCTGAGAGCTTTCGCTACGAAAGTCGTGATGGCCGTTCTCGCGCTTCAGCCAGGGGATGGGAGTGAGTAGTGCGCCACCCAAGCTTTCGTCGCTTCCTAGACCTTCGCGCTCGGTGAGACTCTCGCTAGGTTCGCCATTGGCGAGGAAGCCGCTTGCGGAATCGATATTGGCATGAGCCAGAGGGAACTCGTTCACGGCACTGGTGACGCAGACAACGCGATCGAGGGCGGCGAGATAGGGCGGCAGGTAACGATAGTATCTCTTTGGTTGTAAGACTAGCTCTGCGAGGCGCTGTATCGTGTAGGGCGGATGGTTGGGAAAGTTATTTTCGAGGGTAGTTCGGGAGTAGTGGTAGAGAGTGTAGAGGTCTGGTGGTAGAGGTGAGGATGGCGACTGTTGGCGGAGTTTTGGGATTGCAGCAAAGGACGGAACTGGTGGACGTGGAACAGTGTTCTCTTTGTCGGTGCTGGCTGGCGGCTCTGAAGCGTCCTTCACTTGGGCAGAAGGTTCGGGCGACTTTGTTTTACGTGCAGATTCATCGTTTGAGAGGAGGATGACCGGCGCCAGAGGTAGAATTGGTGCTGGTAGAGGCGGTGCTTTGGGTATCGGGAATTCGTTGTGCACAATCTTCAAGAGTGTCAGTCGTGATCTGCGATCTGTGTGTAGAGCTTGTTGCACACACGTTGTGTAGTTTCTGCAGGATGTTCTCCAATACTCGCGGCCATTCAGATCTGTCGTCATCTTTGTCAGGGAACGCGTCGTGTAGAGGGAGTTTCGCGACTTACATATCTATGCTGCCATCGCGTGCAGCCTGTTCTAGGATCTCGTCGCTCGTCAACATGGCGCCTTGTTTGCTATAAGCGCATTGTGACTTCGGGGAAGATAGCTTGATCGTGAGTGAATAGAGCCAATGTTTCGACATGATCGTCGAGCTTGGCTGACGCGCACAGACCTTCGTTCTTGCATGTGACAGTCCATCCATTTCGTGTGAACAATCATGACGGATCGAAATTGTGTGCCTCGACAGCTTTCATCTCTCGAAGAGCCGTGACGAAGGAGAAAGGCGACAAAGATGCCTAGATGCATGAACTATGTCCCGAAGGTCATCTCCAAGACTTCTTTAGTGATTCTCCTAATGATGGAACCCTCTCCTTGGGTGCACCTCGTCATGCTTTGGGCTGTAGAAATGTACGCCTCTCGATGCATTGAAATAGCCTCCACTCAGAATCTTCCGTCCGACACATCATGAACTGTTTCAAGAGTCTGTCGCATCCCTGATGCCCGACTGACTCCAGGTCTGTTTGTGGGAGATGGCTAAAAGCAAAAGATCTTAGCACACGAGGAGGTTGTATCAATTCGCTCAAATTGTGCTGGTATATCTGTCTTTCTGATGCTTATTCCCTTCGACGGGAACATGTTTGATTGTCCCTCGATGCACTTGATCCTTTTCTGATTAATCCACCTCGCTTCAACTCCATGGGTATCCCGACATCGCTCGTGATTTGCTTCATCTACACATCTATTGCGTCTTGAACAACAGAATGGCGCAGTGGCCGAGGTAGAAGTAGATGAAATGCTTGGTTTCTGAACTTTGTCAGCATGCAGTGCTTCCGGCGGGCTTTAGATGACACCTACCATGGGTGACAAAACTGCCAAAGTTTCTGCCGACAATGCAGTGCCAGGTAGCACCCTTACGCTCGTCGAACTGTACAAAATTAGTTCCTGGAACTGGAGCACATCATGTCAAGTCTTGACAAACCGTCTTCTTGATGTGGTGTGCAATGTCCTGTTTCGTATAATTAGCATGTGTCCACATGAATCAATGACATGCGTCACGACTTACCTTCTCGATGTTGAACTTCTCCATTGCTTCTTGTGCTGTAGAACAACATGCTGATTAGCTTCGTCCTTGATGCCATATCTCTCCACATGGCCGATTCTCCGCAATCCCCAAGACTTACCGACTTCGATGGCTTCCTGCTGCATGTCCTCGGTCTAGGAAACATAATGAGCCACAAGCGCGCGGTGAAAGCAGCCATAAAACTCATACCATGTCTGCAGACTTGACCTGGGCTATGAGCACGGTATTAGCCCAACTGCCCCTTTATCAGATTGACAGTATCTTCACTTACCTTCAAGCCTCTCGGTCTGCTCGAGCTGTGTGGTGTTATTCTCGTCCGACATTGTGATGATAGATTTCTGCAGCAGTTCTTTCCACTAAGACTCCTGAAGAAAGGTTTGGGGACAAGTTGATGATGTTGGGATGTCGCGTCGCAATGAAGGGCACGTGCAAAGCCGAGTGAGTCGCCGGCCGCAAAGTCGCCGTGCATGAGGGTTTCTTATCCGGCGTATCGCTATCGCACTCCGGGATCTAGCGATAGATGATGAGATACTACTAGCTATGGAAGCGCACTAGATTGTTGAGAAGAAGAAGAAGCAACAGAAGCTCTGCGAAAAAGCACAACGATCTCTAATCTACAGTGGACAGTCTATGACTCGCCAGTAGATCCAAGTATCTGTACAGCAGTGATGGCGTTGACGATGGTGGTAGGCTTGTAGCAAAGCACACGCCGCCTAAGACTCCGCGCACGTTCGTTATCCGCACCTGCAAATTCTCGACAATCTCGAGACGCCATAAATTTTTACATCATCTTTTCTTTCATCAACTTCCTCTCTTCCCTATCTACCACAGCTATCTGTCATAGGAAGCTACGCAACCATGGAGTCAGAGTCGTCGCGTATATTCGTCAGGGGCTTGCCTCCCACTATGAATGAAGCCGAATTTAGAAAGCACTTTGGCAGCAAATACGAAGTGACTGATGCCAGACTCTTTCCTCAACGCCGAATTGGTTATGTCGGATACAAATCGCCTGAAGACGCTCAAAAGGCTGTCAAGTACTTCAACCGTACTTTCATTCGCATGTCCAAGATCGGCGTTGAGCTGGCCAGGCCGGTACGTCGCTTCCACCTTACCACCCATTCCACCAAGATGCTGACTGTTCACACAGATTGGTGAGGCTCCTACAAGAAGGCAAGGTCAATCATCACAACACCCGTTGGCTATGGCCAAGATGCCCGCACACAATGCGAATGCCGAGCCCATCGTAGCCAATCTCAAAAGGAAACGTGCCACGCCCGAGCCTGAAGTGAAGGAGAAAGACCCGAAACTGAGCGAGTTTTTGAACGCCATGCAAGCTCCATCGAAGCTTCGCGGCACTCGTGGTGAGGAGGTCAACATCGCTGCACAAGAGCTAGACACCAAGGTTGTGGTCCCTGAGGCCGACAGTGATTCCGAGTATGAGAGCGTGCCCAAGAAGCAGAAGAGCGTAGCTCCAGCTGTGAAGCCTCCTCCAGTTCCCGCTGCAACAGACGCCATGGACATTGACAAACCTAGCTTGCCCCAGGGAGACCAAGTGGAAGAAGGCGCCCAACCGACAACGGAACAAGACAAAGTCATGAACGATGACGATTGGATGCGCTCACGGACGAGTAGACTTCTGGGTCTTGCGGATGAACAAGAAGAAGAGGAGGCTACCGCTACAAGCCGACCATCACACACTGTCGCTGCCTCACCGAGTCCCGAGCCTGCCCTTCAACCCGAGCCTGTCGCAAAGGAAGAGGAGTTCGAAGGCTTCGAAGACGAAGCCACCCAACCAATGGACGATGTCGAAGAGAAAGTACGAGCAAGTCAGCGTCTCTATCTACGAAACCTATCCTACGCCACACGAGAAGACGACTTACGGACCGCCTTTGCCGGATTTGGCAATCTTGAAGAGGTAAGCACTGCGTTTTTCTCTCATTTTATCACGTAAAGCGTGCTGGTTCAAGGATGAACACCTGATAGGGACAGCTTATGCACTATGTGCAGATGCTGAGAACTCAGGAAGAGTATTTTAGTAGATGCCTCTCTAGTCTGAAAACAACCAGCTTGCACAATCCTGATATCTGAAACTATCATGCAAGAACAGCCGGCTAACACACCATGGCTTAGGTTCACGTACCGATCGATCCCAAGACTGGATCTACGAAAGGTTTCGCATACCTCCATTTCGCCACTGGTGACAGTGCTCTGCAAGCCTTGCGCGATATGGACGGCAAAGTGTTCCAGGGTCGCCTACTACATATTCTTCCTGCTGCTGCCAAGCGTGAGGACAAGCTCGACGACTTTGCTCTGTCGAAGCTCCCACTCAAGAAACAGCAAGCCATCAAGCGCAAGCGCGAGGCTGCATCTGCAACTTTCAACTGGAACTCTCTCTACATGAACGCCGATGCCGTTATGTCTTCTGTTGCTGACCGTCTTGGTGTTTCGAAGTCTGAGCTGCTTGACCCTACTTCTTCCGACGCAGCCGTCAAGCAGGCCCACGCCGAAACTCATGTCATCCAGGAAACGAAGTCATACTTCAAGGAGAATGGTGTCGACATGGATGCTTTCAAGAAGCGGGAACGAGGCGACACTGCCATCCTGGTAAAGAACTTCCCATACGAGACCAAAGCTAGCGAGTTGAAGGAGTTGTTCGAGCAACACGGCAAGATCAAGCGCTTCTTGATGCCTCCTTCGGGCACTATTGCCATCGTCGAGTTCGAGCATGCCCCCGAAGCTCGTGCTGCCTTTGCATCTTTGGCTTATCGCAAGATACACACTTCTGTCCTTTTCCTGGAAAAAGCGCCCAAAGAGCTTTTCCAGGCAACAGCACCACTCACGGACAGCACCGACAGAGAGACCACACAGGCCGGTCTAGATGCCAAGGCTTCTGCCAGCGAGCTTCTACAAGAGACTGGCACCGAAGTCTCAGCTGGTACTACCAGCACTCTCTTCGTGAGAAACCTCAATTTCTCCACCACAACAGATCGCCTAACAGACATCTTCCGTCCGTTGTCCGGCTTCTTGACAGCAAGAGTGAAGACAAAGACAGACCCTAAGAAGCCTGGTCAAGTGCTCAGCATGGGTTTTGGTTTCTTGGAATTTGCAAGCAAGCAACAAGCTGCAGCTGCCATTACAGCAATGGATGGCTACAGTCTTGACGGCCACAAGCTGCAACTCCGTGCTTCGCACAAGGCTACAGACGCTGCCGAAGAACGTCGCAAAGAGGATAAGGCCAAGAAGCTCGCTGCCCGGGGAACCAAGATTATCATCAAGAACTTGCCATTCGAAGCGACCAAGAAGGACGTGCGCGCACTTTTCGCCGCATATGGACAGCTTCGCTCCGTCCGTGTCCCGAAGAAATTCGATAAAGGAGCTCGTGGTTTCGCTTTCGCTGACTTCACAACACCGAAGGAAGCAGAGAATGCAATGGACGCTTTGCGCGACACTCATTTGCTTGGTCGTAGACTTGTTCTCGACTTTGCTGCCGAGGATCCCGACGACGCTGAAGCTGAGATCGAAGCCATGGCAAAGAAGGCCGGCTCCCAGCTCAACAAAGTCGCCCTGCAAAAACTCACCAGCGGTGGTCGCAAGAAGTTCCGTGTGGGCGACGATCAAGATGGTTTGGCAGAGGCGTGAGTGCAGCATTAAATTTCGAGATCTTGGGGGGTGCGGCAATGTCCCTTGCTTGCTCGCTCTCACCTTTCAATCTTACACCCACCCTACCCCTTGGCTTTGCTCACTTGGCAGGTTCTTCTAGTAACTCACCAGGTGCGTATTGACGATTAGTCCTAAAGGTTGATGCCTGCCCTTTCGTCACGTATTTGCACGTGCAGAAGCCGATCGAGACCCTTTTAGTCGAGGCTTCTGCGTGATCGCATTCCTGAATCGTGTGGGAGGTGAAATTAGCCCACCACCTTCACGTTCCCTTTCTGGAACAGGCAGCGCCACTGGGAGGATCGTTCATGTTCCCCCACACGTCATGTCAGAACCCTTGCTGTCGACGAAATGATGAATTCCACCATCAGGTCGTATCCGTGGTGCTGCGCGACCACCGGCCTGCTCCTACGGCAAGTTCAGCCTGTCACTGTAGACCTCCTTCGAAGGCCACGACCCCTGCCGAGATTGGCCCATGGGTCGTGGCCTCTGTAGATGTCCCTTCGATGAGGACCACCTCTATAAACATGTAATCGGTCCAATGATAATGACCCTATTCACTACCTATTCTTCTCTCAAGTCATTCCTTTAACCCATCATCCAGCTTTTCACGATCCTTTCTTTCTCTCATTGTAAACCATATTTATCAACAGCATTCTTAGAAACACAATCCATTCTTCACACTTCATTCTTCTGCCACGAAGCTTAATCACAGATGGAATCTTTCCACCCTACTCCTGTTGTACCTTCCAACGCACCATTATGGGCTGAAATCGACCAAGATTCTCGTATCCTGAGGGAGCAGTGTGCCAATAGACAACTTGGATATCTCCAGACACAGAACACTCAAGACTACTACTCGACCATCAACGATGACTCCACGTGCGGGTCCGCTGGTGCCAGAGCCTCGGCCTACCAGCCATTACAGTTCGGTCAAGGTCGACCAGGCAAACCCCATTATCCTTGGATGGCAGGGCTTGCCCAAAAGTATGATCCAAATTCCCAACATCTATTCAACAATGTCAACCGTGGCCGGTTTCGTGGACTGGGCAATATTCCTACCGGTAACCAAGAAAAGGACCAAGATGCGGAGAGGAAAGCCAGGCTTCTTGCATCAAGGTTTCTGCGGTGCGATGGATATATCAAATATCGAAACAGGCAGCCCAAGGAGAAGAAAGGCAGCAAGGAAGATGCAAAATGGCCCGACCACATTGAGGATGCCTTCATCATAGGTTTGTGCACCACAAGATCTTGCAGTCAAGGTTCTTTCTGACGTGTTTGTTCTCTAGCTCTCTGTCGCCACCCTCCATGTGGTCGCAAGAAGTCAAAAGCCCCTGGTGAGGAACACAATGATGACGCAAAGGCGATGGGTAGGAACGAGCTCATCGCCGACTACATCTTCCGCAACACAGGCGACGTTCGCACCAGGAAGCAGGTCTCGAGCCATATTCAAGTGCTGAAGCCCTTCGTACAAAACGAAGCGATTAGTAAGTCTCCGAGGCAAAAGACGCGGAGCATTTCTAACAACTGAAAGTCATGCGTTTCCTTGCCACTCCTGGTGAAAAAGAATCTGCCGCCACCAAAGCTGCTCGAAAGAGAGCGTCCGTGTACAACCCTGGCACGCAAATGCGTAACAATTTGCTGAATCAGCATCGAAATTATGCTCTGCTGACAGCTTTCGATTTACAACCTGAGGAGTTTTGCATGTTTATGCGACCTCCGCCTCCAAAGGCATCTGAAACTCTACACACATACAGCACTACCGAGGGATTCAGTCCGAGCCATTACTTCGTACAAACGCAAGCAGAGCTCTATGATTGTTTCCCTGGTCTGGCTAATATCCCACCGGATCGATTCGCAAGCGGAAAATTCCTTGCCCTGCATGCGCCTATCGTGCTGCATCCCAAGGATCTGGTAGGTGAGACCGAGCTTGCAATTCGCTTGGTGTTCAAAGCTCCTGCTCGCAACCCACCGGTCTCAGTCAGCAGTCGTACACGCTTCTATCTCAATGGCCGACCCATATACCTTGACAGTGCGGGTAATCGAGAGTTCTACGACAATCAAGACCGCGAGCTCACAAAGGCCGATGAAGACGATTGGCACAAGTTCACCAAAGAGTATGATGCCGCCGAGGTGTCTGAACACAATGATAGTCTCGAAGTCGACTTTAACGGCAACTATACGTCAAGAGTGAAGAGTGATGGAGGTATGGTTCAGTACTATGTGCCGTTCAGTAGTACCTTCTGGGCACGTTACCTTTGGCACGTAGCTACTCTTCAAAGACAAACTACCGATCTCGAAACCCGTCCCTTGCAACGAGACGAAAGCAACGAAGACCGCCACAATCAATTGAACAAGAAACGGCTCGAAGTATCGAGGTCTCTAGCAGAGCTCACAGCTGTTCAAGAAATCATCGCAAGAACAGAGATGGGAGAACCTCAGGTAGTCTTGACAGTGCATTTTTCGTTCTCGCACGCAATGAACAAGGAAGCTGCGGTGACGACGTGGCAGTATTTGGACATGACAAGCGCGTTCGAAGATGCGATTCCCTTGTCCGCTGGTGGGGTGAGTCAGATATCGCAATCCGCAAGCGACAGTCAGGAAAGTGCACTCAGCGTCCAAGACGCCTATGGCGGAGGAAGCCACGACTATGCTACTTTCGACTTTTCCGCAACCAACTCCAGTCATCATGTAAACAATCACCATGCCTATCCTGATCCCTCCGACACTGGTGCGAATGCATTGGCTTCTCCTATCGATCTGCATGATACACAGGCAACGACAAGCTACAACACTTCGTGGCTCCTCCCAACCTCAGCAACTGAACTTGACCATCTCGCTTCGACCGTTCTTGATCCTCTACTGCCTCATAGCACCCAATCGAATATGCAACAACACAACTTGCACGACATGAACAACTTTGATTTCAGCAACGGCAACATTTCCATCTCCCTCGACAGCTCGGCATTGTCACCGCATCAACCCGTTCCCCATTCCTCTGCCGCCTTCTCGTCCGCCATCGACGCCTTAGATCTCGATCTCACAGCTACCGACCCACTACTCTTACAGCCGTCACGTACCGCAACCCCATGGATGCAAAGCTCGAACGCTACACCCACCGATTATGCTGCATTGTTCAGTCAGCCGCATTCACCCGCCACTGCTACCTTCCCAGATTATGGGAACGGACATGGCGCTGAACTCGCTGATCATCTCGCCGCCGCTGCTGGAGGCTTGACCGATACATTCGACGTCAACTCTTTACCAAATTCGTTCTCACTGACAGCGCACCAAGCATACGCTGGTGCCGGCAACGGAGCTTCTGATCTGGACCACACATCACGCCAACACAGCTTCTCAGCCGTACCCGAAGACACAGAAGCCGGTGGTGTCGCCGTACACGACAACAATCACTTCTCACCGACCCAACATCAAGGGTATGGCTACATCAAAGGAGAGTTTTCGCAGCACGATGGTTTCGCCCTTCCGCAACAACAAGAAAGTTTCGACAGCACTCGGCAGGATTCGTTTGCCAGTCACGCCGACGCCTTTGCCAGCCAGACAGATACCCACGATTTCGCCCATTCTTTCGACGTAGGCGCTGACAATAGTTTCGACGTAAATGACTTGCATGAAACACAGCCGAGTCAGAGCCACAACCACAGCCACCATCAAGAAGCTTGGGCAGGCGCCGGATTTTGAACACATTACCTCGACAATCAGCGCTTCGTCTGATATTTAACTACAAGCTCGAAGTCACCACTCACGTTCTTTCTGCCATCCCACTACATCTTTACCCTCTCCTTTGTTCTCTTTTCTTGTCTTTTGTTCCTCTTCTCTACTTCCGTTCATCCTGATCCACCCGAGATCATTTAATTCTTAATGGCATCTTCCACCACGGGCACCGCATGCAATGTTCGTGACGAAAAAGTGAAGGATATGGAAGATCGGCCTGTGACTGGCAAGAATGCATGTTATCATGGCATCATGGAAGAAAAGAGAAAAGCGAGCTGCCTGACAATCATCAGTTGAAAACGAGAAGCAAGATGATGTGGCAACGAGTGACGACACCAGACTCTCATGACACGATGTTGTGAGAGGAAAAGAAATGGAAAGTCTAGCACGATAACGCGACATGACACAAAATCAAAACTTCGTTTGTGCCCAAACTGTGTTGGCATTTTCAAGGACTTTTTAATCTTCACGGTGTACCACATAACCATGTCAAGATCCACCAGTCGTTCGACTTGTCCGACGTGCTGATCACACAAGCTCTCCGACGACCACAAAATAAGAGAAGAAGAAAAAAACTCAAAAATGGTTCCTCGTTTGTGGCGATAGCCACAAACAAGGAACAAAGATCACGGGCAGGAATCGAACCTGCGACCTTCCTGGCTCATCGGGACCACGTCAAAGCGAACGACCACGTGCCCAAACTTAACCAGATATGCTACCACTACACCACCGCGACTGGATACTTGAAAGGGACCTAACGGATGTAGTATATAAGGGTTATCGAGAGCAGAGGCGGTCATAGGTGCAGGTGATGGTTGGTGGAGTGTGGGTGAGTCAGTTTTCGTAGGCAGACGTATGCCGGATGTCTGAAGCTCGCCGAACGCCGGGACAGTATTGGACAGTTTGTGTATGGCAGTGGCGACATGTTTGAGAATAGATGGCAAATAGTGATACTCGTCCTACCAATAATCTATTCTTCAAGATTGTGCTGTCCGAAGAGAAACGAGAGTTGCTGTATTTCTGCTCTCGTACCCATGTTCACGCCGAGAGAAGTGATTGCTGCCCTACGGCAACACCAAAAGTCGGAAACCAGAAGAGAAGAGAGTAGCCGAATCGGTCATCCCAGATCACGACCACTGACCAGGGCGCTCATCTGAACCAGGAGCTCCGGAATTCTGAAAGGCTTTGTGACCACATCATTGACGCCTGCCTCCAACGCCGCCTCGATCTGTTCATTACGAGCGTTTGCCGTCACTGCAATGACAGGCAAGCGTCGCTTGAAGAAGCCTTCGTCCTCCATAGTTCGGATTTTCCGAATGCAAGTCAATCCGTCCATGACCGGCATCTCGATGTCAAGCAGAATTATGTCGAGCTTGAGAGCAGAGGGCGAGGATGAAGCAATGTTAGTCTTGGAAAGGAACTCCAAGGCGTCGAGGCCATGATCTGCAGTGTGAACTGTACAGCCTTGGTTGCGCAGCTGTTTAGCGCAAAGGCGCTGGTTGAGTGGGTTGTCTTCCACTACAAGAACATGCAAATTCCTGACCGGGGATGGCTGACGTAAGAAGCCAAGGTCTTTATCGTCGAATGCCTCCGTTCGACTCATGCGAGGCCTGTGACCTTTGATTCGGGGTGAGCTCGGAAAGAGTGTTGGTATGAGTGTCATAAGCCCCGGCTCCTCGACAGCTGTCCTGCATTTGATGTAGAAAGAGAAGCTGGTTCCGACGTCCTCCATACTGCTTACACCAATACGGCCAGATTGCAGTTCGATCAACTCTTTGCTCAGAAAGAGCCCAAGGCCAGAGCTACCATACTGTCCGTATGTTTTGGGCTGCGAGAATCGCTTGAACAGCAAATTCATCTCGCTCTCCGACAGACCGCAACCTGTGTCTTGCACTGTAACATGCAAAAAGATTTCCTCTCCGGAACATGTGTCGTTGAACGCAGCGCTAAAGTGATCTTCTTCGGGAGCAGGGGTTAAAGGACTGTTGAGCTTCCTCGGGGTTTGAGGCATGTAGGCTACCTGGTTTGATGCAAGTCCGTCTGGCTCTGAGGTGGAAGCACCTAGTGAGATGACGATCGATCGCTCTCTACACGATCGTGTATGCTTGATAGCATTGGTCAGTAGATTGATGATGACTTGAAGGAGTCTGTTCGGGTCCACCATTACGAATCCCGTGATATGGTCGGAATAGGTGTCCTGGACTACCATAGATGCATTGATATCGCTCCTTCTGGCTTCCTGCTCGTACATCTTGAGCGCTTTTTGCACTACATCTGTTGGCCGAACCTTTTCCGGCATAATTGTGAGTAGCTGAGAGTCGAGCTTGCTGACCGTGAGTATGTCATTGAAGATGCCACTCTGGTGTTGGGCGCATAGAAAAATCGTCTGAGCTGCATCCTCGAGTAACTTGAATTGAGTCGCCATGATCTCCGGCGACCTTGACTGCTTGAGGTGTTTCTGGATTATCTCCAATATCTCGTCGGAGCACTGGAATATAGCGCTGAGAGGGTTTCTCATCTCGTGAGACACCACTAAGATGAAGTTAGTGGTAATTTCCATAGTTCAGAGTACCGTGACTTACTGTCAAGGAAGTGCTCAGTGGCCTTCTTCGTCTCCAGGGCATCTTCAAGCCTTTGAGCTAGCAAGGTTTCTTTGGCCACACGATCGCTGATATCAACAAGCCACCCGTGAATCAGATAGACATCACCGCTCTCATCAAGGTCTGGAAACGATGTGGCAGAGACCCATCGCGGATTGAGATCATCAGGCGAACCACGAATCTTATACTCAATGGCAGACGGGGTCTTCTCGGTCATCAGATGCTGCCACTCTTTGACTGCAGTATCGAGGTACTCTTCGGACACTGTTTGCAGCCATGGTAGCTCCAGCGCCGATTCTCTGTTCAGGCTCTCTTTGGTGGTGCCAGTGATGTTGAGGTATGCGTCGTTGACCTGGATGGTTCTCTCCTTGGGAGAATAGAGGTACCTGGGGACCAGATCAGCAAGGAATTACAGCAGACATTGTATTTTCGTAGCTCTCCATCTTGCAAACATTCTGCATTGCGACGGGGTTACTTACATTCCAAGAGGTGCGCTTTTAGCGATCCGCAAAAACTTCTCCTCCTTCTTCTTAGCCTTTAGTATCGAAAGTCGTAGCTGGTGCGACAGAGCCATGGTAGTCTCCTCGTATTTTCTTTGGAAGTCTTGCTGTGCCTTAGGTAGACTGACCAGGATGGCATGCTTGCAGACCGCTTCACGGATATAGTGTATGAAGCCACTTGTTTGCTCAGAAAATGGACGTCTTGGATTGAGCCCAAGGACTGCAAAAGCCAGAGGTTTACCATTAAGATCGGAGACAGGTAGAACACAAGCTGAGTTGACCCGAACCGAGTCGGACGTACTGACCAGTAGTTCCCGAGGAAGTTTTTGGCCGAAATGAGAGACAACATCGTTTGTTTTGAGAGCTTGACGAAAGGTACCAGCAAGACTGGGAACACTCGGATGCTCCGCAATGGAGAGGTCGATTATCGGGTCAAGTATGTCTGCCGACAAGCCCATCGAATCTACTAGTTGGAATCGTTCCGCGAAATACGATGGTGAAGTTTCGAAAGGACTGTATAACGGAGTGTCGTCAGGCGTTGGCAAGTCGTCAGGACAAATGCGTGATGATTCGTCCACGGCGCTGTAGATCATAGCGTAGGATATGTCAGGTGCATTGTGTTCGAGAGCCTCCAAGAACTTTGGCCACAGCTCAGACAAGGTCTCCACTCGGGAGATGGACTCAAAAATATCTACGCCCTGCACTCGCCGTTGGTCTTGTACAACCGCGTCGGTTGTTTCGGTAAACTCACCGACGATACTATCACAATACCCATCTGCCCCGGGTAAAGGTGAAAGGATTATGTCCCAGAAGCTCTGCACCGATGTGCCGTTACGATCGACAAGTAATTCTTGGTTGATGAGTCGTGCGCCTTTACCATTGTCGTAGGCATCCCGAGACATATCGTATATGAGCTCAAAAACCTTGTTGACTGGTATACCAGGAAGAGGAGCACCTAAAGAGCTGGGATGGTGTCGGCCGATGATGGCAGCGAAGGCTTCATTGTACATGACAGCCTTTTCGTCGCCGAAGATGAGGATGCGGGGGTCTGGCGAGTTCATGATTTTCGCAGTCGAGCGTCGCAACTCCAGAGACCAAGTTTCGATAGCGCCAAATGGTGTGTCCGACCATGGGAAGTGCTTGAGGAAATGGAACCAAGGGGATGTAGCCTCGGCCAGAGTCCAGTCTGCCAGCTTGCGTTGGGGTTTTGTCACGCTGAATGGTGAGAGAGGCGTAAGAGGTGTCATTGGTGTGACAACTTGCGACGAGTTATGCCGTCTGTAGGTCGAGGTGCTTTGACTGTTCGTTCTCGAAGGAGCGTTGAGGCTGATCGTACGAGCCAACTGCTGTCTGGCCGGGATTGCGTCGCAAAAAACGATTCTCCACGTCTCACGCAGTCGTTTGCTTGACCACTGCCTTCCACAGTAGAATTCAAAGCCATTCAGTAGCGAGTCTGAAGCCATTGCGACCCAATTTTCGAAGGCCAATGGTTCCTTAGCTTGTGTGACGAGTGTGTCGAGCGAGGCATTCTTGAATACAATCTCGGGATTGGCATGTTCATCCCTCAGCTCAAGGATAAAAGTCGGACGTTCGTCCTCCATCAAAAAGTCCAGCAGGGCACCTGCATCGGGCAGAGAAGCCAACCGCGAATTTGCGACCGCCATCACCAGTGGTAGACAACTCCCTGATGACAGATGTTGAGTCGCGATAGAGAGTGTTCAAGATGAGGTCGAGAGCTAGCGACGACTTCCCATAGCCAAGGCTGTACTGTCAGACTCGGCAGGTGCAAGGCAGCAGAGACAAAGCGTCGTCCGCAGGGATGCAGCCTGTAAGTCGCAGCTGTGGAAAGAGCTTTCTGTAGAACACTTACGGCCGTGACTTCCACGACGAGGTCTTGTCTGCTCGCAGCACAAAAAGCCAAACACTATATACCAACACGACGGAACGCGTCGGATGATCACTGGTACCGCGACTGTGGTTGACAGTCCTCGCGTTACACAAACGAGGCTTGTGGAGTCAAGGAGGAAACAAGTGCTGAGTGTTGCCAGGTGCGCATCCCTCCATATCTAGGCAACCACGCGGCGTTTCGCCCTTGACTCTGACAAGGGTCAGATGCATTTCGATCGTTGCAGCTATCCTCACACAATCCTCGATGCTTCAAAGGTTGAGGACACTTTTGAGCCCTTGTCAGGGTCTCGCGCTAACGATATTTGTGTCGGTGAGGCCACCCTTCGGCACGAGCCATGTGTTCCGAAACTCCGAAAGACAGCCGCACTATACTAGGATAGGAAACAGCATTTTCGTTCTCTCTTTTTCTTGTCCGTTTGCTCGACTTCGATCTGTACCACGATCGAGAATTTGCCAGCTTAAATGTAGATGTGCAGGAAACTTCTGGAGTGTTCTCCGTTGAAGATCGTGCAAAAACATGCAAGGTCCTGTTTTGTGTGCTACACGAGATAGTTAGTTATCTCCACTACAGTTTACTAAGTGTCTCTTGAACAAGCCGGCCCTCCAGACATGACCATCGCAACGCACAGATTGATCTTCAAGTTGGGACTTCCGAAGAGAGTCTCATAGGATCGGGATGCTCGCTCGATAAAAGTGCATGTATACTTACAGCTCGAATGACATGGATGTAGGGCACAAGATTTGATCGAGAATCGAGCTCTCCGCTTACCGGTCTATCCTCGAAACCAGCCATCAAAATGCAAGATGTTTTTCTACCCAAGCTCGTTGTCCAAAGAGAGCAGCAGAGAGTGTACGCTCTCAGCGGACAATTACACAAGCACCAAAAGCTTCTTGCCTTCTGATGGCTAGTTTCTTACACAACCGGGGTCCGAGAGGTACAAAAATCACAGGAGTCATTGGCACGAAAACCATGCAGGAGTTCAGCGTCATCATTTTGTGTCATTTCCACGTCAGCAACTGTAGCTAACTCTTCCAAGCTTTTCATATCATCCGTTCCTTCGTTTCCGTAAAAGCGTGAGCAAGTAGTAGTAACAGTTTATCTGTGCATCTTCGCCAGATCTCAGCATTCTCAGATCCATTCGCTCTGACTCTTCGAGTAAAGAACATTTGTGCCATCCACTTGTTCCCGCAAAAGCCCATAAAATTCTTCGTCCATTCATCTTGTCGCCTCGAAATCGCCGTTTTGATATCCCGAAATCCTTTGTTTATCGTGTCGTGAAAGCCCTTGATTAGACAGAGCAATGCTCAATGTCTTGAACGCCTGCCAACCAACTAAGCTGTCAGAAGCGCGATGAAGAGGCCCTCGGCGAGACTGAAATAGATTGCGCACTTCTTCTGGTATCTGGTGGGTTGAGCGTGGGTGTTGGCAATGTGCACCATGTACTTGTCGAAGCCACCAAAGCCATATAAGAGCAGGATGGGTGGACACATGGTGCAGACGACAAAGAGAGCCCACGATCTGCGCTTTCCGTAGATGTCCCTCTTGAGCCAAACGGTGTCGTTGATGAGACTGTGCGAGCCGCTGGCCTCAAGTACACGTGGAGACTGCTTGTTTTGTCTTTTCAAGGCGAGATCTTGGTTGTTGTCGTATCCCGAGTTCTCGATAGGGACAGTGGTGGCCATTGAAGCAGTGCTTGGTTCAGTGTGAACGCTTGCTGGGAGTGCAGGAGTGGTGTCATCGTGCTGGCCAGAAGGACTTGCGAGTTGGACGTAGCTCTTGTAGGGAGTCAAGATACGGTCGCTCGGGTAACTAACGTCTGACTTCGAGGGGCTGTTTTCGGCGACGCTCACTGGACGTTCTTCAGATCTCAATATGTTTTTGCCTCTAGGCAGAGTGGCAACAGAGGGTCCCTTGTAGTTGAAATGGCGAGATCTGTGGCCTAGAGGGGCGACGGGGCGCTGATTAGGCTCCATAGCGTGACTGTCGTAGGGTCGTGAGAGTCTGCTGGGAGTTTCAGCAGCATGACTGCAGGCACGAGATCTCAACTGCTGAGGGTCGAAGTGAGGAGTGAATTCAGCCCGGGGAAACAAGCTGTAATTGACCGGGTCGACGTCGCGGATCTTGAAGGTGCTTACTTCGCCGAGGGTAGCGACTACGTCGTCTGGCTGCCTCTGTGCAGTAGTCGAGCCAGCGTCAGACTCCTCGGACTCGAAAACACCAGAATTGAGGCTGGACAGGAAGTTGGAAACGGGGTAAGGGAAGGAGGGTACGTCCAAGATGCGGCCATGGGTGAGGTTCTGGAGCTCTACATCGGCCGATCCGTCGTCGTTGCGCTTGCCTGACGAACGGCAGGAAAACTCATGGTCTACAGCTCCCCAGAGATCAGGCTTGTGACGCGTGAGACCGCCGGTACCAGCATGGTCGAGGATGCGGGTGGGAGGAGTGGGCACCCCCACCTCGCTCTCGTCGAGGAGCTCTCCACGGAACGGAGCCGGGCGACATGCCGGCATGGGGGGCAGCAAGGAGGGTGCGGGCCCGGGAGTGCTTGCTGGGGCTAGAGCAGCAGCGTCTTCTAGGCGTGTATCGATGTACGACTGGCGGTTAAGATCTCCTGCGTGAATGAACGCGTGAGAATCGTCGGAAAGTTCGGACGCAGCATATGCCTCAACGAGGTCTTCAAGGGCATTGAGAGTGGTGGAGCCATTGAAGTGTCCTACACCCTTGTCTTTGGGTGGTTGACCGTCCATGACTGCGGACGAGGGCAGGGTCTACATACGTCAGTCGGGTGGACTACATGTGGGAAGAGTAAGCCACGTACGATCTCGTTACCTGCGTTGAAGCAGGAAGAAGCTTGCAGGAGATAGAGGTCGAGGAGAGAGGTCGAGGCTGTCATAATGTCAGCAGAGCCCGGGTTTGGACAGGGTAGGGGCTCAAGGGAATGTTCCGTTGAAGGTTTGCTCCCATATCAGGCAGCACACCCAAAGTAGCCGTAAAAAGGCAGGAACGAATTGGAATATGGAGAGGGGTCCAAGGAGACAGAAATTGAGTGACTTACATTGGGTACAAGGACTCGATGGAACAGTGCCTGCTGCCAAAGAGGAGAATGATGTATGGTTGTTCAGAGATGGTCCTCGAGGCCTCAAGATGGGGGTCTGTGCGGACGCTAGCGTCTTTTGGGACGTGATAATGCCTGTGGCAGCATTGTGTTCTGTAACCAAACGGAGAAGAGAACCAGTCGTCAATGACAGATGACTGCTGGTATCGTCGGACTGCATGTCGGTATCCTTTTCCAACTCCACTTGCCTCACGAAGCTAAACTCATCAAACTCTTCGAAACTCCATCCCCAATCCCGACTGTGCTGGCAGAGATCATGCTCTTGGTCGAACATAGGATGATACGACATTATCAGACCTGTCTCGCTCGACTCTCGAATGCCTCGAGGTCTCGTGGCGAATGGAAACACACCACAGAACGACATTTGAAGCGGTCGAACGATTCTTCGCACAACTCGGGCCAACGCCAATGGCTCGTCAGTCACCTTTCGACTCGCGCAAACGGCACGCAAAGTCTCTTGAACCGACTCCAAGAAACAGCTCTGCTGCTCATAAGTTGTTTGACGAGCTTGTGCTAATGCGGACGCCTGTCAGATTCCAAACGATCGCCAGCAAGACCGAACCAGTTGGACGTTCACGACGACTACGTCTGTCGCGATATTCGGGGCAGAACAGCTCTCTTGTGATACGGACGAACCGTCAACTTTCGGTAACCGTCTTGGATCCGGTGTCGAGACGTGTGTCGTGGGCTTCTCGAAGGACTCCTATCCTGACTCTTGGATGCTGCTGTAGCTGCTCTTCGACTGGTCCGGCTTGATCCCAGGGACTGTTGTTCTCGACACGGATAACAAGGATCTTGACATGTGATGATATCAACACAAATCCAGTATGCGATCAATGCTGTTCGCCGTTAAACACAGGTCCTTGTAAGAGATGGGATTGTGTCGAGAATATACCAAGGCGATTCGGATGCTCCAAGGACTCGGAACGAACCAGGAAGATGAGCTGCCCAGGACACGAGTCGGCGTCAAACACCAGCGAAGTAATTCATGATGGCTGAGGCTTGCAAGTTGTGCTGCTTCCCCACGTGGTGGCCATGTGAGAAAGTGTCACCCTGTCGCGACTGCCAACGGAGTATCGACTCGGTTGTTCCGGCGCTGGATACACGAGAACATAACATGAAGCGAAGGAAGGCATACATCATCGACCAGGGGGGAGCTCCTTCCTCAGGTCTTTGCAACCGTCGAGAAGATGCAACATCACCCTCGACACAGGCGTCACGCTCTCGACGGCATGCATGAGCGTGAAGGCATGTGTGAAGCCTGGCTCAGGTGCATCGTTCTTGCCTGACTGTTCTGTCTTTGCCGAGCACTCTGCGACTACTGTACGCTATGGTGTTCGTGCTGGTCGAGGAAAGGGAGCAACGCGTCCGGAGAATGAAGTTTGTCGGTATAAATCCGGCTTATCTCCATTGGCGCCAGGAGACAGCGAGCTGCCCGCCCTCGACTTCGACAACATTCTCATCGCAGTGGTTGAGACGGAGTTGTGTGAGATGGAGAGGGCTTGAATGGCTCAGAGAGAGTACTTTATAGCCCAGCTCGCCTGTGACAGTGGCTCTTGATATCACGCTCTCAAAGGTCGAGAGTTGTACCTTGGCCATACGGACACTGATCAGTGATGATCGTTCTGGTCATCTCTGACCTTCGAGCATGGTGGCATGAGCCATCACGGTACAAAAGGTTCTGTCGCATATGATACTTTTGCTTTCTTGCAAGGGATTGATGCTCGAGTATGCACAAACGAAACCAGTGGTGTCTCAGGCCATCGCACCACGCTTCGGCCTTTGGCTCAACTCCAAGCACTGCGACAGAGCTCATCCTGATAATTTCTTATCCCCAAAAGACACAGAGAACCAATAAGTAGATGTCCCTCGCAGCTATCTCTCAAGTACACTCGATAGCATCACACGTTCGGGTCACACCTACATAACTCCAAAACCACCATACTGTCCCAAACCCTTATCACCCCAAACAAACCCCCCTCAACAACCAGCCTAACCATCAAACACCCCTCGTCACGAATACCATGATCTCACCACCCATATCTTCCAATACCGTTAACCCCCCTGAGACCGCCAAAAACCACATTTCTTCAACGTTAGCGTCCAAGCTTTTATGCGAACGTGTCCGAGGCGTTTTGTCTCAAGTGGCTACAGTACTACAATAGTTTTTTTCTCTCTCGTGAAATAAACAACTGTCACATCGGCTCAATGAACCTTTTTGGGGGGGTTCTTCGTAAAAATAGATGGCAGGTTGAACGTCTCGGAGTATGGGTCAGTTATAGGAGTTTTGTTATAGGAAATTGGTGTTTGTGGCTATGCGAGGGGATGAGACGAGTATGGAGGCCGCGGATAGCGATTTTGGGCAGATAGGATGTAATGATGGTGGAAAGGAGAAGAAAGCATACGGCCGAGCGATATCGACATCACCACGAAGTAGAAGGAACACGAGACCGAGAAATACAGTCGTTGGTGGATACAGAACTGGTCATGAATAAAGCTAAATACAGCAGATCTATAGGGTCATAAACATTATGTAGCAGGAGCATGAAAGCGCAAGACTTTTTACACATAGCGATAACAAAGGTCATAACCTTCAGTCGTTGCAACACTCTTCACGGCAACGGAATTGCCGAATCCTCTGATACGAACGCGCTCGTCCTCAACAGGCATCTCAGCCTTGGGATGTTGCTGTTGCCAGAGCCACCACAGACGATCGACCTGCATTTGGTGCAGAAAAAGGGGATCTACAAAAAGACAAACGTTAGCTCAAAGCTCTCAACATCGTATGAGAGTGATCATGATTTACCTTGAGGTAATTCCGGGGTCGAAAAGTCAAAGGGTGCCAAGTCGGTAATACGAGCTTCGAGGACGTGGACAAAGTCGTCGTAATCGACGGCAGACATGATTTCGGATACGAGCGCGGCATCGAGATGTTGTTTCGCGGCTTCATCGCGGATAGCAGCTTGTGATGATTGTGCGGTTGTTGAAGTTGCATCCGATGATTCGGCGGTGGTCACGGGCACGGCGGTCCAGTCCAGGTATGGCATGTCTCCTCTGTACGCACACTCATTGCGCAGAGCGGACTCGAGTGTGTGCATGAAGAAGCGGTTCCATGGGAGGTAGTCTGAGGTTTGGGTTGCATGCCAGCCAGAGACGCTGTAGGCTGACAAGAAGTCACCGAGTCTGCTGCCGGTTCTGTCATTCTTGGAGGGAAGCTCAAGAAGGCAGCGCATAGCAGTCTGGTAGCGTCTCTGCTCCCTTGGCTTCATGCTGCGCCATTCACGACGGAGAGTGAGGTTGTTGCATGTGCTTGTTGGTGCCGATGTTGGTAGCGATGTACTTGTAGCTATGACACTCGTTGGCTTTTGGAGGATGTGTTGGCCATGTACGCGAGACTCTGGCTTGTTCCAATTTGAGGAAACTATCGTAGCAACTGTGCCAAAGACGAACAACAGCCATAGAACCAGGAAGACCGGTCGTGCAGGAGGGGGTGTTGCTAAGTCTTGACTCTCGAGGTCGTTGTTGTGAGGTTGCTTCTTCTCGAGATCCATCGCCAACTGCTGCTTCTCGGAATAGATAGTTTGCTCCGACATGTTGTGATGATATAGCGTGCAGAGTGGTGATGAGGTGATGGGAGAGATGATGGACGGAACGAGAAAAGCGGCCGTATAGGCTATATAGCACAGAAGGATCGTTATGGAGCCGGTGGTGAGCTTTGGCGAGGTGCATATATATAGGATGGTGGCTTTTGACGTTTGGAAAGACTATGGTTAGCGTTCGAGACATGTACTTAGATCTTCAACGGTCAGGATGGTGGTCATCAAATAAGAACGAGACGTTATTGCACGCTACCGTGCGCTCGGGTTCAGCTTCCACTTCTTCGCTGCAACGACTCCGAGGATGGCTTCGAGGACTGAAGTTTACCTCGACAAGCTTCAGCTGTGAGGTGCAGCTGATGGGCGGCTTATTTGGCGATCATGCCAATCGGCTGTCACTCGATGGTCTGCAGATCTGCCAGTTCCGGAAAACCATATCAAAACACATCTCCAACACCCCGCAAAGCACCTCCTAAGATTAGGCGCGACAAGCATTTTTTGAGTGCATATGTTAAGATTGGCAGAAGGATGGCATCCCTCGCGAACTGGGTCTGGCCAGTGCGCCAAGGATTTGAAGCTTGTGGTTGGAGGAGAACTCGAGCGTCGGGGCTGGGAGGGAGACAGCGCGAACGTCGAACACGAAGTATGATGGGAAATGGCGTTTTTCATGGCTGAAAATAGCCAATACCGAGGTGTCTGGGGCTGCCGCTGGACGAACACGTGCGACAGCAGAGGAAAGACAGTCTGCTCAAACATAAATCAACTGAGACCGAGTCAGAGACAGGCAGGTCTTTCTTTCTCCTAGACCCGAAAATATGATTGCGACATTCTTCGCGGCCCGCGGACAACGGTTGAGGGCGAGGGCTTGGGTCAAGTATTGTACTTGTGGCAGACACCTTCTCCTTTTCCATTGTCCGACCCTTGTTAAAGACAAGACAGGGAGAGGTGGAAGAAATATTCGCGCATGGCGAGATGGTGTTGTAGAAGTCGGAATGTCAGGGCCGACGAAGGAGCGGGGTGTCGAGCCGCGAAAGGAAGGTTCAGACGATTTCGGCGGCAAGCTTCCCTGTGGGCGAGCTTTTTACACATTGAAGCCCGTCACGGAAGCTGGCCTATCGATAGAACAGATGCGATGTAGGTGTTTTCTTTGACTCACGATTGTTCAGAAAGACTTGAAGTTTTGAATTTGCTGTACAAAAACATTTCATACCATCCATCAACGACGAGTCTCGTGTCGAGAAGCATCAAAGTCTTTTGAATAGTCACGACCTCGGCGAGCTTTCCCCGCATCTAGCCTCCCAGCATCGTCATCGTCAACAGGAGAGGCCTATCGCGAGCCGAGGACTTGTGGAAATCCATCCAGTCACCTCTTGCCCGAGTCTACCATGACCTTCATCTCTCGCATCGTCGCAAAGCCTGCATTCAGGTCATCATTCCAGCCCATCACACGCATCAGCATAGCCTCAAGATCATACGCCATGGGACACAGTGTACCTCCGGTGCGTGGACTTGCCAGTTTCCGAATCCACACAGAGCCGATGCTGACAGAGAGAATATAGCTCAACGACCCTTCGCTGTTCAAGCAGCAGGCCTTTATCAATGGCAAATGGGTTGATGCAAAGTCGGGCCAGACCTTCGACGTCTATGGTAACACTCGGCAAGAGGAGAGAGAAGAGTACTCATTCTGACACGACGGCAGACCCGGCAACCCACAAGGCCATTGGCAAGATGCCCGAGATGAGCAAGGAAGACGCTCAACTCGCCATTGACGCTGCCGCCGCCGCCTTCCCCTCGTTCCGCAAGACAACAGCAAGAGAAAGATCCAAGATGCTGCGCAAGTGGTACGACTTGATGGTTGAGAATGCCGAAGACATCGCAAAGCTCATCACATGGGAGAATGGAAAGCCAATGGCTGATGCAAAGGGCGAGGCCACATATGCTGCAAACTTCTTCGAGTGGTTCAGCGAGGAGGCTCCCAGAGCATACGGCGACACCATCTCCGCCACCGTCGCCGGCAACAGAGTCTTCACCCTCAAGGAGCCTGTCGGTGTTTGCGGTCTGATCACTCCATGGAACTTCCCCGCCGCCATGATTACCAGAAAGATTGGCCCTGCTTTGGCTGCCGGCTGTACAGTCGTCGCAAAGTCTCCTGGTGAGACTCCCTTCACGGCCGCCGCCCTGGCTGAGCTTTCCGTTCGCGCTGGAATTCCTCCTGGTGTCGTCAACATCATCACAGCCATGAAGAACACTCCTGAAGTCGGTGAGGCTATCACCTCTTCCGATATCGTCAAGAAGGTTTCTTTCACTGGCAGCACTGGAGTCGGCAAGCTTCTCATGAAGCAATCAGCAGACACCCTCAAGAAGTTGTCCTTCGAGTTGGGTGGCAACGCTCCTTTCATCGTCTTCGACGACGCCGATCTTGACGTTGCTGTCAACGGCGCTATTGCTTCCAAGTTCCGCTCTTCTGGTCAGACTTGCGTTTGTGCCAACCGTCTCTACGTGCAAAGAGGTATCTACGACAAATTCGCCGAGGCCTTTGTCGCAAAGGTCAAGGAGTTCAAGGTCGGCCACGGCTACGACGAGGGCGTCACTCACGGTCCTCTGATCCACGACCGTGCCGTCAGTAAGGTCGAGGCTCACGTTCAGGATGCCGTCAAGCAGGGTGGCAAGGTTCTCATCGGTGGTCAGAAGCTTCCCGACCTGGGCGACAACTTCTTCCAGCCCACAGTCATTCGTGACATGACATCCGACATGGCCCTCGCTCACGAGGAGACTTTCGGTCCTGTGGCCGGCTTGTTCCCCTTCGACACTGAGGCTGAGGTCGTGAAGCTTGCCAACGACGCTGATGTTGGTCTTGCTGGTTACTTTTTCTCGCGTGACATCCAGCGTGTCTACCGTGTAGCCGAAGCTCTTGAGGTTGGTATGGTTGGTGTCAACACTGGTCTCATCAGCGACCCGGCCGCGCCGTTCGGAGGTGTCAAGCAATCAGGTTTGTTCCATACTTCTATCTTCATTTTCAGAGCCCTACTAACGAGTCTCTAGGCTTCGGACGCGAAGGTTCAAAGATCGGTATCGATGAGTACATGGTGACCAAGATGGTCACTCTGGGTGGCATGGGCCAACCGCTGCAAGGAGAGTAGAAAATTGACGACAGCCTGTTTTACGACCATTTGTACATCACATATAAGCTTTACGCTTCGAATCATATATTCTGCTTACCTTTCCAGTATCCTCTCAGAGCTTTGCTTCCTCGTGATCACTTTAGACAGTCATATCAAGACCAAAATCATTGTTCCCTTCGATGGTGTTTACTGAGAACGCCTCGTCAGGTTGAGAAGATTTCGGGTGTCGTAAATCTCATGCTGTTGACACAGCCACGGAGATCTGGAATCAAGCACCAGTCTGGCTTTCATTCAGTATTCCACGCCTTCTCAACCCTCGCCATCGTCATCGTCAACCATCAGTCTGACAACACTATCACTTCTGAGAGTGATCACTTCTGGCTTCGATTGAAAATATCTTCAGGCTTTGTGAGCTATATTTTCCTCCGTCTTGATTGGAGGGTTAACATCACTTGAAGCTACTCTTTCACACAATCACACAGTATTTCGCTCGATACGCGCCTCCAACTTTGATAACTGTTCACGCCACGTTGGGAAGCTTCACTCCAGTTGCACCAACTCTGCTGATCAACAGCGAGATTGACAAGTTGACAGCCGCATCGGCACTTCCTCTGCTCAATCCCGGCATCCAGCTTCTTCTCGAGACCTTCTCTTCCCTTCACCAACTTCGAATGTCCCGCCATCGAACAAGTCTCTATCTGTCAATCTGCCTGGTTCTTCTTTAAGGAACTCCACACATCGGCCGGTCTCCCTCTAAACCTCTTAAGATGTCAGATCGTTTCGAAACCCTGCGTCCCTATCTACGCAGTAGCAGAGAGCAACCGGGTGTACCAGGATGTCGTGTAATAGGAGCAGAGAAATCATCACTCATCTACAAGTTTTGCAAGAACATGATCCAGAGCTTCATAGATTCAGACGAGGATTATGTTTTGCCTTTCTTGAAACCCGTGGATTCTGAAGCAGACGAGGCTCCGGACTATTACTCGGTAATCTCACATCCAATGGACCTCTCAATGATCCGGAAGAAGCTCAAGAAAGGAGACTATACCCGAATCGAGCAACTGAGAATTGATTTCCAGCGCATGTTTAACAACTGCTTTCGCTACAATCGCTCAGGTAGCGACGTCTACAAGATGGGTAAAGACTTTGAACATGCGTTTTGGAAAATATGGCATTCAAGAGACCACTGGGTCGAGACAGAAGCCGCTCGCCTACACCTGACTCCAACGTCTCCCATGGCTTCTGAGAACGAGACCCCAGACTCAAGTTCTGAAGATGATCACAGCGCCACATCCGATGAAGATGATGTCGAACACTCCGGTGCATCCGGAGGAGATGATTGGGATGGCCATAACGATACAGATGAATCAACAGAGTATCGCAGCATCACATCGGACGATAAGCCTACGAATGTCGATCTCAATCATGACAACGACACTCAGAACGATACCGGCCACTCGCACAAGCGAACCTTCGAGAGCATCACAGAGCCCCAATCACAAGTCCTCACACCGACCAAACCCGATCAGATTCCAGACCTCGACGCAAAACCACCACTCAAAAAACCCCGCCTCCAAGCCCCTCCAGAAACCCCACCTCTTCCACCCTACAACCCATCAGAACTCCTACAAACAACCCTCAACCAAATCATCCAAACCCAAATTAAAGCAATCATCACCCGCATCGACGCCAACACCTCCAACGAATTCAGCCCCCACCACGACTTTACAAACCTCCTCTGGGCCGACGACAAAGGCAAACAATTCAAGAGAATCTGGAGACAAAAAGCTTTGGAGAAGGTGAGTAGTATGGAGTTCAAAGATGTCGTTGTGGGGATTGGGAAACAAGTTAATCAGGCTTTTACCGAGACGGTTGAGGAACAAACGAAGGTGCTGTTGGAGGAGATTGGGAGGAGTGGTGAGGCGTTTGGAAGAATGTTTGGGGGGAGTGGAGGGGGTTGATTTGGGGTTGGAAGGCAGGAACGAACGAACGAGTGGGATTCTCAACAATTTCGTCACATTTGGCCTTCCTTCCTGACTAGAATTTAGAGGTTTCCGGATCGGTAGGCAGGCACGATATGCTTGAGATCGACACAGTCATCCACTGGTATAGCTCTGGACACAGACTTCCATCCAGAAGATCAATCTGGAGCCCACGGCCGTCGAATACCCAAAAGCCTTCCATGGTTGACTCTAGCCACTGCGGCGTCCCTGACCACCGCTGCTTCGAACTTGACGAGTTCAAAAATCTTCAACCCGGGAAGCTCACATTAGCTTTGAGAGAAGGGAACAAGCAGAATAACTTGTATACAACTTCTTCATCTCCAGTACATATATATATCGAACACAGCGCGAGTAGACACTTCACACTCAAAGCTTAACACCACCACCCACAACACCATCCCAATCCCTCTTCCCAAACTCCGTATACGCCTCGGCACCCACAGGCAACCAAAACAATCCATCCTCCCCAACTTTACTAGGATCAACACCCTGCTCTCTCAACCCATGTTTCGTATACTTAGCAGTGCCCGTAACTTCAAACTCCCTAACCACTCGCAAGAACAAAGGGATCGCGAATTTCGGCATCTTTTCTCTAGCGTGTGCGGCAATTTCCTTGAGGACCTGAGAGGAAGGTGCGGATTTCAGCATTACTGCCGCACAGCCTGCTCGGCCGTCGTGGTTTGGCAAGGCGACGCCGTAGACGTTGATTTCTTCGATGTGAGGGGAGGTGGATAGAGCTTCGGCTACTTCGTTTGTGCTGACGTTTTCGCTCTTCCAGCGGTAAGTATCGCCGATTCTATCGACGAAGAAGAGACGCCCTTGTGTGTCTTTTCGCAACAGGTCGCCGGATCTGTACCATGCGTCGCCAGCTTTGAAGACATCCCGCAGGATTTTGGAGTCGCTTGCTTTTTGGTTGCCGTAGTAGCCTACGTATTTGTCGCTGATGTTGTTTGGATCGAGAGCGTTGATGTACTCGCCCGATTCTCCCGGGTTCACTCTTTCGCAGAGGTTGGAAGAGTTGCGGTAGGGTTCTCCGGTTTCGACATCGTGTTTGACGATAGCGGTTTGTGAGCCCATGAGTGTTTGTAGAGTCGTTCCCGCTCTTCCTACGGCACCGAGACCGAAGTTGTTCTTGCTCTTTATGAAACTGCCGCCGACTGCTTCGGTGGCTGAGTAGAACTCGGCGATTTCGAGGATGTTGAAGCGTTCCTTGAATTTCTGCCATACGTCCGGGCGAAGGCCGTTTCCGAAGGCCATGCGGATGGTGTGCGACTTGTCGAAAGGAGAGGGCGGAGTGCTGAGGAGGTAGCGACACATCTCGCCGATGTATTGCATCATTGTTGCTTTTGAGGCTGTGGCCGAAGCGAAGAAGGTCCTGGGAGAGAAGTGGTGAGATAAGATTGTTGTTGCACCGGCGTGAAGGACGACTGAGATGTTGAGGATACTTGCTGAACTGTGGTAGAGGGGCATTGCCTGGAACTCTTGTTAGCCTTGCTCGAGTATCAGAGAGAGATGGGCAACTCACCGTGTAGTATCGATCCGTCGATTTGACACCGAGCCAGTTGCTTACTGTTCTGCCAGACAGTAGGAACTTCTTCCAAGGTACGACAGCAGGTTTGGGCAAGCCAGTGGTTCCAGAGGTGAAGATGAGCACTGCTGTATCACTGATCTTGTCACCGCCTCTTTCCTCATCGGGCACTCGCAGCCCTGCGGTTGCAACAATTCTGCCCTCAGTCACGTCGTCTAGGACAACGGCTTGCACCGAGTTCGCAAGCTCTTGTCGAACCTCGTCTGTGAGTGCATCTTCAATAGCAGGATCCACAATCAACAATTTCGCCTTGCAAGCCTTGACACAATGCAACAAGGCCTTACCCCTCAGGTTTGTGTTGATAAAGGCAGCCTTTGCTCCCAAGCTGAACAGTGCGAACCACAAGCACACGAATTGAGTCTTGTTGGTATAGTCAATGGCGACCATATCGCCCTTCTTGACCCCATGCTCTTGCTTCAGCCATGCGGCAAACTTTAAGACCGTCTCATAGACTTGCTTGTAACTCCATTCTGTTGCTTGTAAACCCTTGAGATCTGCTGGTGTCGCAACGTCTTTTGGAATGTGTGGTGGGATGGCGAGGAAAGAGTGGTCGCGTGTCTTTGGATCGAGGGCGTGTTTTTCGAGTTCGTAGAAGAGGTTTACGCGGTCGTTCTTGACGCAGTTCCTGACATAGAGGGCTCCAAGTACAGTCGCCTTGAGGATGGCGTAGTCATTGGGGAAACTGGTTTTGGCTCGGAGGTAGGCGAGGGATGCTACTGCTGCTGGAGCTGCGAGCGTCAAAGGTAGTGCTGTGGGTAGTCGTCAGTAGTACTCGACGACTCGGTAGCTCGAGGAGGAACATACCAGCCATTGCTATCCGATATGTGAACTCAATTGGTACTAGGTAAGCAAGATAGCACTATGTACACGCTTGTCGCGGAAGATGTTGAAGTAGTAGGAAGAGGAAATTGGGATGAGCAGCAATGAGAGACTTGACAGTTAACGGACCTACCTCGAGTCTACCCGACATCTACACATCGACTGGCGCGCGCCCCATGGCAACGGCACTCGATGACCGAGGGAAGCTCTATCTTCCCATAGCATTTCCCGCGTAGGACGTGGCTTGTGTGACGTTCGAGAGGGGCGCGCAAAAACAAGCCGAGGCTCGGCAGCAATGCCCGTCTGGAAATGCTGGGCATTTGCCAAATACTGACTGCTCGCTTTTGTGGGATAGCTCCTTCCGTGCCTCTTTTGAGCATGAGGTTGAAGACAGCACTCGATGCTGAGCTCGACGTGATACGGCGTCAAAGTCTCTGTATGGACATCGACACTTGCTGACGTTCATGTGCATAATGCATATGTCGTGCATCCTTGACACCGCCGATCACGCACTTACGAGTACAACTTTGATGCTCTCAACATCTGTTTTGTCTCTAGCATACAGCGAACACGGGCGTAGCTGTGAAGAAACCGCACGACCTCACTATCACATGTAGATGCGAGGTCGCCAACATGTTTTGAAAATGTAGGATGTTCTTCATGTTTATTGGCCAGCGAGAGCGAGAAGACAAAGCTATTCTCTTTACCTGTTCGCCTGGACGACTTTTTCAAGCCTTTTGTATGCATCGAGTGCTGCGTCTGGTACATCAACATGTCCAATGAATCCTTTGCCCCTTGGTCCGTAGCCGTTCTCGTCATCTCTCAGTCTGACTACCTCGCCCAAGATGAGGCCCAAGAATCTGTCCATATTCCACAGGTCGTCCTCTTTGACACCTTCGCTCTCGTCGAAACTCAATCTGCCATCTTTCTCGATGACTGAGGGTACAAAGGTGGGACAGGCCTCAAACGCCATATTGTCCAGTCCAAATGCTTTCTCAAAGGACACTTTCGTCCTCAAGCTCATGGTGGGATCTTGAATAATCAGGACATTACTTCCAGACACCAGTAATCCATGCTTCTGTAGCAACTTTCTAGTCTCCGTGGCATTGGCACCGCAATTGGTGCTTTGATCCTCGATCAACACTCTCACACCGGACTCTCTTACTCTGCTTCCGTCAAAGCGATGGTCGAAGATCTTTTCCATGACTTGGGCTTCCGGTAGGCCATTGATCTGCTCGGATAGGTCGGCATAGCGGGCATTTCTGGCCACTGCAGTGTACAAGTGTGGAGTTGAGTGTCCGATGCCGCCGCAGAGGACCACGGTGGAGGTTAGAGCTGAGCCATGTTTTTGTAGGGTGCTGAAGAATGTTTCGGCGCAGTGGAAGATGGCACTGACGCAAAGCACAATGCAATCATAGTGTTGGGGCGTGCTTGAAGCTGGGTCGAGCTGAATCTTGTCGTGGGAGAGAAAGGTAGATATCGTGTTAACATCTTCCGCGAGAGTCATCTTGGTGATTCTTGCAAGTCAAATAGCTGTGGTTGTGCTGTCGTTGGTCAGAATTGTCTTCTGGTCTTTCTGATGCAGTTGGCAAAGAGATGGTGCCGAGAAACCGAGAGCTGACGAACTTCGAGACCAAGACGGACTGCCGGATTGACGCCATCATGTTCACCTGATTATGAGCGTGAGAGACAATTGTACACAACGAAACTCCATTTGAATGATTTGTTAATTTTCGAATGGCATTGATAAGGCAAAGAGGCATCGACAGGATCAAACCAGGGTTGCACACTTGACCAGACTCCAGCCTCGGCACCTCCGCTACTCCCCGCACGTCTCCACTGAACATATCCTCCCTATGAACATTACAAATAGGATTTCAAACAACCAATATTGTTAAATATCCTCACTGCCGAATCAAAATGTCGCAAAGTGAAGCTGTGTGGCAGTCGATTGCTCGACGAAAGAAGCAGGAGCAATCGAACCTGATCCCCAAAGACTGGACGCTCAAGACTCGGCCAACAGCCAACCGCAATGATGTACTAGCCGTACCTCGAGAATGCGGTCTTCTGAGCGACCAAGAGATTCAGATTACAGAGAATCATGATGCTACAACTTTGGTCAAAGAACTTGCAGCGAGAAGATTGAAGAGCGTCGATGTTGTCACTGCATTCTGCAAGCGAGCGGCAATTGCTCAACAATTGGTTAGTCAGTCGGACCAAGGTGTTTCACTGGAGGCACTAATGAGAATCTAGACCAGCTGTCTTACCGAGATCATGTTCGGAGAAGCTATCGTCAGGGCAAAACAGCTGGATGAACACCTCGAGCGGACGGGCAAACCCATTGGACCTCTACACGGCCTACCCATATCTGTCAAAGACTCCTTCAAGATTGTGGGCAAAGATGCGTCCATCGGTTATGCGTCACTATGCTTCAAGCCCGCAGAGACCAATTCGGCATTGGTGGAAATGTTGCTTCAAGCTGGAGCTGTTATCCACTGCAAGACCAACATCCCACTTACGCTCCAAGCGTTGGACTCGCACAACAACGTCTTCGGCCGTGTGCTAAATCCTGCAAACTTGAAACTCACTGCTGGCGGTAGTTCAGGTGGAGAAGGTGCACTTGTCGCGATGCGCGGTAGTGTGCTGGGAGTGGGCACAGACGTGGGAGGAAGCATTCGCATACCGGCTATGTGCAATGGACTTGTGGGCGTCAAGCCTAGCCATGGGCGCATACCTTATAGCGGACAAGAGAACGGTAGCTTGCCGGGCACGGAAGCTCTTGGGATCAGATCTGTCGCTGGCCCGATTGCTCACACTGTGAGAGATTGCGAATTGTTCTTCAAAGCCATCGGAGATCAGGAGCCGTGGGAATTCGACCCCGAGTGCGTTCCTCAGACTTGGGAGCAACAGATTGTACGCAGTGCTCTCAGGACACCATCACTCTCCGACCACATGAGAAGGTTGAGAGTAGGCATTGTAAAGACTGACGGCATCACGACGCCACTTCCACCTATCCAAGCAGTCATGGAAGAGATCTCCAACACGTTGAAGAGAAATGCTGCTATCGAAGTCATAGAACTGGACATCACCTCTTTGCTCTCACAATGCCAAACTATCGCCAACGGGTTGTTTGGAGTCGACGGCGCAAACACTGCATTCGACCTCATGGAAGCGACCTCTGAACCGATTTCACCGTGGCTCAGTAAGCGCCTGCGCCGCAAGGCAAATCTCACGGCGGAGAAGATACGAGATCTTCAAGCACGACGAAACGCACTGCAAACACGCTTCCTGGACATTTGGAGATCAGGTGGTGGTTATTGGAAGGATGACACAGGAAGCGCCAGGAAGCTGGATGTCTTCATCTGTCCGATCGCGCCTCATCCTACGCCCGCAGTAGATTCCTGGAATACCGTCTCGTATACTTCATCGTTCAACTTACTCGACTATCCAGCGGCAACACTGCCTATCCGTCCAGTCCGAGTCTCGGATCTCAATGGCAATCTTTCCGATCAGTCGGCGGCACCGAATGGTTGGGAGAAGTATAATCGTAAGCTCTGGGATGGTGATCGTAGTGTTTTCCTCGGCGGCACGTTGTGTGTGCAGGTCATTTCCCAGTGCAGGCAAGAGAGAGTGTTGTTGCAGGCGATGACAAAATTAAAAGACTCGCTTGCGGTACTGAAGGAGGATAAAGCGGTGAAACCAAGGTTGTAGACATGACTGGTAGAGAGCGGATAGCAGCAGCATGAGTGTTGAAGGAACTTGAAAAGCCTCTGTCCTCGACGGCTGACGGCAGTGGAGGCGGCATATTGCAGCTATTGAACAGCACATATATGCAAGAGTTGCATATCAATCAATGGTTCCTCATGCAGAAGCGGCTTCAGGTAGAATGCAGTTTCGTGTAACGTGGAAGTCTCGATCTTCTCTGCATGCTCAGGTTTCTTGCTGACGGCGCAACCGAGAGCAACAAGCCGGCTAACTTCATGCATGCAGAACGTGAGATGATTTTTAGAAAAAGAGTTTGTTTGATGAGGAGGACGAAATTCTTGATGAGCCCCTAATTTAGGGCGATGTCGTTCTCCCGGGCTCTGAAGATCCACTTTTGATTTGACAGCGCCCAAGCTTTTTGACACCTTTGCTGCACGTCACCTTTTTGAGAAGGAAATGACTCGTCTACGTCGATGCGGCCTTCCGTTCGAGGGGTCGGTTCCCTGCATGTAACTGACATGTTCGACAACTCGAGATCTACCAGACGTCTCGTCGTCGAGCGACAACATAATCTGAAGCGCAAAATTGAAGTCTCAGAGCCAGCATCCAATAGCCACGGCGCCAGCAACACTGAGACTTGACAACAAAGTGCCTGACCCGACCTGCATCCGCATACGAAGGTGCGACTAAGGTAGTCGTTCCAAAGGCGGGGTTCGCGCGGCGGGCGGAGGTCGGAAGAAAATAGACGGCGCCCTCGTGGCCTCATGCACATCATGCAAGTAACAGGTGAACAAGGGAAGGGCACTCAACGGTCGTGCCTGTCTACACTCGAGAACAGTTCGCACGATTACTTGTGCGACCAACAGCCGAGACTCGAACGTTTTAGTCGCTCGAGCTTGGGGCTGACATTCCTCTCAACGGCTATATCAAGTCGTGGTGAAAGATTGGAAAACAACGTGGTAGTCTTGAAGAATGTCAGCTTGGGCGCCGACTACCTGGAAGACCCAATAGCCGCTCAACCTACCACGCCTCATCTCCAAAAGAAACACTACGCCACATGTTAGATCAGGGGTCATCAAGATCGTGTCGCTCTCAATCCCGGTTCCGGGCCCAGTCCTCATCGCTACAGAGTACTTTCGAATCTTCAGAGTGCCTGAAGTCATGCACATGCAAGCTTCAATCACAATTCCACAGTAGACAAGTCGTCAATCATCTAATACGCACCGGCCCGCGACGGCGCTAATCGTAGCTTGGCCATCTATGGTTATTAACGGGGATGCAGCCGAGTGGAGAGATGGTGCAGTTTTGCCAATAGCAAAGATCGACACCCACACACCTCCGGCCACATGCCAGCTAAAGCCATGCAAAAACCGCATGCATTGGCTCGCCTTACCAATGGGAGGATCTTTCATTGACAAAGAAGATTAAGCTAGGTCGCACGGCATCAAAGAAGAACTAATGACGCGTGGTGTGGAATGTTGGGGCCCTTCGAGAGCAGAAGAGGAGGCTACTGCCCTCATTCTCTTTGTTCATAATCCCGACCCTCTTTCTGTCACACTTACGGGGTGATGTCCCTCGTTTGAACTACCATTTCTCTGTCAAAGAGTAGTGCAAATCAACTTGACTCTGTTGCCATTCGAATACAACGATGGCTCCGAGTCTAACACCAGCAATACAGGCCCCGGCTGGCCGAGTCAGCAATCTGATTAACCCTGATGGTGTTGGATATCGCATCACAATCACCAATGTTGTCTGCATAGTCCTCTTCATGATTGTAGTAATCATTCGCTTGATTACTCGAGTATTTCTTACTAGATCATTTGGTCACGATGACTGTAAGAACATGCTTCCATCCTTCGGCATCAACACCCACTGACTCCGGGGTGTTAGCACTCATTCTTTTTGCTACAGCATCATTCTTGGCCATCATGGGTGTGTTCCAATGGATGGTATCACTAGGTCTGGGAAAGCACCTCTGGGACGTCCCGCTGGAAAACTACTCACCCAGCTTCCTTCGCGCCTGGCTTACAGTAGCCGTGCTCTACTCAGCATGTATGCTCACCATGAAGCTGTCTGTACTCATGCTGTACCGCCGTCTCTTCCCCATTCAAAACTTCCGCATTCAATGGTGGTGTGCCCTTTGCTTTGTCAATGCTTACAGCGTGATGTTCATCTTCGCGTCGATCTTTTCCTGCTCACCAATCTCGGCAGCATGGTAGGACATCCTATCTCTCATAGCTGGACATTACTGATATTGAACAGGGATGTGTCCGTGTCGGAGCACAAGTGTATCAACCGCACAGCGCTATACATCGCCTATACCGTCATGAACAGTATCAGCACTTGGTGGATCTTGCTTATGCCCATGCCGATCATCTGGAGCCTTGCTCTGAAGAACGACCAGAAATACCTTCTCACATCTCTCTTCGCCCTTGGATCATTACCCTGCGTTACAAGTATCGCCAGGTTAAAAGTGCTTGTCGACTGGCTCAACCATGGCGCAACCGACAGGGATATTACCTACACCCTCTGGAACATAGTCATCTGGACGTAAGTGTCTTCGTCTTAAAGCACAGCCCAGCGACCGTATTGACCATGACCTACCAGACAACTCGAACTCACCGTCTGTATGATCTGCGCATGTGGTCCTACTCTCCGCACCTTCATAGACCGTCAAATCAAAATCGTCAAAACGATTACCAGCGAAAAGAGCTGGAGCAAATCTTGGACACGAAGCTGGAGCAAAAGCTGGGGAGACAGCAAACATTCACACTCGAATTCTCACGGCAGTGCCTCTTACGCCACCGACACCACACTCGGAAAATCCACACGCTTGGGATCTGAAGCCAGCAACCTTCCCAATTTCATCGAAATGCTACAAGGTCGCGGCACGAAAAACAAGACACTGGTTTCTAGCAATGACGTCGCGCCTGACTCGGCGAGTATGGATCATATCATTGACGAAGATGCACATTACAAGCCAAGTCAGGAGGGGATCATGGTTCACACGTCCTATCAGGTCAGGACGGTGAGCGAGACTGTATGAGCTTCTGTTTTCCTTCCTTTTTTCCTTCTGTGACGGTCACGCCTTGTTTTCTCTTATGATACCTCCTCACTATTCAGGACTTTTTCGGACTTTTGGTTATTTGCTGTTGGCTGTATATATACATAGACTCTTCTTCGCCATTCAGATGCTGTTTCTCTGACCTTCTCAATCTTGCCGCAACTTCTGTGGTTTACAATCACGTCCTACATGTCTTTAACGTCCTGCATCCCCCAGTAGCGGTTCTCAGTGGAGACCCACCCGGATCGATAAGAAACCTTGCGTTTTGATAGCTGATCAGGCAGTCAGAACGTACACGGAGAGGCTAAGAAGATTCATTGCTATTCGTTCCCTTTACACGTACGTTACTCGCCACTTTCCTTAGCAAGGTCCATTACATCGACCCAATCATCATTGGTCAACCACTCCAAATCTTCAAAAGCCCTTGTAGCTGCTCCCCTCGCCGCAACGAATATCGGATCCACATTTGCAGCTCTCTCGTCATGTCTTTGCTTCAACGACTGCCAGTGCTCTCCGAGCACGCTTTCCAGTGCCTTTGATAACATCTCGTCATTGGCATGCTCTCCCATCACCACGAGCTCTGCAATATCATCTCTTGTTCTGACATCCTCACCTCCAGGACCATACCGCCACAACGACGACCCCGTCTGAAACGGCGGCTTTGTAACCTCCCTGATCGCAACTTCCAAATCATCACTCTTGCCTTCCCAATCCACCGCAGAACCTAGAGTAAAATTCCTGATCTCCCTTTCCTCCATCGAAAACCCGCATTCCTCCATCGCCAACACCGCTATCAACCCCGCTCGTGTATACTCCACAACCAACACTAATTGTTCCGGATCATCCGGCTCTGAGGCCGGTTCAGGCCATGTCTTGTAAGAAGGACAGTGAGAAGTTATATTCCAGCCGCGGAGGGCAGATTGCCATGCTGGGATACTCAAGCGGATAGGTCCTACGCCTAGAGCTTGACTTGCCGAGTGTAGAGCGAAGAGGGCCGAGTCGTCCAGAGGTGAGGAAATGGTAACGTAAATTTCCGATTTCTCATCTGGCAGATGTATTTCGGCAAGTGAGGTCGAAGATTCTTTATCTTGAATAACTTGTCTCATGGCTTGTTTGTATAACGTATCTCCTTCGATTTTGGCTGCGTCGATTGCAGTGCCGTTGGCGTAGAGTATACTCGCTGTGCTGTACAGAAAGATAGGTCAGTTTGATATCTCCATATGTGATGAGAATGGCAAAGTACTCACGCATAGTCAAGAGTGAGATGGAACCCAACACCATACTCTGGTGACTCTTTCGTAACCAGACGGCTCGCATGAGTAGACGCGCAGAGACAAATCAAGAGATACAGAAATGAGGTCAACGTTGCACGCAACATCATTGCCACTCTTCGAGTATGTGATATCGAGCAGGGTGGAATAGACGATGATGAAGGATACGAGAATGGTACAGTACTTCGGAGTGAGCATATGGAGTGTTGCCTGATATCAAGGCCACCTGTACCCGATGTTTTCACCATGACTCGTCGCTCGAGTCATTTGTTTTGAGTCCTGCGATCGGCGGGGAAAATGAGGAGAAGGAGCGAAGGAAGAGATAAAAATGTTCTGATACACATCTGTCGCAATTACAATCTGAAAGCTGTCTGGTCCAGGAAGCAAGGAGATAGAAAAGAAGAAGATAGTCCTTGCCTTCCCATTGAAAAAGAAAAAGAGTAGTCTAAGGGAAAAAGAAGATAGAGAGATCCCATCGTTCGTCACACTCGTCACAAAAGACCAAAACTTAGAAACCCAAAGGGACGGCTGATCATATTCCCACACTCGATGCCGTCCATATGTTGCTTTTTCGAACAAAACGCCTGCCAACACCATGCTCAATGCTAAATGCCTCGAAAAGAAAAAGTTCTGAAATGAAGAAAATGGAGGTGACCTAGTTCTCGCCGGAGAAACGTTGTGCGGGAAGATCCAGAGAGTTGGGCCTCGAGTTTTGGTTCACGATAGTGGTCCTGTTTTTGGTGTTGCCAATGGAGTGTACCGATATGGCTGGTGACATAGGTCTCGGCGGAGGTGATTGAGTCCTCGTTAGAGGCTCCTGAATCTGCGGTGGTGCAGGCTTCGACATTGGTTTAGGTTGAGGCTTTTCCGCCATGGGGCTGACCTCCTCGTCAACCTCAATAATTGGAGGACAGTACTCCTTGAGCACCTTCTTGAGTGCTGGTCGTCTGATGGGTTTGCTAAGGAAGTAATTCATGCCTGAATCGAGACAGTCCTTGACATTACTCTCTTCTGCGAAAGCAGTGAGAGCAACAATCGGAGCGTCATAACCCATCTCACGAATGAGTTTTGTTGACTGGATACCGTCTAGATTGGGCATTTGGACATCCATGAAAATCAGGTTGTAAGCTGGTCTGCCAGCGTTCATGGTTTCCTTGACGAAGTCCAAAGCTTCCTGTCCGTCTTTCGCTACCGTCACGTCGTAAATGTCCTCCAGTTTGAGCATTCGAAGCACCACCTCGCGATTCACAGCGTTATCCTCAGCGACGAGCACCCTGATCTTGCTAGTGCCCGTGGCGTCGTTCGTAATTTTTTCCATGGCTGCTGCTTGAGATCCTGGTGATTCCATGGCTTGATTAGATGAGAAATATGGTTGGCTGAGACCAACTAAGCGAGGCTGCGCATCTCGCGGTTGGTTTTGTGCAACAGGTGCCTGAATTTGTGCCTGAGCAATGGTCGGTGATTGGCCGCTGCTAACGTGCGAATGACCTGATCGGTGCGATTGCGCATCGTCGGTGATAAGTTGGCTGACACGTTGTGGTGATCGGGTCCCTTCAAATCCAACGTCGTTGCTGTTATTACCAACGACTGAACTTGCGGTGCTGTCAGATCGTGTCACCACGTGGCGGAGCGGTATCCGCATGGTGAATGTGCTGCCACGTCCCAGCTCGCTGTCCAACTCGATTGTACCTTTCATGAGGGTGGCGAGCTGTGAACAAATACTCAAGCCAAGACCTGTACCTCCGAACTTCTTGCTGAGTGCGAGATCGCCTTGTACGAATGGTTCAAAAATACGTTGCTGGAGGTGCTCCGCGATACCCGGTCCAGTATCCGTTACTTCGAATTCGAATAGAAGAGTACGTCCTGGAGGTGGGGATGCTGGTCGTTCAGAAGCAAGAATGTGGGCGTAGGCATCAGATCTCTCGCGATACGGGTTGATTTCGTTGGCAGTTGCGGAGGTCCTAGCCCCGAATGGTCCAGCGATTGACGCATCAGAGTTCTTGTGCCTACTGGAGATCGGCTTAGAGCTCCTAGACTGAAGAGACGTCTTACGACTGTTAACCTCTGCGGCTTCGCCAGTGCAGCGAACGGTAAGGACAACAGATCCACCAGCAGGGGTGAATTTCAAGCTGTTTGAAACAAGGTTGATGACCACCTGTAGGATACGGTGAACATCGCCCCATAGAATCATGTCCTTCACACGTCCCGTACCAGCAGGCCCAAACTGAGTACGTTCCTCGTCGGAAGCGAAAATTATACCGTTGGTTGCTTCTGCACCTTGGAAATCAACGCGCAGAGTAATCTGTCCTTCCCTGGCCTGTTTTTCGAAGATAGCCAGGACCTGAGAGCTGACTTCGCGCAGTCGGAACTCCTTGGAATCGAGGCTAAGTTGTTGACCAACCTGATTCTTGCTGAAGGTGAGTAGATCGGTGAGAAGATTAAGAAGGAGATCACCACTCTTGTAAATGATACCGAGGGACCTCTTCAGCTTTGTTGGGTCTTCCTCTTGCATGCAAACAGCACACATGCCAAGAATACCATTGAGCGGAGTTTTGAGCTCGTGCGAGATGTTGGCAATGAAGAGTGTTTTGCTCTCGTTGGCAGCCTCGGCTGCCTTCTTGCTGAGTTCGAGTTCTGCGGTGCGTTGCTTCACTCTTTCTTCCAAGCGTTCGTATTGCATCATAAGCTCATCCGACATCTCGTTGAACGTCCGAGTAAGATCGGTCAACTCGTCTTGGACGCAAGTCTTACGTTCCTTGACCTTGCCGGGGATGTGGAACTGACGCCTTCTTTTTTCGTCTTTACGTTCCTGCTTGGATAGCTTGTTTTTCGTGTTCCAGCTGCTCACGGTAGCAAAGAAACCCTCCTTGCGAGCTAGTACTGTATCAGTGTGTTCGTCGTTGCTCCCGTTTCCATCAACGTTGTTGAACATGTCGTGAGAGTCGCGACTGTAGTTGCTTTCCGAGTAACCCATTGGCAAAACCGACCTGCGCGTAGCCTCCCTAAGTCTACGGATGGGAGCGCTCGCAAAGTGGGCTAGGGGCCAAGCGAAGAGTATGACACCGCCAAGAACGGAGAAAATGCAAGTCAAAAGGACTTTGCGCAGGTGACGGATAGGCTGCCAGACTTCTCGCTTGTCTTGTTCGACTATCACAACCCAATCGACCATTTGTGTGTCCGGAATAGCGAAACCTACGGATACTCCTTTTCCGGCTTCGTCGTGGGTGCTGATATCACCCCCGGCATTGCCGATCGAGTGTTGATTCTGAGTGAGAGCGGTGGCGACTGCGGGATACCTTGTCAAACGGAAAGGAGGAGGGTTGACTGTTCCAGAGAATCCAGGATGGCGGTCCGAATGCTGTGAAGGTAGAGACCAGACGAAGCGACCTTCAACGTCGGCCGGATCTACGGTGCCAGCTCCAGCTGAATCGTAGATTAAACCACTGGGGAAGTGATTTGTAGTGTTTGTAGGACCAACAATTAACGTGAGACCGGTGGAACCGAGACCTTCGGCTGAGGATATCACATTTCCAATGAGTCTAGCATCGCATACGACGGTCAACCAACCCAAAACGTCAATGGCGGAGGTGTTGTTAATGACAGGCATTGTGAGAGACAGCAGACTGAAAGTGTCGTTGATGTGGTAGGGGCCTAGAAGCAGGGTCGAGTTTGGCGATCGCAGCACATCTCCATTGTATATGGCGCGAGACTCGCTGTATGTGCTGTTGACGGGAACGGAGAAGTAGGTCAGGTTGGGATAGAGCTCGGGAGGATAGCCGTAGTCTGTGTCGCTCAAGTAAACGTCGCTTCCGTTTGGTGCTTTGTAAGGCAGGAGGATGGTCTCGATGTTTTCGGCAGTAGCGTTGAGGACAGAGGCGTAACCATTGGGGCCGTCTGCATCGCGTGGAAAGATTTTTCCTTGCAGCATGAGGGCCTGGCCAACAGCTCCCGAGGCAGGACCAGCGACGGCAGCATCGAAGTCGGTTTGAGCGGAGGCCCAGTTCGCAGCGGTGTTGTTATTTTGCAGGTTGTATCTTCTCAGGGCATTTTGCATGACAATGCGACTAGAGACGAGCTGAACGCTGTTCTGAATGAGGGCCAAGTTGGAAGCAATCTGGGCTGCTTTGAGCGATGCGGTTAGAGAAAGTCTGGTGGTTCGAATCTCGAGAATGAAATTGTGGCTGGTATACTGTGGCATGCGTCAGTGGATGAGCGTGGCTACTTGGGTGACGGGCAGGACTGACCCATGTCGCTATGGAAATAACAGCCAGACCGATGGCAGCGGCCAGCAGGATCAGGCCGGCGAGCTGCTCTCGGATGGGGATGCGCATGGTGAGAGGTGCTATCAGCAGCGGACGTGATGGCCAAAGAAGTCGCCGGCGCGGGGCGTGAACATGAAGGAGTGGACGCGACCGACGGCAGCCGAAAGGAGCGAGAGGAATGCAGACGACGACGAAGACGACGACCGAGATGTAAGCGAAAGATGTTCGTATGCGACGACTCGGGGCACGGCGGCTCAGCAGTCGACGAGGGCCAGACTGGTTGATCTGCCGATCAGAAGAAAAGCAACAAGCAACCAGTGGGGACGCCTAATCCGACAAAAGTCAAAAGCTCCTTTTCTGAAGTTGCAAGCGAGAGCCAAGCGACCAGGGACGAGATGTTCTGGGGGTTGTTGTTGTTGATGTTGATGGCAAGGTAGAGGATAAGGAATAAGGACGGCGACCGAGGGAAACACGACGGAGCGATCGGCTCTCAGGGAACGGGATAGACGAGCTAATAGGACAGATGAATGGCAGCGTGCATTGTGGCTTCGTGTGCAGCATCCTTGCCCTGACAGAAAATACCAAGATCCAAGCCGCTCGAACACGCCCACTCCCGTCGTCCATTAACCAAAACCTAATTTGGCTGTGACTTCTGTCCGCCTCTGTCCAAGGAATGCAATTGGCAGTTGCACGCGCCAAGCACGTGGACGAACCTAACCTGCGATAGCTGCAAACAGCCTCACGCTCCCACCGATTTGAAGAAGTTCAAGAATCAAGAATCTTCCAAGTTCGCAGTCTCAAGAATCAAGATGCGCTCCGACGCTCCAAGATCAATACGTGTGTGCATTTATCTCGACCCTCGGCTACAGACCCCCTGCCTGCTGCTGAGAGACAACGCGCGCCTGCCAGATTCGCAAATTCCGCTGTACATCTCGAGCTCTCACATTCTCCTTTCGATCCTTCAACTCCCAAACTGCTCGACTTTCTTTGCTTCTTTACAAGCATCAGCCATATCGTTGAGCTTGATCACACCACATGTTTCGCTGCTTATCACCCTGCTTTGCCCTACCGTTGAACCTGCCCTCCTGCTGAAGTACCACGCGTCCGAATCGATCGTCTCACATCCCCAGCTTACCCACCCCGATTGAGCCATGCTGCAACCCATCTCACTTCAAATTCTCCCACAGACTGTCATCGGGAGCTGAATGAAGCATGACTTGATGATTTTTCTCCTGGTCAGAAGAGTTGTACATCTCGACAGCAATCCTCTGAACCATAAGCGATGTTGTTAGTTGGCATCAACCTCCTCTCGCCAATGCGCGAGACGCCTGAGGAACATCAAACGCTCGGCCGAATACCGAGGTGAAGTGTCATAGCCCCAGGTGCCCGCAATCACTTTAACGAAGGTGGAGATTTGTTTAAGCTGCATCATAGCTTCTATAGATCGATGACATATACGAGGTCAGTTAATTAGGATAGCCGTCTCTCTTCACAACTTCCCGTCCACGTCCAAAGTCATGATGGCTTGAAAAGCGCTCGTCGTCGTCGATGAAGAACAAAGAACTACCAGTTGATTTCTGCCCTGACGAACCGCTGTCATCCAAAGTCCGTCCGCCGCTAACGAAGTTTGCCTGACGCTAATTGCTCAAGAACGCATGCCGCTAGTCACCTATTTTCCGGCTACTGCTAATTCCGAATCGCGAATGAGAATTGCTGCGATTTCTCGACGAGTTTCAAGTTTTATGGCATCGCTCATGTCCGGCTTCTCGAATCGTCCAGCAGAGACTTGGGAAATGTTATGAAGGGGCACCTCGAAATCGATCTCCGAGCTCGTTCTTGGAGAACATCTTCAAATTTGTTGTCGCTTTTCCCCTCGCTCGAATCTCGTGAGATGGATACGAACATCTTCTTGAGACATCCAACGGCCGTGTAAATTTGCTGTTGACCTGTCTTCTGCGCCATTCCTCTCGACAAAGACGGTCATGAGCTTTGCTCTTCCGCGACGTATAGGTACGACAACCGCCATGGCCCAAGCCAGGACTACGTTCTCAAAACTCTCAACTGCCGTCTGTTCCCGGTAGCCTTCACATAGGTAACCGTTTCCTCGCTGGTGCTAAGGAGGAGGAGAGGTACGGAGGGGGCGAGGTATTCTGGCTCGTGCGTCAGCCACTGATCCACTTTCGTAATTAGGTGATACCCTCACCAATAATTGGAAGGACTAGCCGTGCCCGGCATCGCAGCGAAATCTCTGCTAATTCAAAGCCTTTTGAGCTCCTGTATTAACTAATAAACTACTAATACTATAGATGTCGACGACGACGCTCTTCTCGACGAGGCTAGAGCTCCTCCTTAGTCGACTAAACCTCTATTTATTAACTCCTCCTCCTCTAACTACGAGGAAGCATTAGAGTAGCCTCCGGAGCTATCTCTACCGCTAGGGTGTATCCGGATTAAGCTAATTCCTGCTAGTTTAAAGGCCTTAACGCTTCTAAAGCTTATAGAGAAGGTATATACTTACGCTCGCGCGTACGGCTTCGACATCGTTAGAAATAGTAGTATTAAGAAGTGCTATTAGCGTAGCAAGAAACGAACAGTAATTCCTAGCGTAATTCCCTTTAAGTACTAGCTCGATTGTTTATACGCCGGTAATACTAAGAACACGCGTAAGTTAGCTCTAGAGGACTAAGTTCGCGATAGAAGGAGTAAGAAATAAGGCTATATCTTATACGTGTTTGCTGTTGCTATTAACTTTAAAGATCCGGCATCTTCTAAGTAGATTATTTCGTATAGTAATAAGCATTATCTAGCTTATTATAACTATACGGCGCAAAAGCCGCGCTCCTTTCTAGGCTACCGGAAGCGCGCGCGCGAGGTTAATAGTGTCGTCGATGCTATTACTAGTAAGTTACTAAGTTACTAAGTTACTCGCTTCGCTCGCTTAAGCGCTAAGGCTACATATAGAACTAACGAAATTAAAATAGCTTACTTTAGCGATAACTTAAAGCGCTCGCGAGTACTTAATGCTATTAGGCGCGACTACCTAGACGGTCTATTTCGACTAAAGGACCTCTTAAATAAGCGCTAGAGAGCTTAGATCGACCGACTACGCTTTTTAACAGTTATTAAGAGCCTAATAATAGAGCTAGAAGCGCGCGAGTTCGATTATTACTACGATTTTAACGAGGCTACCGGCGAGCTTACTTACCTTCTAATGCTATACCCTTAGAGCCTTAAGATCTTCGCTAGCAATAATGATATACTAATGTTTAATAGCACGTATAAGAGCAACTTATATAGTAGGCCTCTTCTTAACCTTGTCGGCTCTACTAGCATAAATACGACAATTTAAGTTAGTATTACGCTTATAGATAGTTAGAAAGAGGAGGACTTTGTTTAGTACCTTAGTAATGTTAAAACTTCCTTTAAAAAACACGATATTAAGCTCCCTCGCGTGCTTATTACTAACCGAGATAAAGTAACTATTAACGCTATTAATAAGGTCTTCCCTTTAATTCCTTACATTATCTACCGCTAGCACTTTAAGAAGGACGTTTTAGCATACGCGCGTAAGCAAGGTAAGGACTAGAGTCTAGTTGCTACTCCTATAGAGGCCGATGCTAATAATAAAGACGATTTAGATAAAACCATAGAGTTCTAGCAGCTGTTTTAGTTAACAATCTAGGTATCTACCGTCTTAGAGTTTAAGGAGCTCCGCTAGCGTATTAACACCGACTACTTAGAGATAAGATTATACCTTAAGCGCGAGTAGTAGCCGTATAGAGGCCGCCTTGTTAACTACTATATTAATAAACACTAACACTATAACGAGGTAAGTAACTTATTTCCCTAGTAGTATAATTTATATATTTACATTCTACGGAGATATCCGTTATAGGCTAACAATTACCTAGAGAATTCTTTACTATCTATCTCCGCGAGGCTAACCTCTTCCTCTTCCTCCTAGATTATAACATTACGTAACAAAGGTAGCTACGCTAGCCTTAAGAGCTAGCTCGAGAACTCTAAAGGCGACATCTATACCTTCTTTAAAAGCTGCTTACTCTAGTAGTAGTAACTGTACGAGCGCTATAAAGATATATATAACGACGACGTACTCGCCGCGCTAACGAAGCTAGTTAGTCGCTTTTAGAGCTTAGTAGTACGTAAGATTACCTCCTACGTACTTCTTAAGACTTCGAAGCTTCTAAGCGACGTAGAGAAGGCTCTTAAAGGTAGCTACGCTACGCCGGAGTACTATTACCTAGTCGACTTAGAGGAAGGTAAGCATAAGTGCCCTAGTAAGTGCTCTTAGTTCCGCCGCGTAGTGTTTAGATTACCTTACTAGCACGAGCTCCTTCGGATACTATATACTATAAAGGTGCTATTACCTTCTTACTTCGATGCGTATTAGTAGCTTAAGCGCTCTAAATGTATAACTAACTTTACGCTACCCCTTTAAGAGTTCTCTACTTGTATAGCTACTTAAAGAATTAATAGAACTAAGCTATTAACTAAGGCTAGAGCTTAGAACTTAAGCGCGGACTTAACTCGTATACGAACTAGTATATAACATATCGCTAGCGTATACCCCTAGCTAAGCGTATTAGTACGCTAGCTAGCGGCCTTACTAAAGAGGTAGATTTTTTAAGAGGTAGATTAAACAATATACGGTTAAAAGACTCTACTAGTTGCGAGGGCGACCCTGTCGAACAAATAGAGCAAACACATAACTATCTGCTAGTTCTGTTTTTATCGCAGATTTAAGCTTTCTAGCCTTCGTAGCGAAAGAAGTAAAAAGAGCAAAAAGAACGGTACCGCTAAGAGTCGAACTTAGGACCTTTAGGGAACTATGTCTCTAATGGTCCGATTCGGACCATTAGAGACATGGTATATAGGCCTAACGCTTTAACTACTAAGCTACGGTGCCGATGATGTAATTAACTGTATCTATTTAAATTGAATAACACCTGATGTTGAACCTGCGACCCTGACCCCCACCTCAGAAGTGCCATACCACTGATTTTGAGGCCTTATGGGCGAGCTCCGGTATCGCTCCGCTTCGCCTTTCCGATTTTTGGTGGTGGTACAGCTAAGTTTGAGAAGACTGACCGTGCGTACGCCACTGATCCACCCGCTCCACCTCGCCCCCTCCGTACCTCTCCCCCTCCATAGCCGCGGCGCCGTTTCCTATACCACTCCCACTCTATTGCGCCAAGAGCACAACGGCTGGCTACAATACCCATGCGGCTCGGGATTCCAGACTTTAGAAGTCCCTGGAAAACCGTCGAATGTAACTGCAACACATCGGAACCTGAAACAGCTCTCTTTACGAGTCGAAGTTGGCTCATGAAATCTTGTACATGACTTTCAAGTCCATCGCCAAGCAGTCAAGCTGGCGCGGTATCCCGGCACCTGGGAAGCCAACCAACAAGATCTCTTGGTCCTTGTTGATCCGCGTAACTCTCAGTACACGCAGAGACATCAGTGCCGCGGTCCTGTCGTTGAGTATCACGGACGCGTACTGGCCGAAGTCTCGGCGCCAAACCCGGCGGAGACACCGCCGAGATGTGCTCAAGCCGTCCCTGCGAAATGTTGCATACGCCTTCAACCCGTTCTCAACCGCAACGAGTCCGGGCAGGCACATGTCGGAGTATGCATCCGAGTCTTGGGCTATGTATGGTTATTGACCGATCTGGTTCACCAAGAAACGTGAAGGTAGTGTCCTTGTCATGGATTCGAGGAGACGGCGGACTTGTAGTGGTCGATAGCACAGCGTTGTTATCGCGACTCCTTCAAGGTACGTGGATTTTTCAAGTGTATCATTGACATTTCATAGCCTGGTGTACTTCATTACTCTATCATTTATTCGCCCTCTCTTAATTAGAGCTTGGCTGCTGGGGCATCGGAGATGCGTTGTCCAGCCTCGTTCAGACGGATCTGAATACCCTTTACCAGAGCCTCTTGTAGAAGAGCACCAATCTCGACTGCCTTGACTGCGTTACGGAGCTTCAGGGGGAGCGCAGTGTTGTCGAGACAAGCAGCTGCAAATTCGTTGGCCTCCCCTACGAAGGCCTGTTCGAATCTGCCATAGTAATGAGCAGGAATCTCTCTGGTGACACCTTGTGCGCCATAGTATTGCACGTGATTCTTCTGAGCAAGGCCGTTGACAGTCAGCTTTCCCTCCGTGCCGATAATCTCAGTCACGTCTTCTTGACCATGAGCCATCATTCTCGAGCAGTAGAAGTTGGCCACTCTACCGTTCCAGAACTCGACGATACCCATGGCGTTGTCGTAGTCGTTGTACTTGGCCAGCTCAGGTTGAACAGCTCGTACACCGTATGCTGAGACACTCTTGACTTGGATGTCGTCGCCGAAGAACCAAAGAGCGAGATCGATGTCGTGGACAGACATGTCCACAAACACACCTCCAGACCAGGCAGCGTACTCAACGAAGAAGCCACTAGGGTCGTGCTTGTCGCATGTTTGACTGCGAATGATTGTGGGTCTACCGATCAAGCCTCTGTCCATCTTTTCCCATGCATCACGGTAAGACTCGTCGAAACGACGGGAGAAACCACACATGACCTTCAGGTGAGGGTGCTTGAGTGCTTCGTCCAGGACTTGCTTACACTAGGACAAGGTCAGTACTCAGGAATGGATATGTGTTCAGACAAAACTCACGACAGGGATACTGGTGGAGAGAGGCTTCTCGCAGAGGACGTGTAGGCCCTGGTGCATGGCCTTGATGGCCTCCTCGGCGTGGACTGATGTGGCAGTTCCAATGACTACAGCTTGCAGGCCTTCTTGCTTGATCATCTCATCGTAGTCGGTGTAGAGTGTGACTCCGTGGGGCTCCAGGTTGGTTCTAGCCCAGGCGAGCTCTTTCGGGTCAGGAGTGAAAGCTGCTACGAGCTCTGCGCGAGGAGTGCGGTGCAGGAAGTTGATGGCATGGCGAGCGCCCATACGACCAAGGCCGGCAGCGGCAATCTTGAGCTTCTGAACCATGTTGACGTTCAGGGTGTATGTGTTTTCGTGGGAGAGGTGCAAGCGAATGACAATGGGTATGAGGTCTGAGAGAAAGATGTCTACCTCAACACTCCGGCAGATCCATCCTTTATAACCTACTACATCCATATGATCCTACAGCGCATTTCTTACCTCTCTCGTCCACGCCCACTACGGTCCTTGAGAACTGTGGAGATGCATAGCAGATAAAAACAGAAGTGGTAAGAGGGGGTGCGAGTGTGTGGAGTAGCGGGGTTTGTGGGGCCTTCCCAAATCGATGCCTGTGACAAAATCAGCAACTTTTCCTCCGAGACAGAGGCAAGACATTTCCCGAAGACATCTGACCTGCAATTTTTTTCTCGTTGCGAGATTGCAACAAAGAGTCCGCGAGCTCCATTTTCGGTGTCACCTTACGGGAATTACTCACGCGTAACATATTGCTAGTACCTCCGAGGGATGCAATGAACGGCGGAGAAAGGCTTGCGTGGTAGGAGTTTCTTCCTACATTGGGCAGCCGCCCGAACCCCTCGTATCGCGCATGATGTACTGACCGCTTTCACCACCACAGTCAACAGTGCCGTTCACGGCATTTGAGATGCGATCGCAAGAGGCCAAGATGCTCCCGGTGTCTCAAGGATGATGTCGATTGTGTGAGCCGGGCCGAGCTCCCCGAGCAGCCGAAGAAGAAGGCAAGGTGAGATGCCGAAAATCGATTTGGCTCGTTGAGGACAACTTGATATACTGTTTCAAATGATAAATGTAACATGTTACTAACTTCTTCTTGAGGCTCGCCAATCCATCCAAACATCAACCACAGTTTCCTGCCGACCAGCCATGGTTTCGAGTCAAAAAGGCACTAGTGTTCATTGACGAGAATGAATCAACAATCTTCGGAACTGGGCAAGTCCTGGACTTCGAAGAGGAAACAGAAGATCCGACGCAGCTAATAGGAGAGACATCTGACCATGCTTCCACTTCAAACATTGGGACGGCACCTACAGGGAATCACGATCAAGTAACAGACTACAGACAGGCTTCAGAAGAGCCTATTGAGCCCGCTGGAGACCCTCACCAACCTCAGGCGACAATACGCTTTGAGACGCTCGTTGAGGCAGCTGCTGAGTGTAGAGCTGAGCGCTCACGTAGCGCTCCGACAGATCTCGCTACGGAGCCCATAGCTGACACTGCCTTCCCAACGTCAACAAGTGGCATATCACCACCCATATTCGAATTCGCGCTGGATGGTGGGACCTCGTCATCCCACACCTCTCTTCATCACAGTCGATTGTCAGAGCGTAACGATGCCTTGTCACCACACAACTTCCGATCCTTTGGGTCGCCCCGAGATCCTTCTACCGGCCGTATCTCCACCATCTCTCCGGAAGCGGCCTTCTCTTTACCTACAACGCCTATATTGTCCGCACACGAAGGCCGGCTGATGCAACACTTTATCGAGCATCTCGCACCTAGCATCGATGTGTGCAGTCAAGAGCAGATTTTTGGGCGACTTGTCCCTCGGATGGCTTTCTTGTCGCCTATTCTACTCACAGCCATCTTTGCGGTTGCCTCAAAGCATATATCTAAGACGATAGAGATGACCGATCCGACCCCAGAGTGCTACTTTCAGGAAACCCTGGACCATCTGATACCTGTGTTGAACGAGCCTGATGCGCTTGTCGAGGATTATGTGCTGGCTGCAGTAGTGATCTTGAGAGTCATGGAAGAGATGGACAGTACGTGCTGGAACAACGATTTGAATACCTCAATGCTGATAGAATGCAGTTTCACTCTCCGGATACGATCAGCAGAGCCATCTGCCCGCAATCCATGCTCTCATTAGTGCACAAGAACGATTTGCCACTCGAGGTGGTCTCCGACAAGCAGCTTGGTGGGTAGGGTTTCGTCAAGAGATGGTCGTCGCCTTCATCAACCAAAGACCGATTGTGCCTGTGCTGGAGCACTGCAACCTCGACCGATCATTCTCAGTAGCCGATGACTGCACATGGACCAACCGGATCATTGTACATTGCGCAGACGTTATCAACCACTGCTTCCAAAATGGCTCGCTCGACCAACAAACATATCAAGCACTTCGAGACTACGGAGAAGCCTGGATGGCCCACAAGCCTCGATCTTTTAATCCCATATTCCAGTCTCAGCCTTCGGGGATGGGATCATCGTTTACCAAAACATGGTACGCCGGCGACACCATCGCTAAGGGCATTCAGCATTACCATCTATCAAAAATACTGCTTGTCGCTCATGATCCCAACATACCAAGACTCGGTCTCCAAAGGAAGGCTTTTGAACAGACTGTTGACGTGCGTGTTCCAAGATTGTCTCCATTTGTCGCTATCCGCTAATTTTAATACAGGATCAACTCAGGTCCCACGCGAGGACCCTCTGCGGTATTGCTCAAGGAGGTTGCAAGACAGCAGCCATATGGGTCACTACATGCATGGGGATATCATGGTGTGGAGATCGATTCACTTCTCGCGCAGAGCAAGAAGAGTTGCTTGAGATTCTGAGATACACGGACAGAGTTCATGCTCGACATACTCTGTCTACGCAAAAGCACCTCATACAAGCATGGGACTGGCCCATAAGCACTTGAGAGATTGATGTTGGACTGAAAACGATCATTAATCTCTACCTCTTCTAACCATTAGTCTCTGTGTCCTTCGATCATTGGTTCATGTGCCTCCCGATCATAACTTCACGCGCAATCCCACAAGCGCTTCGCGTTGTCTCGAAATACCAGATCTTTAGCGCCACCAAGCTCTTCGGTCCAGTCGAGACACCTGGACACGAACGGTTTAACATCCAAGCCTTCAAAGCGTGTGTGTGGCCAGTCAGACGCAAAGACCATCCTATCCTTTGCCGTGTTCAACAACAACTTAGCGATGGCTTCTGATCCGGCCATACTTTCGGCATCGATATCGTAACGGTAATGTGCCGAGAGCTTGACCCAGAGGTTGTCAGCCTGCGACAGAAGTGTCGTCAAATGCTGCATGCCAGGCACATTTGATGCGTCCGAGGGATACGATGGCCAGCGCTTCATATCGGGAGCACCGAAATGAGCAATACAGACCTTGACGCCAAGTTCAGGTACAACATCAGTGATGAAGCGGAGCTGTTCAAGATCTATGAAGAGCTCGACAACCCAGTCAAGCGGCTTTACGATATCCGCATATTTGCGTAAAGTTTTCTTCACAACCTCTGGATCGAAGGGCTCGTTTGTGGACTTGAAGTTCAGTCTTACGCCTCGGACGCCCAATGCATGCCATTGCTTCAATGTATCGGAGGCAATGTCGTCGGGATCGAACGCCACGACGCCTCGGCCGCGTTCAGGTCCAATTTTCTTGAGAGCGTCTAGGAGACAGGAGTTGTCATTTCCGTAGATGGATGGTTGGACAAGTACGATATTGTTTATACCAATCGTTTTTTCGAAAGCCATGGCGTGGTCTAAGCTGTGTAGAGATGGTTTGTAGGCGGCTGTTTTGGCTAGAGGGTAATCGGGAGAAGTTACGTGCATGTGACTGTCCCATGCGCCTTTTGGCATTCTATCGGTGAAACTGCTTGACGATACATTTCGCCTGATGGTTTGTTGGATCATGGACCTTGGTCGCAGACGGCAGAGACGACGAGCGGCTGAGCTGAAGCCGGCGTGAGAGGTGGGCAATTGAGAGCGGCCAGATCAGAGCTGTATTTACCTGTTCATTGCAATCACGGCGGTAATTCCACGTTGGTTGTCAGTCGCGATATTCTTGGCTCTCAAGTGACATCGACTGTGTACTCGGGCGTGTTGTTCAAGAAACGGCAGAGGTCATGATGGCGCGAAAGCGGGGGTCATGAGACCCGAACGATGGACGGGAGGACAACACTTTTCGCAACACTTTCCACACAACCTGTATACAACTATCTTTGACCGGGCCAGGCTGCTTTGAGTAACAGTTAGGCGTCTATCGATACAGCAGTTGGAAAGACGCGTTGCTATAGGGAGCAAGATTAACGAAAGAGAGAAATCAGGCCATTGCAAAAGACGTCATTACTTTGAAGCTTCAGAGTCGCAAAACATTGGGGACGAGATTGTTTTCTCCGAGGGACATATCCGAACATACGGATCGATCAATTGGATGAGACAGTCGGACTTCAAGACAGAGCCAGATGCAACTAATGCTGTAGCAATGCCTGGTCTGGTGCGCAAACTCTTCATGCAAGTCTCCGGCCTCGAGAGTACAAGCACAGGCATGATTTGCTAACCAAGACAACAGCTGCGCCGCCGCAGATGGTCTGCTGCTCCAACCTCTCTCGCAACGAAACCAACAATCTTCCTCTCCTCCTGTAAAGATCGACTACAAGACGCATGCTATCAGCCCCTCGCTCCACCAGGACTCGGACGACTCGACCGGCGAAGGACTCGAAGCTCATGGTCTTCTCGGTATGCATGCTACCCGACTCGAGCCGTTATTCCTTCTCTAACACTCCCCAGGTCTCCTGAACCTCGCATCGTCCTCATATCTCGTCGCCATCTCCAAGCGTGAGCAAATCGCTCAGATTCGTGGAAAGCCCATATATGTCATCACCGATGTCGCTCTGATTCCTCTGGCCTCGCAGGCGGATGCACAACATGCCATTCAGCAGGCAAAGCAGGCTCTGAAGAGTAATAAGCCCGAGTCTCTGGACACGAGCGACGATGAGGAGGACTCGACCAGTACAACCGCCGACGATGAGCAGGACGACAACGCGTCGGTAGGCTCACCAGATGAGCCGCTGAACGTACCTAAGGGCTCGGTGAACAAGGCTACTACCGTGGTCGCCGATGTCATCAAGAATAAGGGTCAATATGGTCGCTTCGCACAGCGCTGGTTCTCCAAGGGCGGTTGGAAGTCTGACGGCATCCGCAAACAAGGCATGAGCGCCAGCGAGGACGACCTGTCTCTGACTCCCGAGCAAAAGAAGCAAGCCGAAGAATCTCTGCCCGACGACAAGAAGGACGAAGTGGAAAGCGCCCCTGTCAACACACAATCTCAGACCTCTCCCGAGGAGGAGCATTCAGACACTAAGCCAGAGGTTGTCGCATCTGGCGAAACCACTCTTACTAATCTCATCCCAAGAATTCTCAAGACGACAAAGTTGTATTTTACCTCACGAAGCTTTTACTTTTCTTACGATTACGACATTTCACGCAGCCTTTCTCGACAAGAGTCAGCCTCTGCTTATATTCCGCTTCACAAGCGTTTCGATCCTTTGGTGAGCATCTTCGTTACATACCTCAGCTCGAACGTCTGCTGACATGCCTAGTACTTCTGGAATCACAATCTCGCCGAGCCACTAATCGAGGCTGGCCAGCATAACCTCACCCTTCCTGTGATTCAGGGCTTTATTGGCCAGCGCGCTTTTACCGTCGATGCCGCCGAGAATGAAGAGAACAAGATAGTCGATTCGAAACAGGAGGCCTCGGAGGTCGTCAAGGTCCAGGAAGATGCACAGAAAGAGGATGCAAATACGAACGACGACAAGTCTCAGCCCAAGGAACTGCTGTTGACTCTTATCTCCAGACGCTCCGTCAAGCGTGCAGGACTGCGCTATCTGCGTCGTGGTATTGACGATGACGGCTATGTCGCCAACAACGTTGAGACCGAGCAGATCCTTGCCACACCATCGTGGGACTCTAAAGACAAGGTCTTCTCCTTCCTACAGATCAGAGGATCCATCCCGCTTTTCTTCTCACAAAGCCCTTACAGCTTCAAGCCTATTCCTATCCAGTATGGCTCCGAGGCAACCAACCAAGATGCCTTCAAGAAGCACTTTTCCAATATGCTCGAGCGCTATGGAGAAGTCCAATGCGCTTCACTGGTCGACAAGCATGGCACAGAAGCAAAGATTGGAGAGTCGTACGAGAAGCACGCCAACAGTCTGAAAACTTCCGGTGGCGTCTCTGGCAAGCAGGTTGGGTTCTACTGGTTCGATTTCCACACTGTCTGCAAGGGCATGAAGTTCGAAAACGTTTCAATTCTGATGGACACGCTGAGGCCGTCTATGGAGTCGTTTGGATGGACTGTTCAGCAAGATGGCAAGTTCATTAACACCCAAACCGGTGTTCTGAGGACGAACTGCATGGATTGCTTGGACCGAACGAACGTTGTTCAGTCCGGCGCCGCTGGCCTCGCTCTCCAGGATCAGCTTGCACAGATGGGTCTCTCGATCAATCTTCAAACTGACCCTAAGACTTCGTGGTTCAACAACCTGTGGGCTGACAACGGCGATGCGATTTCTCGTCAATACGCAGGTACCGCTGCCCTCAAGGGAGACTTCACCCGCACTCGCAAGCGAAACTGGCAAGGTGCTCTGAGCGATTTCAGCTTGACCTTGAACAGATATTACAACAACATCTTCGGCGACTACTTCCTACAAACTTGCGTGGACTTCTGGCTCGGCAACGCTGGCCCTCATGTGTTCGAAGAGTTTGAAACCGACATGATGAACCAAGACTACGCCCTCGATATGGGTCGCATCCGCCAGAGCGCCATCGAGACCTGCGTTCGCATTGTCCTTGAAGACTCAGCAGACATGGTCTCGGGCTGGACGCTCTCCTGCCCTGCCTCGGCAAACACCCTCCGCTCTCTCCCCTTTGAGGAATGCATCGTTCTCCTCACCGACACCGCACTGTACTTCTGCCGCTTCGACTGGGACACCGAAAAGGTCGGCTCCTTCGAGCGTGTCGAACTCGTGGATCTCGAAAGCATCAACTACGGCGCCTACATCACCAGCACCCTCGGCCCCACACACATGGACGAAAAGAAGAATGTCGGCTTTGTCGTCAAGTACTCCTCCCAAACACCTGCTATGGTGCGCACCAACACACGCAGTCTGGCCAACGAGAAGGAAGCAAGCGCTGCGGAGAAGGATGGCAAGAAGACAGACGTCAAACCTGCTGAGAGCAGACTACTGGCCTTCAAGGCGCTACCACCCAGGAACTCGGCGTCCAAGGGAAAGAATGCTGAGGGCGAAATGAGTGAGGTAGAAATGGTACGTCATATTTGCGAGGAGATTGAAAGACTCAGCAACAAAGCGCTTGACAAGCAATCGATCACTGCCGAGGGCGCAGAAGATGAAGGTGGTCGCAAGCTGAAGGCTGAACAGAAGGACGTCATTTCTGTCGCTGAAGCCAAGAAAAGTACTGGCTATCTCGAGTCCCTTGGATACTCGCTGAAGAAGTTGGTTTGGTCGTAGAGGCTGAAAGAGGAAGAAGAGATGGGCAACAAGGGACATACTGTGGGGAAGGTTAATAATTACGAGGGCGTCTGTACATTTGCAATGACTTGATGAACATTTCGATCGTTCTTTCTTTGTTCTGTCGCATCTGAATTATGCATGTCTTCATTACTCCGCCTTGTGTTCTCTGTACGAGTACTCTATTTTCTTTTTCCGTTCCAATGTACGAATGATCGGAAGCTGCGACCTTCACACGCCGCGTCTGGTGTTCATCTTCCAGAACTCGACCATTGAAATGCTTTATATCGACACCACGACACCAAATAGGGTCGCACGCCAGCCAAAATCGCAAAGCATACGGAGAATAACTCTGGCTACCCAAAAAGCCATCGGAGGGTATACTGCATACTATAGTGCTTATAAAATATCACAAAAAGTGTTTTCCACCCTCGTCGAGGGCATCACCCTGATCTTAAATCAGCCTTCCAAACGTCTTACCCGATGACCTCTTCCGATACCTTCGAGCCCTATCGAATCGATTCACTCTCGCTCCGAGAACATCACTCGGCCGCAGAACCTCCTCACCACTCGGTTACATCGGCACCATCACCTTTTTGCTCGCCTGCTCACCTCTCGTGTGTGTTCGAATCTTTGCGAGAATCTCAGCGAGAATTGTAGCGAAGGGAAGAGTATAAGCTTTGGTAGCCAGCGGGTAGAAAAGCCCGAAAAACGGGCCGGAGATGGAGGCCCCGGATGGCTGGGGGATCAAGCAAGCGGGGCTCGGCGGACCATCTGTAACCTTATTCACACTCGTATTCTGCTCGTCGCGACTCGCGAAAGAGAGAAGGAGTTGTCGCACCTGCGTCATGGTGTTTGCTGTATCTGTGTTTCACTTGGAGGCTTGGTAAAGGATGGTTCTTGTTGTTTGCTCGCCTTGGTGGCTTCGAGGTCGAGTAGCTGCGGAGGGCGTTGCAGACGAGGCTGCGACCTCGATAGAGGTATGGAGAGAAGTACTCGAATGGTTGCAGATACTTCTTCTCGGACCGGCAGAGCATCGAATCGGTTTCCAGAGCTGCCGAGATCAGCAGGTCTTCAAGTAGTCGGATGGCAACTCGGATGAAGATCAAGAGATGGAACAAGACGGCAAGCCCGTGGGGCAAAGCTTGGGGAGGGATGATCTCCACGGTCACTCCATATGTAACCCACATGGCGGGGCACCAGTTCGAGCATTGACGTCGGCGCTACTTTTTCCTCATGCTGATTCACCTGTTTCTTGCCTTCCTCCGTGACTTGACTTCATCTCCTTCACGTCAAAGCTGAAATAGCTAGACTTTTAGCTTCACTTCGTCGAAGAGCGGCATGTTCGGCTGCCTACAGTAGCAAGTGATCGGCGTCGTGCCTGAATATCAGTGTGTGAAAGTCGTGTGAAAGTGGTCGTGTTGCGGGGAAAGTTTTCCACTATGCGAGGACTAACCATCGGCATTAGTGTTGTCGTTTGTATAAAAGCCCACACTATGTTCCCAAGTTTTCTTGCTCACGATTCTCATCCAGTTCCAACCATCACGTTCCTTCTTCTCCTAGAGACGATTGACAACATGATGTTCCCTTCGTTCAAGAGGCCTGCTCTCTTTGCTCTGTCTGCCTCGACGGCAGTCATGGCTCAGATGACCACCTCTGACTTTTCACCTACCAATGCCGTGTCCGACACTCCTTCGGCGCAGATCACGTCAGCATCATCCTCTGCCTCGACTGGCACGGTTCTCCTGCATGGCACACCGACTACGTGAGTTGTCCAGAGACCTTCCATCACAGCAAACACTAATCCTCTGGTAGTTACTCTGTGCAATACACTCTGCCTGCTGCCATCGATGTAGGCGCAAACTTGCTCCCCAACATCGAGGATCCCGAGGCCAAGGTTGCTCAGGCAGTTTGCCCCGGCTACAGAGCCTCCAACGTCGAGCACACTCAGCATGGTTTCACGGCCAGCTTGTCTCTTGCCGGCGCGCCCTGCAACGTCTACGGCACTGACATTGAGGATCTCAACATCACCATCGCATACCAATCTTCCCACCGTCTTTCGGTCAACATCTCCCCTGCTTTTGTCACTGCTGAGAACTCCAGCCACTACATTCTGCCTTCGGGCATAGTGTACAAGCCTGAGCAAGGCGTTCCTGACGAACCTACCGAGGACATTGATCTTCAGTTCGTTTGGTCCAACGATCCCACTTTCTCATTTGCTGTCTTGAGAAAGTCAACTGGCGATGTCATCTTCTCTACCGAGGGCACTGTCCTTGTCTACGAGGACCAGTTCATCGAGTTTGTCTCTGCTCTACCCGAAAACTACAATCTTTACGGCATGGGCGAGAACCTTCACGGAATCCGTCTTGGAGACAACTACACGACTACTTTCTACGCCGCAGACAACGGTAATCCCATTGACCGCAATCTTTACGGTGTCCACCCGATGTATGTCGACACCAGATACTACGAAAAGGACCCGGTGAATGGCACTTTGTCTCTTTTGACTGGTGACACCGACACCAACGCCAGCTATATCTCGTACAGCCATGGCGTTTACCTGAGAAATGCCCATGGCATGGAGGCTCTCATGCAGAATGGCAACATTACTTGGAGAGCCCTTGGTGGAAGCATCGACCTTTACTTCTTTGACGGTCCTACTCAGGCTGAAGTCACCAAGCAGTACCAGCTGGGTGCAGTCGGTCTGCCTGCCATGCAGCAATACTGGGCCTTCGGTTACCACCAATGTCGCTGGGGTTACAAGAACTGGACCATGATGCAGGACGTTGTTGACAACTTCGCCAAGTTTGAGATCCCTATGGAGACTATCTGGAACGATATCGACTACATGTAAGTGTTTTTGTAGACCTCAATACTTGCGAGGAATCACGCTAATCAGGTCTTCACTTCAGGTTCCAATACCGCGACTTTGAGAATGACCCCAACACCTTCCCTTACGACCAGGGCAAGCAGTTCATCGATGGACTCCACGCTAACGGCCAGCACTACGTTACTATCGTCGACTCGGCCATCTACATCCCCAACCCTGATAACGAGACTGATGCTTACTCTGTCTACAGCCGTGGTCATGAGCTGGACGTTTTCATGAAGAATGCTGATGGCTCCGAGTACATCGGTGCTGTCTGGCCCGGCTTCACTGTTTTCCCCGATTGGCACGCCGAAAATGCTTCTCAGTGGTGGACCGAGTCTCTCATGAACTGGTACCAGAACGTCCAGGTTGACGGTATCTGGATTGACATGTCGGAGGTCAGCTCCTTCTGCGTCGGCAGCTGTGGTACTGGTCAACTGCATATGAACCCTGTTCACCCTCCCTTCGACCTTCCTGGTGAGCCCGGCTCAGTCGACTATAACTACCCTGAGGGCTTCAACGTCACCAACTCCACCGAGTACGCCATTGCCTCTTCCAAGTCTGCCATCCAGGTAGCTGCCAACTCCGCCACCATGACCTCGACCACCACCCAGCCCTACCTCCGCACTACCCCTACCGCTGGCGTCCGTAACGTCGATCACCCTCCCTATGTTATCAACAACCAGCTCGGTGATTTGGCTGTCCACGCTGTTGCCCCCAACGCCACTCACTCTGATGGTGTCGAAGAGTACGACGTCCACAACCTCTTCGGTCTTGAGATCTTGAATGCCACTTACAATGCTCTCACCCAGACCATCAGGGGTAAGCGTCCATTCATCATTGGACGTAGCACATTCGCTGGTGCTGGCCAGTATGCTGGCCACTGGGGTGGTGACAACTACGCCACCTGGGAGTCTATGCTGTTCAGCATTCCTCAAGCCCTCGATATGGCTCTCTTTGGTATTCCTATGTTCGGCGCCGACACCTGTGGTTTTAGTGGAAACTCAGATGAAGAGCTTTGCAATCGCTGGATGCAGCTGAGCGCTTTCTTCCCCTTCTACCGCAACCACAACACCCTGGACGATAACTCTCAGGAGCCTTACATTTGGGGCTCAGTCATTGATGCTAGCAAGCGTGCCATGGCCATTCGCTACTCGCTTCTTCCTTACATGTACACCCTGTTCCACATGGCACACACCACTGGCAGTACTGTTATGAGAGCCATGGCTTGGGAATTCCCTCATGATCCCAGCCTTATCGCTGCGAATCGTCAATTTATGCTCGGACCCAGCTTGCTCATCACCCCTGTTCTAATTCCTCTGGCTACCACTGTGAACGGTGTCTTCCCTGGTATCAAGGAGGGCACTGTCTGGTATGATTGGTACAATCAGACCGCTGTCTCCGTTGCCCCTGGCGCCAACATCACCTTAAATGCCCCTCTTGGCCACATCAATGTTCACATTCGTGGTGGCAGCGTCTTGCCTCAGCAGGAGGCCGCTCTTACCACCACTGCCAGCAGAAACAGCTCTTGGAGTGTCATCACTGCTCTCTCAGCCGAGGGTACTGCCACGGGCAGCCTGTACATTGACGACGGTGAGAGCATCATCCAGAACTCGACCCTCTTTGTCGACTTCACCGCCGAGAACAACCGCCTGTACGCCTCAGCCCGCGGCTTGTGGCAGGAGAAGAACGCTCTCGCCAACGTCACCGTCCTCGGCGTTCAGAACGCACCTTCAAACGTGACGCTCAACGGCCAGGCTCTGTCCGGTTTCAACTACAACTTCACCACCAAGGTCCTCAAGGTCACCGGCCTGCAGAACGCTACTTCTTCCGGTGCCTGGGCCAACGACTGGGTTCTCCAGTGGTAAAGGAGTAGAAAGATTCACATGACTTAATGATTTAAAGGATCCCATTGAGGTGGCTTTCAAAAATGTTCATATGGAGGAACGTCTTTCCATAGAAATTCGTGATACACAGATTTGCTTATACCACCAAAGTGCCCGAATGTAACTTGTGTCCTATGGTTGTTGATTCTGTGACCAAGACATCTTCTGGCAAGAAAGCCGTCTTCGAAAACCAACAAGGTTCATGGTCTCCAATTTTTTTTGGAATCAGTGACCGTTGTTGAATCGTTTACTAATCAGCCAACCTCGGCAAAGGACCTAAACTCCGGACAAGTTGTCTTGGATCATCGTCATCAATCCGTAGTCTTATCCAGAACATCTCAAACATTCCCATCTTTCCAGAATTCCCATCGTCCCCTCCTTTCTCAATCGCATCACATTCGAATTCGATTTGCATACAATCATGGCATCTGCAATCTTTCAAACCAATCGTACGGCTCTAATCACTGGTGGTGCTTCCGGTGTCGGCTTTGCTTTTGCTCAGCTGTGCCAGAAGTATGGTATGAATGTTGCTCTCGTGGATAAGTCTACCGAGGCACTTGGAAAGGCCAAGGAGATCTTGACGGGAACTGCGAGAAATACGCAAAAGACCGAAGTTTATGAAATGGTATGTCTTGTGAGCGATCTCGAGGTCAAGCTTGGGCGAGATGCACAACTACAATACACACGAGGCAGTGCTGACAAGATACTTTCAACAGGACGTCTCCGAACTCACACAATGGCGATCCCTGAAGTCCGAAGTCGAAGCCAAATTCGGCAACATCGACCTCCTCCTCCTCAATGCCGGTGCATCCTTCAAACCCACCCAAGGATTTGGCTCCCTCTCCACCTGGCTAGACCCTTCCTACCACCACAAAACCTACGACACAAATGTCTTTGGCGTGCTCAATGGCATCGCAGCGTTTCTACCTCTTCTCCAGAACAAAGATACGCCTTCTGCTATTGTAATTACGGGAAGCAAACAGGGGATTACCAATCCACCTGGTGGAGGCAATCCCGCATACAATGCCAGTAAAGCCACACTCAAACATTTGGCTGAGCATTTGTCGCATGATTTACGCAATAATAGTCCCCAGATCTCTACGCATTTGCTTATTCCCGGATGGACGTATACTGGGTTCTCAGGCAACGTCGGTCCTATCCCTGATGAAGAGGCCAAGCAGAAGAAACCGGAGGGTGCATGGTTGGGTAGCCAGGTCGCCGAATATGGTGTTAAGAAGATGTGTGAGGGTCAGTTCTACATTGTTTGTCCTGATGATGATGTTGATGAGGCGTTGGATAAGGCGAGGATGGCATATGCGGCGAATGATGTTGTGGAACAAAGACCTGCCTTGTCGAGATGGCATGAAGAGTACAAGGACAGTGCCGCTGAGTGGATCAAGAATGAGGCAGAGAGGAGAAAGGCGTAGAGGTTGAGGTGTTCTAATTCGAGATAACACTGGTGTAGAAAAACATTGTGTATTTCTACCACTACAAAGGACGCCTCTCGCATACACGAGATCTGGAGCTAGGACTTTCTTGTCCGGTCTGACTGGTATTCCTTGTTCTCTTCTGCCACTATCCTTGACTTTGGCTTCCCATGCCTCAGTATCCTACATCTCCTCGGTGATACTCACCGCAAGGCAGAGTGTTTTCGACAAACAAAGAGAGCGGCATTCTCATTGCTCTTTCTTGTTGGATTCCAGAAGACTCTCAATGGCACTCACTCAATCAGAGAGCCTTTGTCTATTAGCTTGCCAGAATCAACTAGCAAACAGCAGTAGCAATCATGACCTTTGTGAAGTACAAATCATTGTAGTAAAGCAGCATATATAGTGCTCACTCAGGTCTTTCGTTTGAGATCCAAGTCTTGCTCTCAGCAGTTCCTCATATCTCTGGACAGTTATACCAATTTTTTGAGAAATGGCACTCGAAAAGTTATAGCAACTTCACCCCGTCTCTGGCTTAGTCCGGTGGTCCTTCTGTGAGCGGAGACATTGCAGATTCTCTCCGGCTTACTGCGTCGATCCTTATATGAGCGGAGGCTTGGAACTTGGTCGCCCTTTCTTGCATTCGTTCCTTCAACCGATTTCTGTCGTGAATTGCTCGGACAGCTCCTCTACCGGTATCACTTCCTTTTCTTCTCCCACCGCGTTGCCTCGCCAACTATGGTATGAATATGGAGAAATGCCAGATTATCACCTTGGTCGCTCTGTTCAGCCCATCCGACCAGAAGCTTGGTTACTTTATATATAGCGCGAGGACATACCCTGGAGATGACCAACACTAGTGGCTCCGAAACAATCGTCAGACTGCTGTCACAAGCTACGGTTTACGGAGGATCAGCAGCGCGGTGTGAGACTCTCCAGCATGAAGCTATATAGATCCTCCTCTTGTCGATACATCGTCTCTCGGCTATCCTCCCCTTCGTAGGTGGACCGCCATCAACTAGTATTTCCCAACTACAAAGACTACACCTTGGCCGTCGATCGACATGACATCCGAGAAAGATGACTATAGCTACTCCGATGGATTAGCCGCCTACACACACCCCGACTTTCGCGAAGACACTACACTTAGAAGAGCAATCTCCGACTCCGATACCTATATCTATATCCGTTAAGAGGGAGGCCACCGGAAAGAGAGGGAAACAAGAAAAGAAAACTAAGTCGACACTAAGGAAGAAGAACAAGTAGGCACTAAGCGAGAAGACGGATACTCCCCATGTGTCTTAGCTAAATGATCTGGCGAAGCGGCCAGCAAAAACACACGGCTAGTCCCTATCTCTAAAGCTCATGGAGGGAACATATGCCCTCGCCGGGTTGCGAAACACTGATTCAAAGGCAACAAGGCACGGATGCGAGCCCCTTACTTATTTACAGCACTATCCCTTTCCCAACCAATAAGAATACTGAGCTTCATCTTGTAACTGTTGGAGAAGAGAAGGTCATTGTCAGTATCGTGCCAGCGCAACCCTCAAGCCTTTGGCGATCTCGTCCGGTCAATGCCCTCCCTTACGCACGTTTCGACTAGATCTCTTTCCTCGGGCCAGGTCTTCATTGCACTTGCTCGTTGTCCCTTCATGGAGCAGCTGTCGATGTACAGTCACACAGACGTTGACATTTACGACACACTCCAGGCCCTAGAAGCCCCCCAGGCCTTCAGTAATCTGAAGAGCCTGTACATCACAATGCAGGCAAGCGCTGCCGCAATGCTCCTTCCACTTCTCCGCCGACTCGAGTCAACTTGTGATCCCTGCTGGCGGAGAACTGTTGAATGTTCATGTCGACCGTTTACTGAGTGCGACCGGCGGGGGCGGCAGGTCTGGCGGCAGCACCACCCTGGGGACCCATTCTCTTGCTCTATCTGGGACGAGGGGTTCCTCTACCTTAGAACCCACACGTACCATGGTAGGCCGAACCAAGATGTTTGGTACCGATCAAGATTCCAGATCGACTCAAAGTGGCGTGGGTGGCTATACCACGAAGCGTCTTACATGTGCAACGACAGCCTGCTAAAGAAGGAAGAGTACTACCGCCCCTTGCAAGAGTTATTCGGTCATGTTATGGAGGTAGCAATTACCCACCAACGTGAGGCACTCAACTTGCTACTCGGAGCTACGTGGCAGATCGTCACGAAATTGGTCTGCCTACGTGCAGATCGCTCGCTTCGGAGAAGCACAAATCAGCCCAAGTTCCCTTCAATATACTGGTTTTAGATCTGCACCTGTCTCGTACATGTACCACAGCCTTTTGGCAACTGTATATGCTGCCAAGTTGATCCTCGAACAATTCCCTTCTGTGGTCAACAGCTTCGTAGCCGTCAGCAATTGGACCGAATTCGGTGATATAGCCGCCGTGGCAAGGCAGAAGGAACAACGTCTTGCCGCGATCGGTAACATGAGATCACTGGCCAGGTTTCTGCGATTCGCGCTCATGGTGAATGAAACAATGGCAAAGACGTGATTGTCAACGCCCATGGCAGAAACATTGCGTGCCACAACTGCAGAAAGGCCAGAAAGCCGTGCATCGGCGTGCCCTGTCAAACCTGCCAGAAGAAGGACCTTGTTTGCTCGCACTACGATGGTCCCGTCCTTGGAGCTCACTAGGACTGGGAAGAAACCTCATGCCTCCGCAATGATCGATGCTACCAGTCCTCCGCTGAAGTTAGCCGCATCCGTCTCCCGTGCCGCGTGAAAAAGCCATCAGTGACCTGAGACTCCATTATCGACGAGATTGGCAGAGTCGGGGGGCCTGAGACTGAATGAGTGGCGTAATCGTGCCACCAGATTCAGAGGCAGGAAGCTCAAAATCTACACAGATGGCAGAAAGAAGGCAATTTGAGCGGACAGTGTACCACCACTGGATGGATTCTGACAGCCTGATGCTAAGGAAGGCATTGTCTCTCCCGCTGCACTGCAGACATGGTGTGCTGGCCATGGGATCACGCCCGTTTGGTACACTCAGTCATCTGTTGCGCCCCACTGACACCTTCGAATGTTCCATCTGCTTCACAATGCTCAGTTCGCAGAGTCCGGCAAGCGTTCCATCCGGGATATCTGCAATGCCGAAGCATGATTGGAGCGATTGGAGTCTTTGTGTAACTGACGCCCGAGCGAGAAGTTGCTGGAGATGGTCAGAGTCATATAGCCTGATCCCGACTTGTCAGAAATTCACTCGAAGGAACCTCGGACATGCGTCTACTTCCAACACTATCGCTGCCGCTTTGCCGAATGCGCATCCATCAACTACACACATCAGGGCCGACCCACTTGACGGTCCAGTCACCGCTTTCGATTCGCGCCGAGCAATCAGGTGATGCGGAGATGCAAAGATCCAATGTCACACATGCCCATTGCATCGACGTACTGGAGTTCATGCAGAAGCCTCACAGAAAGGAGAGAGCTCATGTCAGAGGGCTAGCTTCCAGGACCCAGGATGTAGTATCTCCGAACGACTTAGGCACTGCCTTCTCCGTACTCGAAAACGACATAGATACTGATGTTTCCGAGCTAGAGGATCTCATCGCCGAGGAGCTGGAGCAGCCGGCCATCACCGAGCAAGAGTCCATCACCATGCCAGATACTCCCGCGGCAATCAACGAAGCTGCAGCTGCCTTTGTCACACGAGCAGATATGGACATGGCTGTTTTCTGTCACAAGGCTGATGAGCAAAGAATCGTCTCTGGCATGTGGTCTGAGGTACACCTGCTTCACCGGCTACGTGTCATTTTTGAGCAGGAGGCCCTGCCAATTGATGACCTGGAGGAACTGGAGATGGCGAGGCGAGTCCGACTCGTCATGGCGGACCTTTAAACACCCGCCAACAATCCGGTCACTCCGGACAATCAGAGCGCCATCGGCCAATTGCCCACGCCAGGAGCCACAGGTTCAAGCGCTGCCACGGTGCAGGAGACTCCAGGCTTTCCGAGATGCCCAGCAACCCCGTCTAAGAGAGAAGCGTGAGAAAGGGGGCTGAGAGACGGAGGCAAGACGTCTGGCGGAGGCGAATGCTGGATATCCTCGCGCTGTGACCACTGCGGATCTCGAGGCAAACGCTGTGGAAGCTTTGATCAACGCGCTCTCAGTGGAGGTTACCCCTGATGTGAAAACAATCGTGCATTTTGACAGGTGGTAGGAAGTGACGAACGAGCAGCAGGAACGACGCATTTTCGGGAAAAGCTAGTATCAATTATACTTGCGAATCAACCAGTCAGAACTTTACGCCATTGATGAGTGCTGCTAGACGGCCGTCTACGAGGACGATAAGTGACTTGGTGCATGCAGCGATGCTGGCGGGGACCTCAGGGGTGGAAGTACGCTGACGGTAGTTAAGGACAGGCCAGCAACAAGAAGGGGATCGATGTCTTTCGTAGTTCGTTAGACGCCCACCGTGATCTTTGAACGTGCGTGTGCAGACCTTGGATCACAATATTCTGTCCTTGCTCTCTCCGCGTGCTTTTATGTGATCGTGTGCTGTTCCACAGTGCCTCCTCGACCAGGTACTAAGCGAGTAGTTGGGGTTCTAAAGGCACTGTCGATGAAGATGTGTGGAGTGTGGGCAGGAAGAGACAGACGGTCCAGCCATTGTTTCTTTTCACATCATGGTGGTCAAAGGACCCCGGGGCTGAGTAAGGACCCGACGGGAGTGTGTCGACATAGTGGACCAGGGGCATTCGATCAACAAGGGCGGTATGGTATGATTGTGGTATCGTCATTTGAATTGTAGTCTAGATCTCGTCCATGATACATATTTCCATCTCTTTCCTTCAAGCTTCGGTCTGCTGCGCAGAAAATCTGTCTTGAGCTTTGTCAGCGAGTTGCTTTTGTAAAAAAACATCATGAAGTGAATCCAACGAGCAACAGTGATTCTCAGTAGGAACAATAAAATTCTCCACGGGTGGACACTTCTCTTTGGAAGGTCATGTCGAGATCCCTTGTAATCATCATAAAAGCGGGAGGGGAGGGGGGATGAGGTAGGAGAGAAGCAGCTTACCGGATGCTCTGGTCCTCGTCGTCCGTGGCAGTAGTCTGACTGCAGTCTTTGGCAGACGACGAGGTTGTTGTCGAGAGTGTAAAGAGGAAGATGCGCAGCTTCGCAAAGAAAGGCAGAGCTGAGAAAGCTTGAAGAAATCAAGCCGGATTCGTATTGCCGGAGATCAGCCGCTCGGCAGCATCTCTGGTGCAACGATTTGTCTCTTTTCGTTTCTCCATCCACGTCTGGCAAGGAGTGGAGGCTGTACCTATCACCGATCCTCAGACTTGAAAAGTCCAAGAGTTTACTGCTGATATTAGGAAAGTTGGTGGTTTCATCTTGACCGGGGCCGAAGAGTACCGATGCAGAAGCCGATGCGGGAGGGAGCTTGCCGACCACCTGCCGTATCGCAAGGCCGAAGCTATCGACTCCACCGACCCCTCCGAGTGACCTTGAACATCAACCAGGTAGGAAAAACATACACTTTTGAGTCTCATCCAGTACATCCTTCCAAACAATCTTTCCTATCGAGTTTCTTCAGTCCAACGTTTCACGAACAAATCAAGCACCTTTAATATCAATTCTACCACCATGGGCTCCATCCTTATCATCAACGGACCTAATCTCAACCTGCTCGGCACCCGCGAACCAGCAATTTACGGCAGCGAAACTCTCTCCGATGTCGAGAGCTCTGCAAAGTCTCTCGCAAGCAGCCACGGTCTCACCCTCGAAACCTTCCAGTCTAACCACGAAGGTCACATCATCGACCGCATTCACCAAGCCGCCGGTTTCGGTCCCAATGGCGACGGCAAGAAACACGTCGACTGGATTATCATCAACCCTGGCGCCCTTACACATACTTCTGTTGGCCTTAGAGATGCCTTGACGGGAGTCAGCATTCCGTTTGTGGAGTGTCATATTAGCAATGTTCACGCGAGAGAGGAGTTCAGACACAAAAGTTTCTTGAGCGACAAGGCGGTTGCTGTGATCGCTGGATTGGGCACTTTTGGTTATACCGCTGCTGTTGATTTCGTCGCAAAGAAGATCAAAGCTGGAAAGTAGCTTTCGTGGATTTGCTGGCCTCAGCCTGTTGAGGCGTGCTTTCAGGCAGCCATCAAAACGTACGCTGGTATTGATACTTAGGTACATGAAAAGTATGAACCTTTCATTTATTGAATTCTATTTTGTATTACCATCATGAGGGCCTTTAGAGCTCATGCGATGGAAATCATTCTGCGAGCCTCTCTATGGTTAGCTGCATCTGTCATTGAACCATCTCATCATCTTCGGAAGCATTTCTGAGGACCTCTACAACAATCTCGCTACTATGTACCGGATCATAGCTTTCTCTGGACCGTTTAAATCCCAGCGGGCTTGGAAAAAGACTTTGGGGGTGTGTGTATTGAGAAAGGTATTGCACGTCAGAGCCTCGATGAGGGGCCATGAAGAAGCTATTGGAGGCTATGTGATTTTCTTAATCTCCACGGCATACCCACTAAGTGCCCTGGAAATAGAACATGTCATCAGATCAAGAACGCATTATCACAACGGCATACGGAAGGAGCTAATGGTTTGAATTATATAGAAGGAGCTGCAGAGGACGCAGAGAATGACCTTCCAATGAGGTTGTGTGAGTGCTGCAGGAAGGCACGATTGGTTTAGAGAACAGAGCAAGGTGCAGTGAGAGCGCTTTTTAGTGTTGAATAGAGAAGGTAGACGAATGACTTGCTGTTGTGATGGTTGATGAGAGGGTCAAGGCGTAAGTAACAAGTAAGAGCGGGCTGAAGCGACTGCCCTGAGCTGTTTCGAATGTCGGACTTGTCAGACTTGAGGAAGAAGTGAACCACTGTTCAAAGATCACCAAGAAACACGCAACACGCGCAAACCACTGCTCTTCCCTCAAAGAACGAAGAGCGACTGCTGACTTTTGCGCCAGTGAAGTATCTCGCAGACCCTACCTTTATATACCCACACCCCGCAACTCCTGCAACATTGCCATCGCTTTATCAGCAAGCGGTGGTGGCCCAGTCGGTAGCGAGTCACCAACTCGTGTTTGGAGGCTCTCTCCACTGAAGGTCATCGGTTCGATCCCCATCGAAGACAATGCCAGAGTCTTGACACTCCATCCTTAGTTCAGAAACGAAACTGGTACGCTAGTTGCTTTCCACCTCCGCAAGGGGGCGTTTGTTTTGCTCATGGTGGGTGTGTGCTACTTTTTTTGGTTTTTGTATTGGTATCATCTGCTGACCAGGATATGAGAGTCTGGCCCTCTATCACCTGCATCTGCTACTTCCATCGTCACTTTCACATATACACGAGTGTTGTACTCACCAATGCCTTCTTCATTCTGATCATGTCCCTTCCTAGAGTCTACAAAAACCCTCTCCGGCTCAGGATTTGAGCCACCACACATCGTTCCCAGTCGTACTCGATTGGCACTGAGCAGCGAGCACCTCGACCATTGCTGCCGTAGCGCGTGCAAGCACATTGCCTCACAGTCTGCGCCACGTACATAGCCGGCCAGGCTAGCGTAGACTTTCCCCAAGTTCAGCAATCCATTGACAGTCCAATACCGCACGTGTAATTGCATGTACGCGGCAGTGGTATGCCCCGGGTAAAGTCCGATGAGAGGATATGGAAAATGAGGCTCGACCGCACTTGAAGTACTGGTATACAAGGATTGATTCGTCAAGTTTTGGTTTGAGTCTTGTACCCCTTGTTGGCCGAGGCGTATTCGAAGAACTGCGTGAGTCCAGTTTGATCTGCACGGGCAGCCCAGTGTTATTGACTTGAACCAACCTGAGTATGAGGGTGCCGTGAGCCAGCTTAGGAAGCCCATCAGGTCAGCAATAGGAGAAGCAGGCGAACAACTTCGATCGGATCGAGGGACTGAGCGAGGTGGAAGGCGAGCAGATGGAGACATAATCATCAAACCTCTTCCTTCTCAATTACTTCTTCTTTGGCATTCCATCCCTTCCGGTAAACAGCGCGAATGATGACGGAGACGCCAAAGTTGATGGTGAATAGCCAAATCCAGTGACCGGTGTTCATGCGATACGAAGTTATCCAGACCTCAAAGGGTACAAGAAGGGCAGACACGACCAGGGACAGAATTGGATGGGCACGCGCTGACGATTGAGTGGATCGCTTGAGTTGGTCACCACAGACTTTGGACATCTTGTGAGCGATGAGGAGACGAAATATTGTGGATATGAGATAGAGAAAAGGTTGCAGAGAAGACGATGGAAGAACAGACGAAGTATGATTGAGGATGTTGACGGCCAGCGCCAAGCCAACCTAGTCGAAGGAACGATCAGCATAGAAGTACAAGAGTGGATCTGGTCTTTATGGCAGGAACACATTATTTGTCTGTTATATCTAATTCATAATCGTCAGTTTCTATTTCTATCTCATTTGAGCGCATACCCAATATGGTCTCTGACGCTACCATCTGGAATCATTTAGCCAGAATCCCTCACAGCAGCTTCAGCATCCCTATCCTTTTCCTTGTCCATCTTTTGTTCAACCTCCGCAGTCTCGGCAATGGTAGCTCTGCCATGAGTAACAGGATGCTTCTTGCCAGTGACATCCAAGTACATAGACTTGAATGTTCTAGCGATGGTCTTGCGGCCCTCGAACACAGGATAAATGCCAACACAGATGGACGTGACAAACAACCACAAGATACCCACAACGACCCATCCGGTAAAGAACTTCTTGCTGAAAACGTAGCCAGAACCGTACATAGGCATGGGCCAGAGGATAAGGAAACAAAGGACCAAGCAGACGGTCAAGGTGCGGGCGATTTTGGAAGCGCGGAGGAGATGCTTTTGCTCTGCTTCCTCTGCTGCAAGCGCTTGTGCTGTTTCTCCATGTGCGCCGCCAGGAAGGAGCTCAGGATCCACGTGAGCAGCGGTGGTAAGATCGGTGTCATCGCCACGTCTGATCATCTTCATAGAGACCCAATCGTATTTCTCGGTGCGGAAGATGAGGGACAGCACAGGTACAGTGACGAGTGGTGTAAGGAGGGCGACTACGTTACCAACCAGCATGGGGTAGTTCGAGCCGGTTGAGTCGATAGAGAGGTCTCCGTATTGTGACTTTGCTTGCACAAGCCAACCGATCAGAGCACATGCTAAGGCAATGATGGGGGAGAATGTGGCGGCGGCCCAGGATTGGCGATCCCAGAGGAGGGTGAGAGACGCTGGTAGAACCGCGCCTCCGATGATAACACCCATCATCAGGTAGATGTAGCCCCTGGATAAGATTAGCATGTTTGTTCAACACTGAGTACCACATTAGGATCTTCCTTACATTCCAATACCTGCGTAATACAGGCCTGTCGAAAAGGCCGCCATGATCAAGGCATATGCTACACAAGAACAATGACTCATGTAGATCAAGTTCTTGCCCTGAGCCTTGGGATTGATGTAAGTCTGGTAGATATCGTAAGTCCAGATGGAAGAAACAGCAATCAACTCAGCAGACATCGCCGAAGTGACAGCCATGAAGATGAGCACCAATGTGGCAGCGGCACCTCCGGATCCAAGGAGAGCGACAGCAGCGTTGGGGAGGACCAAGCCAGCAGTGACGTCGGAAGCTGCCATGCGAAGAGGGTAGGTAGGGAAGACGGGGTTGTTCTCGAGAGCCAGAGCTGCAAGACCCATGGTAGTAGCGCAAAGCCAGCTAGAAAGTGTTAGCAAATCAGGATTTCGATCTCCACGAGGGGTGAGGTTTTCTTACGGAATTGCAAACCACGAAAGACCTCCCATGATGTATCCAGGAAGAGCGTGTACTGGCGATGCAGCAATAGCCTTGTTCCAGTAACCGTTGTCAAGGTATACGGTACCAAAGTTTCCGACCAGGTTGATGACGAAGAAGATACCACCCTCACGAGATTGCATGGTAAGATAACTTCCCTGTGCATTTCCTTCGACGGGATGACGAGCAGAAGCGGCCTTCAACGCATCGTACACAGCTCCAGGAGATCCCAGGATGTTGTTGGTAGCATAAGTGGTGAAAGCGAAAAGGAAAATGATGATCAAAATGACGACGGTGTGGACCCAATCAGTGATGAAGGTCGCTTTGATGCCACCGAACATGGTGTACAGGACGACACCAACGGGAAGGAGGAAACAAGCTGCGACAGGGTTCATGCCTGTCAGGTCCTGGATGACGGCACTGCCACCTGTGAGAAGCATGGCTGTAACTAGAATGTTGGTCATGAGACCAAAGGTGATGAAGACCCCATGGGTGATTCCTCCGTAGCGGGCGCGGATGGCCTAGAACAAACACTGGTTAGGAGGGTTACCATTTTGATGCGATTGATGATACAAACCTCGAGGAAAGTATGTGCGTTGGGTGCCCGTCTCTTCAGTTCAATTGCGAGGGTCGCAAAGAGAATGACTTGTACTGTGGCCTGGAATAAGATTTCGTTAGCATAATTGATATCTTCTAAAATAAATTCTAGTGAACTTACGCCTGACGCATACCAGAAAGGACCAGAGACGCCATAGTTGTAAGCCACGGCAGATGACTGCAGCACTGTGGGAAGTCAGATACCAATCTCGATTCAAGACGGAGCTAGAAGAGAAGATTGAAAGAATAGAGAACAGTGCGGAAAGGAGATACTTACGAGTCGCGGCCCAAGTCCAACTGGAAACAACGGCAGCAGCCACAAGACCTGACTTGACACTTCTACCAGCTGTAGAGAAAACTTCACTGGTCTGCAACTCATTGTTGTATCTTCGTAGTGTCCATGTCGTGAACATCATGCCCAACCTGATGATGACGATTAGCTTTCTGTCTTCTCATATATATACAAAATGCAAGACTCACGCGAATAGGAAACCAACACCCAGGACGACGCCATAGCCAACACCTTGTGAGAGAATGGCGATTCCAGCCATTGCGAAGAGAAAATTGGTATAGAATTGATTATAGCCAGTAGAGCAGGACTATAAAGATCTTATAGTAAAGAAAAGCCGATATCCGGCTATGTCTCTCAAGTCAAGTCTGGTCTGAGTAAGAAAACCCGCTTTGTGAGCAAGACTCCGCGGCGAGAAGACAGCTGCCAGCCATTTTTTATATATGCGATGCGCACTGCAGGGTCTCTCTATCTCACATGGCACAATCGTCAAAACGCACGACTGGGGTTGTCTGGTGGGTCGTAAAGTGATCGACATGGCAGACGTTGTGGTGCGAGGTCGCTGATAAGGAAGCAAGTCTGGGGTTGAGATTGGCATGTGCTTGTCGCTGATTGGCTTTGACAAACTCCCAACACTCTTTTGCTTATCAGTATTGTTAGACCAGCCGCCAGCGCTGTCTTTATCATCCACAAACTGCCCTGGTTGCCAGTAAGAATTTGCTCGATCGTTTCATGTAATCATATCTCTGCGTCCTCGTCTTGGCAAAGAAAAGAACTGGTGGATAGCGCGCTGTTTGACAGATTGTGGGGTGCTTACTCGATGCGATTGTTTCTTCGGCGCGCCGCACCGGCATACTGTATCTACCCGACCTAGCTCTGTGCAGGAGTTCGACACGATGAACTAGAAGTTGAAGGATTGCTGAAGCTTATTGCTGTTGTTGATTTAACGGTCATGAATTCGTTCCGGTTTCGGAGCATCTTCCTATGCATCCTTCCACTTCCACATACCCATCCAGCACTCGACCTCACTCAGCTCTTCACCTTGTCCATCGCTCCAATCGTCGTAGCCTATCTCCGTTTGTTCATGACAAATCTCTAGACCGATCTTGACCATGCGGTCTTTCAGATCGGCACGCTCTTCAGCATATGCTTCACGGATTGGGATTTGGATCAAGACGCGTGCATCAGGACCGCGAGCGAGATGGCAGTTTATCGTTTGGACAAGCCATGCCGGGTGTTCCTTTGAGTAAATCGGATCGGCAGCAACAACAAGAGGGTATTTTGAGCTCTCCGCCTCTGCAACCAGTGGTCGTTTACCCTCGGAGTCCTCGGGATAGATGATTTTCTCCGGCGCCGTCCAATCAAGCATGGCTGCTTGGGCAGATCCGTTCCTCGATTCAATCGTTTCTTTGTTTGAAGCGATGTTTCGTTCTAGATTGGGTACAATCTCAGGCAAGTCGGTCAAGAGTACTTGTGCACCTAGCACAGCGGCGGCTGCAATGCCAACAAGACCAGTGCCTGCGCCCAGCTCCAGTATAGTCGCGTTCTTGTCCTTGCCAAACACCAAAGGTATGCGATCACGCAGATTGTGCCAGTTGCGAGCAAAAACGAAAGATGACGCCCACGTCTTGAGACCAAGGTTATCTTCAGTAAGGGCTGGTTCGTGGATCTTGACGTCTATGTTGGTGTCTTGCTCGTCCGATGTGGTAATGACAGGCTTCATGGTGCTGGAGCTGTTGGTTGTCTCGGCAGACAGAGGTATGCGGAAGGAACGACTGATAGCACCCATTCCAGTGCGACCAGATCTCTCGCTCAGGCGTAGCGAAGCCGAATCCCAGATCTTCTCTTTCTCCGCATCATCTTCAATCCAGGTCAACGGGCTTGACACGATCCGTGTAAGATATTGGGGAACACCGTTGGAGCGGACTTTGGGTTTAGATTGTGTGGCTGTCTTGTCCCATGATTGAGGTTCCAGGCTGAGCAAGGACAATGTGTCTAGTAGCTGTTTGGAAGAAGGCTTGGTGTAGATCTGCGGGAGATCGAGCACTGCAGTAGCGTCAGAGGTGCACGAACGCAATCATAGGAAACACCTACCGTCTAGAACCTCTTCTTCGTGGTCTGACTGCTGCGACGGAGCGTCTTTGGTGGAAGAATCGGACATTTTGGTTGATCATTGCAGGTGACGCTCTGCTGCACAACTTCTGGAGAAGGCGCGGAGACGCACAGACCATCCGAAGAATATCCATCTTTCATTACTCGAGTGTCGCCTTGAAGCCATCATAAGCCAGATTCATGTCGAATTGGAGTTCACGAGCCTGTTCGTCCGAAAGGTCTTGAGCGGCACGCATCTGATTGAGAGTGATGAGCCATTGTACTATTTTGGCCTTGTTCTCAAAATCGCGATCCGTGACTTTGTTGACAGCTTGAATGGTTTCGACGAGGATAGGGTGAAGCGTGTCCTTGGAGAGCATGTTCATCTTGATGGCATCGAACAGGGTGATGAAGTTTTCGGAAGCCGAAACGATATGAGTGGCAGCAGCACCTGCTCCGCCGCCAGAAGGAGCACCGGGTGCACGAGAGGGAGCTTCCACAGTAGCTGGTAGACCAATCTTCAGACGATCGGTAGCACGAGGGACTTCCAGATTCCATTCCAACTTGAAAGACTCGAGGCTTCCAAAGGCTCTTGCGACCGAGTCATCTGCAAGGTTGGATTTGTACTGCTTCAACAAACGGCTACATGTGTCGGTATAATCCGTTTCGGAGACAGAATCTTTGAGGAAAGCCCTTTCCAGTGCTTCCAGGGTGACAATGATGCTGTATATCTCGGCCAGAGATTCATATAGGTCGCGTTCAGCACTGTTGTTGGCAAGTTTCAGCTCTTCGTCGACATTGATGGTGGCTGATAGAGTTGAAGTCGGTGTATAACTGTACGGAGTAGGCGCGTAGGCCAACCGCCGTTCTGCATACATGTTGGCGATGTGTTAGCTGCAGTATAGAAGTACGAGTAGAAAGGTGACGATGCGGGAGAGAGGTGATGGAGTGTCGGCATGTGATTGACCCGATTGGGCAGGGTGTCTTGGCATCTCCGCAGAATCGGGCGCAGAGATCAAATCGCCGAGAGACTTTCTCTAGGAATTTGCGCCATCAACCAACTTTTTCTTAACCACCAATTCACATCTCACAACATGGCTCAATCAAAGGCCACCAAGAAGTTCGAGAAGAACCATCTCAAGGACACAATCAAGCGTCGCAAGGATTTCGCCAAAATCAAGCAGCGCCACCAAATCAACGAGAAGAAAAAGGCAAAGAGAGCTGCCGACAATGAAGTTTCCACACCACCACCAGAGACCAGAGCGCCGGCCAAGGATGGAAAGCAAGACTTTGAGAGCATGAATGTCGACGACTTCTTCCAGGGAGGCTTCGACGTACCAGAGCTGCCGGCAAAGATGGACAAGTCGCTCAAGAGGAAACGCGCCGCAAAGACCGACGACAAGGATGCACAAGCAACACCCGCCGCCGCCGACGATGATGCATCAGACTCCGACTCTGAAGTCGACGACCCGGAAGCTTTCCAAGCACAACTGGACGCCCTCGCCGCAAAGGACCCCGAGTTCCACAAGTACATGCAAGAGAATGAGCCCGATGCTCTCAACTTTGAGGATGCAGACTTGGGCGAGATTGATGAGCTGAGTGGTGATGAGGAGGACGAGAGACCGTCAAAGAAGCAAAAGGGAGAGGGCAACGAGGTGACCAAGCAGATGATCGCAAAGTGGCAGAAGGCCATGACAACACAACACTCGCTACGCGCTTCCAAGGAAGTTGTTCTTGCCTTCCGTGCTGCTGCTCACGTTTCAGATGAAGAGGACAAGATTTTCAAGTACTCCATCTCGGACCCGCAAGCCTACCACGAGCTTTTGGTTGTTGCTCTCAAGCACCTGCCTGAAGTTCTCGCACACCATCTGCCCGTCAAGGAGAAGGCTGGCGGCAGAGTGACTTTCTCGACCGACTCGAAGAAGTTCCGCAACCTCAGCCCTCTGCTCAAGTCGCATCTCACATCAGTTCTGCACTTGCTCGCCCACTTGTCCGACCCCAACACCATCCGCATGACCCTCACCAACGTTCTTCCTCTCCTCCCCTACGTTCTCTCATTCAAGAAGATCATCCGTGATCTGACAAAGGCTGTCACTGGTGTCTGGTCCGAGTCATCAAGCACCGAAGCCACCCGTATTGCTGCTTTCCTCGTTCTCAGAAGATTGGTCGTCATTGGTGACGCTGGTATCAGAGAAGCCGTTCTCAAGACCTCATACCAAGGCCTGATCAAGGGCAGTCGCAACACAACCGTCCACACCATCCAAGGCATCAACTTGATGAAGAACTCGGCAGCCGAGCTTTGGGGCATCGATCCCACCATTGGCTACACAACCGGTTTCACCTTCATCCGCCAACTCGCCATCCACCTCCGCAGCAGCATCACCAACAAGTCAAAGGACTCATACAAGACCGTCTACAACTGGCAATATGTACACTCCCTCGACTTCTGGTCCCGCGTTGTCGCCTCGCACTGTCAATCGCTCGCCGAGGCCGAGAAGGGTGCCGCCTCCCCTCTGCGCCCTTTGATCTACCCCATCGTGCAAGTCACCCTCGGTGCCATGCGCCTGATCCCCACCAGCACATACTTCCCCCTCCGCTTCCACCTCATCCGCAGTCTCCTCCGCATCTCCCTCTCCACCGCCACCTACATCCCCCTCGGCTCCGCCCTCTACGAAGTCCTCAACGCCGCCGAAATGCGCAAACCCCCCAAAGCTTCCACCCTCAAGCCCCTGGACTTCTCCGTCGCCGTCCGCGCCCCCAAAACCTACCTCCGCACCCGCGTCTACCAAGACGGCGTCGGCGAGCAGGTCATCGAACTCCTCTCGGAATTCTTCATCCTGTGGGCCAAATCCGTCGCTTTCCCCGAACTCGCACTCCCCCTTGTCGTCCTGCTGAAACGCTGGCTCAAGGAAACGGGCAAGAATTCCAAAACGCCGAACAACAATGCAAAACTCACTTCGCAGATGATCCTGCTGGTGCAAAAAGTGGATGCGAATATTCGCTTCGTCGAGGAAAAGAGAGTCAAGGTCGACTTTGCACCAAACAACCGCAGCGAAGTGGAGAATTTCCTAAAGGACACCGAGTGGCAAAAGACACCACTCGGCGCTTTCGTCGTCGGACAGAGAAAAATCAGAGATGAAAAGCAAAAGTTGATGGAAGAGGCAAGAAAGGAGGACGAAAAGAAGAGGGAGGAGGAAAAGGCCGAAAGATTGGCTCAAGATGGTCAAGATTTCGATGACGAAGACGAGGCCAGTGGTGATGAGGACGAGTCTGAAGATGAAGAGATGGAGGTTGAAGGTGTCAGTGATGAGGAAGACAGCGAGTAGATGTGGCCAGCACAGTTAAGGAAAAGTTGATTTTTTGCATCGTGTATAGGCGTCTCTATTTCTTGGTTGGTTTCTTCTTCAGAGATATCAAAGTATCACATTTTGAACCTTTTTTCGTCCAGAATGTCACGTTTTCTCCTGTGTCCGTATTCGTTACGTGTGTAGCTGCAGAACTGCACGTCGTTTTCTACAGAGTTCTCGTACCAAGTAAGAGCATCGATTGAATAGTTCACAGAGAGGAGTATAGGAGAGATGGAAGTCGGTATGGATAATTGAATCATTGTTCATTACTTTTGTGAGTATCAATACGTATCATAACAATGAAGCCTCAAACAATAGTGAAGCCTCTGAAGCCTAGGTAAACAAACAGAAGTGAAGCCTCATATCTAACTCCAGCCACCGGTGTGGTTCCAGTATCCGTGTACGCCAAGGAGATGAATGATGTCTCTGAACTTGGGAGTACCGAAACCAGTAACAGGATCCCAACCCTCGACAGCAGGGAAACCCTTACCATCGCCAATCTCAGAGCATCCAACAGCAGAACCGCTGGTGATGTCGGTGAAGGCGCGGTAACCCTTCTTGTACAACCAGGGGTTGAGGAAACCAAGAGTTGGCTTGCCACCAGCGAGCAGGGCATCGTTGACGAGAGCAACAAGCGCGGCGATGAGGGGTGTAGAGGCGGAGGTACCAGAGACGAGAGTATCAGTGCCGTTCCAGACGGTCGAGAAGTAACTTCCCTGGCCAGCAATATCAGGATAAGCTCTTCCGCTAGCATTGAAGTATGCTGCATCTCTATCTCCGAGGCCCTTCAGATAAGCCTTGACAGCCTTGTCTTGGTAGGCAGGTCTGGAGAAAAGATCGGAGAAACCACCTCCAGAAGCGTAGCCAGAGGCATGATAAGCCACAACTTCAGGCTTGAAGTCCATAGTTGCGCCAACGGAAGTGATGTAAGGGCAGGTCGAGGGGAATTCGGGAATGAAGCGTTTGGCATTACTGCCGTTGTTGGTGACACAGCTGCCGGAGCCGCCGACACCACTGTCACCCGAGGAGTAGAAGACAGAGACACCACGGGCGCCGAGTTGAGCGAGGTCTTCACAGACACGCTTGGCGTAGCTGGCGGGGACGGTTTGCTCTTCATCGTCGTAGGAGGTAGAGACGACCTGGGGGATTGTATCGTCTGACTGGGCAAGGATGTGTTGCAGCCAGTCGAGGTAGGGCTCGTTGGTGTTGGTGGTTGTGCCGTTCGAGGGGATGAAATCGGGTGATCCGCCGACAGTGTAGGCTGTGAGCGGCACGGGATATGAGAAGCCAAGCATTGTCTGCACGTCGAGGTTGCCTTCGATGTCGATTCTGCTAGTGACCTTTGCTTGAGATGTGCTGCCGTTGTTGATGACATCGAACTGGAATTCGTATGCAGTTTCCTTGGCTTCGGGGCGGAACTTCTCGAGGAAGAGGTATGTGTCTGAGCGGTTGTTGGTCTCGCCAAGGTAGTTGACAAGAGACATCTTGTTCTTGCCAGAAACTTGAGGAATGTAGTCAATGGTCTCGTAAAGAGTTCTCATGCACAGAGGGGTGACGCCACGAGGAGTGCAGATAGCAGTAACGTTAGGGTCCTGGTGGTAAGTGACATCCTGGGAGTATGAGCCACCAAACTTGTTAACTTCCAGAGAAACGGCCTTGGGGCTGCTGCGGAAGAAAGAGTTTGTGGGTTGGATGGTGTCGATGTGCTCGTGCAAGTGCAGAGGCAGAGACCATTCGGGTGCACGAACGGTCTCGGAACCATCCTCGTGACGGTAGACGTTGTACTTGGTATCGAGGAGGCTCTCGATGCGGTGAACGGGGAGGGAGACCTTGATCCAATCCTTGGAAGAACTGTAAGAGAGATCACCAGCCTCGATGCCGTTGTCGGCAAGCCACTCGTGGACCAGAGCCAACGAATCGTCGGAAGGCTGAACGAGCTTCTTGACATCGAGCTCGCTCAAGTGCTGGCCGTAGCGAGAGTGGTCGGGGTCAGAAACTATGAATTTTGGTCAGACACAACATCAAGAGTCTAAGCGAGGTGATTGTTTGTGAAACAAATTCAGCTAATCGGAATGGAAGGCTCGACGCAAATGGTGCTCGATTGTTTGCTCTAGGATATGTTGGTGTTGCTTACCCTCGTACAAGTGCTTCTCAAGATCGGTGAATTGGTTCTGCTTGACAGCAATGCGGAGATCAATGTTGTGAGTCGAGGGAGCAGCAGCAACCTGTCTCCACTTGGAAGGAACAAAGTGGGAGTCCTTGACGGCATAAGGAGTTCTTGCCTGGATGGGTGAAGCGTAGGCACCGCTCGCAAGCAGGCCGGCGACCAAGAAGAGTTTCGCAGCACTCATGATGGATGAATGAAGAATGAGCAGCAAAGGAGACCTGAGACAGACCGAGCAACCTACGGGCACAGGATACTACTTATACACGCGCTTGACCTACATGTCAAGACCAACTAGAGTTTCCAGTTGGCGAGATGATCGTCTGTTGGGGGCAACAATAAAGAGGCTCATGCGGACTGCAAGGGACACAGACGCTGCGAGCAGCCGCAGAGGGGTAATAGACGAACAGCAATAGCGAGCTAGAATTAGTTTGGAAGGTGAGGGTTCTTGCGGTGATAAGACGATTTAAAGTACGAGATGAAATGCTTGGTGCAGACAAGAGTGGATGCATCGGAGCTTGTCCGTCTTGACTTGATTGGCGGCTTGGGTGCGCTGCCTCGGCAAGGTGCGATTCCGCTTCATCGGCGGCCACTCGCGCACGGCTCGGTTGAGATGGCATCACTCTTGGAGACTTTGACATCAGTCACTTACGAGCTTCCTAACTCGATTTTACGTCCGTACACTCGGCATCGCAGCTGCATAACTGAGGTCGCGTGCTGCCGCTTCACCGAAGGAAAGAACCATGTCGGATCTTGCAGGCGGCTTCGTGCCTCTTTCACCACCGCCGTCCTCGATCGCGTCTTCGAACACCCCCAACTCGCTTCCTCAACCGCGCAGAACTCCTCTTAAGCCTGGCGGTACTAAGGAGTCGAGATTGATCCGCCATGTCGACCAGCAACTTCTTCACATACAACGACGATTCGCAAAGCGGGACCCGTCACTCGGTCATGAAGGTGTGCGAGAGATGGATGAGGAAGGCAGGATGATTGAACAGCTCAACGATCCTGCCACCGAAAAGAGATTGCAACAGTCCGAGGAGTGGAATGATGTACAAGGTTATGCTGGTTTCGCTGAAGCAGCAAGAGACGTCGAAGAGCTCATTGGTGTCATTTGGGTCAGCGGTACACCAGCATTGCAGGTCCCGTACTCGATTAATATGGCTCTCTTGACGACTACTATGATACCAGCCTTTCCGCTAGCGCCTCGTCCTCTGTTCAGACTCTTGGGCAAGCTTGATCATGCCTTCGCTTCATTACTGGTAGGCAGAGACGTTAGCACTGACGAAATCCTGCCTGGCTTCAACACAGGTCGTGGTGTAAGTGGTACAGAAAAGGTTCGCATCAAGAGCTTGGTTGAAAGAACAAGGATATGCGTCGTCGAGGTCGTAAACAGAGGAGAGTTTGATGAAGACGACGATCTTGATGAACCTTCACCAGAGGATACGGACATGGACGGCGATCTGATCTTGGACGAAGATGACGGTCCCCAATACATAAATGTCGATGATACTGAAGATGACGACTGGAACATGCAAGTCGCTAGAGTCTATGACAAAACTCTGGTAGAATTGGGCGACTCGATGGATGGTCCTCCAATCGGTATCAGGACTGAAGCTCGGATCGGAACATGAACTTACGACCGAGATCTGAAAAACGGCAACTACGAGATGAACTACGAATTGATGCAACCGCTACAACCAGCAAATTTCCAAGCCAGAATGTTAGATCAAGAAACGTTATTGCTGAAAGCATCCCCAAATGGTCCTCGATTGTACTACAACTTTCGAACCAGAGCCATGTGCAAGAGTGTGTTGACTAGCTCATCTCTATGGAAGACTAGAGAAGAGAAAAAACACTGTGCATTTCTACAGCCACAACGTCGCAAAAGCAAGAATCGTGGGAGTATGGCGACGTTGACATACTTCTGTAAATGAGGATAAGACCATGATCCAAGAGATGGTCTTCTCATGAGTTTTCTCCAGACTCAAGCAGCATGGTCTTCTGCAATGGTTCAGAATCCATGTATCTTCCGACGCCACGGCCACTCCTGACCGTTCGAGCCTCGGTCTTGCTCAACACTGTTGCTCACATTTGACCATCATCGCTCGTTGTGGATTTACCTCGAGTATCTGACTGGTCGTACGATTACAAGCGAGACAATTGTGAGACTTTGAAAGGAGTCATGCATGTAGGTTGGTATAGAATGCGACAAGGCATTGAAGTGCTCCTGTGTTTGACCAAACTCTATTGTAAGGTGGCACGCGACGACACGATATCTGAATCGCATCCATCACTGTTCTGCCAACCGTCGCTGGGTCGAGTGAGATTGAGGATGACAAGAAGATTGAGTCACATGGGGCCTTGATCTATAAAATATTTTCTAGCCTGCAGCTCACACCGACCCTCCATCGCAAAAATCCAGGACGGCTGATTGATTGCGAACATTTCTCTGGCCCTCGAATCGACCATGTCGTTCGACAAACTCCCCAATGAGTTGTTGCTCATGATTATTGAACCTTACAAGCGCTGTGACCAGCGAAGTCCCAGAACGGGTCAAGCTTCAGTCAGTAGTATTGAGCAAGCGGATAACACAAGACGTCTTGCTGGCTTCGCAAGAGTGTCAAAGACTTGGTATGGCGTTATTGCGCCTATCTTGTACTCGACATATGTCAAGCCAGACAATGCCTATCGCAGGTCATCTCCGCCCATTGCAACGCTTGCACCCTTGTATGCACAGCCCAACAAGAACCTCAGACTATTCCTTCGGTCCGTTATCACAAGACCAAAGCTTGCAAGGGATGTGAAAAAGTTGGTCCTGGGATCTTGGGATCATACGATGACATGTTCTCAGTACAACAATATCCTAAGCTCGGCATCCGGACTTGCGAACCCACTTCGACAATCCTCTGTGGCGATTCCTCCTGGCGATTTTCTCCGCAGCGGTTACAAGGCCACCCTGCTCAGTCTCCGACTTACGCCAGCTCCCCCATGCACGAGGGTGGCACAATTCGTGACCAATCTCTTTGGAGGTGATGAAGATGCCGAAGTGGGCTTGCTGATCGCTCTGACACCAAACGTGCATGAGCTCTATCTCCGACAACGAGTCGATCTGGGGTCCTTCTTCTGGCCGTTATATAATGACTATGGTACCAACTCGGCACTTACTGGTGCCTTGTCGCGCCTCGATACGATAACCTTGGATCTCCCGAGGAATGGATTTTACCCTTATCACAGACTCTTTAGTTGGTTGTTGAACGTAGAATTTCTCTCATCTCTCACCGTGGAAGGATGCAATACGGAAATTGCGAACCTCATTTCGGTGCTCGGAGGACCTCAACTGAGTCATCTCAATCTGCAAACTTGCAATCTGAACGTACTCCAAGGAACCGTCCGCCTCAAACATCTACGATGGATCGTCCCAGGGAATGCCGGTTTTCGACCTACGTTTGATGAATGGAATCGATGCAAAGCTGTTTTGAGTCTTCAAAAAGACAGCCTCGAGTCTTTGCATTTGGAAGGAGATTACTTCTTGACCGGAGGCTTCGATCGCAGCGAAATTTCGTTCAAGGATTTCAAGCGACTGAAATCTCTGAAAATACAACAGCAGTTTTTGTTTGGGTGTCAAAGGGCCAGTTCTCTTCTCTTGGACGACTTGCTACCCGAATGTCTAGAGAGATTTGAGGTGACGGTCTGCATGTATGACCTGGTCATTGCGCTAATGTACTCATTGGCACGGCGCCGACACCGCACAAACCTGACCCATCTTACACTGGGTCCTTTCTGGAAGTTGCCTTCTATCTTGCTTTCCAGGTGTCTTGGGCGTCAATGTGCTAGGACGGGCGTCAAGTTCAAATTGGACGCAAACATCAGGTCGGGCTGACCATACGCATACCCTACTGCTATCCGATATTGGGTTCGATTGCGATATTGGCGAGGTGCTAGATTCCTTCAGCTTCCGTCTTTGCAAGTGGGACAACTCTCGAAACCATCTCTCCGTGCCCAACTCCTTAATTTACGGTGATTAGGATACACACCATCATCGCTAGAGATAGCGCCGTTACATAGCATGGCCGACTTCCTCGACGCATGGTCCGGAAGGCTTCAGAGCCATCATACTCCAGCGCCAACTGCGAGTCGCATACCGCTAGCTGGCTCAAAGCGGAAGTTGCTAGGAGTGGAAGGAGCTATCAGTACGGAGCTAGTATATATTCCGCTCGCGACTTTTCCCTCTACTGTACCTATATAAATCATCACCATCACCATCAACCATTATCATCATATTCATGATGGCCGACTCCCAGAGAAACTGGGCACCCCACTCCGTCCTACCCACCCCTCGCACCGCCAGAGAGAAGGCCGCTACCGCTGCCTGGGAAGCTAAGGGAGAGAAGAAGCGCACCAGGTCAGTAAGCCCAGGGAGGAAGACCTCATCTCAACATATAGACGAGCTGCGTCGCCCGGGGTTCCCGCCTTCTATCGCATAAAGAGGAGAAGGAGAAGGGGAAGGGGAAGGGGAAGGGGAAGGAGATAGACATAGCAAAATGTCTCCCTACCAACCTCGAGGGGCTGTAAACATGTTGTTGCAATGCAAAAAGGAAATCCCAGATCTTAAATCCTCCACAGAGAGGCTACTCCCTTGAGCACTTTCACTGGGCAAACACCTATCCTCAAAAATATCTTGCATCACAGCAACTGCAATCATAGAGGTAGGTATCAGAAGAGATAAGATAACTCATCATAATGCTTGTATTCATGCTTTAAAAGAAACTACCTATCTACTCGCTCAATGATTACATCCATCGTTCCTTCCTTTCTTGAATGAGAACAAACCAAAACCAAAAAAAGGACAATTTCATGGGGGCAGGTGCTTCGTTTCAACAATTCATTCGTTCATTCCTTGTTTTTACTCCTCGAACATAGAGCTCTCGTCAACGCCAATGCCCGAGTCGTATTGGCGTCTGTGGCTGGTCTTCTTGATGCGTTGGACGCGAGGGTTGGATGAGCTGGCGACAGCGACCATTTCGCCGAGTGTATCCATGGCCTCGACCTCCTCGAGGACGCGGCGGCCAACCTCGCGAAGTTCGCCGCTCTTGGCCGAGGCAGAGAGGACAGCGCTATCCAGATCCTCCTGCATAGCTTGCACAGTAGCAGTAGAATCCCTAACGTACAATCTGAACTTCTCCTTGAGCGCAGCATTGAGCTTGGTCAAACGAGCAATAGTAGCAGTGTTATCAGAACCGGTGGTTTGCAGTTCTTCAATCTCGACGTTGCGTTGTTCCATAACGCGCTCCCAGCTTCTGTCGACTTCCTGAGCCTTGCGACCCAAGTTCTCGATCTCGGCTTGCTTGTTGCGGATGTTGTTCTTCAATTCGGCGATTTGGTCGTCGCGGTCGGCTTGCAGTTCGAGCATGGCCTCTGCTTCGGCTTCTACGCGGCGCTCCAGCGATTCTCTCTCGGCCTCGAGGCTCTGGATCTCGGACTTGGCGGATAAGATTTCGTGGTTCAAGTCGGCAATCATCTCATCACGCTCCGTGATAGCGGTAGCGTGGGTCAAGGCAGTGGTCTGGGCTTCGGCGTTCAACACCTTGATAGTTGCCTCATGCTGTGCAATAATGCCAGTAAGATCGGCGACGTCAGCCACGAGCTCGGCGATGCGAGCCTCGGATGTCTGCTGCAATTGGTCAAGGGCGTTGAGAGCAGTGTCGAGCTCCTTCTTCGTTTGCTTCAGCTCAGCAGTCAACTCATCAAGCTTGGCAGCAAATTCTCTGATCTTTGCGGCGCGGTCATCAAGCTGCTGCTTCATACGCTGAGTGACTGTAACAAGCTCAGTCTCGAGCTCCTTAATCATGATGCTGTTGTAGTTGGCAGCATCCTGAGCCAGTTTGGCCTTCTGGTCCAGAGCAATGACATCTGCGGCATGCTGAGTCTCGCGTTCCTTTGCGATATCTTCGAGGTTTCCTTGCACTTCCTTGGCACGTTGCTGGACCTCGAATAGTTTTTGCCTCAACTCGTTGGCTTGTTTCCCTGACGCGAGCAGCTTTTGTTCGAGTTCACCAATCTGGTTGTTACGGTCATCCAAGTCGGCCTCAGCTGCCTCACGCTGGCGGCGCTCGGCTTCCTCGAGGCCGCGAAGGTTGTCCATGTCCGATCTCAGTTGCTCCAGGTCCACCTCGGCTTGCTCGATCTTGACTTCGAGTGCAGCGATGACAGTAGCGTTTTCATGGTTCAGCTCATCGGCAATCTCTCTGGCCTCCTGCTCTGCGTTGTGCTGTGCTTGAAGTGCGGCGAGCTGCTGCTTCAAGGTATCGATGTTGGCTTCGTCCTCCTCGGCGCGGCGCTCGAGGGTGGTGATTGCGTTTTGCTTGTCGTCTGCATCAGCTTCAGCGGTGTGGCGCTTAGTGCCCTCAACACGAAGCTGCTCCTCAAGCTCGGAAACAACGGCTTGGCTGGCCTTGGTGAGGTCTGAAATCTTGACATTTGCTTCCTGCTCCATGCGAGTGATCAGGGCGTGAAGGTTGACTTCGTTGGTTCTGTATCCATCGAGAGCTTCACCAAGCTTTCTGATGGTTGCATCCTGGTTCTTGTTCTCGCGGTCGAGCTCGGCAAGCTTGACCTTCTTCTCACTGATGAGAGTCTGAGCCATGTCATGGTTCTTCTCGATCTTTCTCAGCTCCTTGCTGAGCGAGTCAATCAACTGCTCGTCCTTTTGGCTTTGTGCGTCGAGCTCGTTGAAACCGATCTCAAGGGTGCGCTTGCGAATCTCGGCTTGACTCAATCTCTCAACAAGACCGTCGATCTCATTGACGAGCTCCTGACGCAACTGATCATTGTCGGCCAGGAAGACTTCCTGCTCAGTCACCTTACTGGCAAGAGACTCGAGGTGTTGCACGACAAGCTCAACGAGGTCAGCATCGGAGATGTTGCTAGGGATGCTTCCAGGGACGGCAGATTCGAGACGCTCGCGGACAAGTGCAAATGAATCACGGATGGAAGAGAGAATAGCATCAGAGTTCTCGCCAGGGAAACCAAGAGATTGCAGTTCAATGGTCAGAATCTGGAGAGTGGACTTTGCGTTGGACGCTTCGTCGGTCCAATACTGAATGGCTTCCTTGAAGGCGCGGCGCTCTTCCTCTTGAGTAGAGTCGGGCAAGGCGACCTGGGTTTGGGCATCGGTGATGTCGACAGCGTCGGAGATTCTCTCAACAGTGCGGACTTCTGTAGCCGATGAAGGAAGGTGAGGGTAGGAGATGCTCTGGCTGCTATCGAAGACCATCATGTCCTCGTTAATGACATCGACGTTCTCAATGGCATCCAGATCGGGAAGAGTGGCTTCTTGTGCCTTCTTCTCGGCAAGGTCCTCGTTGAGCTGGTCGAGTTCGGCCTCGATTCTCTCCAACTTCTCACCGCTTGCCGACGAGCCCAATTGCTTCTCAACATCGAGCTGATGAAGGCGGGTGCGGATTGTGTCCTCAATCTCTGAGATGTCTTGACGCAGTTGTACCAGCTCTTGGTGGAGCTCAGACCCATCTCTTTGCTCTTTGATCTCCTCGCTCAGACGGCTACGACGAAGACGGCTCTTAACACGCTCCGACAGGACCTGGCTTAGGGGACGGAACAGCTTTGAGACGGGGCTGTTGGGAGAAGGGGAAAAGGTCGAAGGAAGAGACAAGCGGGACTTGGCTGGGGGTGTAGAGAGGTGCTCAAACTTGGAGGGCGAGATGGTCTGGCGCCTATCGACGCTGACGGTCTTGCGAATATGAGGAGTTAGGTGTGTCGAGGTAGCCTTCTGGCCTTGTGAGGTGGACTCGGTGAAGTGAACATGGCGGGCAGCGGGAGCGGGAGTGTTGACGGTGATAGACTCTTCCTCCTCAAGGATGTCCAGATCTTCGGGGTGGTCGTGCGACGCGTCTTGTCTCTTTCTGCGCTTCACTTGTGATGACGACGATATAGTAGTCTGAGAGCTTTGGGGGGTAGGCGCGTCCGAGGAGCTGCTGGCTCTTCTCTTGCGGCTCGTGCGTCTCTCTGCACCGGCGCTCGACGATGAGGGCACCTTTTCTTGGTTGCGAGTGCGCATTGTGTGTGTGGTATGGGTGTGAGTGTCCAAGAAACAAAGGTCGTAAAGCAACAAGCAAAGGTAAACAAGATAATGCTAACAAAAGGTGATATGGAGCAAAAAGGATCTGCTGTTCAGCAAATTGATGTGGAGGTAAGAATTGGGTGGCTCGAAATGAATCGCGAGGCTTGCTTTTGACACGCGCGAGGATAGATGACGTAGTGGTCAAAGCTTTGTGCAGCAAATCGTCACGACAGCAACGGAAAGGTTAATCGTACAACGTCAATTATGGAGAAGCTATTGAAGATAGCTTCCAAGAGCTGCTCCTGTCCTTATAGGCAATCTGCCTCTCAAAGGCCAACACACTGCTGCACCACGGACTCATGCATTGCGACAGCTACAGCTTTTCCAAGACCGCGTCTCGGAGAGCGCGTCGCGTGTCTTATCCAATTTAGAACTAATGAAGAACCTGCATAAGTTTTCCAGCCACCTAGGCAGCAAGCACGTCCAGAGCGGCTGGGGAAAGTAACACATGTAGATCTGTCCGATGAAACTGGGAAACATGGCACTTCTAGACACATGTGCTACTTTACTGATGACTGCTGCTCATGGACATGGATTTGCATGGGAAACTCGTGTCTTGAGCTGAGAAGAGTATGTGCATTCGGGGGTATCGTGTATCATCTAATATATCCTGATCGTCTCTAATCCAGATCTTCGTCGTTCTGGCCGGCCTTGTCTTCCTTCTTGGTTTCCTCTTTCTTGCCCTCACTGTGGCGTGGCAGAAGCGTGAAGATGATGACAAAGAGGACTTCGTTGGTGCTTCTGTCCTTGAGAACATATCTAAGTGCATGCGACCTTGTGTTAGTCAGATTCTGCTCATCACACACTGGGAACGACTTGGGCTAGAGGAACGACTGTGCACGAAGGGGTCTGCTTACCTCAGAGGTTGGCCATCCCAGTAGCTGATGATGGGGATGGTGATGCCAGGGATGTAGCTGAAGCCAGGCAGCTTGAGCGCAAAGTCTGTGTCTTCGTCAGTATGCTACTCAAGGAATGACACGAAACGCAGGAGATTCCGAATAGAATGCATGCCTCTCCGGGTTAGTCGCAGCCACCAAATCTAGCGATGAAAATGCGCAAACATCGTGAAAGCTTGGAGACTGTCCACAGAAAGTCTAGCTATCATTTTCACCGCTGGAATCGTTACGGAAGTGTAACCACCAGTCGTTCTGCGAGGACACCTCTTGCGTCTGCTATCACCTCCCTCGGTGGAAAACTTACCATTGAAGTCCAGGTAGGGGTTGAAAAAATCACAGCTGTAGTTTCTTCCCTCCTCAAAGGTAAAGTCCTTCAGGTGCTGCTCCTTCAAGAAGTGCTTCTTGCGAGCGTTTGCTTCATCGGGCAAACCAGCCTTCTTTCTGGCCTCGACACCGTCGCCGTCGGCACCCTCAGATACCACAATGGGCTTGTCTTCGCTTCCCTTCATCTCGGTAGGCTCCTTCTTTTCTCCGACTCTCAACGTGTTGATCGAACTGAGGAATGGTCCATACAAATACGGCTCGTCGGCGTAAGCATCGCCATAGAGTCCAGGGTCGATGAACCACTGAGCAATCTTCATTGCCTGTCCGAAGCCTGGTGGCAGCTTGTCCTTGATGGGATGGTCGAAGTCGTTTCCGAAGACCAAGTCATGGCCGTTGATGTCCTTCTTTGGCGTAAAGGAGAAGGAAATGCTGTAGAGATCGGATTTATGAGGGTCGGCATTGAAGTAGGCGCAAGATGAAGGGGAGTTGACGGGTTCGCCGCGGTAGTTTTGAACACGGACGGTGAGGGAGGCATCGAGCTTGGAGTTTGAGATTTTGATCGGCTGCTCGGTGTTGACGTGGACTAGCTTTTGGTTGGCCTCGTCGTAGTCTGAGCCGGCAGTCACTCTAAGCATGTATTTGTCCGCCATCTTGATGTACGTAGTCGTAGGTAGGTAGTGCTTGGGAGAGGAAGGAAAGAGGACGAGCGTTTCTTTGTCGACGGAATATTGACAGTGACGTAGAGAATTTTCCCCAGATCTGACGTTTTGACTTTTGAGCATGTGAAGGAACCCCTCCAAGTTTCGAAAGCACCTCTTCCACAATGATAATCAACAAACTTGTCAAAATCTGGTCGATAGCTAAACACTTGAATCGTGCTAGCTTCCAATACTCGGAGCAATCAGCACATAGTTGTCGTCATTTTCTCAAGCAAAGGTGAACGAGTGTCACTTGCGGATGCCAACCCTGGCTTGGAAATTGGTATGAAAATGGTCTTGATCATGTGGTCCCGTATCCCATTGCTTTTGGTATCTCAAATATCTATACAAGCATGACTGATTTACATTCTTCTGAGGATGTCCTCGACAACCTCGGTGGTCTTGGCCTGACCACCCATGTCGGGGCTCAGGAACTTGCCCTCCTCAAGGTTGGCATCGACAGCCTTGTAGATGATGGCAGCGGCCTTCTCCTCGTTGAGGAACTCAAGCATGAGGGCAACACTGCGGAGGGTAGCGATGGGGTTGGAAATGTTCATGCCCTGGATGTCAGGGGCAGAACCGTGGCAAGGCTCACCAATGGCGAAGCCCTCACCAACGTTGGCAGAGGGAACGAGACCCAGACTGCCAACAAGAGCAGCAGCACCGTCGGACAGGATGTCACCGTAGAGGTTAGGAGCGACAATAACATCGTATGTCTCAGGCTGACGGAACAACTTGTAGACCATGCTGTCTACGATTTGCTCGTCGACGGTAACGCCCTGTGATTGGAAGTGAGCAAGAGCCTCGCGAGCAGTCGAACGGAAAAGACCGTCTGTTTGCGAGAGAACGTTGCTCTTGTGGGTGATGGTGACGTTGGCAGACTTGCCGGTCTGGCCAGTAGAGTCGCGGACACGCTGGCGACGGAGAGCAATGTCACCGGCCATGGTGGCGATACGGCTCGAGGCACGCTCGGAGATGCGCTTGATGGCCTCGGCGACCTTGCCGTACTCGGTGTCGTATGTCTTCTCCTCCTTGACGTACAGGTCCTCGGTGTTCTCGCGGACAATGACAAGGTCAATGGGGTCGGGGAACATGGTGGTGTTCTTGACGCTCTTGACGGGACGAACGTTGGCGTACAGGTCAAGACGCTTGCGGAGGGCGACAATGGGAGACGAGTAGCCCTTAGTAGGGGTAGAGGGCGAGCTCACGGCACCGAAGAGAGCACCATCGCACTCCTGCTTCAGCGTGTCGACGGTCTTCTCGGGCAGGGCAACGCCAGTCTTCTGGAAGGTCTCGAAACCAGCTTCCAGGTCGACGAAGGAGAAGGTCAAACCCAAAGACTTGGGCAGGGCCTCGAGGATGCGACGACCGGCAGGAATGACCTCGCGGCCAATGCCATCACCAGGGATCAGACCTGGATATATGTTAGCTCATAGTACTGGTATAGGAAGGTCAAAGCCGACCAATTCGTAGTGTGCGGGAAGCCATTGTTGCTGAGGAGTGTGGAGAAGAGTCATTTCGAACAAGACGACTTCAACGAGTCTGGGTGAAATTTCGGCCGATGTCGGGTTGCTGCTTCATCCAGGTTGTGGGGCTCTCGATGGGTTCAGCTGTCATATGCGCTGTGAAAATATTGTTTCCTGAGAGACTGTTGCAAGAGTCGGGTCTGGAAGTAGACTTTCTCTGAAAACTGCACAGATCTGGAATAAAGAATTCATCTTGATGGTTTGTCTCCGTACATGGCAGGAGCACTTGAAGGTCAAACACGACCGAGGATGCGGCCAAAGCTTCACGCGTTGATGGGCACGCGGGGCAGTCGCAAAACATGACGAAACTTTGTTAAAGCTTCCAGACAAACATCCCCAAAATGTCGTCTTCACCACCACCCGAAGAGCGCGAGGCCGCCGACAAGGCTACTGCTGCCCGTGAGGCCGAAGAACAGGCCAAGCTTCCTTACAAATGGATGCAAACTATCCAGGATGTCGACTTGACTGCTCAGGTTCCTGGCAACCTCAAGGCTCGTGACTTTGACATCAAGATCACAAAGGACCACTTACGTGTTGCTGTCAAGGGCCAGGATCCCATCATCGATGTATGCTCTTTCTCCTTTCTCCTTTCTGTACCCCGGGCTAGGCTGATCAACGACAAATAGGGCGACCTCCCTCACAACATCTACGTCGATGAATCCACCTGGACCCTAGAAACCACTCCCTCAGGCAAGGAACTCGCCGTCCATCTCGACAAAGTCAACAAGATGGAATGGTGGGCCCATGTCGTCAAGAACGCTCCCAAGATCGACACCTCCAAGATTGCTCCCGAGAACAGCAAACTCAGTGACCTGGACGGCAACACCAGATCCATGGTCGAGAAAATGATGTACGATCAAAAGCAGAAGGAGATGGGTCTTCCCAGCTCTGATGAGCAAAAGAAGCAGGATATGCTTGGTATGTACCACCGATACACCGATACACCGATACCATGGCATGCGAGAGTTGCCTTGCTAACGTACAACCAGAGAAATTCATGGCTCAGCACCCCGAGATGGACTTCTCCCAGGCCAAGATGTCGCCGTGATACCCTCCAAATCCATAGCATAGATCAGAAAAAGAACATACCAATGAGAAACGAACAAACCCCCTCTTATCCTCTCTCGGGACACCGATTTGATATTGTATGGCACTGTCTCAACGCTTCATAGCACTGCTCCAGATGAAAATTAGGACAATGTTTTGTGGAGCAAAGGGCTTTCCGTACAGACACAGAGAGACGGGACTAAAACAAAATGTCCTCACTCCTGGAAGATGCTAGTATATGGTTGCCAAAAGGCACATTTGATTCGAACTAGGAATGTGTCTATTGAGGGCACGAATGCAGCCGCTCTTAGAAACGACAATCAGCAAACCAAGAAAGTAGTGAGTACGCCTTAGATAAAGGTCGATCCTGGAAGAATTCTGAGCACACGAGCGATATTTTTTACAGATCAGGGTAAGATTTGGGAAGAAAAGTAGTTTTGTGCAAGTAAGCTAAGTAAGAGTCTGGAAGTTTTTTACAGGCCTTCGCATATGAGCATGTATAACGAAACAGCCGACATGGGCAAGTCTGTAGCGCAGGAGACGCCATTGTGGACATTGTAAACAAGATCATCAGCCAATAGTACCTATAACAACACCCCTAGGTACGCTGCACTTCCATCACCAAGCTTGAGAAAACCTCACTGGCAAAGCGTGCAGCGAATCTTCCATTGAAGACAGTTCCACATTGCAGCGCCCTTGCAAAATAACTTGGGGGGTAATCGCGGCTTTCTCTTAGACTCCGCACACGATGCAGGACTTGCTGGAAGACAACCTCAGAGAGTGTCGATTCGGAGTATCTGGAATAAACCGGTCCACAATATGTTTCTAGGCATGCGATGTAGTCATATGTGAATGGTTCCCTGCTCAACAAAGCGCTGAAGCGGTCCAGGTAGAATGGAGCTATGTCTTCACGGCCGAGATGCGTTGCCAGTAGGTACAGATCAGCATAGAATTGCGCCGAACATTCTGGTTCAGAGTAGGTGTCGGTCATGTAGAAGTCCTTGAGAAAGGCCTTCATCGCAGCATGGCTGCCTTTGATACCAAGGTCGATACTGTCGATCTAAGATAATGTTAGTGTTGTGACTCTTGATTATTGTTATCATCAACTGACTGAGGGGGTTCTTTCGAGCTTTTTCTGGAAGCAGGTCGAGTAACTTGCAAGGACGGCTTTGTGGGCGAACATCTTTGGCCCGGCTCCGATACAAATGGTTATATCGGAGAATCTTCCATCATTGAAGAGACTGAACATGTTCCTGCTTGAGTGTTAGAAATAGTGATGTGTACAAAACACAAGCCATATCCAAACATACCTCGTTTTGGTGTCCCAGTCTCTACGGGTGATTCTGGGATACTTCCAAAGGCGGTCAAGTTTGCTGGATTGGATCCCGTAGTAGTTATTCGAGCGAATCCGTTTGTCGAGCTGCAATAGAGCGATAGCCTGTTTCTCATCAAATAGTTCCCCTTCGTTGTATAGCTGGAGAAACCTCCAGTCTCTGAATAACGGCCGACAGTATTCACAGCAAAGTTCTATGACAGTAGACTGCAGTCTGTTATCAGCGGCTTGGAGAGCTCCAGGTCCACAGGTTCTCGCGATGCATTCATAGAAGGTGTTCTGGTGCTTTGAATTGGCACGGAAAGCATCTAGATGATGTGTAGCCAATCGATAGAAGGCCCTATCAATGTACTCGCGTAACACCTCGACATCGTATTTGTCCGCGAGCTCGAACAGATCAATCAGTTGTTCCATCGACATTTGTGGATTCGAGGTTTTCATGTTCGAGAAGTAGTCGTGAAGTGTGCCATGGCGATAGATGTACTGCAGTATCCATGTGAGGAGTCTAGGATCGTCATCGTCTCCTAGATCGATGATTGGGCTTGAAGAAACCTGGCAAATCATGTCAGATGAGTGACTGTCGTTCGAGGGTGAAGATCACATACCGGGAGCAAGGTTGTGAATGCAGTCAAAAAGTACCCAGACTGCTGCACGAGTATTGCTTTGTGCGCATGGATTTGATGCTCTCCGTATTTGATGATGATATCTGACCACTTTGCACTGTCATTATAAAGACGAGCGGTGAGGTCGTTTGCTGACTCCATGAACTTGATGCGTGTGCCAAAGTAGAGTTAAAGGTGAGAGAAAGAGCTGCGCGTGGTTGATTTCAGGCGAGTTGTCTGGTCTGTGAAAGTGAGTAAGCGGACGTGTGGAAGTGAAAGTCAAGTGAAACAAAGGTCTAAGGCGTATTGTCTGGTCTGTGGAAGTGATCAATGGGATGAAAGTGGAAGTCAAGTGAAACAAAGGTCTACTGAGTCAAACAGTGGAACAATAAGCAAAATATTCGCTGATTGCTTCGCTGATGATGATAATTTTCACGTTCATTCTTTTGACAGATCACTCATATCATAATCGACCGTGCCTTTTGACAACCCTTTCGACAGCCATATGCTAGCATCTTCCAGTCTATAGGAGGAATATGGTTTGCCCTCTTTCTTCGATGCATCAAACGCCGCATTCAACTGCTCTGTCATTATATATCTCAATGATCCTGCCTGTCAATCTGCTTCTTCCACCTCCAAGCAGGACTCAGCTTCGACAAGTACACCATGTCGACAGCTGCTCCACCAAATGATGACCTTATGCCGAGCTTCTTCAACAACAACATGTTTTCTGACGTAATCCTCAGGTTCGGCAAATATGAGATCAACGCTCATAAAGTAATACTGGCCCAGCAGTCTAAGTGGTTCTTGTCAAAATTCAGGGAAGATCCTACCTACATAGGTGTCTACAAACTGGACAATACCTCTCACCCGGACACACTCTTGCATGTCCTTCGATACATGTATCACTCTGGATGGGTTCACGATTGCTTGTTGAAACCAGAGGTGGTGTATCCGTTAGGTCGGCTCTCGAATTTGTATGACGTTGCCGACCGCTACAATATTGGAGCTTTGAAACACAAGGTCAATCTGTGTTTCTGGTACTCTTCGATCAACGACCTTGACCGTCTGGCCGAAGTTCCGACATATGACTCTCAGTTCATACGCCATATTCACAAGATCTGTGGTGCTGATTCCGAGCCTTTCGACGACGATACGCTTCAGAAAACAGTCGTGCATCTCTGCGCTAAGTACCACAAAACATTGCTCAAGATTGACGAACTTAGCAACTCGTACAACCAGGATCTGTTGTTCAATGCCAAATGCGCTGCCATGTTCGCAGAAGAGTATGCTGTGGTATCGCTGGCTGGTGATGGTTGGGGTCGTGAGAGAAACCCCGACTTGCATGAGAAGGATTTGTTAGCAAGGGAAAGGTAGACCACGTTCTTCATCATAACGTCGACGATTACTGACGAGCGATGATTGATAGAAACACGACCGAATTTTTCGACAACCCTGAGTTTGCGGACATCACACTCACCATTGGCAAAGACTGCGAGTTTAATGCGCACAAAGTGGTTCTCGCAGGGCATTCAACCAGCTTTCTAGCCCACTTCGACGCAGGCCACTCGGTTCGTTGAGTTTGACAGAACGCTTGCGACAAGCTGTAAGACTGACACAGACTATAGGCCCATCGTATGAGCTTCGACAACAACGATGACGATCCCGCTATGGTCCTAGCTCTCATTCGCCGAATGTACATGCCATTACCTCCAGACATTCCATTACCTTCCTACGCCGACCTCTGTCTGTTGGCCAGAAGCTTTGGTTGCCACGCAGTAGCCTCTGGTCTCGAAATACAGTTCATGGATCTGTTGGTCCGGGAGCCGATCAATGCCAGATACATCTCGAGTGTAAGCAAAGTTTGCGGACCCGAAGCTGGCGAACACAAGAACACAGCTCTGTCCGAGCAGATCTTCCAGGACGTTCTTGAACGCATAACAGATGGCGAGTCTTATGGCGAGTCGTTTGCAAGAGCAGTCGAAGCAGGACTGGTGTTTAATCCAAAATTCGCTGTGCGTCTTGCCGGACAGATGCTTGTGATACATAGGCCTAGAAGACAATGAGGCGTGCATGTTTGGTCGGTTTGGAGGTATCCAGTAAGGTACTCGATCTCGAATCGATTGTGCGTGTGTGTAGCACTTGCTTTGGGCCAACCTTAGGCTAAGAAGATGGTCTTTTAGATAGAACTCTCAAGGTGAGATCGGAACGAACAATTTCCAAATATTCGAGCACTCAATATTCCTGTCAACGGCATACCTCGCGAACGTTAGCTAGGGGTATACACACATAACTTCGAAAGCAAGATCGCTTGAGAGCACATGAAGCGACTGCTTCCAAAATGCGCTTCTGACCACCAGGGCAGCACTGTACATTTTGCGTGTGTGTGCGTGATGTAGCAACAATGACAAGTCGACATTGACCACAGATTGGCATTCGGTGATGATGTCGTTAATGAGGTGGTTGGTTGGAACATGATATCAAGCGCATGAGGATTCCTTACATATCGCAAGTCAAATTGGCCAACGTCGCTACTTATCGAAATATTCAATGTTTTTAGGGTTCGAGGGGTCCGGTGAGAGAGCAGGTGATTAGAGCTTCCAGCAGACCCTCTCTGAAATCTCGATTACACTGTGCATCTTGATAGCTAGATTGATGAGCATTGGATGCTTGGGACATGCGCTGTATAAATAAACTCCATGCGCTTGATAACAACTCCCTTCGTTCGGCTCTCGGATATTTGCGGCTAGAGGGCTGTTGGTCAGGGTTGTGGGCTTGACTAGTCATGTAGAGGTCGTCGACGATATCGACGAAGATTGATCGACGATACACGGCATCGGATACCTTAGGCATATCCTCCTTATTTTCCTGCTTCGGTTCGTATGAGTTTCGATGGAGTAGTCTGCTCTCTCCGCTCTCTGTAGACGATAATTGTTTTCTTGATCTGTCGAGTGGGAAAGGTGCATCCAACTGCGTGTGTCTACGTCGCAGTCTGTTGAGCAAAAGAGTGTATGTCCTATGAAGCATCAAGGACTAGAGGAAAAAACTGGTGTATTACTAATATTGGTCTATGAGCACAACCTTTCGATCACAATCATAGCATTACAGTCGCCTGAAGTTTGTTTCATGAAGGGCTGCAACTAGCCGTCAACTTGGCGCGTGTCTTGGGACCAAGCCCCCCTCGACCACAGCCACCTTGAAACACGCATCTTTTGCGTTCAAGGAGTAGATAGGTTTGCTCGTGAGCTGAGCGCATACAGCCCTCCGTTTCTTCCTGTCATTCTTGTCAACAGTGGACACGCGACACAACAGAGCTCCTTCCTAACAGCACCTTCCGTACCATCCGCTGACTGTGGGGTCGCAAACGCCTGTCATCTTTACTCACCACCATCAGCATTTCTTATTTCTCTTGAATTGTCGTCTGATTCAAAAACCATTCTTGCGGTGTTGTTGCTCGCATGGACGCCTTACGGAACTTGAAGCTGCCCTTTTCGAGTAAGCCGCTGCCTGCAAAAGTAGTCATATCGTTAGTACATGGTCGCGTGTTGTTCTTCTGAGCAGGAATGCTAACCTCCACCAGCTACTTTCTGGATTATGTGATTATTGTGTAAGAAAACCTTGACACAATAACTCTAAATCAACTAACTTCTGTCGAACAGTATTCTAGCGATACTGTTTCTTGCAATTGACAAAGTCAAGTAGGCCAGCCAGCAAGCATATCTTCAACGGGCAGCTTCGGAGACTAACTTCACATCTAGCGGATTCCGACAACACTTTGCACTTCAAAACTACACACTCCAATACCCATATGCGGTCCACGAGCGAGTTCCGGCAGGAATATGCTATGTCATCGTTGTCATGTGTCCCGCGGCCATAATCTGCTTCTGGACGCTAGTCATCGACGGCCTTTTTGCTCATTCACAACCCACCGACAATGAGGGTACGGGCCGAAGACTTGGACGCTATAGACTCGTGGACAGACTGTGGGAACTCAATTGTGGCATCCTAGGCTTGGCCCTATCGGAAGGCACTGCGTTTGTCATCACAGGTGGGTTATGTTGCAGATGACGGGATGAATCGATTTACTCATGCATGGCATAGGCGCACTCAAGAATACGGTGGGCAAGCCACGACCCGATCTTATCGACAGGTGCCGACCGAGGGCCGGATCGGTGGATCCATCGCCATATGGTCTTTCAAACTCCACTATCTGCACTCAGACCGACATGAGCATCCTAAGAGATGGCTTCAGAAGTTTTCCTTCAGGTCATTCGAGCAGTGAGTAGCTTACGATATCAGTAACGAATCGATTAAGCTGACGTATTACCTACAGGCTCATTTGCTGGACTCTTCTACTTGTCGTTATACCTGGCAGCCAAGCTCCACATCTGGGACTCGAGAGGTGAAGTATGGAAGATTTTTGTTGTCATGATCCCAACCCTCGGCGCCGCTTTGATTGCAGCTAGCAGAATCATGGACGCGAGGCACCACCCGTAAGTGAGACAATGCCCAGGTCCGCGGATGATTATTGACACGCATTGCAGCTTCGACGTGATCACTGGCAGCATGCTTGGTATAGCATGTGCCTGGCTAGCTTACCGCCAATACTTCCCACCAGTCAGCGAGACATGGCGCAAAGGCCGTGCATATCCCATCAGGACCTGGGGACAGGAAACGGCACCGCCAGCATCGATATCAACGGCATATGAGCCGTATGGCAGTCAGGAAACGGAAATGCAAGCACCATCGCAAAGAAGACACACGCAGCACTCAAGACACCCTGGCTCAGATAGCCAAGCAATGCTGGCGACGCATGCAGCGCCGTTGCCTTCTGGGGGATTGGCTGGCACAGCGGCAGATAGACGGCGTGACGAGTGGGACGCGTCTTCAACCGAAGAGGATGAATTTGAGTTGCAGCAGCAGCCTAGATATCCTCCGGGAGCGGTGATGGGAGAGTCGACAGCGTACCTGCCTCGTGCGCACATGGGCACGACATCGGACCAGGTGTAAAAACTTGGGAGCTATTGGGCGACGCGGCCGGCGGCATGTCATACGCATCACGAGTAAGGGTTTTTGGATCAGGTAAGGTAGGATAAGGCGTAAGGCTGAGGACGACAGTCGATAAAAGCGAGACGAATACAACGTGCATACATCACTCACCAACGTAGTATCTTATCACGACCATGAACGTGATGTATTGAACTCGAAGCCTCTGTCAAGCAGATGGAGGACATACGAATCGTGTTGACGGGACGGACGAAGCTCCATCTGTCATTTCTGCATTGGGACAAATATGCCGGTGCGTCCATGTTACGAGTCACTTGATGGGCTACACGTCAGCAGGTGCGGTCGAGGTGTGTGTAAGCATGTGCAAAGAAGCAAAGCAGTGCCAATATACTACACATCTGCCAGCAAAAGCACATCTAGCAGTTCCACCAAAGACATCGATCGCAAGTCGACGATAGAGTAGAGTCACGACGGTCGAGTAATTAACACATCTCAGATTCGTGGGAGTGTAAAATTGTGGGCACACGTCCACGTATGATGAGCAGTAGCAGTGTGGTGTGGACGATCAGCGACGACAAAGAGCAAAGAAACCCCAGAGACTCGCGGTGGCCGAAGGTCTGAAAGGGCAAAAAGGGGACTAGAGCCGCAATAGGTAAAAAGCGGGCGGATGCAGGCGATGGGCAAAAGTATTCACACGTCAGCCTCCTTCTGGGCAGGGCGTTCAAGCAACAAACCAACGGTCGGAAAGGCTAGACATGCGACTCTGCTGCAGGGTGGGAGGAGAAGATGGCATTGCTGAAAGGCAAGATGGCAAGCTAGAGGGGCGACTGTCGAGGGAGAGGATTGCGTGCGAAGACGATCGGTTGATACGACAAGGCCAAGAGAGGTGTTACACACAGGAAATTACGCAGGCAAGTATGGATATCTGGAAAATAGACAAGACAAGCAAAAGGGAGACGCATGCTCGAGTAGAGAGCGGCCGGTCCACAGTAAAAGAGTGGTTTGCTTGAGCTTGGCAGCGGTTTCTACGCCACGCAACGTGGAGAGAGGGAAGCGCAGATTGAAACAACACGGGTTCTGGAACAAAGGGTGCAGCAGGAGTGCGCATCTCTGCCTGAGGAGAGATGCAATACGAATGATGTGCAGCGTGTTGGGCAGATAGCAGCAACTGTAGACCAACAGCAGCAAATGTGTGGGAGGGTCTTGGATGTGTGGTCGAGGACGACGTGGACGGGGATTGGACGAAACCCTTTGCGGAAGGCTGACGACGCCTTCCTGCATGGTCCGAGCGTGGGAGTGCGCGTCGTGTTCGCCGGAGCATTGCGTGGCCGCGAAGGCAGAGGCTGACCATAATCTGCTCGTCTCTCTCTTCTCTACGTTCGTGCAAACCACCGTCGCTCCCTTTGAACATCGTCCGTTAAAGCGCTGCATCCCGGGTATACCAACTTCCCACGCAGCGACCGACTCCCCCGCACATAATTCGCCCTCTGCAGAAAAGACGGTCCAGGTGCCAAGGGGCTGTGCAATCCATCCCACTTACGTCCTCGACCACTTCCGGATTGCACTTTGCACGACCCGTCGATAATCACCACCACGACCCTTCCACCCTTCGCAACCTCTTATATCGGACGACTTTGTCGACCTCTCTTCCATCATGGCCAGCCGCACACCGACGAGCCGTGGCAGGCGCTCAGCAGTGCCCGAAGGCCTCAATGAGACATGGGCCAAGGACTTGACCGACCAGTTCCGCCGCACCCTCAGCACAAAGCGCATGAACGCTCTCACCAGACAGACAACGCAGCAGCAGACCCAATCGCCCAATGCTCCGCCGTCATACTCTTCTCTCCGCAACATTCCGCTCGTCGCTACCGCCCCATCGGACCGCAACTCGTTGCGCTTCCGTTCTATGCTCCTCTCGCTTTCCAATACCCCCTGCCGATGGGAAAATCCTGGTCTTCTTGACGAAGCACTTCGCTCAATTCCCCTAGAACGTATTTATGATCAAGCACAAGAAGAGAGCGACCTTTACCTAGCCGAGGCTGCCTCATTAGGACCCAACACTAAGCCCGCCTGGGGCTACCAGGACTGTGTCGTCAGAGCCCTCATGAAGTGGTTCAAGCGCTCTTTCTTCCAATGGATCAACAACCCCAAGTGTGGTGCATGCCATGCACCCACCATTGCTGTTGGCATGGCTGCTCCTCTTCCCGATGAGCAAGCCCGTGGCGCCAACCGTGTCGAAATCTACCAATGCTCCAACGCTCAATGCCAGGCTCACGAACGCTTCCCCCGTTACAGCGATGCCTTTGTCCTCCTTCAAACACGAAGAGGACGTGTCGGCGAATGGGCCAACTGCTTCAGCATGTTGTGTCGTGCAGTCGGTAGCAGAGTGCGTTGGGTATGGAACAGTGAAGACCACGTCTGGACAGAAGTTTACAGCGAGCACCGCAAGCGCTGGGTTCATGTCGATGCCGTCGAAGAAGTTTGGGATCAACCCCTTCTTTACACTCATGGTACGTTCAACTCTTACATTCCTAGCAATGTATCATGTTCTAACACATTCTCTCAGGTTGGAAGAAGAAGCTTGCTTACTGCATCGCCTTCTCCGCCGACGGCTGTCAAGACGTCACCCGCCGCTACGTGCGCAACTTTGGAAAGTACGGCCTGCCCAGAACAAAGGCACAAGAGAGTGCCGTTCTTCACATCATCGCCGAGATCAAGAACATGCGCCGTCGCGACATGAACAAGACAGACAAGTTCCGCCTTGAGGGCGAGGACATTCGCGAAGACAAGGAGTTCCGCCAGAACGTCATCGAGAGTCTCTCACGAGAGATCTGCCGTATGCTTCCTGGTCGCCCAGACGCAGACATGCTCAAGGCCCAAGAGCGTGCCAGAGAGGCTCAACTCGCTCGTGCTCGCAACCAACAGAACGCTCAATATTTCAACCCTCGCGATCAACAGCAGCAATAACCTTTCGTCTCTCACACATCGACGACCTCCAACAGACTCCCTTCTGCTGGTTTGCAGTGGCAGCTATCGCCCTGCTTCGCATCTAACATTATAATTACCTCAAAACCTTGCGGCATCTCCTTCCTTCGACAAACCATTTTACATCATACATCGGAGCTTTTTATGACCGCGCCGACAGATTCGATTTCCTTTGTTATGCATTTCCTATCATCTCGTCTTGGAGCTTAGGAGTTCGGCCTCGACCCTATGGGTACGAGGATTCTTTCATGGGCTATACCACGTTCAAACCTTTGGGCTCTTGGGGGGTATACGATTTTCCTATCCGTGTTTGCTTTGCTCGGTGTTGCAGGCGCCCTGGGTCCATCCTCTTCTGTACGAGAGTGACGACCGGAATTTTTACAATGTCTAGTGTTTCTTCCCTTTCCCTGTCTCAGTACAGCTTCTTGTTCTACTTCTCTTCTTCATTCACACCTTTTTCTTCTTCACCACATTGTTCATCTTCCTCTTTTTTCTGGTACGACGTTTTGGATGTGTGGAACTACTTCTCTCTTATCGATATTCTTTACGCGACCAAGGAGATGGAAAGGAAAAAGAAGGATGTCAGCCTTTTTCCACATGGCGATGGCACACGAGTTTGCAGTTCACCGATATAGAATCAGAGAACGAAAGCGTTGCTGGCCAGCACAAATTTTACAAAGATTCAAACAAATATACCAGTTCATGCCTTCTCTTGTGATCCGACTAACCGTGGCTCTTGAGAGTAACGAGGATGTAAGTCTATACAGACTCTTGTGACGCGAGTCAAGTAGATGTCTCGTAAGCACCCAATATTGCGACGACAAGATAGCATGCGTATAAGCCGACGACAAGCATTCGTTATCATGATATCATCATTCGGCTATCCAACCACCTATCTCTGTTTCATACACAAGAACCAAGCATTGTTTTCTGATGTGAGAAAGTTGCAAAGTGCGGTGACTCTTGCCAACCACTGGCCGCGTCGATATTCGCCGACCCTGCCACAGTGTTTTCTAAAAATAGCTGCTTGCGGACGGAAAAAAAGCTACACGGCCGCGTTGCCATGTCTGGGCATCTCTGAAAGACCACGAGGCAGACGTAGTCTTTTAGCTGGGCAGAAGATGATGAAGGAGATGGATAGATGGATGTGCTATAGAGCAAGTGAGGAGAAGACAGAAGAATAGGTAGCTTTGGAGGTGTGTTTGATTTTCAGCAACAGGATGTGATCTGAGGCCAAGGATTCGTGGTGCGTTTCAGCCCAGCAACGCAGAGTGGCAGCATGTTGGAGGAGTGAAGAAAAGTACGTCAGCAGTGTTTGCGCAGCCACCCCTGCGGACAAGGCTGCGGACGGCCTGACTACGAGTCGAGGATGCGCAGAATTGATCGCTCTCATGCGGTCTTTGACACAAAACCCTTGCGTTCGCCTGACAAGTTGTTCTCCTTCCTTCCTATAACATCTGTTGGTCGTCCTTCCATCTTCCGCCGTCGCCACAACAACAACAACACAACTCGTTTTTGACAACGCCTCTTCGACCTTTACGGACCCTTTATTAGCCACCTCCGCAGTTTCATATTCGCCATACATATACACATCGTGTCTCTCCACATCTGAACCAATCAGCAGGGCAGACCTAGGACATACAACCCATCAACAACACCCTCCACATCTTTCGCAACCATGGGCAAGGCAGGGCGCGCAGTATGCATTTTCACGCCAATGGCGTTGACTATCGCCTCGTTTGTCTGCATTCTTCTCATCAACCTGGGTGGCATCAGCAAGTCATCAACAACACTGAATGACCTGCACTTCTTCAGTGCCGACTTCACAAATTTCACAACGGACAGCAGTACACTGGGTACGGTTATCAACCTGGCCAAGCAAGAGGGATTTATCTCAAACAAGTACGAAATCTTCCTCTGGAACTACTGCGATTCTGGGAACGGTACTGGTAGCGAAAACATCACTCACTGTTCGGCTCGTCAGACTGGCTTCTGGTTCAACCCTTACAAGGTCTGGAGTCTCGAGAAGGCCCTCAACGCCACCGAAGATGTTGCCAGCAGTCTCTCGGGTACCGGTGTTGACAGCAGCATCATCTCTGAGCTGGAGTCGTATGTCACCAGCAATGCCGACGCTCTCTACGATCAGGTTCTCGACAGCAGCACCCGCAAGTCAATCGATTTGTACAAGAAGCTGAGCAAGTGGATGTTCGCCGCCTACTTCGCCGGCCTGTGGGCCTTGATTGTCACCATCGTCTTCGGTATACTCGCAGTCTGCTCTCGTTTCGGCAGCTTCCTCACCTGGATTTGCGCCATCATCTCTACCATCCTCATCTTTGGTGGCTCCATCACCGCAACGGTCATGTTCAGCATCCTTGTCTCGACCTTGCACGAAAAGCTCAAGGATTACAACGTCACAGTCAGCCTTTCGACACACATGCTCGCTGTGACTTGGCTCGCTACTGCCTTCATCCTCCTCGCCACCATGTTCTGGCTCTTCAGCTGCTGCTGCTGCTCCGGAAAGTCCAACCCTCACCACATCCGCAACAAGGAGGCTCCCGCCGCAGAGCTCGGTCTCCCCAAGGGCGGTCTTTTCAACAGAGGCAGAAGCATGAAGTCTGAGAAGAGTGGAGCTGGCTACGCCCGCGTCGAGTCTCCCTATGCTCACCACCACACCGCTTCCGACTCTGTCCCATTGACACACGTCGACGGCGCCGCCAACTCTTACTACAAGCAAGAAACTGGCTACATGCACGAGCCCCAGAGCCCTGTGTGGAACGCCAATGCCGCGCCCTATGGTGAAAACTACGGCCGCACGACCGGTGGAGCATATGAGCCTTACCGCCATAACAACTAAGCTGTAACGCCCTCTGTTGGACCTCATCGCTGCCTTGGTTTTTTCCTTTCTTGATACGATAACATACCCCCCACCTTTCTCCATATCATATGGATTACGAAGAAGCATTCATGTACATAGATACCAATTAACGAAACCTCATTGAACTCTTTCCATTACAAGCTACCCTTATCATCATAAGCTATATCTCACATGCCATCAACTTTACAGATCAGGAAGTAGTTGTGCTTGTGGTCCCATCTCGACAGCTCCACCAACCTGGAGTCTGACAGGTGGTGGTAGTCGTGATCTGGGATGTTGAGCTTTCTATCCTTGAAGTAGTGGTCGTCCGTGTCCCATTGCCCCCATCATCCAGAAACTTCCACCCAGAGCAGTCGGCACAATCGACATCTTGCTCACACCTCGGAGTGGCGTTGTATTTCTCAATCACATCCTTGATCACACTGCTTATCCTGTGCGTACCGATAGACTCTCTCCAACCTAGATCGCCGACTGTATCGTAAGTACAATTGCGTCCAGTGTGGCATTTGCTTTGGAACGCATACCCTGCAATCGTGCAGGGTGAGTTGAAGGAATTGCAGTGTCCCATGTATACCGGATCGGCTGTATGACCGAAATGATAGATACCAGTGTAGTGTTTTTCAACGTCACCAATGCTGTAGCCAGGAGGTGTGGGTAAACCCAACCGTCGAGCGGCGAGGGCATCGGGAAAGGCTTCGAAAGTGATAGTGGGGAGTCCGTACGTGAGTCCCAGAAGCGAGGATACCACGCCACCTAGCGAATGTCCGGTCAGCCAGACATCGGCATCTGGATAGATTGCAGTGATGTTATGGTATAGATGTCGAGCGGCATGGTAATAGTTGCTTTTCTTCTGCAGACTTGTCATCACACAGCTTGAGTTGCAGGTATCTGTTGAAGTCTGGCAGTCGCAAACCCTCCTCCACGCGTATTGGCCACCTTGACCACAGCAGCAACTCCCGAATAAATTGTCGTTTAGGATATCGTTATTGGAAGTCTCGCCGTCGTCGAAATAAGGTAAAGAGGTCCCTTTGAGTCCAATAATCACGGTTTTGTTTTCCGTGTCGGCAAACACATGACCGCGTAGTCCATCGCGCTCCCACCCGAAATCCTCAGTGTAGTTGAAACCTCCACCAATATCGGTCCATTCTCCTCCATGTGGCGGATCGACGTATGCATTTGCAGCAATGTGTGCGAGACTCAACACCGTACTCTTATCACCGACGTCAGGCCCGGAGATCCGATCTATTGTCCAAGCATCAGAGGCGAGCGAAACAGGTTCTCCCAAGAATTCCCCAACTTCCAATAAACCATCGATGCTGTGGCGACTGCGGTCAGATAGTCGCTGTATCTCAAGTGCATTCGATTTGACAGCAAACGCCGTTGAAGTCGCCTCGCCATCGCAGCAGCTCTCTTTTGTGCCATCTTGAACAAGTGGATCGTGATAAATATCGATTTTGCGGAAAAGTCGTGGGTATCGGTGAGATCCTTTGTGGTAAATGTGTCTCAAGGTCTATACAACGCGGTTAGTCACCTCAGACTTGCAGACTTTGAGAAGTAGTCACAGTACAAAATTATGCTCTTTGGACAAAGGAGGGGTTTTCACGGGCACGAAAGGAAGTTGCAGGTCGAGTCTACCATTGTTAGGGGTGGCGCACGAGGGCTTGCAGAAGAGTAGAAATATAGCAGAGATGAGGATTTGGAGATGAAGTGTATAGCTCATTGTCCTAATGCTTATACACGGTAATACCTGTCGTGCAGTTGCAGGAAATATCGAGTGATGTCAAAACAGGCAGTCATGTGGTTAGTAAGCCATCGAAGGATTCCGGGATGCGAACTCAAAAATCATCCGTCATTGAGGTAGCTGTCTGTACCGATCATGTTCATTCCTCAGGCTTGTCTTAAGGAACAACTATAGAAAAGGAACTCAATGTGTGTCAGCAAATACTTGAGTTTTACGAATATGGTATTAAGATTGCTAGTATATATGCAAGTGTAATGTTTTCATCCTCCACTTCCTTTCTTCAGTCCGATAGATAGTCATATAAATCATACTTATTCCCTCACCCATGCATACCATCTCTTAAACAAACAGCCTACCCTTCTGAACAAAAGGAAATACGCGCCTATTTCATGCCACAACAACCAAACACCAAGAGACGAGTAATAGATATCAAAACATAGGAAAATACGTACTCGAACAAAGGTCGAGGTACACATCATGCTTATGCTGAAGACTTCAGCAAAGCGATAGCAAGGCTACCATCAATGCCTATGTTCTCAGCAGCAGCGGTTTGAGCGCTGCCGACGATGCAGTTCACAGGTCTTGACCCCTTAACGTCGTAGACAGCCATTTCGCAGGTCGTTGATCCGCCAGAATAGACATTGTACGCCGCACACATCTCGATGCAGTCGTCAAAGGTATACACAAAGCCCGATGTCAGCGGCTTGAATGTTGCAGGTGTGTTGGCATCGCAGTAGCGGGTGAATGTTAGGTCGACAGTAGATGTTGTGTTGTCGGCGGAGGAAATGAGCGACGACGAGTTGGAGATTGCGGAGACGAAAAGAGTGTTATTCGCCGAAGGACAGGCGGATAGGGGCACAAAGGTTGGTGTTGAAAGTGTAGTCGATGATGCACTTGTTGGTGTGGTGGACTTGATGGATGTAGTCGTGGTCGGTGATGAGGCAGCAATTGTACGAACTCCCGCCGATTGTGATGATGTTGATGTGACTGACTGTCTAGAGAGCGAATTAGTGCAAGTTGTGTATGGCAAAAAGGAGCATACTCACGAGCTTTGGTCGCTAGCCAAGGCTTGAGCGGTCGCAGCATGAGATGCATTGCGCCCTACTGTGCCTCCCACTACTGCGCCGACAACTATCAAGACGAACACAAACGCCACCAGCAGGAATGATCGCACTTTCATTCCGAAAATAATCCGTGGCGGCTTGTTGTTGTCGCGATACTGTTGTGCGTGGAAGCTTGCAGGATAGTCGTCCATGCTGGTCACCGGATACTTGTCAGAGACAGGATATGTGTTGTCATCGTACTCCAATCCATGCTCGGGTAGCACCTCAGGGGCATTGTGATATTGATATATGCCTGATAGCCTCTGAGGTTCGTGATGTTGTGGTTGTTGGTGCGAGAAGCGATGTTGATGTAACTTCTGAAAGGTCAGCATTGTTTGTACCGTCGTGTGTATGACTCGATGCTCTGTATCTATGCGACTCGATGGGATGAAGAGGGTAAAACGAAGATTCAGGGATACGAGGTAGTAGCGATACAAGTTAAGACCATGTCGTGCATGTACTCACCTCTGTTGATGCCATGATTCGCTTAGTAGAAAGCCAAGATGCCCTTATCGATCAAATCAATCTAGTAAAGTCTGTATTGTCGAGATACAAAAGACGGTGAGTTGACAAGTAACGCGTAACGGTGAGATGGTTGGATAGAAAGAGAGAGACGAAGGATTGAACGGTTCCCACGAGGGACAAGAGAGAGACAGATAGGCAAAAGAGAGAAGACGAACGCTCGGTACAAGTGACGGCGTCAAAAGCGAACGAACGAAACGAAGCGGCCAAACGCGTTGCATGAAGGAGTCAAAGCAGAGAAAGGACGATCGTCAACAAGGAGGTCTGGTGCTGTACCTTGTGCCTGGGTTGCTGCATCTGCATACTCTAGCCCCCGGACCCGCCGCGTCCTAATTCCAACGTCCAGGAAAATGGCGACGAACTTGCAGAGAGAGGTAAAGATGGTCCGGGCAATGCATGTCATGTTCCCTGTTCGAAACGCCAACGACAGGAAACCTACCGATTATTGCGTTACTACTTGGAGATCCCCGATCGTAGGGTGGATCTCCCGTGTCTTTGACAGCCCTGTCATGATGAGAAATTGAGATATGGCGTCTCGACTTCGAAACATGGCTTTGCTGAACGGCGAGGTGGAAAGATCAGCTAGAAGGAGAAAAGGACACGATGTGGAGATGCCTGCTTCCAGCCTTTGCCTCGTTCGGTAAGGTTGGTGTTGCACAGTCATGCAGGTTTACCCTCGGTCGCCCCTCCGTCACACAGTCCGGCGATTCGGGTCTCGGTGCATATGACCCCCTGAGAAGGATCATTGCGTGTTGGTCGCACGCCTTGTTTGTGTCGCTGATGGAGTTCACGTCGCGAAGAGGGTTTGGCGATGATGTGGTGGGAGGAAAAAGGCAACGGACCGCTCCTTCCCGCTTTTTGACAGATCAAGATCTCCCCCACGAAAACAACAGAAACCGTCAACCTTCAACCTTGTTCCTGCCAATCTTATCGTCCGTTTTTCTCGCAGACGACAAGAGCCATAACGTCAAACAGTCATGCATGACAAGGTCATAGAACGATAGTGGTGTGTGTTCGACGACCTGCAAAGGAAAAGGGAAGACAACCGACGATAGATTGCAGAGTTTAGCAAGCAAATCTCCCGCCGCGCCGGACAAACAAAACCTCATGCATTTCATCTAAAAGTCCCACAAAAAGGAAGCTGAAGAAGAAGAGCGCGCCTCGAAAGGGCAGAAGAGTGACATAACCCTGCAGGAAACAAGGGCTTTTTACGCACGAAAAGATTCCAAATGGTCAAACAGCTGGATGGGGCTGCGCATTGCATATTGGATTCGATTTGCCGCTCTTCCTGCCTTACTGCTATCTTCTTGCTTGAACCTTTTAGAGCGATGGATGAAAGAGAGCACAGGGAACCTTGCATACAAAACTATCAAACAGTTCGAGCAAATTGACATGTCGAACGGTTTCTGGCGTGTACAGCTGAATCATGCAGCGCTCCTTGCAAAGAAGAACCTCGCTTGTTTCGCATAGACAAAGAAGCACCACAGCCACGAAAGACCCAAGAATTCGGATAGGGCGGACTGCCGCTGTTCAAGATGATGGTGATGCTTTCATTCAATTCGTACAAGGTCGCTGGCTAGCTACTCTTGACTACCCTGACGCAAGTAACCGTGGATAGTTGGAAAGTGAGCAGAGACATGGGCCTGCTCGCACTGAAAGTGTAGCGCGGCTTTACAGCTTCATGCCCAAAGCCTTGTGCACCCTCAGGGACTGGCGGATGCTCAGGTCCAACATAATCTCCTCACTGCCACCGGGGATCGCATAGGCTCTGACATCTCTGTAGAGTCTTTCGACCTTGGCGCCCTGGCCACCGCGGCTGTAACTGAGACCACCGAAGATTTGACTTGCCTCGCGGGCACAGAATTCGAAAGTGGTGGTTGCTTGGGCCTTGAGACCGGCAATGGCACCTCCGAGTTTCAGCATGGCTTCCACCTCGTTCATCTGCTGGCACTGGTAGATAAGGTTTTCCATCCATGAGTACGATGCTTCAATCTGGCGGAACATGTGGGCTAGCTTGAGACGAATGACGGGGTGCTCGATAAGCTTCTTGCCGAAGGTTCGTCGCTTGTGGGCGTACTTCATCGACTCTTCGTAGCAGACGCGCGAGAAGCGCAGGCACTGGATGATGATACCGATACGTTCGTGGCTGTCGTTGCTGTCAGTAGCCGTCTTTGTTCATCTCGGCAGATGTTGAAACTTACTTGAAGTTGGTCATCAGGACCTTGAAACCTTGGTTCTCCTTGCCAACCAGGTTCTCTACCGGTACCTTGACATCTTCGAAGGTGACATATGTCGTACCACTCGACCAGACACCTTGGCAGTCCATCTTTCTGGTCGAGACACCGCCGAAACTGCGCTCGATGAGCAGAACGCTGACACCGTTCATGCCCTCGCCACCAGTGCGAACGGCAGTGGTGAAGTAGTCGGACCAGATACCGTTGGTGATCCACTTCTTCTCACCGTTGACGATGTAGTGCTTTCCGTCCTCGCTGAGCTTGGCCTCGCAAGTGAGGTTGGCAACATCGGAACCAGCATCAGGCTCAGTGATAGCCAAGCAGATTCTCTTGTCGCCGCTCAGGATCTCGGGCATGATTCTTTGTACAAGCTCTTTCTTTCCGTACTTGAGTACTGGAGGGGCACCAATGCCGAAACCACCAATCAGGTTCCATACAAAGCCACCGCTACCAGCTCTCGAGATCTCATCGGTGATCAGCATCTCGTGGAACAGGTCCCACTTCTCTGGAGCGACGCACTTGACACGCTTGTCGGTGAGGTCCTTGGGGTAGTGAACGCCCATCAGACCAGCGAGATAACCGCGTTCTCCCATAGCTTTGTATACTGAATCTGGTACTTTTCTGGCTTCGTCCCATTCGGTAATGTTGGGCATGATCTCGTTCTCCATCCATTCTCGTACTTCGGCGCGGAGGTCGGCGTGGGATTGGTTGAAGTAGGGGGAGTGGTACTGCGGGCAGTGTGAGTAGAATGCCTAGGTCATCTGAGAAAGAGCACTCACAGATTGGTACCAGTTGGGGTCACCTCCAGGGATCATGTCACCAAATTGGTCAAGAGCCTCGGCCATCTCCTTTGCATCGGCACCAGGCTCGGGAGCCACGGTACCCGACTCGGCCTCGGGCTTGATGATTTCCTTTTCCTTCTTTGCTGCTGGGGGAGGTGTGGTAGGAGGAGTCGGGGGAGCGGCGGCCTTCTTCGAGTCCAAGGAGCCGACCTGGAGCTGCTTCTGGTACTTCTTCAGGATGCCCTCATTGTGGTACTTCCAGAACTGCTTGCTGGCATCCTTTCCGGCTACTCGTTGCAGGATCTTCTTACCACCGGGGTGCTCTTCCTGGAGTGAATGTGTCAGCTGAATGTCATGCCGGGGTCAAGTCGAGTCTTGGTTACCTGGAACTTGGTCAGGTCGTAGACGTCCTCGTCGACGATGATCCAGAGGTTGTCGGCCTTGTTGTGCGACTGCACGTCTTCCTTTGAGAATGTGCTTGACATGTTGTATTCTAGATGTGTGTATCCGCGCGTGCGTTGTACAGCGTTTGGAAAGGTCGAAGACAAAGCAAGGGGTGGAAGGAGTCGAAAGGCAATATCCGTTCCTGTCTTCACATGTCAGCCCTCGATTGTCGTTTAACGTCTTCCGGTAACCCGCTAATAACATACCACAAGTCACGAGGGGAGGTAGCCGTCTTGGAGAAAGGTCAAGAAACGGACACGAGAGCGAATCAGACGACTGCAATTTGAAAGAGGGCTCCCAAAATGTGACTTTTGCCGAGGTACCGAGGCAACTTTCACATGTTTCCCCAGCTTTTCACCTCCGCGATCCGATGTCCGCTTTTGTCACGAGGCCGAGGACTGTTTTTAGACTCGAACACGTCTTGGGCCATGGCATGTGAGATTACATATGACATTTAGCTTGCCTTGAGATTTATCAGACATCAGATGTCTGGTAATCGAGTCCAATGATGGTTACAAGGAGGCAAGCTCCACGCGCTGATTAGAATCACTTTTACCACTGGAAAAATGTACAAACTGGTCCAGAAGCGGAGCTAGATCCAAGGAGAGAAGATCAAACGAACGCTTCGAATGGTTTCCCTTGATCGTACCGCGCATTGTGATAGTTGCATCGCTGCTTGCTACTGCCTAGGTAAGATAGCTCCAGAGAGTTGATGTGACCTCCGAAAGTTCAGACACGGCGCGAAGGGTGACCGATTACGTCAGGCAGCAAACAACAGAACACGAACCATATTGAAAAGCAAAACTTTCCCCTTCAACTGTCCTATTCAAAACGCCCTTTTGAACTGAGATCAATCTACACAACCACGCCGACCATGTCTTCGTCAAAACAAGTCCACGTCGTCAAGTCTACCGACGTTCAAACCTCCTCCGGCGGCCAAACGGATGGCATGACACGCAAACCCGCCATTACAGGCCTCGCCTCAATTTGCAGCTCTATCATGCTAGCCGAGCCCCATTCAGCCTCTGCAGTCCACCATCACGGCGCCCAGGATACAATCGTTTACGCGGTGCGTGGACAGGGTGCTGTCGTCAGTGAAGGAGGCAAGAAACGACAAGTCCTGAAGCAGGGAGACTTCGCCCTGATACCTGCGTATCAGGAGCATCAGGAGGTCAACGATGGGAATGAGGAAGTCGAGTGGGTCATTGTGAGAAGTGGAGCTGAACCTGACGTTGTGAATTTGGAGGGTTGGGGGAAGAGTTGAATAGGTCGACAAGCGACTTTTCTATTTGTACAAAATATGTTACAATCGAGCGACATCGTATGACTAATCCCTGAGCTTCAAATGATAGGTCTTCAGTTGTTCCTCGGTCATGCGTGTCGGGCTCTTGACCAGTAAATCTTCGCCTCTGCCGCTCTTGGGGAATGCAATTACGTCTCTAACACTTTCCTTTCCGAGCATGACTGCGATGAGTCTGTCGAAGCCCAAGGCCATGCCCGCGTGTGGCGGACATCCTGCTCTCAGCACCTCGATCAGATGGTCAAAGTCCTTGAGGCGCTCCTCACTCATCTTTAGCACCTCTCGTAGGACGAATTGTTGCATGGCTGCTGAGTGGATTCTGCGACTACCACCTCCGAGTTCAACGCCGTTCACTACCAGATCGTAATGTTCGGCCTTGACGGCGGCTGGGTCTGTGAGTAGTAAGTCTACATCTTCCGCAGTCTTAGGTGCTGTGAAAGGATGATGTGTGGAGCTGAAACCTGCTGCACCGCCTTGACCGGGCTCATTGGCCACAGACGGCGAGAATAGTGGGAAGTCTGTAATCCAAAGGAACTCGAAGCCTTGAGGCGCGGGCATATATCCATGTTGGACCGCAAACTTGTGTAGAGCCAGTCGCAAGTTACCAAGCGGCGTGGAGCCGCCTGCATGAGATGCATTCTTTCGAGCTTGTAGGACGACAAGATCTCCTTCCTCAAGGTCAAGTGTCTCTTCTATCGTCTCTGCGGCTTCAAAGCCGAATACTGAAAGACCAGAGAGTGGTTTACGTGGATCGAAGATGAAGATGCCGGGCTGACCCTCTGGATTCTCGTTGAAGGGCTTGGCTTCTGGTGAGTCCATGAAACGAGTCACGAACCCGCGAGTCTCTTTGGCGTCTTCCGAGATGGGAATCTTCAACACTTCCACAATAGGGTCGTTCAAGGGACCAATTTTGCGGACGAGGTCAACAGGGAGCATGTACTCAACACGTGAGATCTTGGATTCAAGACGGACGTCAGGCTTGTCGGAGCCGTAAGTCGACATTGCATCTTCGTAAGAAAGATGAGGGAACTGGCCATCGTAGGAAATGCCGAGTAGTTTCTGCCAGAGTGTTTTGATGACAGATTCGACAGTGCTCATGACGTCTTGTCCAGTTGCAAAAGACATCTCCAGATCGACCTGCGTAAACTCTGGTTGCCTGTCTGCGCGAAGATCCTCATCACGGAAACACTTCGCAAATTGCACGTAGCGTGGAATACCACTTGCCATCAGAATCTGCTTGTACTGTTGTGGACTCTGCGGTAGAGCATAGGCAAGACCTGGTGTGCGACTTGGGACCAGAAACTCACGAGCGCCTTCGGGAGTCGACTTGAATAACAAAGGTGTCTCAATTTCGGTGAAGTCTTTACCTTCGCAGAGCTCTGTGCGCAGGATACTGGCGGCTTTACTCCTGAACGCTAGTGCATCTCGTAGCGGCTTCTCCATGCGCAGCTGCAGGTGTCTTTGTTCGGCCGAGAATACTGAGTCCTGGGTGACCATAATATCCTTGGGGAAGTGATTTAGCGGAGATACCTTGGTCAATTCGATCTCGACATCTGTGACTGGTTGGATGGCTCCCTCTTCAATCTTGGATGACGAAGGCTTGGCTTTTCGGCTTTTGATCTTGCCTTGGATTGCCACAGGCGTCTCGACACTCAATCCAATGAGCTTTTCGAAGACGCTCTCGCCTGTGCTGGTCTTGTTCGACGCAACTAGCTGAATGGAACATGATAGTGTTGTGTCTCGAAGCTCAGCGAAAAGCAAGTTCTTGCCGGCTTGTCTTTGCGTACCCAGATAGCCGTGGAGCACAACGTCTTCTCCAACTTCCCTGGTGGCTACATCTTCGAGTTTGCAAGTGGCTGATGGGAAATGAACTGCGGTTAAATTAGTAAATAAGAAGGACTCGGGGTTCTCCTCACCTTACAGTTTTCCTTGAACTCCGTCAGAAGCTTTTGGTGCTCTTCAGATCGAAGTACTTGGTTGGAGGACAAGGGTCTTGATTTATATGTCGATACCGATGGCCTTGTGAACCATGATCGGCGCGTTGTGTTCAGGGCTGCATGTCGTAGACTCCGACCGCAAGATACGGCAAGCGGGAGTTTGCTATGCAGCATCAAGACCTAGATAAACAAACAATTGAAAGATCAAATAATGTCTTGGATATCACAATTGAACCTCGAAGTTGATGGAGGATGGCTCCTGGAGAAGCAACGGGCCATGCCGGCAGAAAAGCCGGGATTTTGCCGGCGCATGGTTTTCTTCTTCGCGCGTCGCGGTCATTTTGAAATCTTTCATGACCTTCCAAGTTTAACAAAAAGTGAGTATACATCGTTTTACGAGCACGCAGGAATATCAAACTAATCAAACGTGCAGATGATGAAAGCCTAGTGTGTATCAGTCGAGTCGTCCGCAGCTTTTCTATAGAGCTCTCCTCTTCGGAGGCTCAAGTGGCTCTATGGAAAAGTTGCGGCGGCATGAGATCTGCGTTCGGCACACCACCTTGTTATATCAACGGACGCGAAGATGGCATCTCTGATTCAAATTTCACTTGGAAGGTTCTCTGCGCCTTCGACTTATGTTGGTAGGTGTGGCGTACTATTATATAGCGATATGATCTCTTTTTCCAGCACAAGTCTTCGCCATTCCCTATGCACAGTGAAATGTTACGCTGGTGTCAACCTCATGGAGTTGCTGGAACTACATTTCTATTCCACTGCCTTCAACGACACCGGCGAAGAAGAACTACAGCATCATCAACAGGTCTCGCTGCCTTTTTCAGTGGACGCGCGACCGTAACATGCTTGCTACATATGTTATGCAAACCTATGACAGTGATAGTTGCACAAATAAGATTGTCAGATGCAGGTTTGCACCTCGTCATCTGCCGGCGTTAGCGCGTTTTGGCATTCCGAGGTGACCGAGTCGTTCATGGCAGTCGTTGCGCCCAGAGTTGGCCATTGCGAGTTACACAATTCTTACTAGGGGAAATCGCGCCTGCCATTTGGAAACAGCATGAACTAGACAGCGCGTCCATCACGTATCAAGAGTCCTCGCCGAAGCACAAGCACGCGCCCAATGTCGAGTTCGGTGGAGAAGTCGGTCAAAGGCGGCACCAAGGTCAAGGTACGACTACCACTACCACCAGACGCTGCACCTACCCACGTCTCATGCGCGCGACCATGTTTGCCCAGTGCTGATGGCTTCTCTCACAGCTTGCGCCGCCCAAGTCCAAGTATGTCGAACACATCCTCCTGGCCACGTCCGGAGGTGAGGCCGGAGTGGCCGAGATCTTCCGCACATTGAAAGAGCGCCTACGCGACACCACCTGGACAATCTGCTTCAAGGCCTTGATCATTGTGCATTTGATGATCAAGGAAGGAGAAAGAGACGCGACACTTAAGTATCTGGCCGCGGCTCCCAAGAACCGTCTAGCCATCAACAGCTACACTGATGGTATGAGCCCCTTGCCGACTATCTCATACGCGAGCTCTGACAGGTCCAAACAGTCCAGACACAAGGGCAGAACATTCGACGATACTCCAACTATCTCATCCAGCGCGCAGAGTCCTTCGCCGACACGCATGTTGATCACATCCGTAACCCTGGCCGCATGAAGACCCTCTCGATTCCCAAGGGACTGCTCAGAGAGACGGAAGCAATCCAGGACCAGATCAGGGTCTTGATCAAATGCGACGTGTGTACATCTTGGTCAACCCATCCTGCCCACAAGAGTCTGACAAAGCGTAGCCCCTCGAGAACGAGCCTGAGAACGACATCTCGCTGATGGCATTCCGCTTGCTCACCAAGGATCTGCTAGACCTGTTCACTGCCATGAACGAGGCAGTCATGAACATTCTGAGTCAGTAGTCCATTGTTTCGCATCCACTTCAAATTTCTGACATGCTCCTGCACAGGCCACTACTTCGAGCTGTCCAAGCCGGACGCCGAGCATGCCATTGGCATCTACAAAGCCTTTGCGAAACAAACGGATCAAGTCGTACAATATCTAAGCATCGCTAGACAATATGAACACATCACCAAGCTGGAGATCCCCAAGATCAAGCACGCTCCTACCAGTTTGGCCAACTCGTTGCAAGAATACATCGATGATCACGACTTCGAGACCAACAGAAGACAATACCTGGCCGAACAGCAAGCCAAATCTGGCAAGCCGACAAAGCCTTCAAGATCCGTCACCTTTGCTGCCGAACCTGAAAAGGCGAAGACTGTGACTGCACCGGCTGCTTCTCAGCCAGCCGCCAAGGGTCCAGCTCCTGATCTCATCGACTTCTTCGGCTCAATCGAAGACCAGCAACAGCCAATGGCCCAGCACCCTACACAGCAATACGCTCAAACAACCGGTCAGCCATTCGGCCAAGTGTATGGCCAACCAATCACAGATGCATCTTTCCAGACTGCTCAGTCGACGAATCCGTTCGGCGTTCCACAAAATTCGCAGTTCATGGCCCCGCCCGCAACCCAGATCCAACCGCAGTTCACGGGTGCCGGCTTTGGTGGCTATGGTCCTCAACCTCAGCAACAGGTGCAACCACAGCCGACTGGCTTTTCCTCGAACCCCTTCCAGTCGGCAATTCAGCAGCAGCCCTTCCAGAGTGCACCGCCGCAACAGCAGCAACAATCTTCATTCTTGCAACAGGATCCTTTCTCCATGCAGCAACAACAGCAAGATCCTTTCGCCATGCAGCAACAACAACCTGCACAAATGCCGCCTCCGCCACAGCAGGTCCAACCACAGGCAACCAACCCTTTCCGTCAATCCATGATGCCTACCGGTCAGATCAACGGTTTTATGCAACCGCAACAGACAGCCCAGCCCCAGCAGCGGCAGAGCAGTAACCCGTTCGCAAGGCAAGCACCTCAACAGGATGCTATGCAAACTGGATTCCAACAACAGCAGCCCCTGCAAGCTCAACCCACTGGAACAAATCCCTTCGCGAAGCAATCTCCCCAAATCCCTCAGCCAACAGGACAATCAGCATCATTCCTCACCCCTGCGGCCACAGGAAGTACAAACCCGTTCAGACAGTCAATGTTCGTGAACCAACAGACTGGTCAGGGTTGGCAGAACACACCTCAAGCCAGCATGGGAGGATGGGAGCAAATGGAAACTGTTCCTGTGTTCCCTCGACCTGGCCAATGATTGAATAAGCAACGCACAAGTTGTGCATCATTTCAAATCTACGTCCTACATCTCATCTTGGTTTTACTGGTTTCTTGCGTTAGCGTGGCGTTTACTGAGCGATGGACCGCCGAGAAGCATTGATATAGCAATCATTGAGCGTGTTGCATTCAAAGAAGCATTTGTTAATTGCCTGGATAATCTATATGCTTTGGATTTGAATGCAGCTCGTACACCCATACAAGACATTATTTCTCTGGTGATCGTACTATAGCCCAAGGCAACATGATCGATATACAATGAATAGGAGTCTTCCGATATCGGTATCGATGGAGCAACGCTTGCTGTGCTGCTCTATCGTGCCTTCCTAAAACAGGTTGATGCGGGAAGCGCGGCTCTGAATCTCCAGATTCTGCAAGCCAACGGCAGACGGCATGTCATCTTCAAAATTTCGGTCGACACTCGAGATCGGCAGGTTTCAACACATTTTCGGAAGGTGGTAAATATACCCTAGTGGGCGGTCCCATGTTTCAATGCTTCTCCGATTCATATCGTAAGCCCACCGCCATGGATAGCTGGGCGACCAAGCCCTGGGCTTCATATCAACACCTCCATCCGGCATCTGCAAGTGATAGTGTGGAGAAGATCCATGCATGATATCGGGACCTTGCAATCTTGCCACGGCACGGAAGAAGCACCACGATTTACGTTATCGACATTATCTAGGTGGGCAGTGTTGAGCATAACTGATCTGGCAGACTACAAATATGGAAGACTGCTACTGCTGATCACCAGGCCTCCTTGCTATCACGACTTCGCTCGTGGCTTTTGGTGGTACCTTCTTCCGCTTCTGGTATCCTCATTCGCTGTTTGTTTTTCGCTGAACTTCATCCTTGACGTGCGCATTTCACGAACCATGCGTTTCTTCAGCTCATTGTCAGTGGGTGTTGTTCTGGTCGGTGCTGTGACTGGCCTGGTAACCCCATACACCAACACATCCACAGGTCTTGGAGATTTCCCTTCTCTCATCAATGTCACGACTGAAGACCTCGCCACCGGACTTGAGGCCGGTCGTTTCACCAGTGTCGACCTGGTCAAGGCATACTCTGCCAGAATCATGGAAGTTAACAGTACTTTGCATATGGTGACTGAGATCAACCCTGATGCTCTGGCCATTGCTGCAGAACTGGATGCCATGCGAGCAAACGGCACAATTTTGGGACCTCTCCATGGACTGCCAATCCTCATCAAGAACAATATCGCTACTGCCGATCAAATGAACAACACAGGTGAGTCAAGTGATCAGCTATGAACAAATAGGATAAGATTCTGACAAGACACAGCTGGATCTTTCGCCCTGCTCGGCGCAAAGGTTCCTATTGACTCTACATTGGCTACTAAGCTGAGAAAAGCTGGCGCCATCATCCTCGGCAAGACTAACCTTTCGCAATGGGCCAACTATCGCTCAAACAACTCTACCAACGGATGGTCTGCATATGGCGGCCAAACAGAGGCTGCTTACTATCCTCACCAAGATCCCAGTGGCTCTTCCAGTGGCTCTGGTGTTTCCTCCTCTATCGGTCTTGCTCTTTCCGCTCTTGGCTCTGAGGTGCGTTGGGACTTGATCCAACATTGATATGATATACTGACTTGCACCAGACCTCTGGATCCATCCTTTCTCCCTCAGATGTCAACAACCTTGTTGGTATAAAGCCTACCGTTGGACTTACCAGCAGATACCTTGTCATTCCCATCTCCGAGCATCAGGACACTGTCGGACCTATGGCGAGATCCGTAAAGGATGCCGCCTATCTGCTTCAGGCCATCGCCGGTGTTGACCCTAATGATAACTATACTCTGGCAATTCCTAACAACGGCAGCATTCCCGACTATGTTGCAGCCTGCGACTACTCCGCTTTGGCTGGGAAGCGCATCGGAGTCGCTTGGAATGTCATCGACATTTATGGCCCCATCGACGAACCCGTCATGACCGCCTTTATGGAGTCCGTTGCCCTGATCGAACGTGCCGGCGCCACCATCGTTGACGCCAATTTCACCGCCTTCCCCGAATACGTCCAAGACAACAACGAAACCCTCGTTCTCAACGCAGACTTCCTCACTAACCTCGCCACCTACCTCTCGGAGCTCAGCTACAACCCCAACAACGTCACCGACCTCCAGGACGTCAGAGATTTCACCCACAACTTCACTGCCGAAGACTGGCCCGATCGCGATACCGCTGTCTGGGACGACGCACTCGACAACCAGGGCTGGAACAATACCGACCCCCGCTTTTGGGCTGCTTACCAGGCAAACCTTTACTACGGCGGTGAAGGCGGTATCCTCGGCGCCTTGGACCGCGAGAACGTCTCTGCTGTTCTCCTGCCTACTCAACTCTCCCCTGGCATCCCTGCTCTAGTCGGTAGTCCTGTCATCACCGTTCCTATGGGCTTCTACCCTGCCGATTGGAATGTCACATACAACAGAAGAAACACTTTGGTCGAGACCGGTCCCAAGGTCCCGTTCGGTTTATCCTTCATGGGCAGGAAGTTTGATGAAGCTACTTTGGTTGGCCTCGCATATGCTTATGAGCAGAGAACTATGCACAGGAATGATGTGCAACCTTACATCATCCCTAACATCGAATTGGGAGATTTCGTCAAACAGAATTGATCCGTTCAGAACAGTAGAATTAGCACGATATAACACACATAAGTTGAACCGATAAGGTTACTGTGCATCAGATCTATTGAAAGTCCACACCTTTGATTGCTCCCCTCTCTTTCGGCAGGACTCCTATCTAGTAAGGTTGACCTTAAAGGTCGAGCTTCTTCGTACGTATACCTCTGATCAGCGTATCATACCCTTCTAAACTCTGATGATGAAGTCTGTTACAATTAATGCCAAACATCCATGTTTTCTATTCGTCCGAGATTGATAGAGAAAACACAAATCTTGATGTTCATTCCGTACCTGGCCAATTTACAGATGGATAAGAGCATGTCCTCCAGATGGATAAGAGCATGTCCTCGAAGATCTTCGTTGACAGCGAGATGATCACACATGGCTTCCCAAAGTATTGTTTAGAGACAGATGGAGACAAACAGATACATGGGATAATCGAACAAGGAAGCAAAGATGCGATGGCTGTCGTGCGTATATATATATATCAAGACTTTACGTTTCCTAAATGGCCAATACTGCTTATTCCATAGTTGTCTAAGTGCTGTTGTGCATGTCAGTTCTTGACGATGTCTATGCTAATCATACGGTAGTCAACTCGCTCCATCGAGACAGCTATATCCAGGGGGTAAATGTAATCATCTGTTGATGCAGAAAGGGTACCAGCCTATTCTTGCACAACAGCTCGTCCCAATAATGCCAACTTTGCGCAGCACCGGCTTCTATTTTTTCCTCCTGCCGCGTCGATTCAATGCGCAATCGGTTATCCTCAGCCGCGGTGGCAGTCATTGCACTATCTCGTACTCGTTGAGCGAGGGTGTCGGCATCCTCGACATCGCCCTGTGACCATATGTCCGCCATACTGATTTGCAGTGGTTGCAAGAACATTGGTCTGAAACGACGAGCTAGAACTTCTTGCTGTCTGTTGAGCTCGCGCTCACGTTGCTTCCAAGCGAGATCTGCGAGCTTCAAAATCTCTTTGAAAAATGGATTACGTGGGTGCGTCATAAGATCCGGGTTGCCTGTTAGCAGTTGGTCGATGTTGTGCCATTCCTTGTGCATGTTCGCACTCTGACGAGGAAACTGCGTGGATTCGAAGAGCGAGAATATGAGAGCGTCGAGTGGAAGATAATTGTCGACGTACCACATGTATTTGTCCGTGATGTCGTATGTGTTGATGTAAGTGTGAATCCTGTGCTGGGAAGCCGACCATACACACTCTCTTTGCTTCTTCGCGAATTCGTTGTCCTCGCCCCCCTTGCGTATGCTTTCGTGATTGATGATATGATCCAATCTGTACTGCGCATTGCACGCATTGACAAAGGCTAGCAGATACAAGGGATCCGAGTCCAACGTCGCTGTAGGGTACCTGTCATCGCACTCGGTCTTGTAGATGCTGACAATCATGAGCTTCGAGGCAAGGGATCTGTCAGAATCGAATAGCTTGCGGCCGGTATCCTTGTCTCGCAAGAAGTTTGCGAAATGATACTGCATCTGACAGAAGGTCATCTCGCCTAAATGCTCACGCTCTACTGGTGTACCGAGAGATTCGGGTACAAGATCGTCATCGTCTATGTTCCTCGGCTCTTCCGTGTCAAAGTCTGACAGCAGCGAACTCATCAAGAGGTCCTGACCGCACAATTGGCCGGCCTGAGTATCGATGAGTATAATCTGCCACCAAAGACGTCTTCTCATTTCGCTCTCGACAGGTGGAATATTGAGAGTTGACCCATCTTTGTGGAGATCCAGGCGTTGCCCGAATCTGACTGCAATGTTAGTCAGAGGCCATATTGCCTCTGGAGGATAACGTCGCCGAACACCCAACTACACAATGGAATCAATGCGCGCTATGTCTGAGACCGTCGGTTGAGATGGACTTACGAGATAGAAAACCAACGCTTCCAGAATCCTTATGCTGTCTGATCGCATAAAGTCCGCTCTAGCCAAAGCAGTCCGCGTGGCCTCCTCGTATTTCATGAGAAGAGTCCCCCACGAGGCGCCATACTGGCTCTCAAAGTCCGAAAAATGCCTGATTGACGAGATAGCCACAAGAAGGTAAGAAAACAGCATTGGTGCAAGTAACGGGTTGACATCCAAATAATAGGGAGGCGCCCTGAATAATCTTTCCACGACCAATCGTTGTGCAATCTTCGTGACTGGATGGACATGCTCAAGGAAAGCTTTCAGTAGCAATTCTCGGTGTGGTAAGGAAGGAAGCAAAGAGCTCATCTTAACAGATGAGGGGAAAGACGCAACGATCAAGGTTGCTGTATAGTCGGATGCAAAGCCACTTGGAGGAGGCAACGCCGGAGCCGCAGTTTCCACAGGAGTCGTGCTCTCATCAAGGATGATATCGTTGACGTTCACGGATTGCGCAATTATGTCGTTGATGCCGTCGGCGACGTTCAGATCGCTAGCAGGTTCCGACGTGACACTCTCGTCAGTGTTGGCCAGGGTAGTAAGCAATTCAGTCGGGCTACTTCCATCGATCTTGATATTTCGCTGTGGCGACGGCGAGCTGTCTGGCTCAGACACCCGTCGCCTTTTGGTAGCTCTATCAGACATGGCTTGTGGAATCTAGGTCGACTGATTGGTATCGAGGAGATCATTGAAGGTCTACGGAGGAAGGTGGAACCACGTGGAACGCAGCGTTATCTCATTAATCAGACGCGAGAACGAGCCTCGTCATTATTTTATGCAGGGCGTTGGCCAATCAGAGATCTGGAAATGATCTTTCCTGCACAACTATCATAAATTACATAAACTTATGCTCTCTTGTATAACCTCTGATCCTTGAGTCTGTGGAGCCGACTCTAGGGTTGCTCCCGAAACAAGCATTTCTGAGGCCGGCAACGAGATTTCTTGCTGTACGACTGAGCAACTCCTCTCACGATGAGCTGAGTACATGCTTTGAGAACTATGATCGATGAAGGAAACATTTCTGCCTTGGTGAGTACCTCCTACGCTGTTGTAGCAACATTGCAGTTTGCCTCTGTTTACACTCACTGGGGCCACGCTCAAACATGTGGTGTTCTCGTAAATGCCCTTGCGAATGAGTTTATCTATATTGGAACCATCTTCCTTATTGATTGGTGGCTGTAAGTCGACTCGACATAGCAAAGCAAATACCATAAGCCTCCGACGCTTCCGGCATCCCACTACGCAACTTCCACACCCTTGCTAGTCTTCTTATGCAAAGCTCCTAACCAACTGTTGTACAAACCACTTCTAATCTTCTTTCCAAAAGGCAAGAAGATCAGGACGGCGAGATTGTTCACCGCCAATACAGCACAAAACGCGCCTCCGATAATCTTCGCGTACCCATGTTCCAAGATCCAGTCCAGCAGGTAGATACCCATACCAAAGGAAATAGCTTGTTTGCCCAGATTCATGGCAATAAGCATTTCCGCCGTGTTTGCAGTCATAGAGTCCACAGCATAGGCCAGAACGAAGGAAAAGTAGAAATAACTGACGAAATCAGTCATCGCCACGCCGGCAAAGTATCCTATCCAATGTAGATTCCTTTCTGCCGTGAACCCATAAAGGATCAAGCCAGCAGGAGCGATAAGGCAAACCGGAAGCAGGACCCAAAGTCTCATCTCCGCTTCTCGGATATTGTTGTTGCGTTTTGTGAGGTATGCTGCAATACGGTCGGAGGAGGAAGCAAAGGGGACAGCAAGGGCGTAGCCGATTATGTTGGCCAGAGCGATCAGGCCGCTGTTGTTCGGGTTCCAAGAGTACGGCGGCGCAACAATCTTGATGGGGAAGGTGTAGTTGAATGTTAAGGCGCCGAGACCGATGTAGATGCCTATGGTCGTGTGATGTCAGTCAAGTCTTTGAATGCGGATACAAGGGAAGGCACGAACCGAAGCTGGTCACAACCCACATGACACTAGGGACCAAGAAATAGGAAAAAGAGCGGAGCATTGTCATGAAGAACTCAGCTTCGTGGTCGATTCCACTCCATGGCTTTAGTGTCTGGATGAAGGATCTTCTCGCTGGTGCTAGGGTGACGACCTCGACATGCTCAGTGTGACCTTTTTCATTATCTTCGGAGTCGGCAGATGATGTTGAGACAACGATACGTTTGTAGGCAGATTCTTCAACGAAGATGAAAGCCATGATGAGCAAGGCGCATGCGAAAGCGAATTCAACGTAAAAATAGAGTCTGATCGCATGTTTAGAAGGAGCGACTGGAAGTGGGGAGGGAATGCACTTGCCTCCACGAGTATCCTGCTGCGAGCATGTAGCCGGCATAGAGTGGTCCTGTTGAGCCCCAACATAAACATACGGTATAGTATCCTAATCTCTTGCCTCGCTCGTGTAGGAAGAAAATGTCGTTCACAAGTTGAACAGGCAGAGCTTCGCAAACACCAGAGCCAAAGGCGTGGATAATACGAGCAGCCATGAGACCACCGTATGATGTAGCTTGTGATGCACCGAGGAGACCAAAGACGAACTTGACTGATCAGTATATACTTGCTGTCGAAAGTCAGAATGTATTTACCAGAAGTAGGGAGAACAACATGACAGGTCTGCGGCCAAATTTGAGATAGGCAGGAACAAGCAGCAGAGAACCTAAAAACTTATGAGTAACGGATTTCAATGGCAGGATATCGGACAGTCATACCAAATCCAAAGACCAGATTAGGATAAGACACCAGGCCTGAAGCCTCAGTGACAGATATGCCAAACTCCTTGCTGTAAATCTCAAGGTAGACTGAAGGTCCCACCAGAGCGCTGTTGCCGAGGAATGAGTATAGTGAGACGATGATCAGAATCATGGTCTTCTTCGATTTTGACCATTGCAGCGGATCATTCGGATCCTCGCTAGGTACAGGGTAAAGAGCCTGTCCGTATGCCGTGTCGTCGCCCTCGAGAGCTTGGAGGTTCACAGTCCCTGGAAGATCCTCCTCATGAGCATGGCTACAGAAACATGAGCATTGAGAGCCGATTAACGAGAAGCTACAGGATGTACCTGTGAATGATATGCCGTTGGTGTGGATGCTGCGAAGATCCTTCCATTGTGTTCGAGCTTGGAGTTGAGAAAATACTACGGGAAACGCCAAAATGGGCGGAATAAAGCACCGGCAATATCGTCTACATATATCCACTCCATCTCGCACTAAGCTTTCTTCCTCTAAGGATTCTCGGTATCGCTAGGTATGAGTATGCGGAGGTGATGCAGTTGATAGACACTCTGGCCCCACGTCCTGTGGGGCCAAAACCGGGGACCCCGCATCCCAGCCAACCAGGAGCCTCCTCATGCAGGTCGCCTTGCACGTTGTATTCCTGATCGTCTCCTCTTCGTCCGTAACCAAGTCGGTTTGAGATGAAAGCGGTAGGCCACGCATCCTCAACTGCCGATCCCTGTCAATGAATGCTATGCACCTTTTCTCAACCGCTGTAACTCCACACGTCCATGCCTACTCCGCAGACAATGAGCGAAGACGAGTCCAGAGCCGCGAGATCGGAAACATCTGCGACAGCCGTAGAATAATTGCCCCTCCGCTTGATCGAGAGGCCGTCTAGCCCTGGCAGTGAAGAGTCATACTGCACCTCCCAGAGTTTGAGACGCTGGTCGATACTGGTTGTAGCAACGGTAAGTAGATTGGCGGTGGAAGAGGCTAGAATCTCGACGCCAGTTACAGCAGCCGCATGCGCACGCGGGATAATCACTGTGCTGACTTGTGGCGTACATTGAGCCGGATGCCAGGCACAGATGCTGAATGCGACGGCGTTGTCATCACCTCCTGTGAGTAACAGACATGTCCTGTTGTCAAACCAATGCAATCTCATCGAATGAATTGTGTTCTGGTGGATTATGGAGCGAGACGACCACCTCAAAGCGCTTGGTTCGGGAGTAGCGAAAGTCGAGTCGGCCTTCAAGGAAAAGAAAGCAACATGCCCATCAGTGCCAGCTGTGATAAGCGATTGTGCCCCATTGTCACGCTGTATGTGCAGACATTGTGTGAGACAAGACGTCAAGTAGTTGCCAACCATCAAGATACTCCAATGATTCTCTTGACCAGGACTGTATCGATACATCTGCTTATGTTAGTCGAGTACAAGAACAACACCATGTAGAAAATCTTACTCGCAAAGTAGAGTCCGAGCGAACCATGGTGATGATAAAGTTGTCATCTTCTTCCACGCAGGAGAAGCTCATGATTCTGAGATCAGGCAAGTCGCTCTCGGTAGGATACACCGACTCGCAGACTACACCAAGCTCGACTAGAGGTGCCGTCTCCACTCTCCAAACGAAAAATTCCTCGAACCCACCACTACTGAAGAGGTAGTGCCCATCAGATGACCACTCCAGCTGGCGAATACCAGTGTTGTGTTTTCGCAGTGTTTTCAAACAGTGGAAGTGGGGCACTTTACCCTCATTCTGGTAAGTGAAAAGCTTGATATCCGTGTCCTCCGAACCGGTTGCGAACAGTATGCCGACATTTGTGGGGTTCTTAGGAGCAACAGCCACCGACTTGATTTCGCGGCCGTGATTGCCTTTGTTCAATACCTTGGTGGGCTGCTGAATCTGCGAAAAGAGGCAAAGCTGAGAGGCCTGGGTCCAAACGAAGTGGCCGCCTTGTAGCCCGCTCTCGGGTTCAAATTTCCAGATCCTGTTCGCTCCTCCACAATCGATGCTCATGATCTCGGTCTCGTCAGTCGCATCAAACACGATAAACCGCCGACTGTGGAAGCCCCAAACCAAGAGGTGACCAGTAATCCCATCGATGTATAATCCTTCAATGTTTGTGCCTAGTGGCAGAGTAGTCTGGCTGATAAGTCGGAGACCGATACTCGAGTCTGACCTTGATAGCCGGTGTATAGCATAAGTTCCATCTTTGCCAACTGAGAAGATGTGACCGCCATTAGAGGTTGAACCCGGTTCAGCGAACCAAGCGAGGTCAGTAACAGAGTCGGTGCCATGGGCTCGGTCGAGCAGACAGTGGTGTGTTAAATCATCTTCAATTATCCCACCTTCTCTGATGAGAAAGATGGATATTGAGCCACTTCGGGAGCCAACAACAAGCATCATGCTGCCTTCTGAATCGAGATTGATAGTAAGGAAGCTAGTAGTGACGAAATCTTTGGGCAATGTCAGTCGCCAAGTCAAAAGGTTTTCAGTCGTTCGAGGACTATCTTCGGAACCGCTCAGATCGAAGCGTGAGAAGAGAGCCGTTTTGGCCTCGACGTTGGCAATTAAGAGACCAACTTGGTGATGAGCGGTGTTCAGGGACGTCAAGTCTTGAGCGAACAAAGCTGCCGTTTTCGTGGTTGACTTCATCAACTGCTTAATCTCGCTACCATCATACAGCATGACCGAGCCATCCATTCCGGCCAAGAAAGCAATTGATAGGGTTGGTATGCTGGTGACGACGGAGTATCCGCGAAGCTTTGGCTCGTTGCAAATCCATTCTGTTACAGGCTGGCGCTGCTCATCCTGAGTTAACAATAATATGTTTCCTGCATTGGTAGTGACCAATAGGTCTGTCTTGCCGAGGAAAGCATAGCTTCGCAGCATATCTGGTCGTCCAGATGTTGACTGCTCGGGACATAGCGACCCAAGGTCCTGGATAGACCAGCTCTGAGTATGATCGAATTGGTTCGTAAAAGGCACAGACTTCGGTTCAATCGCAACACTACCGTCAGCGCCACCACTGGCGACGACAACGTGTTCTGGAGATATCTGGTGGATTGCCCAGGACCAGATGTTCTTGCCAGAATGTAGGCAAGAACCTCCATGGTGTGTTAATGAGAACTCATCAGGCGCTGTCTCCTTCAGACTCCAGAATTGATGGGTGGTGTCTTCGCCAAAGGAAACGACATAGGAAATCGTGCTAGAAGTTGGAGATGGAATGAACTTCACGCCCCATATCCTGGAGGCGTGACCCCAAGCTTTGGCGATGCATTTTCCTCCAGATGCGTTTCCTGGTAACACATCTGCAACGTTAGCACCAAAACCAGTCTCTCGAGCCGATGTCAGATCTGCAGCGGCTTGTGGATCTGTAGCAGTCTCCGGCAGGTATGAAATATCCCAGACTCGAACCGTACGATCGTCGCTACAGCTAGCGAGTAAACGTGATGGACCCTCACGACCTTCGTGAACTTGGTCAGTCGGAACTTCGAAGATTTGGACCCCGAAGATAGACCCTTCATGACCGATCAACACATGATGGAGTACTGAAGAAGGTGCACCGTGCGTTTGTAAGAAGCAAGACCACAGAATAATGTCGCCAAAGACTGTTCCCGAGGCAATAAGAATGTGCTCGTCGTCAGTCCAGTGTACATGGGCCGAGTAGAGAATGCACTTGGAATTCGATGTCAATTCCTGCAAACCAGTGTTTGAATCGCCCAAATCGAGCAGAAGAAGTGCGTTGTGAGCAGTGATCAAAGCAGCTTTCCTTTTATTCCCAGATAGCTCGGGAGAGATGGCAATGTCAAGGATCCAGTCCGTTGCTTCCAGAGAGGAGACGAGTTCGAGTGTGGAAGTGCCATCCGAGGTGAAGGTATAGAGTGCCACCAAACGACCACCCCAGACAACAATGCCATCATGATAGATAGCTATCCCATGAATGGCTTGAGAAGCGAAGATTTTGACTGTCTCGAGCAGATTGTTGTCATGACGCTGGTGGATTCTCAGGACAGGGCCTTCTCCTGCAAACAGATAATCCTTACTGAAGGCCAGTGCTGTCACCGGGACCCGATGTAATTCATGCTACAACAGTCACTACTTGCCAGTTCGAGTTGATCTCAAGTAGACGTACTTTGATCATCTGCAAAGAGCCCTAACGCAGAGCCGAGCAGGAAATCAACCGCAGAATGGAAAGGTAAATATCAATTGATAAATAATTCGAAGAGTCGCAACGAGAAAAGAGCGCCAAGGCTGTCGTCTTGCAAAGTCCGAAGCCAAATTCTTGTCGAGATTCTTTCAAGCATCGGCCTTTTCTTCCAAAGTCCGAGCAAAGCAAATTCTTGGTCGCGGATTATTTCTGTTTTTTTGACACTGACAACCACTCATTGTTCAACAGAAGTAATGTCTACTTGAAGAATACACTAATTTCGATTCTTCGTGCATTATGGATATTCACCGCTCTCGATTTGTGGCGTTCCCGTCATCAGCAATCAACGCGCTTTCATTCTCCCGGTCAAGCGACAAAAACCTTACGGATCCTAGACCTGCGCTGAAGCTCGCACTTGGACGTGCAAACGGAGATATAGAAATATGGAGCGCCGACAAAGGAAACTGGGTGCAAGAGTCTGTTTTCACAGGAGGAAACAAGAGAAGCGTAGATGCTTTGGCATGGATACAAGAGCCGGACGATACGGACTATGAGGGACACACAATTCTTGGCCAGCTGCGTCTCTTCAGCATCGGCTCGACCGCTGCTGTGACGGAATGGGACTTGACGACAGGAAAGGAGCTACGCTCGTCAACTGGAAACTTCAGTGAGGTCTGGTGCTTTGCCGCCCAACCGCGCTGGCGTCAGACAAAGACTTCGCGCGACGACGAGTTCCGCGGCCAGAACCTGGTCGCAGGAACAGGCGATGGTACTCTGGCCATTCTTTCAACCGAGGACAACGACCTTGTGTTTAAGCGCTTCTTAGCTCGTGGCGGCAGTCGCAAGACTCGATGCATGAGCGTGACATGGAAGGACAGAGACACGGTCGTTGCAGGCTTCACCGACAGCACCATCCGCATCTACGACGCGCGTAACGGCTCTCTTTTGCGCAACCTCAGCCTGGGCGCAGGTGTTCCTGGCGCTCCTCGCGACATCTTGGTCTGGAAGGTCAAATGCTTACCCAATGGTGACATCGTCTCCGGTGACTCCAACGGCCAGCTTAAGTTCTGGGACGGAAGAACGTACACTCTCTCGCAAAGCGTACACGGCCACGATTCGGACTGTCTCGATCTTGTTAGCAGCACAGATGGCACTACCGTCTTCTCCGGTGGCATGGATGGTCGCATCGCTGTCTTCAAGCTTGGTGGTAAAGAGGGAGACAAGAGAAGATGGGCCAAGACCAGTCACCGCCGTATGCACGAGGGCGACATCAAGGCTATGGCTGTCTACGACTCCAAGCACATGAGTGTCGTTCTGTCAGGAGGTGCGTTGCACTGATCCGCTTCATCTTGTACTATGCTAATCTCTAGTAGGCCTCGACACTACGCCATTCGTTATTCCCCTCCGCAACTTCAACAAGGAGAACCACCGAAGACTTCCAGGTCTGCCCCAGAACCCTGTTCTGGCTTCATGTCCGCAACAACGCGTGCTTGTAAGCTGGGCCGAGAGCACAATAAACATCTGGCGCATGTACAAGCAGAACCACGAGCGCATCCCTGTCCCCGAAGGCACACGAAAGCTTCTCACTCGCATTCAAATCGACTCGACCGAAGCCATCACTTCTGTCGCCATCTCCCCGGATGCCTCACTTCTCGCTGCGTCCACCACCGGCTCCGTGAAGCTCTTCCACCTCTCTCGTACCGAAGACGAAAGCTCCGAACGCCTCCGAGTACGCAAGATTGCCGCGCCTGAGACTATCGGCGAGAGCGGAGCTCGCCTGATTACTTTCTCGCCCGATGGACGTTGGTTAGCAGCAGTGACGCCACAAAGCGAGGTTTGTCTTGCAAGAGTAGAGGATGATTCGGACAAACCCACCTTCTTGGATGCAAATGTCGAGTTGGAACGTCAGACTCGCAAGGTCACCATCCAGACTGGCCTCAAGAAGTACGAGCGTACTATCAACAGACTAGCTTTCTCGCCCGATAGCGCCGTTCTGGTCGCAAGCGATCTTTCCGGTTATCTCGACAGCTGGGTACTCGAGGGTCGCTACGACTCCACGGCCCCTGCTATAGATACTACCACGAAGTCTGCATCTGGATCTGACAAGGGCGCCGACTCTGACGACAGTGATAGCGACGATGAGGATGAGACTACCGTCTTCTATGGTCAACACTGGACGGACAATCCATCTGGTAGCCTTTTGCCTAAGCTCGACTCTGCGCCTCTCGTTCTCTCTTTCCAACCATTAACACCAGCTCAACAAGAAGAGCCTACAGTCAACGGCAACCCTGGCGTTCACCCTACTCGAAACAACCCCCACCCCCACTCGCATGCTCTTCCTTCTACCAAATCACCTCTTTTCATCGTGACCTCCCACCATCAAGTCTACACATTCGACGTCTTGAGCGGACGCTTGACAGACTGGTCGCGTAGAAACCCCACAGCTGTTCTTCCTGCCGAGTTCCAGACCATCAAAGATCGCGCCATGGGTGTTGTATGGGACGTCAACGATGCCCGTGCCCGTGCCTGGCTGTACGGTGCCAACTGGGTTGGCATGCTGGACCTGTCGCAAGATTACGAGCCTTCTAGCGTACTGGAAGAAGCCTTGGAGGATGGCGAGGATGATGTCGCTGCTCAAAACACGCCCAGCAAGAAACGCAAGCGTCGCGAGAGCAACAAATGGGGCAAGCTTGCAGAGAACCGTAAGAAGGCCAAGGGTATGGGCGGCGCCGGTGACAAGACCGCAAGTGGCGAGACCAAGGGCGTTGTAGATGAGATCCGTCGCATCGTGGACGGCAAAGCCGTTGAGACCATCGATGGCACTCACGAGCAAGACCTGGATGATGAGGATGCTTTAGAAGACGCAGTGGGTCCTCTTCGTCGCGATGACGCCGAGGCAGACATGAATGAAGGCACAAATGGCGCTCTTGCCACGACAGGCCGAAGAAAGTGGTGGTGTACATACCGATACAGACCGATATTAGGAATGGTTGCCATGGGCGAGGCATCGGAGGCAGACGAGCAACCAGAGGCAGTACTGGTAGAACGCCCCCTTTGGGATCTACCTCAACTGCAAGAGTTGAGTAAATAGGCTTCTTGATACCACCGTGGCCTTATATCTAAGCAAAAAGCATGATTCATTCATCTCCTTGGACAAATGCATCGAATCCGAAAACATCGCGCCTTTGGATGGCTGCCTTGCCAGGCCCCTCGCCAGCCTGAGAGCTCGATTCTTGTTATGTTTGTGCCCCTGTTTGTTAACTCACATGTGTCATGCGCTATACCGACTTCCCATATACCTCTCTCCAAACACCCGCAGCACGTTATCTCCACGATCACGTTTCACAACACTCCACGTGCCATGGTCAACCACAAGTCGCGTTATCTGCTCCGTGTGACCTCCCAGATTCAGGCCCCTGCAGTAAAACGGTCATCCCCAGATACGAGGAGGATGCAGTATGGGGTAGACATCTTAGTTGTACACCGCCATCTTTCCTCTTGGCCAGGAGTCGTTTCATGATGCGGGAGTGTCAGCCCTAGGGTTGTCGTCTCAGAGCGACGGTCGTCGACCGACAACGACAACGACGCAGGGCGACAAGACGACGACAGTCGCTGTCGCTGTGCACGGACAAAGTCCTTCGCGCTTGCCTGTATTTGGGGCTGATAAGCAAGGCCTCGGCAGGGCGACGAGCTCGGGAAGACTATGTTTTCTGATCACGTATGCCAAGGTCAGGATCTCCCACCAGAAATTAAGCGAGAGCGACAGCGACATGTCGCTCCCACCAGTCAGAGCGACCGCAGAGCGACGTCGGTCTACGACGCGTCGACGACGTCGCTCTCGACAACCCTAGTCAGCCCTCGTCAGCCGAGAGAGAAAACGCTGGAGAAGATCACCGAACGTCCTTTTTGGCGCCGAGAAAGGGGCTTCTTGGGTGTGCATCACGCTCTTTGAGACGCGACTGTCAGCCTGCGATGGCCAGGCCGTTAGCTGCATTCTGATACACCTTCTGAAAACGTCAGTGCAGAGGGTATAGCCTGTATAAATGCCACCATTATTGTCAGGCGATGGAGGAAAGATTGTGGTGGAAATCTAGACCCAAGAATCGCCAAGCAGATTCCACTTTCAGGGTCCAAGCCACGGCGCAATCTACAAAAAGACGTGGGCACCCCACGGGATCAGACGTCAACGAGTCAGAGGCATTCCTCGATCTTTGATATTCCACCGGAGTACTAATATCAGCCCTTCCTTGTCCGACCTTTTCTTGTCGATCTTCGAGTATACCGAAGAGACGACTATGCATACAGAGATCGGTTCGTGTAACTTCTCCTGAGCCGGACTACCTACATCGAACTCGATCAGCTTCCGGCAGAATTCAATCTTTATCATCACTCAACCAAAATAATCCACAATGGCTGCGACAGTTACAGCTTTTGTGACCGACACCGTCACAAGGACGATTGCCATGTCCGCCACGGCATCTTCGACTGCAAGAGCGAAAGCACAAGGTGGTATCCTGGAAGGCGAAAATCCGACACATTATAATCCCAAGGATCCTATCATCATATTCATCATTCAGGTACGCGTTGCATTGGGAGAAACTCATGGCTCGTGAAGGTCGCCTACTGATTACAAGTTATTAGGCCGGTGTTATCATTCTATTCTGTCGCTTGTTGCATTGGCCTCTGTCCAAGATTCGGCAGCCGCGTGTCATCGCAGAGGTCATCGGTGGTGTCTTGCTCGGTCCCTCAGTCATGGGCAGAATTCCAGGGTTCACAGCAACTATTTTCCCGGCGGCTGCACAGCCAAATCTCGCTCTTGTGGCCAACCTTGGCCTGGTACTCTTCCTGTTCATCGTGGGCCTCGAAGTCGATCTACGCTACTTAGCCAGTAACTGGAAGATTGCATTGAGTGTCGGTCTGGCCGGTATGGCTCTTCCGTTCGGTCTTGGATGTGGTATCGCCTTTGGTCTCTACCATCAATTTTCGGACGAAGACGGAACCGAGCCGGTTGCATTCGGCACATTCATGCTATTCGTAGGTGTAGCTATGGCCATCACTGCCTTTCCAGTGCTGTGTCGTATCCTCACTGAGTTGAAGCTTCTCTCGACTTCTGTTGGTGTCATTGTTTTGTCAGCTGGAGCTGGCAACGACGTTACCGGATGGGTCCTTCTCGCTCTCTGCGTCGCTCTGGTCAACTCCGGAAGTGGCATAAGTGCCTTGTATGTTTTACTCACAGCTCTCGGATACACACTGTTCCTCTTCTTTGCTGTCAAGCCAGCATTTACCTGGGTTCTTCGACGTACGCGTACGTTTGAGAATGGACCATCTCAGGGGATCATCGTCTTGACTCTCCTGATTGCGCTCGCTTCATCCTTCTTCACTGGCGTCATCGGCATTCATCCTATCTTTGGTGCTTTCATGGCTGGATTGATTTGCCCTCACGAGGGTGGTTTTGCAATCAAGGTCACAGAGAAGATTGAAGATCTGATTAGCGCTCTGTTCTTGCCACTCTATTTCGCTCTGTCTGGTCTATCTACAAACCTCGGTCTGCTTGACAGTGCCATCACCTGGGGATATGTCGTTGGTGTTCTGGCCGTCGCATTTATTGGCAAGTTCGTAGGTGCCTCGTTGGCTGCCCGTGCGAATGGAGTTGTCTGGAGAGAGAGTTTCACCATTGGTGCTTTGATGAGTTGCAAGGGTCTTGTTGAGCTTATTGTGCTGAACATCGGCCTGCAAGCCAAGATCCTGTCTCAGAGGACATTCACAATCTTCGTTGTCATGGCACTAATCACCACATTCATCACTACGCCTTTGACCATGGCCTTGTATCCTCCTTGGTACCAAAAGAAGCTAGAAGCTTGGAAGAAGGGCCTGATCGACTGGGACACAGGCAATCCGATCAATTCTGGCGACGATACTTCATCGATTGTCGCTGCGAAGCTCGAGACCAGCAAGATTAAGACTCTTTTGGTCCATCTGAGACTGGACAACATGCCTACTCTGATGACTTTTGTCTCGCTCCTTGCTGCACCTACCAAGTCTGGCGAAGCAGCTGTAAGGCAACATCCGATGTTGGCTGGAAAGAGCGCTAGCGTAGCAGAATCTCTCAAGGCCCCAAATCGTCCTTTGGAGGTTCACGGCGTTAGAATGATCGAGCTCACAGACAGAGATTCATCCGTTATGAGTGTTTCGGACGTCGAAGAGTTCCACTGGAAGGATCCAATCATCAACACCTTCCGCAACTTTGGCCGACTGTACAACCTCAGAGTCTCGGGTGAGGTTGCTATCGCGCTCGAGTCTTCTTTCGCGGAGATAATCACGTCGAAAGCGTCAAACGAAAACTCCGATCTTCTTGTTCTTCCTTGGAGTGAAAGTGGAAGTATCAATGAGCAGCAATCATACAATGGAACTCCAGCAACACCTCGACGTCTCGAAGACACAAGCTACGTCAGCTTTGTGGCAGCTGCCCTCAAATCCGCCACCACCAACACGGCCGTACTCGTCAACCGCGGTTTCGGCGGCAGCGCAGTGGCACATCGCCCAACATTGTCTCGTCAAGCGAGCAAAATAAGTTTGTCAAACGATCGGGGACCTGCATCTTCACCCATCATGGACAAGTCTCACCACATATTCATGCCATACTTTGGCGGAGCTGATGGCCGCATGGCGTTGCGTCTTGTGTTGCAACTTGCTGAGAATCCCGAAGTCACCGCCACAGTTGTGTTCTTCGACAGACTTGAGGGCAGTGGCTCACCGGAAAGCAAAGAGGCTGAATCTCACGGTTCACCGAGGGAGATAACACGAGAAGGTTCTTCAAGCTCGAGAGAAGGAAAAGCCGGTGCTGTCGCACGGGTCGAGGATAGTGATGAATCTTTCTTCGCCATGATTCAGAAATCGTTGCCGGTCGAACTATCCTCAAGAGTGATCATGGAGTCTGTCTCGTCTCATTCGCCCTTGGAAGAGGCAATCGCAAGAGCACAGATCGAGGTCGCGCAGAACCCGAAGAATGCAGGCGACTTGATTGTTGTCGGCCGAAAGGACTTGTCCAACGAGTTGGGCAAAGCATGTCTGGGTCTCGTTGCTCAGCGATTCGTCGACAGCGGTCTCAGAGCGAGTGTTTTGGTCATGCAAGCTCGACCGTCTCACACGTCTTCCGAGGTTTTCTGATTGAGAAACAGCGGTTGCGGTTTCTTGCTCATTCCGAATTGAGGGCACTGTTTGTGTCGAGACCCAATGGACGCGATACGTGCGTAGTTATGGCGCATGGCGATAGGTGCTCATCATGGAAGCACGGGCTCGAGAGAGGGGCAGTGGGGAGCTACAAACATCATGGCATGATTTTACGAACATATGGATGGAACCATCTGGGGGAAGGTGTTATTGGACGGAATAATGTTTTCGGTTGAAGTTTGATGACCTTTTGCCTATATACCTTTTGATCTCTTTGCATACTTGCTCTCATACCCAAGTCGCTCTTTTCGAACGTGTCACTCGAAAAGCAATCAGGATGTGAAGTCCGGCCTGCGTAATCAAGGAACAAGCCCCGTAGATACTTCCTCAAGGTACAAGTGCAGGCTACGAGGTCTTTCAGCTCCCTGCTGACTGGCTAGTCGCTCCGGCAGATGCAAGAAACCAGATCATCTGCCTTGTGGTCTCTAAAAAGTGATACACCGCCTTCACATGCTACACGGGCGTCTTCGCTCATTAACCCGATCCGGTAGCGAATGAGACGGTGAGACCTAATCGTCTTTGCTACCTGCTGCGATACTTTGCTGCAGGGAGACCAAGGTGAGGAATAGGAGGCCTGAAACACGGTCAAATTGATCGGCGGAGATGTGTTGTGAGGCTGCAGGAAGGCGGGCTGAGAGATGGCAGGTCGCATGCATTGCGCGCATGTGCCTGCCTTCCTCGCAAGGGTTGCCTGTTAGGCATAATTATACTTTTCGAATCTGATGCCGTTCCGCGCGGTGCCTGGAAGTTTTAAGCTTCAATCAAATATTTTGTTTTCTCATGGGAAGAATCGATGCTGCCATGTGTGAGTTGTTGCACAGAGTTGTTTGTGTCTTGGAAACAGAGGTGGTGAGATGGAGCAGTCTTGGTCGCCCTCGCTTATCGGAAGTAGTCAGATCAGGAATATCAGGCACCCTCAATCACCCCTTGTGACAATTGCCATGTCTTCAATATCTATGATTTAGGGTGTGCGCCGGTGTAGACGCTAGACCCCTCATACTGTCACATGGCCGTAATTTCCTGTGACAACGTGGAGAAGAAAGAATTGTCGTCATACCCATAACAAAGTCTATAACAAGAATCTCTATCCCTTTGCTGCCGCCTCACCACGCACCTAGTCACCAACACAACACACACACATGGGGCCGGATCTGAATTAATCTTCAAGGATCGCGCTCAAAGCATTCGATGGCTCCCACGATCACATGGACTTTTTCCATGACTCACTAGTTCTACCTGGCTCGTCGTCGGCGAGACTAGCACCGAATAATGCGACGGCAAACAATTCATCCTCTGCTTCCAGAGCGACAAGATCCAATGGAGGAAGCACGCGTATATCTCCCTCGCTGATACGAGCGCTTCGGGATCCTTACCACTTGATCGGCGCCAGACCCGTTGAATCCGGCAGTCATCGACAAAGAGCCGAAGGGCCACAACTGGACGACAGCGAGTGGCGGAGGCAGGTCTTGAATCTGAAAGTCTCGCAGGTACTTGACTGCTCTCTCACCATCAAGCAGAGACACGACTGACATGTCAATGACAGGCAAAATGCTACACGGACTGGTTTTCGGCAGCTTCGGAACTGGACACGCTCGAAGGCAGAGACGCCTGGAAAGAGGAAGAGGAATGCGATGAATACGATACCGCCTTGCTCAAGGCACGCCTACAAGAGCTGGAGGATGCACGCATCAGCTGCGACGCAAAGCGCATGCTGTTCCTGGCGCGAACCTCGTTGACAAGAGACCTTGGGAACATGGGTGATCTAAGGTTATACAAGCACTGCAGAGTCGGCACAAAGGCTCTCATCGAACGCTACATCTCTGCCGCCTTGGACATGCTCGAGACGATTGTCGACATGTGCTCGCCTGCAAACAAGAAAGATACGGATGTCGACGTCAGAGAGGTCTACGAGCAGCTGTTGAGTGCTAGACAGGCCTTTGGAAGAAGTGCATTGCTACTCTCAGGAGGTGGCACTCTCGGCATGAACCACATAGGAGTGCTCAAGACGCTTTTTGAAGCCCACTTGCTGCCTCGCATCATCTCGGGCGCATCCGCTGGCTCCATCGTTGCTGCCGTCCTTTGCACCAAAACGGACGACGAGATTCCACAAGTGCTACGTGACTTCTGCTACGGCGATCTGGACGTCTTTGAAAAAGAGGGAGAGCCTGAAAATGTCTTGAAAAAGGTCTTCCGCTTCTGTACCAAGGGCGCTCTCTTCGACATCTCCAACCTTGTGCGTGTCATGAAGGACTTGTTGGGAGACATGACCTTCCAAGAAGCCTACAACAGGACGAGACGTATCCTCAATATTGGCGTATCGACAGCTAGCCTCTACGAGCTGCCAAGATTGCTAAACTATATCACCGCTCCTAACGTCATGATCTGGTCTGCTGTCGCCACGAGCTGCTCTGTTCCTTTCATCTTCTCTCCTGCTCAACTCTTAGCCAAGGATCCTCGTACTGGTCTCGAAGTGCCATGGGACCAGTCGCCGCAGCGCTGGATTGATGGCTCGGTTGACAACGACCTACCCATGACTCGCTTGGCCGAGATGTTCAACGTCAACCACTTCATAGTTTCCCAGGTCAATCCTCATGTTGTACCCTTCCTGGAACGAGACGATGAAATTGCCAATTTTGGATCTCAAACCTCTAGATTTTCTCTAGCCGCTGGACCTGGTTGGCTTCGCTCTGTCGCCAACCTTGCCAAAGGAGAGGCACTCCACCGCATGCATGTCCTCGCCGAACTAGGTGTCTTACCAACTACCATGTCCAAAGTCCGATCGGTCTTGAGTCAACGCTACTCAGGCGATATCACGATTTTACCGGAAGTCTCGTACACGCAATTTCCACGAGTCCTCATGAATCCCACACCCGACTTCATGTCACGCGCCATGCTCAGCGGAGAAACAGCTACATGGCCAAAGCTATCACAGGTTAGAAACCACTGCGCCATCGAGCTGGCTCTCGACGTCGCGGTTCAAAAAGTACGATATGGTCTTGTCTTTTCACCCAGTCAAATCGACCTCCGTCTCAATGCCTTCGCTTCCACCGCTGCATCAAACGAGAGTCAAATCCGCCATGCTCGACGAGCTAGCCATGGCAGTCCCCCTGAGAGTGAACGACCACATCTCCTTGCCGTACCACCTACATACTCTCTACGCAAACCTAGTGTAGCGCAAACTTCTCATGCCTCTAGTATCTTCCACGCACCCAAACACTCCGGCCACGACGACTTCGCTTCCGGTCAAGAAACCGCCGTCGACTCCGAAGACGCGGATTGGTCCGACTCCTCCCTAGAACCGCACTCACCCCGCCAAACACCAAAACTCTGGCCTCCGGTCTTCCTCTCCCGCTCCCAACCCGTGACTCCAAACCTGCATTCCAAAATGTACAATACCTCTTCTCCTGCATTGGTGCTTACGAGATTGAACAAAGATGGTTATGGGGGAGATGGGGAAGATGCAGGAGCGTTGGTGGCAAGCCCTATGGAATATAAATCTGTGTTCCAGAATGCCAGGCCCGCTTATGCTGGGGAGGAAGGGTATGATGTTTCGGGGACCAGGGGTATGGTTAGGCGGAAGAGGAGTTTGACTACTGGGTTCAGGGGGCTGTGGCCGCCTGGGAGGTCGTGATTGATCATCTCGATGGTATTTCTTTTGTGTCTGCCTGGGGATGGGTGGCATATTCTCGGTTTACTGGCGTTTTCTGGGCATCTTGGTGGGTGCGCATGTTTGCTTAGAAGTTTTTGGGTACACAGGCAACGGGTTGGATCGGGATCATGGATTTGGCGTTTTCTCCTGTGAGGGCTGGGAGGTCATCGTTGTCCTCTCCCTGAGAACTATTTTATCTATCATGAAACAGTATTCGTTATCTCTACATTTTTTCTTCTTTTCGGTTCGTCACTCCCACATACAGTACTGAGTCAGCTTCAACCAACGCTTCCTGTCTCTGTCTGCTCTAAACTCATTACACATGGGAGAACCGACCGCGATGGATACCTTGTCGTTATTGTAACACGGATTGAGTCGGTGCGATCTGCTGGAGCTGACGCGACGTGGCAGAATCTCACCGCCTTGTTCCGCATTTTCGGTCCCTTGCCTCGCTTCCTTCCTTGACCCTTCACAGCGCATTGCTAAACTGTCGTTACAAGTTTTGTCAATTTGACTGTCACTAGCACTGCCTTCAATCGTCTTTTGGAAAAAATTGGGAAGCTGGCTCAATCCCCCGTGCTGGTATGCTACTCACACATGTCATACACAACACGTCGAGGTGTCTGATATAGGATGCAACGAGTTCTGAGGTTGATCTCGGCGACGATATGGTCGACTGTTCTTAAGAATCTACGAACTTCTACTTCATGGCTTCCTTTATCCAATCAGGGATAACGGGTTTCTTCTCCCATGCCTGGCGCCATCTCTCTGTCCAACCTTCCGAAGCTGGCATTGCAAAGACAGCAGTCACAAAGTACACATCTTTACCGGCCTCGATATCCATGCCCAAAGCAGGTAATACCGTGCGAGCCTCGATCAAGTTCGAGTTGGCGTCGACATCAAGCACTTTACCAGATCTCGGTGCTCGCAGGTCAACTATACCGACAGCTCCAGCTTCCGATACGGTCAATGCAGAAGCTTGACCAGCCTCGGTTCCTTCATTGTGCGAAGCCGAGGATAATGCGCCAAGTGCGCGTCCGGTGGCTTTGGCTGTTCCTTTGATAGCAAAAGCGCCTTCGTAACTCTGCAAGCGTCTTCCTGACTGGATGTGATGAACACGCAGATGCCAAGATGGTGCATCATCGGTTGGTGGAAGCAACCATGTGCGGACTTTGACGTCCGACCAAGGTCTCATCTCTGAGTAGAGATACGGCGAGCCATCCTTGGTACTCAGCTCGGCGTTCTCAACATCGCGGCGCATTTTCCATATCTCGCCCTCATCGTCACTGAGAGCGAGAGCAGATTCTGGAACATACTGCTCAATAGTATATCCACCAGTGGGTACGCTATAGCCGAAGGAAGCGCTGTATGCAAAGTGACCATACTTGGCTTGTGTGGACTTGAGCGGGTAATGGCATTTTTGACCTGATGATAGCAGGAAAGTGTGTCCGGCTTTATGCACCATGATGTGCAAAGGATACTTCAGAGCCTTGATTTCCGGAAGTAGAGAAGACGACGTCTTGAATGGGTGCGGTTCTTCTTTGGATGTCCAGAATGGATGCTCTTTTGGCAACGCTAGAGGAGCAAAGGCCAGCATACACCAGTACGGTGAACCAGGGGAGTTGTAGTTCTCTGCCAGGTAGTAGTTCGGATACGTGTATCCGATGTTCAGCATACCGTTGGACTGGAAAATATCTGGATGCTTGGACCACCAACGCAAGTTACGGAGAAGCATGCCCTTGATCACACCCCACGACAGAGGAGCCGGTGGCTCGACATCTGCAAAGGCAAGCGCAGACCAGAAGCCTACAGTCGCAAAGCGATATGTCAAGCTCCTTCCGAATGGAATAGCATGTCCTTCAGGATCCATATAATGGGCGAAGTCGAGTGAATATTTGCGAGCTCTCTCGCGATACTCTTCGGCTCTCTTCGGATCAGAGTCGCCTGCAAGCTTGGCATATAGCAGCTGGAGATATTGTATGGCAAACGATCCAGAGTAGTAGTCCATCTGCGTATAGCCTGCTGGACCATCGTTTGACCAGCCGTCGCCCCTGTGGAACGTGTCCAAATGGTCCATGTCAGCTTCCAGACGGGATTGCGAAAATGGTGCTCCATTCTGCTTCAAGCCGAGATTTGCGAATACCCTGAACCAGAGCCTACATCTGTCAGTGTCAAAGTCGTTTTCAAGCACAAATCTTGCTCACCAATTCGTGTTGGGCATTTCCTTGTCGTTCATGCTTCCGAGCCAATTTGCGATATTGTCCTTCTGTTTGTCGGTCAAGGGATCCCAGAAGTCTTTTCCAGCGATGGCTAGGGTGAAACCAATTGGGCACGCCTCCACCATACGCTGGTCGAGATCCTCCATGTTGCCCCAGAACTCTGGGCTTTCAGGGTCTGTACCTGCGATAAGACCTTTCACCCATAGATCCGACTTGCTGTAAGATCCCCCTGCAAGGAGTGGTGCAAGACCCCATAGCGGACGGGCGAATCCTTCAATCTGAGCTGCTGTCTCGTCGACTGCATCACAATATCAGTCATGCCATACGGTAAAAGTTATTCCGGACGAAACAGAGGACGGATAATCATTCTACAGTCTTGGGGAAGGTCACTGCCACATTGACTTGGTGATGTATACAAAGAAGCTCCTCCTACTGGCTTGGCTCTGTACCAATCTTGTGCCTTGGCGAAACTGTCTTGCTGCATCTTGCAACCGCTGGAGAAATTACTTATTACTCACATCTTGTTCCAGAGCCGCCAACTTTAACCAGTGCCTTCTCCGGACTGAATCCTGCTTCCAATGGATCTAACAGTGAGGCGCAGGCTGCGGCGAAATCATCACGAGTGACCAACGCATTCTGCGACAACGGATGCAGCGAGAAAGGACGGTTCTGACTTGCGGCTTGAGCTGTAGACATTTTGATGAAAGGAACGCTTGCTTCACCTGAATACGTCTTGGGAGTGTGTTCTTCTTATTGTCAACGTGGAGTTTCTCCGCCCCGCTTGCTCTTTGCCTGAACGCTTCGGCATACAGACCACTGATGAGGAAGGAGCCGGTGACGATCTATTGGTATACCACACGTGATGATGGTTTAGCCTAAAGCGCTGATGGTCTTCATCCGGATCGGGTTCTCCAAAATCACCCCACCCTCCCCCACGAGGCGCTAACGTACCCCAGATTTTAGTGCTATCGTGCATCGACTCCCCCGCCATTCAGAGAACAGCGTCCTTCAAGTCTTTGTATGCGAAAGTTCATGTCTTTTGCTTGGAGTCGTGACTGCCCAGAATCGCCCAGACGGGCCAAGTATCGTCGACAATGTCCACGAATGAATGGAATGCAGTGTTGCACACGCATCCGGGGGTCTACTGGCGACTGATATATTAAAGCATGTCCGATCTGCCAACGTTTGGTTTCTCCTCAGTTCATCAGTGTGCGTCTCGACTCAGCTCTATACCATTCAAGCGACTTCTCTTCAAGATGGGTCTCCTCCAGAAAATCGTCAAAAATGATGCGATGAAAGAGGATCCTCCAGAAATTTATGGTTGGAGAGTCTATTTCTTGGCCTTTTCAGTACGAACACACTCCATCAAGACGTTGGCACTCAAGACTAACGATGCTTAAGGCTTGTTTTGGCGGCATGCTGTTTGGATTCGACAGTGGCATTATTGGCGGTGTTCTTACTCTTCCCGCATTCAAAGCGTAAGCGTGGTGGACTGCTCATTTGATATAGCTGCTAACTCGTTTTGCCAGTAAATACAATCTGGACAAAGCCACACCCATTGAAAGAGCCAATTTACAAGCCAACATTGTCTCGACATTGCAATGTGGTTGTTTCGTCGGTGCATTGGTTGCCTCATACATTGCCGACAAACTGGGTAGACGCAAGGCCCTTCTCATGGCTGGTGTCATTGTTACAGTTGGCAGTGTCTTCCAGGCTGCTGCTGACGGTCATATTGCTCTCATGTACGTTGGCCGCCTGATCGCTGGATTCGGTGTCGGAGAAGCGTCAATGGTCACTCCTTTGTACATCTCTGAGAACGCACCTCGAGCCATTCGTGGAGGGCTTACTGGTATCTACCAGCTCTTCATTGCTACCGGAACTATGCTTGCCTTCTGGACAAACTACGGTTGCAACAAACATCTATCTGGCCAGAAGACATATATTGTACCCTTGACTATGCAGGCTCTACCAGCGATCTTGCTTTTTGCATCGATGTTCTACTGCAAGGAGTCTCCAAGATGGCTCGCTCGCAAAGACCGCTGGGATGAGGCCTCTGCTGTTCTGTCCAGAGTCAGAGCATTGCCCTCTACTCACCCCTATGTTCAGATGGAGCTTCGCGAGATGCAAGAGCAGCTGGACCATGAGAGAGCTCTGATCGGAGGTGCTTCTTTCAAGGACTTGATGAGAGAGATGTGGACCATCCCTGGAAACAGAAAGAGAGCCATCATCACCATCTGGCTCATGATCACGCAACAGATGACTGGCACGAATGCAATCAACTACTAGTAAGTACAGTCAGTGCATGGGTTCACAGATGTCACTTGCGGTGTCTCCCTTGACTGGAATTCGGTTCCAAAAGACATTCCGGGTAGTATATGGCGGCCCAACACATACTCCGATATATTAACCACATTTTACAAGAGTTCCACTGACGCGTACAAGTTCTCCTCAAATCTTCATCAACGTTGGTCTCTCGGGAACGGATGCTGGGCTCTTTGCGACTGGTATCTACGGCGTTGTAAGTGAAATTTGGTTTTTCGTGCGAAAGGTACTGAGTTGACACCATTCTCAGGTCAAAATGACCATGTGCGCTTGTTTCTTGGTATTTGCAGCCGACTCTCTCGGTCGCCGCAGGTCTCTTCTCTGGACTTCAATTGCCATGGGTTGCTCCATGCTGTATGTTGGCCTTTACGTTCGCATCAAGCCCCCAGTCAAGGGTGCCGATATCCCTCCAGCCGGATACATGGCTCTTGTCTGCATCTACCTCTTTGCTGGCTTCTTCCAATGGGGCTGGGGTCCTGTCCCTTGGATCTACATCTCAGAGATTCCTACTGCTAGACTGCGTAGTGTCAATGTTGCTCTGGGTGCTTCGACTCAATGGGTAAGTGCTATATCAATCTTGTGCTTTGCGGATACTTACTTGCTGGTATAGCTCTTCAATCTTGTGGTGGCTCGAGCAGTGCCCAACATGCTCGCCACAATGGGCAAAGCAGGCTATGGTACCTTCATCTTCTTTGCCACTGCTTGTTTCCTCTCTTTCATCTTCGCCTGGTTCTTGTAAGTCTTGTCCCTTCCACCACACCAAAACAAGCACACACTGATTCGTCAACAGTATTCCCGAGACCAAGGGCCTTTCGCTCGAGAAGATGGACGACCTCTTCGGTGTCACCGAGTTGGCCAAGAAGATGGACGACGACGAGGGTGCTCATGATATCACACCCCCTAAGGACTTTGAGAAGACTCAGCATGTCGAGGTCTCTCAGGTCAACAATACCACCAAGCATTGAGTACTAGAGAATTACGGTGAGCCGAGAACGAGATGATGAATACGATGGGATGCTGTTGTGGATTTAATAGTGAACTATTGGCATATAATGGATGTAACCTTTGCTACTTTGACCCCGGGCAAGCATCACTGGTGGTTGTGTGACCAGATCATAATGAATTAAGGGGTAGGCAGTCTCGTTGCTAGATATTGCTATCTCCGTCATGGACTCGATTTACGACTCCGTGCCTGCTGCAATGCAGTATCCACTCGCTGCGCTGCTATCGACCAGTAAAAGGCCCTTACACCAGTGGTGAATCAAATTCATGTAGAATACCTCGTGTGACTTTCGCAGGTCCGCGCAGACCGATCCTTCTCGACAGCCTTGCTAGACATGATGATAAACCGGGACGGGGAAAACATCAAGATTTGAGACTGCTGTATGGTAAGGTGTAGTGTGTGGAATGTGGTCTTTTCGAGACTGCGGGCAGCAAGTATGTAATGATCTACCCTTCAGAAGACAATATAGCCAAACCGCCACACAGACATAGACACCTGCTCAAGAAGTGCTACCACAGGTAGTGATACTTGTACGGTTGAAGTATACGTCGATAGACTTGATGTGAAGGACAGCATCCTTGGCTGGAGGGCCGTAGGTCCAGTAACCGGCATTTCTGCATCCAGAGTCAGCTCTAGTCTCCGACACTACATCATGACACTGCATCAATAATCACTTACGTCCAAGAGTTCCACATCCAATATCCGCTCGTCCTAGGTACGAATTTGGTGTAGGTCTGCAGAAGTTTGCCATCCACGTAGTAATCAGTTCTTCCAGGCACCCAGTCGATACGGTATTCGTGGTAAGCAGCCGAAGTGTCTGCAACAACACTGCTGTTCGACAGAGCGTTGTCTCCGTACCAGTCCTGGTTGGTAAAGTGTGCGTATGTATTGTTTCCGGTTTGAATCTCAATGTCCGCCTCATTGTTGTCATCGCTGTAGAAGAACATAGCACTGACGGTGCCCCAGACATTGGGTGTCTTTGCAACAGTACGCATGCTTCCGTACATGATATCGTCGTATGCGGTGGTGATCTGGGCACTTCCACAAGGACTGTCGTCGGAGCATGTTGCTTGGCCTCCGGGGACGGTCAAGGTGAGACTGCCGTCATTGGCGTCTACACCGACGTTGGCAGGGTTCCATCGCACACGAGCCGGGCCACCAGTGCGATCGGTGGCTTTGAGGGTGAAGGGGAACTTGTTCCAGTTCGTGACAGCGATACGGGAATTGAAGGCACCAACTTTAGACACCTGATAGAGACATCCGTCGAATGGTGCGGCGGGCGATGTAGTGACACGCTTCTCAAGAGGCGTGGCATCACTGGTGGCAATGAGGCTGGTAATACCAGTCACCCATGATAGAGCGGATTTTGAAAGATGCATGATGTGAGTTGGAATCGTGTGAAGTCGACTGCTTGATGAGAATTTTGAGCAAACTGTGCGGCTACACCATACCTTTTATATAGCTCCGGTACACAAAGACCCTCGTATATCCTGCTTCGTCAAGTGCTTGACCTAGTCGACACTACTTTGCAAAGCATCCACCAGAGCAGTCTGGTCCCATGCGGCTTTCACAACTAATCGCTAACACTCGAACATCATGGTCGTGCGTCCAGCACGCTACTACTCGGCACTTCATCAAGACCCGCTAACAGCGCCGCCCATGCAGTTGAGTGCACGATTCGAAGGACGTGACAATCGGCTTGCAGAGGGCAAGCAACGCGAGATGTTGTTGAAAGCCGGATACTCCTGACCGTTGTCCAGACTTGCGCCCCATGACTGCTCGAGGGAAACGGTGAACGCGTTCTAAGGCGTTTCGCGTCAACGCGATCTTGAGTCGAGGATACGAGATGTAGCAGACTTGAGTCTCGAGCCTAGAAAGTGGAGTCTTCAATCAATTTTGGGCATTTGTTCGGCCGTAGGCGATGTCGACACTAGTTGTGCGAGTAATTGTAGCGTAGAAGAGAATGCACGCATCATGCGAGGTTAGTGGTCTAATGACAGAATCTCACCGCCTTCTTGAGCATCTTTCCGAGACCAGGGTAACCCTGCTTGGAAATTGTCGTGCTTCAACTTCATCCCCAGAGCTCCTTCCAGAGTCAAGACCACATGTGTGAGATAGAAAAATGAGGTTTCTCTCATAAGAACGATGCGCGCCGGGTAGTCGGTCAAGGTGGCTCAAGATATGGGCATTCCGAAAATTTGAGTGCATCGCTCCAGGCTTGGACACCAAGATCGCATTCTTTTGCCCCCTTCTCTGTTCGAAGACATTTGGTCTCGTGGGTTCAAAATGGTCCAGCGAGCTTCAATAAATTGAATAGCAGTCATTTCGATTTGGTCTCTCATACTCTGCACTGTTTCGTGAGGAAATCAGAGAAGAGCAGATATTATAACGTGCACGTATCTAGTCGCTACAAAAGCGCGATGTCCAGTTGCGTCTTGTGAGCTCGGACACGGTGACTGATTTCTCTGGAAATGTTTCTTTCACTCCCGAGAGATCGAGAGCTGATATGTCAGTGCCTCGTGCTTTACGACAAGAATCATGTAATTTCAGAGGACTTGCCGGGCCCGGCGCGCGACATGCGGTTCACGGCAGGGCCAAGTCAAGTTGATGCAATGGCGGGGAGTTTTCTGAAGAGCAAACATCACTTTCCAAGGTTGTGCCGAGTCCTGGAGTTCTTAGAGCCGTTGACAGGTGCATGCAGGGCGTACCCGAGGGATCACAGACGTGACGATTCAAGGTTCGGGTTCCCCTGATTTGTGTTTCTAAATGGAGCGACGATGTCGCAAGAAGCATCTGACGGATCAAGATGGGAAATGAGATGTCGTTAATCTTGTGTGCTTGATTTAGAGGATGACATGTAGAGAGTTAGATGAATGGTGCTTTTGATAGCAAGGTAGGTGGTTAAGCCACGCGGCAGAACAACCGAATGGGGAAAGAGACCCTGACAGCGGTCGAGCTCGAGCCTCGCGACCGTTTGGGAAACACTTTCAGAGAGTTTTAAGTGCTGAGTGTGCTCAGCCCCATCAGTTAATATTCTGCGTGAGCTTGGCCGGGATCTCGCACAGTCACAGCCTCACGGACTATTATTGTCTATACATACCTCTGAAGTCATTGTCGTTGTCATTGTCGACTTGTATATATCAGCGAGGGTTGTCGCAAGTCGTGGGTTGCAGCTTCCTCAGTCAGCCCAACAGCTTAGTGAAACATCCCTGGTTCGCACCTTCTCTGGTTCGCATTCCCCTCCTTGGCAGCCTCGGCGATGGTGTAGGCCTGAAGCACTGCAGCAATCAATCGACTCAGCAGTCAAACCTCTCGCAAACACGACTTTTGCTCGCTCTTTCCCAGTCACTCGTCACGCAGCTACTCGCTCTTCCGCTCGTTCGATCCTTCTCTCCGCACGCGACACACCGCCTCCTGACACTCCTGACACAAACGCCTTCGAGTCTCGGCCCAACGCCTGACCTCCTTGCACAAACACTCCTGTCCAACACACCGCTCGACACAAATACCCAGGCCTGAGCGGCCTCCGACCGTCACCATTACCAACCACAAGAAAAAGACCTCTCACCTGGGAGGTCAGGGTTTCCCCAACAGCTCTTACATACCGCTTGATCGCGACCGCAGCGTCAGCCCTTTTCCTGCCGGAGGCTACCATGATCGCGAGGGACTCAGTGGCCCTTCTTCATCGAGACAATCAACAACCAGTCGCATCATGTACATGCCGAGTTCACGATGGACGTGGTCGTTCCTGATGATCGCCGTTTGTCAAGCAGCTGTCGGTCTGGGCCTTGAAGGGTATGTCATTGTTGTTCTCTGCTCTTGACTTCTTGTGCTGATGCGTAATACAGCTATGTCTTTGCCAAATTCCAAATCTCACTCGCCCCTCAGGCGCGAAAGACGACACAATCACGAACCATCCCCACCTACCTCGCCCTTTTCATTTTCGGATTCATCTACCAACTTGCGCTCGTCTGGGACGCTTTGCGCTTGAAAAACACAATTCAAGTCATTGGACTTTGTCTCTACAATCTTGGTCTGCTCGTATATGCTGCAGTCCAGTACGATCAGATCGATCGTGCTGTCGACGTCCTGGACATAGCGCGTGAGATCAGACCCGACTTTGGCCATGATGTGAAACCTTTCCTCGTTGCTGTGCCTTGCGTTCTTGCGCTGGGAACAGTTGCATTCAGTATCGTAGCATGGAAGCTATATGACGAATTTGCTTGGACCATATACAAACACATCTCGGCAGACTTGCGCTTGAAGAGACGCTACCTTGTTTACCAGGTATGCTAAATCCTCTCGGCTCGATTCAGAAACATGCGCTAACCACAAACAGATTTACATTGCCCTCCTCAAGTTCGACTTTTTCTTCTTCCTTGGATTTACAGTACAATTCGTCGTTGTGGTCCGTGAACACACATCTGACATCGAATTCGCCCTCACCATCGCCGCTATCCCCGTCACGATTGCTATCCTTCTCGCGGCCGCTTGGTTCACCCGACGAGAATCGACATTGGGAATGTGCAGCACAATCGTTCTGTATTTTGCTGCCATGGCCTATTTCCTATTCAAGCTGGTGCGCATGTACGATTCGAGCAACCCAGAGAGAGTGGCCGATTACGAACCTGCGCGGAAGAGTTTGACCACTTTTGCCGTCATTACACTTCTATTGTTGATTCTCACCATCGTAAATTGCGCATGGTGTACGGCCAACTTCAACAAAGGCTTGAAGCCTCACATCCAGCGACGAAGAGTTATTGGCGTCGAGGACAAGGGCTACTCTTATGAAGGAAGGCATGGATCCCTGGGAGGAGCACATGCCATGGGAGCAGTGCCCTCGCGAATGACGATTGATTGATGATGCATTGATTCGATCTTCTGGCAAGAGAACAAAAAGAACGACGTTTCGGCTGGGCCGGAACGAACAACCCCATCGCATAGACGACCTTTTTCGATATCCCACGAGTGTCTGGCTGAAGCCTGCCTTTCATCTCGGCGTTTTGATTTTATTTCCTTTTCTTTTTCTGGTTCTTTCCTGTTTTGTGGCACGATTTGGGAAAGCGTAGTCTTTCGGACGGGATGTTCTCCAATGATCACTTCACAGTGTATAAATGTCTAGTTATGCCAGATTTCTGTTTCTCCCTCTCTCTTGATCCTCTCGTCCTTGGTGTAATATACACAGATGTGTTGCTTGACGTGCTCTCCCTGGACGCGTCTACGATACAGAAAACATATACAGCTGGAGTGAATGAGCATAAGGGAGGTGATCACAAAGCGCATAGCGGGCATGTTGCCCCTCCAAACACCAGATGACGTGCAATTGAACCAATAAAAGGCACAAAGACATGTGAGATTGAAGACTGTCCAGTGAGAGATAGTTGTAAATGAGTTCTCGGTAAACACCCTCTTGATCACAGAGACTTCTAGCTTTTCCATAATCATGAGTGGCTAGGAGTAGAGTAGGTAGCGACTGTGGTTAGGTACTGAGACAACGCATTCCATAAGATCGACATGGAAAGTGGCTTGGAAGACCAGCTGCCTGCCGTGTCTGCACAGCGCCCATCCAAGTCTGGAGCGCTCACAGCCACAAAACAGTGACGTAGAAAATCGCGGGGTCGACCTTCTTGAGAGTTTGTGTAGAACGCAGGGTGCATGTTTAGAAAACACCAGCATTTTCAGCAGCATTTATGGGCGGAATCTGGCTGTAGGATCGGACGATATTTTCAAGAATTCGCAAAAGACCTGGTGAAATAGCAAGAGCTTTGAGTTGTCGCTGGACCTTCTCTGAATCGTCGCTGACATCGTGCAGTCTGATAACTGGTAAGTGAGTCTGCTTGAGGCATAGAGAGTAGAACTCGTGGGCGCCAGATAACAAAGCTTTGAACGCTGTATAAACAAACCTCGTTGGCTTGTATTAACCTGCGAGCGCGCCCGCCTGGAAACATCAACTACACGGCACTCGAGTGCCTGACGGTAACAACAAGACTCAGAACACAAAGTGTCATGGCGGAACAAAAGACACCCAGCGCTACCATGGCCGAAATACCATCGACCATGGTTGCCCAAGCAGCAGCTGCTGCACAGGCAACTGAACATGAAGACGGCCCGGACCCCTCAAGGGTAGCCCAATACCTCAATCCAAACACGACAGACGAGAACCTACCACCCCCAGCATACGGCGATACATATGGCGATGTCAGCTCCAACGACGGTGGACTGGGCACCAAAGCTACTCTTCGCTCGGATGGACGAGTCAACATCAACATCAACCAAACGTCTCGCCATCTCTCCAACTTGCTCGTACCTGCTCTGCGAAGTCAACTCGACCTTGCCGATACTACACAAGTCCCTCCTCCGTATATTCCCACCTCGCTTGGTGGAGCTCCTGGCCAACCGCCGCCGCCACCGCTAAACGTCGTCATCCACGTTGTTGGTTCTAGAGGAGATGTGCAACCCTTTGTTGCCCTTGGAAAGGTGCTCAAAGATCAATATGGCCACCGCGTACGCCTGGCGACACATCCAGTCTTCAGAGACTTTGTCACAGAGAATGGTCTCGAATTCTTCAACATCGGAGGTGACCCCTCAGAGCTGATGGCATTCATGGTCAAGAATCCCGGTCTGATGCCTGGATTTGACGTTCTCAGATCTGGAGATGTTGGCAAGAGACGCAAAGAGATATCGACCATGATCAAAGGTTGTTGGAGAAGTTGTATCGAATCAGGAGATGGCACCGGAGTCGCTGCAGACGACAATACAACAGAAGAATGGATGCGTAATACTGATGCATCAGACAAGCCCTTCATCGCTGACGCCATCATCGCCAATCCTCCGTCCTTTGCTCATATCCACTGTGCTGAGAAGCTGGGATGCCCCTTACATGTCATGTTTACCATGCCATACTCTCCGACACAGGCTTTCCCTCATCCACTGGCCAACATCCAGTCAACCAATGCCGACCCTCACCTTACCAACTTCATCAGTTATACCCTTGTCGAGATGTTGACTTGGCAAGGTTTGGGTGATGTGATCAACAGATTCAGAGTCAAGGATCTGTCTTTAGATCCGATCAGCTTGATTTGGGCGCCCGGTATGCTGACAAGACTGCGTATCCCACATACCTACTGTTGGTCACCAGCCTTGATTCCAAAGCCTAAAGATTGGGGCAACCAGATTTCCATCTCCGGATTCTACTTCCTTTCGTTGGCTTCGAACTTCACACCTCCTGCTGATCTGAAGGCCTTCTTGGATGCCGGACCGCCACCCATCTACATTGGATTTGGTTCAATCGTTCTTGATGATCCCAACGGAATGACCAAACTGATTTTCGATGCTGTCCGCAAGACTGGCCAGCGTGCCCTTGTTTCAAAAGGCTGGGGTGGCTTCGGTGCCGACGAGCTCGGTATTCCCGAGGGTGTCTTCATGCTTGGTAATGTGCCTCATGACTGGCTATTCAAGCATGTCTCTTGCGTAGTTCATCACGGAGGTGCCGGAACCACTGCTGCCGGTATTGCATGTGGTGTCAGCACGGTCATTGTGCCATTCTTTGGAGATCAACCTTTCTGGGGAGCTATGGTAGCCAAAGCTGGTGCTGGTCCAGATCCCATCAACCACAAGGACTTGACTGCGGATAACCTAGCCGAAGCTATTGACAAGGCTCTCGAACCTGCGACCAGAGAACGTGCTCAGGATCTAGCCAACAGTATCAGCCACGAAAAGGGTACTGAATCTGGTGCTCAGAGCTTCCACCAATTCCTGGAAGTCGACAAGCTGAGATGTAGCATAGCACCCAGCAAGGCAGCCGTTTGGCGCCTGAAGAGGACTGAAGTTCGCCTCAGTGCCTTGGCAGCGACCACATTGGCCACTGAGGGGCTGCTTGACTTCAAAGACCTCAAGCTGTACCGCGCAAGGGAATACGAAGCAGATGAAGGACCACCAGAGCCGATCTCAGGTGGTGCCGGTGCTCTCACTGGTACAATCAGTACCATGATGATGGGTGTCGCTGATTTCCCTGTCGCTGCTTTGAAGGCGTTGCGCATTCATCCTGATGCTGTTCCTAACAAGACCAAAACAGACCCTCAGGCTATCTCACAATCAGGATGTTCTGGGCAGCAGTCAAGCCAACCTGAATCCTCCACGAGAGAATCCGCTGTATCTAGTCCCAGCAGGCCGTCCTCACCTACTCGAGGTGCGAGTGCAGGCGCGACCTTTAATCTCGACGAATCGCTTGCAAAGATGGGCTCTCCTCATCTGACCGCCGAGGACAAGACCGATAAAGAAAAACGCAGTCGCTCTTCGTCGCTTGCTGCTGCACTCCAGGGCCGTCTCGGCGGCCAATTGCGTCATCGTTCTTGCTCTCGTAGTGGCTCTAACTCCAGATCTTCGAGCCCACACAGAACCAACACAACACAGTCTCAAGCGTCGGCCCAATCGCAATCGCAAGGTGGAGAGACAAACATTAGAGAGGTTATTGATGCTGCATTTGGCACCAGTAAGGGTGTCTCGAGAATTGTTGGCGCTGGTTTCAAGTCGCCTATGGACTTCACACACGCTCTTGCCAAGGGCTTCCATAATGCCCCGAAACTCTACGGAGATGAGTCAGTCAGGAAACCCGATCGTATTACCGACTTCAGGTCTGGTCTCAGAGCAGCCACCAAGGAGTTTGGATACGGTATGTTCGATGGCATCACCGGACTGGTCACACAGCCCATGGAAGGCGCAAAGAAAGAGGGTGCTGCCGGTTTCCTCAAAGGATTTGGAAAGGGCATTGGTGGTATTGTGCTCAAGCCAGGTGCAGCCATCTTCGGCATACCGGCCTACACTATGAAGGGTGTCTACAAGGAGCTCCAGCAGTTGTCCGGATCTTCGGTTCAGAACTACATCATCGCAGCTCGGACGGCACAGGGTTACGATGAATGGCATAGATCGAGTGCTCAAGAACGTCAAGAAATCATCAGACGCTGGAGAATAGTTGAATCCGAGGTCAAGAAGAAGAGATTCATCCATGAACAGTTCCAAGACATGCTTAAGAAGCAATGGGATGGTAACGGTAATGATGGCCAGGGCAAAGGTAGTCGCTCCCTCCTAGGCATTCGTCCTCGATCGCGTGCTAACTCGCGTGCAGCGAGAACGGGTACACAAAGCGAAGTCTCGACGCCGACTGTCGAGGTCACACAGCACCCTACTGAGCCTCCGAAGTATGATGACTTGCAATTCACTCGTGGTGCGAGTGGCAATGACTTAGAAAGAGCCATCCAAACATCGGTCGCTGACACCAGTCGTGGCGATCCCGAGCAGGACGCTATGATCGAGCGTGCCATCCGGGCCAGTATTGCGGAATTGACTTCTGGTCAGAACGCTCCTAGCGGTGGTGAAAACAACGACGACGAAGATGAGATTCTCAGAAAGGCTATCGCGGCTAGTCTGGTAGACCACGATGGACAACAACCCCCAGCTTATCAAGAGGCATCGTCTGAGCATGATGAGGAATTGGCAGCAGCTCTCAGAGCTAGCATGGCAAACGAAGGACACAAGGACAAGCGTGCCAAGCGTCAAGGCCACTCCACAGACAGCGAATGGGACACCAACTCTAGCGAAGGCGACGACGAGTTCCGTCTTGCTGTAAAGGCCTCTCAGGATCAGCATTCGCAACACCAACAGCGCGATGACGATGCAGAGCTACAACGCGCAATCAGCCAAAGCCAAGAAGCCCACAAAGAAGCCACAAGCGCTGAAGAGGAAGAAAGAGTCGTCATGGAGTATGTGAAGAAGCAGAGTTTGCTCGAAGAAGAACATCGCCGTACCGCAAACAAGGGCAAGAGCAAGATTGAGGAGAACAATGATGAGGAAGATGATGAAGATTTCAAGAGAGCTATTGAGATGAGCTTGCAGCAGGAGGGCAAGAAGGGCGGAAGAGCTTGAGTTGGGATTATGACTTGATGAGAAACATAGCAAGATACCCCTTTTTCCTATTATACATGATATTTCACCGCAAAAGACTTTGGAGACAACCTTTTCTGCATTGAGTCTCAGCCAAGCATCTTTGTGTTTGTCTAAGGGTGTTTCAAAATGTGTCTCACTTTCAGATCCCTAGACAAACAACACGCGCGACTCTATATAGTCTTGCTCTCGACCATTCTCTGCTTCCTCTCATCTTCCAACAACACAAGTAGCCGTGCCACCAACATGAATTCCAGACGGACCTTCAGCGAGGTCGAAGAATCCGAGTTCGCAGATCCTAGATTCGTCCAGGGTGAATGCGCGTAAGTTCACACAAACGATGTTCCACGGCCGAGACCAAAATTGACAGTGCAGCAGCGATTACAGTGTCTTTGACAACCCTCAATGTTCGGACTTGATCATCACATTCGGCCAAGAGAGGGTGTACGCGCACAGAGTTGTGCTGTGCATGTGGTCCCTCTACTTCAAGCGCTGTCTGATTCCGCCTTCGGTGAGAAGACACATGCTGTCTCGCTTCAACAAGCTCGATTCAAATTTGCAACATCCGCATTGACTACAGCTATCTGGGAAGGCTCTGTAACCGAATCTGAAGCATAGACTGACCATTGTTATCGTAGGCCGACAAGACTGCCGTCCTCCACCTCGGCAACGACAACGGCCCGCATCTCATTTACAACTTGTTGAAGCACATCTACGGCCTATCCTACGGTGAACCTCATAATGAACCCAGAGATGTCAGTCACGAAGATCCTGTTACCGCATTGGAACAGTCCGCAAATGTCTACACGGTAGCCGAAAAATACGACTGTCCTTCCCTCCGTCGTGCTACCATACTGGTGCTTCGTTCCCAACTATCGAAGCCCGACTTTCTGCGAAATGGAGGCCTTGAGCCACTAATCAGTCTCGTCTCTAGAGTTTGTGGCCCTAATTCTGTCCAGACGATGGATCCTACCCTTCGCCATGCTCTCGTTGATTGGGTGGGTAAGAACTACAAGGCATGCATGCGCGTAGATGGATTCAGGATTCCAATGCGCCGCGCAAGATTGTTTGATCTCGAGTGCGCCAACCGGTTGCTGCAGCACTTTAGTTGAGGAAGCTGAGCAACGAGATCGGGTCTTGGAAACACGTTGTTGCTTGATCTTGCTTGTCTCGGCTGAAGCCAATCTGTATTTGTTGTCAATGGTCAGGATTTGTGGCAGCTTCATAATGGACGCACTTGACTTCTCGAGTTCGACTTGCAGATTACCCCTTTAGTTTAGGCTTTTTTTCTTGCTAGTCGTACCTTCCATGGCATAGGTAAAGAAGAATGCCCATGATGAACACATTCCCTCTACAACACATCGATCAAATTGTTATAAGCCATCTACCTTTGGTAAAACACTGTCCTGCAACCTCTGACCCCAGATGAACATGGCAAAATGCCCCTTTTTTCTTTTTGTTTACTAATTTTTCTTTCTCACACGCTCTCACTGGATGCAATCCTGAGTTCGAATAACATCTTGCAATTCTGCAGTCACACTGTCGCGAGCTCTTCACTGGAGAGCGGGTATGATCATGAGCTTGATTTTGTGTGTGTGTGGCTTCACTGTATCAGGTGTCCTTCTAACCCGACCACTTCTCCGACTTTCACTCTCATTCAGTCGTTCAGCCTAACATCAAGATTCGCACCGATCATTTACTTCTCTCACGCCATCCTTCCTCCCTCCCATCAACCAACACCACCAACACAACATGGCCGCAAACATGCCTGAGGACAAAGGGTTTGTCAGCGGCGCAAGTACGTAAGACAACCAAGATCCGCCTGATTGTTTACTCCTTCGACTAATGTATCAATGGACATAGTGACCCTTCTGCTTTCAACAACCCTCAAGATTCGGACATCATTCTCAAGGTTGGAGAGACCCAGTTCTACGCCCATAGAGTCGTGCTGCGCATGTGGTCGCCATTCTTCAAGCGTGCACTAAACTCGCAGTTCTCGGTACGTTCGTGTCCAAAGTTAACCACCTTAAAAGGCCCTTCCAGTAAGATCTAAAGCTGTGGAGAAGTCAAAGGCATATCACAATATGCGGCATTTCATACTTCACGATACGCTGACTTTCGATGAGTTCCAGGTCGCAAAAAGTGCCATCTTCGATTTCGGCGATGAAGAAGAACCCTTCTGGGTCAGCGTGATGCTAAAGCACATGTATGGTGCGACATATGATCGCCAGATACTCACATTGAAGTGTGCTCATCACGTAGCCGTTGCAATCCACATCAAGGGGTTTATCATCGCTGATAAGTACGACTGTCCATCCATGCGCATCGCCATCATTGCTGCCGTCAAGTCAGAGCTTACAACGACCTACGCCTTCTGGGAAAATTCTGATAGGTGCACCGCATTGATCGCTCAAGTCTGTAGTCCAAAGTCTCCCCAATTGGCCGACTCGACCTTGCGTCAAGTCTTCATGGATTGGATCAGTGTGAACTACCTTGTGTTCTACCAGGAAAGTAAGGCCTTCAGAGACTCTATCGTGGCTGGCACCCTCCTGGATGCTCAATGTCTCTCACTTGTGTTGGTGAAACTGAGCGAGGACCTTGAAAAAGCCGCAACATGAGATGTAAGACCTTGGCCATACCAGAGTTTGGATGCGATGACTGACGCTCAAACACTTTAGAACCCCACCAACATCCACTACTCAGCCTACTCGTGCTACCACCCCTCAGAGGATGAACACATTCAATCTAAAAGCACGAGACAACGTTTGAAGAACAAAACGAACTTCTACAGTCTTCAATATCGACCGAACATCCGCTGCGGAAGTTGCTTCCTGGTACTCAAGCCACAAAGAAGATCGAAACGAGCCAAAAAGAATCAAGAGAAGAAAAAGCGGTGTGTTGGAAGGAAAGCGGCTTCTCTGGACTTTCATTGGAACAGAACAATCAGAGCTTTAAGCAGTTTCGATGGCATCCTGTGCTTCCGCATTCTCATAAAAACTCTTTCACTCTCAATCCGATGTCTCTTCAAGTCTCTTCAGCGAGGTTGTCAATCGTTCTTAGTTTTGTGTTTCGTTGTGTTCTTTGACATGAACTACTGTAGATGCAAGAAGCTGAAGCATAATTGTTTACCAAGGAAGCTACCAGTAACGATTGGAAGAGACTGTCGGGTAAAGACTCTTCTGGCTCATCGTAGCACTACGGCTGCTGGTACCTCAACAAGCCTCATCATCTCAGCTCGTGTTTCATTCTCCATCGACTTCCATCTCCCATATTACAGTAGACACACTACAACCATGGACCAATAATTCAGCGAGACAGTCTACGCGTAAGCATCTACCAGCATCTCCTGCATTCATCCACGCCAGCTAATTTCTCCTCCCCCAGCGACCCAAAAACTTTCAAAAAACACCAAAGAGTCCAAGACTCGCACATCATAATAGAATTCTCCCACCACCGCGTCTACGCTCACAGAATAATCCTACGCATGTGGTCACCTTTCCTCTCCCACTTTTCCCTCCAAACCCCACATCGCCAAGTTGATGTTCTTCGGCCTCAACGATGCGGATAATTATCCAGAGGCGGAGGATCTGGACTTGACATCGGTAGCGGTGGTTCTGGTTCGAAAAGGGGGTCTGGGGACAGCAATGGTTTTGATTATGAGGAAGCAGCACAAACCTTCCACGCCAGGCTCAAGGCAGGAAGCAGAAGCTGATCCCCATGCGCTTTCCTTTTCTGGAACAAAACATCTTCTGTGAAAAGAAGAAAAGTGCACTAGAGACAATCTCGCACGAATACGACGAAAGAGAAATGAAGAATTCGAGATCGTAAACACATCGATAAGAGAAAACGGTAATGTGCCATTGCGTCTTTTTAAATCTGTATAGTGGCTTCCGATTCATCGCACTGTTCTGCTGTTTTGGTATTCGAGCCAGTCTATGTCCCTTTCAACCGACTCAACTTCTTGGAACAGCTAGTACATATCTACCGCTATGTTGATGACGGAGTATAGCGTATCGAGAGCAAGTCGCGCAACCTAGTCCATCTAATTTGTAATTCGAAAGCCTGCGGATCTGATGATAGTCACATCAGTTGTCAAGTGTTTTACAACAAGGCTATAGACTACTGTAATATCTTATAGAGAAGTATGGAGAAGTACCATGAACACAGGAAGAACTGCGATAACGGAGAATTTGTCGATTTTGGGATTTTCCAAGGAGATCATTGAGGCTGTCCACTTTGTGAAAAGAACAGAGCGGAAGCTTTTGAAGAAGCACTCGATTATCGCCAATTATATGTCAGATCCCTTCTGACGACCTTTGTTCAATGTACCCAGTTCTGCAGACCGTCTTGATGGCTCCTTTGAACCCCTGAGTAGTATTGTTGCATCGTTGTAGGCGCATACTCACGCCTTGCATATCTCGAATTTGTGTTCCTCTTCGACATCCTTTTCATGCCTTTGCGGACCCATCGTCTGCTCAATCGACGACATCGAAGAGATCCCCTAATGAGCTTTCCGATCTTGCGATACTCGAACCTCTTGAGAGAGGATCGCGTCGGCGTCCCCTGCCTCCGACTTCTTTGCCAATCTTGAGCAACAGACGTGTTGTCAGTTGGGCGTCTAGCAGAGTGCCATCCTTGACAGCCATGTTGAAGCCCTCTTCCTGGATGCAAAGGTCGAAGTTACGACATAGCCAGTCGAAAACGGCATCGCGCATACCTGGGCAAGCAAGCTGGAGAGCATCAGGACCGCAGATCTTGGAGATTCCTTGGATCAGATCCTCATAGAATGTGCAACGCGCGATCACCAGGTGGTGATCTAGAGATATCTGGTTTCCGAGATATCTTTCGGTCCTGGTGATGATGGCGAGGCGCATAGAGGGGCAATCGTACTTGTCGGCCACGACGTAGGCTTTCCAGAGAAACTGTAGGCGGGAAACTCTGTGGGCAAAGTTGTCTGGGTGCTGATTGAAGGTCATGCCGTACATATGCTTGAGCATGGCGTAGACGGCGTCGGCATCGTCATCGTCGTCGAGATGGAACACTGGGCTTTTGGCGACAGAGAACTGAGAGCTCAAACTGCGCTCGAAGAAGGGAGACCATAGGCGTAAGATGGCTCTGTGCGCATGGATTTCATGGCCAGCGAATTTGATGATGATGTCTGAGTCTCGTGGGTTGTTGAAGACGGTAGAGTTGCTGAAATGATAAGTCAGAATTCATTGCAAAAAGTGGAGACTGTATGCGCACGCGTGCTTGCCGCTGGTGAAGTTTTCGTCGTCCATGTTTGTGGCGATTCTGTTGTTTGATAGAAGTCCGAGAAGAGAAAGAGGAAGGAGCGAGCAGTAAGACAAAGCCCAGACAAGCAATCAATTTTCAACAGACCCGACGCTCACTTGAAATAGTTCTCCCCTCACGATCGCTTTCGAGCTCTCACTAATCCAGCGGTGAGAACCGATCATGCCAATTCACTTGGACTCACGATGAATTTATTTGCTTCGAATCGGAGTTTTCTAAGTACTGCTCAACCCCTCATGTAAACGAGTGTAACTTTAGAAATACTCGTCTTGTCGGCGAACCATGACACCAAGTCAGAAGAAATGTACATCAATATTGGAAAAACGGATCTATAGACACGGATGTGTGAGAAGTGTGCGATCTTTCCTTTTTGCTTCTTCCTCAATTTCATTCTGTTGAGGTTTCAACTAAGCAAGATCGTTCTCCTGTCTAAGCTAGAATACATAGAAAGCAGTGTTCCGATGGCTCGGTCGGTTATGGACGGCAGCTTTTGCAACATCAGATCATGAACTTCGAGATGTCGACACGCTCAAAGGATGCGGCGGCGTTTAAATGACATGCCTTCATCCTGGACACGGCTTCCGACTTTGGCGAGGATCTTGGTAGCAGCATCCGCATCGAGCAGTCTGCCCTCTTCCAGCTGACCTTGGAAGACAGTGTTTTCGGCTAGCTTTCCAAAGTTCTCGATGCAGACTTCGATCAGATGATTGCGCAGAGATGGATCTGCAAGATATGGGGCATCGGGGCCGCAAATCTGAGCGATGTAGCCAGTGAGAAATTGGATACCAGCGATAGATTCCATTCTGACAAGTCTGTTGACCTCGTACATGAATTCCTTCTGAGCAATGTGGCGAAGTGAAGGATAGTCGTACTTGTCGGCGACCTTGAAGACTTCGATGTGGTGTTTGAGATAGTTTCCGAATAGAGACTTATTGGCTGGGTGCTTGTTGTAAGGCATGTTGTACATGTGACGGAGCATGGCGTAGACTGCGCCAACGTCGTCGTCTCCGCCAAGGTGGAAGACTGGGCTTTTGGCTACCTGGTTCGCAACCGGTTAGCCAGATCAAAGGCAAAGAGAGAGTCAAACGTCACTCACTGCGAAGTTTGACCTGAGAGCGCGGTCGAAATAGGGTGACCACATGCGCAGGATGATACGGTGAGCGTAGATCCTGTTGTCTCCAAACTGGATGATGATGTCCGAATCTTCAGAGTCGTTGAAGACATTGCTGGCCACTTTGATTAGTGTTAGAAACGAAGGTGGAAACTCAGTATCCTTACAGTGGCTCGGGTTCTGATTTCTTCAAGAGGAAGTGCTCTTTCTCCAGAGGGTCGGCCATGGTTGAGTTATTTGGGATGATGTGTTGAGGAAGGAGCGAGGTGGAGAGAAGCCCAGCCTTTGTATGCGGATGGAAGTGTGCTGTGAATGTTTTCTGTGATACTGCCGAGTGAGGAGCTTCACCCTGTGCCTGAACGCCTGTAACCTCAGTCCGAGGTGACTACGACATGGTGGTTTCCAATATACCAGGTGAAGAAGTGAGCATGAAAAGTATCAGTGAAGCGATACGAATAAGGGAGTAACGATCACAGTAATGCAACACGTTGAGTCGACCGAGTAGAAGTAACACCTAATTCGAGACTTTGTGTCTCCTACAGCTGTGGTTGTGAATAGCAAAAGTGGATTCTAATGCAAAATGATAACAACGAACCATTCAAATAAGTGCGCGGGCAGTGGATGATGCTTGATCCTTATTCGATTGTGTCCCTGGTCTCCCAACGCTCCAGCACTTCCTCCTCGAATTCCTCCCCGAATAGATACATGCAAAGGCAAGACCTAAAGCTTCTGTCGAATGTCGATTGACAGCTTTGGCATCCCTCAACAGGTGGCAGCGGACAAGGCCTCAGGAAATGCAGCGCGTGAAGGTTAAGTGTGCACTATCAGAGTTCCATGAGTATTAAGAAAATCAAACTTTTTGGAAGCCAAAGCTCCAATAATTCGTCCACTGGTTGCAGAACATCGGGACCGCAGGGATCTGGGATAGAGTCGAGACCTGACCTTTGGTACCTATCGAGAGATCATTTGAGAGGTTCCTTGGTCGAAACACCAAGGTCGAACGGGCGCTTAGTCAGATATCTATGAGACTGGCTACTTACAGGCCACTGAGACTGGGCAAGGGATGTCAAGACAGACAATCACATACGTAGAATAGCGTGATGAGCTTGAAGTTGCCTGCCACTAATTTTGATTGCAATATCTGAGTCTTCCTTGTTGTTAAATCAGGTACTACACACGGCTCAGTCAGACTTTCATGTGTATCTTACTCTAAGGAACTCATTGCTGCTGTTTATTGTTGCTATTGGCATCTTTGGCTGGAGTTCCAGCCATAATTACGGGATCGTGAAATCATAAGGCATGGAAGAGAGTGGAAGGAGGAGGTATCCAGCGTATATTGGATAAAAGCAGATAGTGCATGCGCAAACGATCACGGCGACGTCTCGAGTTGCTCATTGAGGATACTCCCCCTTTTTACTGCTGTGGATTGCATCTTGTATTGATGGATGGATATCCTTCGTTATGACCCAGATTCCTGACCTTTTCTGTCTTCTGTTCGCAGCCTGTCGACAATTCGCGAGTGATTAGTCAGCGAAAGGGTTCTCGTCACCTCCCAAATCAATGGCCATTTTTCGGATAGACCTGTCAGCCAGTGATCCTGTGAGTTTTCTTTTTGTTTCACTGTAGTGCGCAGCCTTTCTCAAGCAGAAATTCGCGTACAGGACGATCGTCAGGAAGTCCTTAGCCGAGGCAGCGTCCAAGAGATCGCCGCGTGCAAGAGCTTCAACGAAATCAATGTCTCCGGCAAGTTCTGCAGAGTGGTAGTAAAGGAACTTGACCATCAAGACGCGGATCTCACTGTTGGCAGGGTGAGAGGCTGCTGAGCCGCAAATTCTTCTGATGATATCATGATAGGCACGGTCTCGCGGATTTCAGAGTCGGTCAGGAAAGTTCTCATGCAGTTACTGAAACCTTGAACGGCCTTTTGACGGAGTGAAGGGCAGTCGTACTTGTCGGCGATCTCGTAAACGTCGATATGGTAATCGAGCGCATTTTCGCCGTTCAAGTCTTTGCCGAAAGTGTACTCGAAGTTGTACATGTGACGGAACATGGCCCAGATAGCCTCAGGGCTGTCATCATCACCTAGCGAGAAGGTCTGACTCTGAGCGACCTGATTGTTCATCAGTATAACAGAAACATGTGCCTACTTGTAGTGCTTACCGCGAATTTCGAAGTGAGTGCTCGCTCGAAGAACGGCGACCACATGCGGAGAATGATGCGATGGGCATAGATCTTCTGGCCATTGAAGGTGATGATGATGTCGGAGTTCTCTTCAATGTTGAAGATCTTGGAATTGGCGCTGCGATTTGTGTTAAAACAGCAAGTGATCAGTGGAAAGTTGTCGCTTACAATGCGACTGGGCCACTAGGAGTGGTAGCAGTGGAAGCCATGATGGATGAAGGTTTGCATTGTAGAACTGGTTGATGGAGAAAGAACAGAGAAGAAAGCGGAAGTGCTTTGAGGTTTATAACCCCCTTCGACTTTGATTGAGTAAGAATGTGAAGCCAGCCTAGAGAGTGAGACGACTTCCGTAGTGACTGTCTCGGTGACTGAAGACGTGTTACAACGCGCAACACTTTTTCCAAATGCGCTTCACTCTGCGCCAATCCTTTTGACTTGTGCCGCCATTGTAGCAATTTCAGCATAGACTAGAACTAGACAGTCCTGCTCATTCAACACGGCTGTGTCCATATTAGTCAATAGTCAATTCCAACAGTCTCTCTGTGTGCTCAACTTTATCACAAGCATGGAGTAAAAATGCACAATACTTTTGATATCAGTGCAGCACTCCACTGAGGAACGCTGACTTTCACACTGTTGGTGGATGGTTGTGCTGACTCTAAGATACTGTGCGTTCCTCCAGCCTGGATGACCTTAGTTGCGATCGCGGGAGCTGGCCAAGAGTGACAAGATTGAGCACATAGGGAGGAAGGATTGAGGGAGAATTTCATTTAGCTTGGGAGCAGGACAGATGCAATTTTAATGGAGGAAGGGATACTCTTACAAATCTCAAGCTTCATGTTCTTATCGTCTATACCGCAAGGTACATCGACATGTTTGGAAGGAATGGTCAAATTTAACGTCGAATCAGCAAAACAAGAAGCCTCCACTCATGACTGCAACACTCTTTAGCACCGTGATGAGTAGAGAAGCACAGTACGGCGTTGTCGCCTCTGGGTCGAGATTACGGAAGACCCGATGATCACCAGCATCTTGATTCGATGGCCATATTAGCAGCCTTTAGATCCTATTCCTTCGCACCTAGGTGCACGTCGGGGTCTCTGGATCATGTCGAGGAGCTGGCTCCGAGCATAGAGATCATGATCGTCAAGATTGAGCGGCGTTCTTAACAATCCGGCAGTGCTGAACTTTGTTTGGATCCTACGTGTTTCAGGACGAAGTTTGCTTTCCAACAACGACAGAGGTCGTTGTTTTCGAACGAAAGGTCTGCGGTCCCGAGCCAAGCGGTAATACTGAGGAATGCCCCTTTTGTAATTGCCGAGATTCTTGGCGGCCAATTGCTGCCCCTCTCGTGAAGAACTGACTCGAGTTATACGGTATTGAATCTGATATCTTAGAGAGCTTCGTGGAGGGTCCGACAACTGCGCATCTATGGCCTTTCAAGTATGCCTGGAACAGAAAGCTCTTCAAGAAGGCTCTGGCAGGGTTCGTCCTGTCTGCCTTTCACATTAGAGCGGGCGCAAGGTTCATGTTGGATGGACCCTGAAACGGTTCTCTCCGGCGAGTAACAAGGTTACGGTAAGGCTGTGAGGCCGAGTCATTGTGGCTGAACTCAGCTGTCGATATGCTTTGAGGTACGCTGCACGTTGCGAGAGGGTGAGGATTGAGGTCAATGGTCCTTCGCGAGGACGTTATGTCAAGATGGTATGCGGTCGGGAAATCGTGAGAGATTTGTGCGCCTGCAGCGAACAGACACTACGGACTGTTCGTCTAGACAGAGCACGACGAGTGGGACCTGTGATCTGCAAAGCTCCTGTCGCTCTGTCAGGGAATGATGAGCAGACAACCTGAAACACATGATCGGCATCAGCTTGTGTCTCCTGCTGCGCACTTGGAAGTGGAAACGCTTCGCTCGTGAAGAATACGGTCGTCAACTTTACTGACCCCTTGATGGCTCGGATGCCCAACGAGTGGGCGGAATTAAAATGACTTTGCCCCGTCTCGTAGCCTCTTGTCCAACGGACAAACGAAGAGATCGACAGGCGGCGGTGAATGCGCGGCTTTATCGCTCGTCAGGAGCAGCACCCTGTGTCGGTGTATCGAGCAAGCAAAGAGTCGACAAGACTCAGGCTTCAGAGGTTCAATTCTGACTTCTCGTTGATGAACCGACCAACATGTTCATTCCCTAATCAACTGAACGAGACCTCGATCAAATTGGTCGCGGATGCTTACGAGATCAGTTCGACAACGTGGTGAAGAAAGCACAAAGTCCCCACACCTCTGGACCCTGCATCGCGCCAAGGCGGAATAAATCGTGCTTCGGGTCTGAGCGTGAAAGCAAGGGCTGCGACGGCATGCTCATGTTGAATGTGGTCGTTGTTCGAAAGATCAATCCAAGAGACAGGTGCAACAGGTCTTCTAGAAGTTCAGAGTTTTCTGTGGGCCTTGGACAAAGCAAGATCGAAGATCGAAAGCAGAAGAGCGAACTGGATGAACATCAAATATGGGAAAGACGGAGATAAAAAAGGGTCGGACAATTCTAGACAACTTGGCGGGGCTATCGCAGCCGCGATACGAGAGGGATTCAATTGCATCCCTCCCCGTGTGCTCAAGTCAGTCACGCGTGGAGCTGCTGAAATGCAAGAAGAGTCTGAAACCAGAGCCCTATCTGGTGAGAGCATATCTGGTAGCTTATCTCTGATGGCGACAGTAGAGAAGCAAAGGCTTTGTGCATCTCTGCAGCTTCAATTCCTCGTGAAACGAGCGCGGAAAGAAGAAGGAAATGTCGGCACTTTGCATACGAAGACTCAGGCTAGACGATGCGGGAGCACACAAAGGAGCAAAATGGCGAGAAATGGGAACAGAGGCTCGAGGGCTGGCACCTGGCGTGGTTGATTCAGGGCGAGTGGTGATAACTTAATTATAGCTAACTTTCAGGCGGGATTCGGCTCGTCGTCTTTAATCGCGTGGCGCCTTCCTGTCAACACATGGGTAGCTCTGACTCTCTCTTTGTTCCTGATAGCAACAATCCTTCACTCTTCCTACTCGAGTACACCCCTAAGCTGGTACTATTCATCGTTTCTGCTGTACGAGATCGATCGGGAAGGGCACCCTTTCTTTTTGTGTTGTCATTTGATTTGATTGGACAAGCGAGGCTTTTCTCGGCGACGATCATTCGACACGGCCGACAAGCGCTGTCTGTCACGAACCAAGTCAGCCCTTCGGTGCTTTCTTCCTCTAACACGACAACCACGAAGGTCCACGAGAGAGCAGGAGAGAAACACCGACGTCGCGACTTCTGTTGTTGATGCCAATCTAGCGTCGACGTCTGCGGCCCTTGAGAGTCGTCCCCAAGGCCTCTGAGCCCCGCCTGTCGTCTGTCGACCCAGCGGTTATTCGCGTCTCCACCCAACACCCCCAGCTTCCTCCTGAGCGACTGCCTGCCTGCCACCTTTATGCGAGTCGACCTGAATCTGCATCAACAACCGCCAACCATGGCCGAAGCGGATTCATTCCATGCCCTTGCTGGCATTATATCAAACCTCGCCAAACAATATACCCCTACCGACGACGACTTTGGGAGCCGTGTCGCGACAAACAGCATCGACCTGAACCGTATTCCTTTGCCTGGTCCCGACTCTGATGCCAAACAAAAGCTCGAGAGAGAGGTCGCCGCTCTCGCCAGCCGTGTACAATACCTCGAGAATCGTGTCGCTTCCTCGGCCTCGACCGTCTTCCCCATCACCCCCAACGAGCCCCTCCAATCTGCTTTCTCTCCTGAGAGCTCGCCTACCGCTGCCCGTGTCCTAGCCTCACGGCCTCGTTCTGCATCGCTAGTCAACAGCCTTTTGGCCAAGTCGGAAAGTCCCAAGGGCACTGCTGTACCGCGTCAGCTGACTGAAGAGGAGCTCGGAGTTCTTCGCGATCATGTCGACCGCCAAAGCGAGCAGATCAAGGCTCAGAAAGAATACATTGATAGCATCAATGACACCCTGCAGCAACAACGTCAAGCCACCGAGCAAGCCCTTGGCGGCATTGAGAGCTCCATGGACGACGTCGAGACTCTCAAGCGTGAATTGTCAAAGAACCAACAAATAAATGCCACCTACCAGAAAGTTCTCCGCGAAATCGGCAGCATCGTTACTGCTGTTGCCAATGGTGATCTCAGCAAGAAAGTTCTCATCAGCGCCAAAGAGCGTGACCCTGAAATCGCTACCTTCAAACGTACAATCAACAAAATGGTCGACCAACTCCAAGATTTCGCCAGTCAGGTTACACACCTCGCCCGTGAGGTCGGTACCGAGGGAAGACTCGGAGGCCAGGCTGTATTGCCTGGTGTCAGTGGTATCTGGGCCGAGCTCACTCAAAATGGTACGCCATCAGCCTCTCACAATCTCATCTTCTTCAGCTAATGTCACACAGTCAACATCATGGCCGAAAACCTCACCAACCAAGTCCGAGAAATCGCCGTCGTCACCACCGCAGTCGCCCAAGGTGATCTCAGTCGCAAGATCCAGCGTCCCGCTCGTGGAGAAATACTGCAACTCCAGCAGACTATCAATGGTATGGTCGACCAATTGCGTACCTTTGCAACAGAAGTCACTCGCGTGTCTCGCGATGTCGGCACCGAGGGTGTACTCGGCGGTCAGGCTCAAATAGAGGGTGTCCAGGGCATGTGGAATGACTTGACTGTCAATGTCAACGCAATGGCAAACAACCTGACCACTCAAGTACGAGATATTGCCGAAGTCACTACCGCCGTCGCACGGGGTGATCTCACGCAAAAAGTCAAGGCTGAGTGTAAGGGTGAAATCCTCGAGCTCAAATCAACCATCAACTCCATGGTCGACCAGCTCAGACAATTCGCTCACGAAGTTACAAAAATCGCCAGAGAAGTCGGAACAGAAGGAAGACTTGGCGGACAAGCCACTGTACACGGTGTCGAGGGTACATGGAAAGACCTTACTGAGAACGTCAACGGCATGGCCAACAATCTCACCACTCAAGTGCGTGAAATTGCCCACGTCACAAAAGCGGTCGCCAGAGGTGATCTCAGTAAGAAGGTCGGAGCCGAAGTCAAGGGCGAAATCCTGGAGCTCAAGGTTACCATCAATACCATGGTTGATCGTCTGAGTACATTCGCTTTCGAGGTCAGCAAAGTTGCAAGAGAGGTCGGCACTGAGGGTGTCCTTGGAGGGCAAGCCGAAGTCGAGAACGTCGAAGGCAAATGGAAAGATTTGACCGACAACGTCAACACCATGGCCAACAATTTGACCAACCAGGTCCGTAACATTTCCGATGTTACGCAGGCTATTGCTCGTGGAGACATGACCCAAGTCATCAAGGTCCATGCTCAGGGAGAAATCCTGCTCCTGAAGAATACCATTAACGACATGGTTGCTCGACTCGACAACTGGTCACTCGCAGTCAAGCGTGTCGCTCGTGATGTCGGTGTAGACGGCAAAATGGGCGGTCAGGCAGAAGTCGATGGTATCTCCGGTCGCTGGAAGGAGATTACTTCCGACGTTAATACCATGGCTCAAAATTTGACTTCTCAAGTCCGAGCCTTCGGTGACATTACAAACGCTGCTATGGACGGCGATTTCACAAAAATGATCACCGTTGAGGCTTCCGGCGAGATGAACGAGCTCAAGCAGAAGATCAACAAGATGGTTACTGGTCTTCGTGAGAGTATCCAGAAGAACACCGCTGCTAGAGAAGCAGCCGAACTGGCCAACAAGACCAAGTCAGAGTTCCTTGCCAATATGAGTCACGAGATCAGAACACCCATGAACGGTATCATTGGTATGACTCAACTCACTCTTGACACCGACTTGAATCAAAACCAACGCGAGATGCTTAATTTGGTATTCAACCTGGCTAACAGTCTGTTGACAATCATTGACGATATTCTCGACATTTCCAAGATTGAAGCCAACCGCATGGTTGTCGAGGAGATTCCATTCTCGCTTCGCGGTCAAGTCTTCAACGGCCTCAAGGGCCTGGCAGTCAAGGCCAACGAGAAGCGCTTGGATCTTGCCTACTACGTCGACAGTTCAGTACCTGACTACGTTATTGGAGATTCGTTCAGACTTCGTCAAATCATTCTGAACCTTGTAGGCAATGCAATCAAGTTCACAGACAAGGGAGAAGTCAGAATCTCCATCTCCGCACCAGATCAAGCGGGATGTGAAGAAGGCGAATATGCAGTCCAGTTTGCTGTTTCTGACACCGGTATCGGCATACCGAGCAACAAGCTCGATCTTATCTTCGACACCTTCCAACAGGCCGATGGCTCGACAACTCGTCGCTTCGGAGGTACTGGTCTTGGTCTGTCCATCTCTCGAAGACTCGTTTCGCTCATGCAAGGAAGGATGTGGGTTGAGTCCGACTTTGGTCAGGGCAGTTGTTTCTACTTCACCGTCAAGTTCAAGGTCGGCGACCCCGATGTTAAGGCCATCGACAAGCAACTTAGAGCTTATCGCAAGCACAACGTCCTCTTCATCGACAGTGGCAAGACTGGCTGCTCTGAAGAAATTGCTCAACACCTGCGCAACCTTCAGCTGGTTCCCATGGTTGTCCACAACGAGAGCGAAGTGCCTTCTCCTCAAGCTGCTAGCGCCGCCGGAAAAGCTTATGATTGCGTTCTGGTCGATTGCAGAGAGACGGCTCGCAAGCTTCGCAATGTTGAGGACTTTAAGTACATCCCCATCGTTATGCTTGCGCCCGTCATTAGCATGAGTTTCAAGTCGGCACTGGAAGATGGCATTGCAAGTTATATGACAACACCCTGTCTGTCCATCGACCTTGGTAACGCACTCATTCCTGCATTGGAGGGACGCGCTGCACCAACATCTGCCGATCCTTCTATGAAGTTCGATATTCTGCTTGCTGAAGACAATGCAGTCAACCAGAGGCTGGCTGTCAGAATTTTGCAGAAGCACCACCACACCGTCACCGTAGCGAACAACGGTTTGGAAGCATTCGAAGCTATCAAGAAGAAGCGTTACGACGTGGTCCTCATGGATGTGCAGATGCCTATCATGGGAGGTTTCGAAGCAACCGCCAACATTCGTCAATACGAGCGCGAGAACCAGCTCACTCGTTCGCCCATTATCGCTCTCACTGCTCACGCCATGTTGGGTGACCGCGAGAAGTGTATTCAGGCCCAGATGGATGAGTACCTCTCCAAGCCACTCAAGCCCAACCAACTCATTCAGACATTACTCAAGTGTGCGACTATGGGTGGAGCACTGTTGGAGCGCAACAAGGACCAACGAATGTCTCTCACACAAGGCGATGACAAGCAAGCAGATAGTACGAGCAGCAGCAAAGTCAGCACACCCAGGAGACCAATCTTGGATATCCGAGGATACACTGACTCGCCGACAAACCCGACTAAGAGTCCTTCGATTGTGACGGCAGACGTCAGTGATCCTATTGAGCGGGTAAGTAAAGATATGTGTACCATCATGTGACTCAGCGCTAATGTTTTATTCGCAGGAGATGCTTATGAGATCCAACAGCTCGTAGAGCTACTCACGAATGGCCGAACAGGGATTGTTAGATTCCGACCACTTTGCATATGGCGCGGCGTTCGATTTGATCTTTCTATATGGGTAGTGAAGAGGAAGCCGAGAAGAATGGAAGGGCAGGGGTCCTGTGTCCTTGCCTTTTACGTCTCTCTCGGGAAGAGAAGTTGTTCTTGTTGTTTGTGCGGTACTCGGGATTCCTTTGCATATCTGTGTTTTTTGCCTTGTTGCGGCACATTGTTAACGCGTTTTTCCTTCTTCTCTTTATACCCCAATCGCATACAAGCTCCTTGCTCAAAGGAACAAGTCAAAATCTATGAGCTTCTTTCGCAAAAACATGATGAAGAAACGGGTTTGATTGTGATGTGATCCACGCCCCTTGGCCAGATGGGGCTAGTTTTCTCGACCACGATGCAAAACGTACCGCAGTATGGATTCTGACACCACACATTGTGATCAATCTGCCGTTTAGTAGTTTGTCTGTTCATGCTTGGTCTTCGAATCGTTGGGCTTGAGATGCTTTAAGTGCAATTGTTAGATTATACGAGGTCATGACTTGATCTTAGGGATAGTGTTAGTTTGGGCAAGATGAGTGGTGTGTGAATGTTGGAAATGAGGTATGTATACAGGACAATGAAACCTGTTCGACGAGAAGTACAAGAAAGAGGAATCTACAGTATCCATCGCACAACTCTGACCATTTCTTATGCGTCACCCGTGATACTAGCAAAGTTGATGTGCGAAAAGGCCCTCGCCGACGCCCCTCTTATCAGAAGCTCAATGGTAGAGAAACGGGAATCTGCATAACTATCTGAATCCGATTGTGGCGAGAGAACCCGACAGATCTTCTTTATCCCCATGGTCACTCACAGATTCTGCAACATTTACGGACCCGTGTGAAATTGTGATAAAGTGATATAGTAGTGGCTTAGGACTGACACCTATATTAGGTCGTTGCAAATAGTATGCACTCCTGACCAACGCCTCAGATTGACGCTACCAGACTATCTGCCATGTTATCTCACTGAACCCTACGATTTGCGAGAAAGCTTGATCCCTATCGTCCATATCTTTCAGGACCGCCTCGCCTCCGTCATCTGTGAGACTACTCGCGATGCGCAAGTCCTTGCCTGAACCGCCGCCTGGTATCACTTTACTCTTTACCCGATCGAGCTTCTCCAGCTTTGCGATGTTGGTGTAATCGATGCTCCATGTGATGCGATGGCCGATGTTGGTTTCGAAGCGCATGGACGAGGCGCTGATTATCAGGCGTCCTTTGTCTTTGTTCAGGTGTGCTGGGTAGAAACCGTAGTCTGTGTTTGCGCTGCTGCTCAAGCCTGTCTGAGTATCATGGCGGTACCGAGAGCCTTCTGCTTGGAGTGATTTGACTGCCCATTCGGCTGAGAGCGTGGTCGATGTTAGTTACTGAGCTCTGTCCAATAGGGGTATAAGATGTGAAAACTGACCGTGCGTGGGAATATTCCAGAACACTCGCCTAGGGATTGAAGCGAGCAGTCGATAGTCAGGGAAATTGCTTGCGAGGGGGAATAAGCCGAAGAAGACCATTCCAGCTCCAAGTGCGGTGGACTTTATCAAGTAGTAAGTAGGGACGAAAGTGGTGATTAGGATGGTCAACAAGAAGATGGAAAGCGTGGCCACAGTTCGACCAGGAACTCTCCATTCATAGAAGCTGGGGAACATATCAGTGTCAAAGCTTTAAGAGGGACGATGGGGACGATCGTACTTGCGCAGGATTTCGAAGAGGTCGGCCACGTCGCAAAGCTGAATCATGAGCCACGGGCCTAGGTCTTCCTGTAGCTTCTCAACCCACGATCCGCCTCCTTGCTTCTCGATGTATTCGGTTAGGGTGTAGGCTGTCTGATCCTGATCCTCGGTCCGCTCCAGATCTGTGCGAACTTCTTTGATTGTCTTTCCGAAAAGCTGACGGCTCATGACCATGTACACGATGGCCGATAGCTTGGTACAGTTAGCCATTTTGACCACTCTGACAAATAGTTCATAGCTAGATGCAACGTTCAATACATACCATGCCTGAAAGTAGGAGATCCCAATAAAGTAATGCAACGTAAAGTATGAGGTATCCCAAAGTTGCCTTCGGATCTTCCCATCTGTACACTTTCCTTGCTGCCATGATCAGACTCTGAAAAGGTGCAGATGCAATGATGATTCGCTCGACATTGGGCATGATGGATTCCTTCGTTGGGGCTGGCGGGCTCGAACCGTGACCTATGTATTGACCACCGTATTGTTGAGCGTAGTATTGCAAAAGCTGTAGGATATCAGCGCATCACATCATGAGAGGAGAGGTCTTCCGGCACGCACATGAGTCCCGTAAGCTTTCCAGTCAATCACAGTACCTTCGTCGATGGTTTTGTGTTCGAAGTCCGATCGGCTTTTTCTAACGAATGCATCGCGAGGTAGAGGGCGGCATTGAGTGACGTGTCGGTCCATGGTCCACCTCACGTATGTGTTTTGGCGTTCTTTGACGAGCCAGTCGCGTTCGTGCACGGCAGTAATCTTCTCATGGTCCGTATCGGCATGTTCGACGCGATCTTGAGCCTTGACGAGTTCCACTTCTTGACCATGAGATATTTCTACTGTTGCTACGTTAGCTGCTGCTTGGTGACTTCCTTGAGCGGAAATCTTGTCCTTGATCGTGTCGATGGGATTGTGCAGCAAACGGTCGACGGTAGACTGTTCAGAATTTGAGGACTCATGATCAAGCCGGGATTTGCATGGTTCGGGTATCGAGTCTTTAGCAAGGATAGGATGCGCTTCCACGCCTAGACGGACGTTGGACGGTTCATTGATATGCAAGGCTTTGCGGAACTTAGCAGCAGCGGCATGTCTATGATCATCAAAAGAGCGCCGCACACTGTAGCCTGAGTGTGGAAGAGGTGAAGGATGCGGCAGTTCCTGATTCGAAGGCTGGACTTGGCCGCCTTGTTTGATGGCTGCGCGATCTAGAGCGACGATGTTATCGCTGTGAAGGTCCGCCATGACGATGTTGAATATCTATCGCAGAGCGATGGACTTTGCTGAGAGAGCCTTAGGAACTAGGGGCATGTGTCGGATGCGATAAGAAATAATCTGAAGACTGGCCTTCCACAAAAAAGTGAATGACGTTATATGGAGGGGGAGGGGTGTGCTGACATGGTGTAGCATTTAAGCTAGTAGCGGAGGACTACTCCGACTGAGCAACATCTCCTAACCCTAAATGCCAGAGCACGAGGCCCGGCTCTTTGAGATGATTTTGTTTGGTCTTTGAAGATCACAAATGCACGTATCGATACAGAGCAACTCTATTGATTATAAGCTAATTTCGTAAAGTCGTTATAGGATTGAGGGACTTTTCCACTTATGAGCATATGTCTTGACGCTTCACTTTCCAGCAGACTCAGCCTTCTTGACTTGGCTCGCGCGCATAGCTTCTTCCTTTGCTCTGCTCTCGGCGCCTTCCTTGACAGCCTTCACCTCAGCCTCCAACTCCTTGAGTACGGCATCGCATCTCCCTGTCCAAGCGTCTAGTGAGGCCATGATGGAAGTGACGCTTCCCGGAGTGATGTCGCGCAGGGCGGTGACGCTGCTGATTGCGACAAGGCCTTTTGCAGGGTTGAGGGTGGCGGTGACGAGGTCGGCGTAGATGGCATCGGTTACTAGGCGTTCGAGCGCGAGTGGTGATGAAAGTGAGAGAGCGGATTGCAGATTTGAGTATGTGAGTGGCGCATTGTTGGTTGTGGTTGCGGCGAGGGTGAGCAGTGTCAACAGACGCAGCTTGTGTTCTTGGTTGGGCGAGAGCTGAGGCAATGATGATGCGAGAGCTGCAAGTGTCTGGTCAGTCGCTTGTTTGGAAGCAGTGGAAGATCAGAACATACATTGGTATTCGGCCCATGTGCCCCATGCGAATAGCTCAAGTAGGGTGTAGTGGCTGCTGTACTGGGCGTCGTCGCGCAGCTTCTGGATGTTCGGGGTCTGGAGGAGCTCGCCAAAGACGTAGGTGTTTGCGGCAGAGGTTGCTTGTGTGACGAGATCGGCTGCTGCACGAGCTGACGTAGCCGACTTGGACAGGGCGACAAAGGGTGCCAGAGCATTGATAGCGCGAGTCTGCTCCATTATGCGATGTGGTGTCGTATGAGAAGAGAAAAAAGTTTAGTGGAAGCTGTCCAGTTGTGTTGAAAGTTGAAAGAAGATCAAGAAGGCGTCAACATGCATGAATGGAACCACTGCGGTGGAAGCGGGAGTCGGCCATCGGACTTTGCGGAGCGTTGTTGATGCTTGGCGTCGTCAATGGCATCAACTCGCTGGCCCTGCTGGTCCTTTCTTCACTTCTGGAAAAACAACACACTCTTCGACCATCTTCCATTCACCATCAATTTTAGAACATCAATTCTACAATGCCTGTTATGCCGTCGATGCTATCACAATATTGGAGAAGCGTGTTATGGACAGCTCTTTGATGCATATTACAGTACTTTTACAAGATGCTCCTAAAGATCCAACCAATCGAACCAACCTTTTGAAGATTTCCATGCTTACATGACAACCAGAGCACCCACAGCAGCAGCCAACACACCACCAACAGCACATCCCACCTTTCCAGCAGCACCAGTAGAAGTCTCGGTAGACGCCGAACCCGATCTCGAAGCAGAACCAGAACCAGAAGCAGTAGACGAAGTCGAAGATTGACCAGATACACCAGCCCTAACCATCGCATCATTAGCAGCTACTCTCGTAAAAGTAGGAATGGTCTTGACCCACGATCTGCTCAAACCACTCGTCGAAGCAGTGCCCACCGACGTCGGCGACTCCGTCTCACTGGTCTGACTTCTGGAAATGGTCATTGTGGACATGTCAATTCCGCAACCAGAGTTTGTGGCGATGGCGCAGATGGCAGGGAGATCGCTGGATGCTGGCATAGAAGCGGGAACGATATCCGTGTATCCGCCAGACAGCACGGTAGGTACAGCGGCTTCCCAGGAGGTGGTTGAGCCGAGATCGACGGGAATCCAGAAGGTAGAGACGTCGCTGGGGAAAGCGGACGCGGTAAAGGGGTTGAATGTTGCTGTAGGATTATCTGCTGTGCGCCAGACATAGGTGGACTCTTGCGCGGCGTCGATGCCTGCGAGACCTAGAGGGTCTTCATCATCGCTGCTGTCATCGCTTGTATCATCGCTGCTGTCGTCTTCATCATCTGAGTTGTCATCAGATGCACCAGCAGTAGGAGTAGCAGTGGCAGAAGCGGCAGCAGTCATCTCAGCACTCGTCACAACGGCACTGGCACTCGCAGCAGCTGTGGCGGGTGCAGTGAATCCAGCCAGGTAACTGGGACTGTACGTCTCAGTGCCCACATATGCTGCACATCCAGGCACCGTGGTCTTAGGGGGTGCTCTACCACCTCCACAGTCCAGAGGGTCACAAAGTTCTCCTGTTCCGGGAACGATCCATGCGTACGAAGCACCTGCTGGAGACGAAATGTCTGTTCTTGTGCAACCGTCCAGATCGGTTTTTGCGTTTGCCAGTGCTGCCGAGAGGGCGAGGAGAGAAAAGGTGGAGAGATGCATTTCGTTATCGATGTCCTTCAATGATTGTTTGAGATGATCCAGCGGTGTAGTTGGATGTTGTGTCGTGATGCTGATATCGAAAGAGTGTCCTGTTTATTAGAATATCACGAAAAACCAAAGGAGAGTCGAGTCGAATATGTAAGAGAAGGATATGTGCGGTGGAAACAACAGAACAAAGGAATATCTTGTTGCAATTTCCGTCGTTCCCCAAACAGCAAGTCAGGTACCACCGCAGCACATGAAGCATAGCGCATCCTTCGAAGAAAACGCCACTGATCATCATGAAACAAACATATTCACATCACAAAAGACACTGAATGACTGGATGTATAGCAATGGTGTCAACAATTTTGGCTGTATTGTCAAGATGTAGAGTAATCATAGCGTTGTGATCCAGATGTTTCTTTGTGCTGTAGAAAGATACTCGAGTATATTTAACCAAGACAACACCAAGCAAAAGAGACAGGAATTTAAAATTAGCCGCTTGCTGTGCATGTGGGGTGAAACTCGATTCATGCATGTTACTCTAGTCGACCACACGGGATGAATGATGACAGACAACGGCTGTACATTGCACATCCCGTCGTTGCCGTCTCACAATTGAGGCTCTTATGGCTGCCACGGCTGACAAGTATACATGTATCATTTGTCGCCTTGGATACACGAAGAAAATGCTGGCGTCCAACTATCAAAACTTGAGAAGAACAGCTCGTCGGGTATCATAATGGTCTTGGGTAAAGAAGAATAAAAATTTAGATGTGATGCCAGACTTAATACATTTCATTTCCCCCACGCTCTTTTCGCTCATCCTAGCATTTGATAACCCGAGAGCAGATGCCATGTTACGTTGTTGCATGTGTACTAATAAAACGAGAAAAGCCGCCGCCTAAGAAAAACATGTAGAGAGAAGAAGAAGAAGAAGAAGGAAGAAAAGACAACGCCGCGCTGCCTGAAAGAAAAACATGAAACAAGAACCAATGGAAGCAATTATCATTAAGTTCAAAGTTTGCAGAAAGAAGAAGAAAGGAAGACGGTTAAATAAGAAAGTCGAACAAGAAGAGAACCTGAAAAAAGGGTATAAGAAAAACAGGCGGGAAAGAAGAGATGCAGAAAAACACAATGCTCCGAAAGAAGAAGAAAGGGACGGGAAAGAACACTGCTCGAAATCAAGAGATGGAAGAATCAACAGGCCGGACAAAGGCCTTCCTAGTTGCTCCTGTCCTTGCCTCTCTTACGGAACCAGTCCATCACTCGTCGAGCACCACCACTGCTACCACCGTTGCCATGGCCCTCGTATGCGTCACCGAATTTGCGGTTCTTCTGTAGCACCGCTTGTTGACGATGTTGAGGTTTGGCCTGAACAGCGGGCTCGGTTTCGTTGAAGCCAGAGGGGTATTGCTGTCTTGGTGTTTGAGCAATTGAGTCGGATGCTTGCGATTCAGCGGATTGCGAAGGTGTGTAGAAGTTCTCCTGTCTTGGTCGACCAGCACTGCTCTGTGGAGGAGTGTAGTTGTTGTACTGCTCTTGTTGCTGTTGTCTCGAGAATTGTTGTTGCTGCGAGAAACCAGGATCTTGCATCTTTGTGAGATCGGGGGCAGTCGCACCGCGAACAGGTTGGTGGGTCATCTTACGGCGGCCGTCAACGTTGTTATCATGCACGGTTGGGATGCTGCTGCTGGTGGTGCTCTGGCTAGGCGAACGGCTTCTGCCTTGACCAAACGCCATGACAGGCGATTGCTTGGAAGCAGGACGACTACGGGCGTTCGCTTGCACAGAAGCGCGTCTACCAGCACCTTCGGCAGCTTCGGGTCCAGATGCGCCGGAGAAGCTCATTCTAGAAAACGACACGGGCAGGAAAGAGAATCTTCTTGACGATCTAGGTCCAGCGGTCTCGCTAGTCTTACGGTTATAGCCGAAGGAGCGGCGAGAAGACTCGGTAGAAGGACGAGGAAGATCCTCGCCTGAGTGCGGCATAGCATTTTTCATGCTGACGGGAGGATACATGCGCGAGGACTTCTCTCTTTCTTGACGGGCATTGGCAATCTCTTGTGGAGTTGCCGATTGACGACGAGAGCCAGAACGACCGAATAACTTGGTAGTGAAACTTTCGACCGTGTTAGAGCGCTTGTGACCACGTACCGGTCTCTCGGCGGGTTGTTGAGGGGCGGCTTGGTAATCGCTAGGCAGATGTTGGCTGACTGGCCTTCCAGTGTATGAGTTCCTCTTCGAGCCATCCTGAGAGTTAGGACCGGAGATGATGTAACCAGACGACTTGGGTTGCGAAAAGCGGCCTTCGGCGTTGGTGGCGGCAACAGTGGCGAGAGCAGGCTGGCCATAAGAGTTGCCACGCGAGGGCAATCTCGATCCGCTGGTAGTGGGACGAGCGGTTGAAGTCGGTGAGCCAACGGTGAATGGAGTCGAGTCCGTGACTGCTCGGGTAGGCTCGCGATTGGGGCGAACAGGCGGTGACATTGCAGACTGAGTGGCTGGGCGTTGCTGAGAGCGCTGAGGACCGGCGGAAGGGTCGTAAGAAGCAGGGTTGACGGCAATGGGACCAGCAGCACTGTCTCCCCTCGCGCGCGATCTTCCCTGAGAAGGCGGAGGTGCAGGCTGTGCCATAGCGACACTTGCAGGCAACGAGGCAGAGATAGGCTGCTGTCTTACAGTCTGTGACTGAGGAGCAACATACTCAACCTGGACTGTTCTACGTTTAGCATCGCGAGGAGTCTTGGTCTCAGGCTCGTTGATAGGAACATTCTTGTTGACAAGACCGCCAGGGACAGAGATTTGACTCGGTTTGGATGGCTCTCTGACCGAAGCACTGCGGGCGAGCTGGGGTACATCGTATTGATCGTCTGTGATCGCATCAGTCGCTGAATAATGTCGCTTGCGTTGGAGGGACATGTTACCGGTAGGAATGGTGGATTCAACGATATCGGCCGAAGTAGTTGTGGTACTTGTTATGAAACCAACAACATGTGCATACTCGCTCAACCAGCTGTGACGCGCAACCTCAAATAGGTCTGCACGCTTTCTCGGGTCCGGAACGAGAATGCGACGAAGTAGATCGCGGGCGTGAGGGGTAACATACTCGGGGAAGGTCAGGGGCGTCGAAACGATGTACTTGTACAAGAGGTTGATGTTGTCACCCTCAGGGTTGGCCGGATCGTCATCGAATGGCAGGTATCCTGCAAGCATTGCATACTAGACAAATATTAGCTCACCGCTATTCCATGACATGAAATCAACTCACCAAGATCACACCGCAACTCCACACGTCAACCTTGCGACCAGTGTAGAGAGAGTCACTAACAACCAATTCTGGCGCGGCATAGCATGGGCTACCACAACTTGTCTGCATAAGATCACCACGACGGTGACCAGTCGGCTGCAGATGCTCCAATCCCATCTTGGAGACATATTCTTTGTTGTTGAGGTTGTACTCGATCTCCTCGCCGAGTTCGTCGTCCGGGCTGAAAGTGTTGGCGAAACCGAAATCGGTAATAATGATGTTGCGGTTGCGGTCCAGCAGCAGATTCTCCAGCTTCAAGTCGCGATGGACAATACCCTTCTTATGCAAGTAGCCAACACCTGAAACGAGCTGTGCAAACAACCGACGGGCCGCGTTGTCCTTAAGGTAGCGGTGGTTTAGGATGTAGTCGAACAGTTCTCCGCCCGATGCGTACTCGAGGATGATGCCGATATGCCTCTCAGTCTCTACCATTTCGTGCAGGCGCACGATGTTGGGATGTTGCAGTCCGCGCAAAATCGATATCTCACGGTAGATCTTGGGCAGCCGGTTGGGGTTGTTGCCCAGTGTCTCACGACGGATTAGCTTGATGGCAACCTGCACTCCTCCCTCTTTCTTCCAGCCCATCTTGACTTTGCCAAACTCTCCTTCACCCAGTGTCTGTCCGAGAATGTACTCTCCAAACTTAGTCTCTTTCCTAGGGTGGCTTGACTTGAGGTGTTCCTGTCGGCGACGGGGTGCGGCTTCCTCGGGGGCTTCCATGGCTGCCATCGATGGTTCGTGGTGGTGGTTGGCTGAGATGGGTTGTGCTTCAGCGACGCGGGCTCGTTCACGGGCGGCGTCGGCTTGCGGGTCGTCAATGACTAATCTGCTCAAGATGGCACTGTCTTCACGGGGAAGGGTGTCGGGGATCATCTGCCTCGGCGACGAGGGTTGGTCCATCTCTTTCCGCCGGGCCTGCGACGGACTGTCTGCGTTGAGGTGAGGGTGAGTGGACATGTATTCTTGTTGAGGCATGGCGGGTTCCATCGAGTCATAGGCGGTAGAGATCTTGCGGTGGTTGGGCGATGCCTGGGCCGAGGACGACGAGACCTGACGGGCAGCTACGGCAGAAGGGCTGTCGTAATGTGAAGGGCCGCTCCCGGTTGACGGTCTTTGGCTCTGGGGTCTGCGCGCCGACGAGGGCGAGGCATTGGGAGAGGACTGGAAATGCTGCGGCGGCACGGCATGGAGC